>Ga0181534_10002254_pt1 | contig 12073 bp, 7 predicted proteins | sample PEATcosm2014_Bin_37_FD_119758 | JGI IMG/M metagenome (GOLD analysis project Ga0181534, IMG submission 119758) | Peatland microbial communities from MTU Mesocosm Facility, Houghton, MI, USA - PEATcosm2014_Bin17_10_metaG | ecosystem: Environmental > Terrestrial > Soil > Wetlands > Peat | place...
AACGGCAAGAAGCGCAAGATCGTTGTTGAGAGCCGTCCTGAATTCGCTATCGTCAGACTCGCCGGGTCAAGAGGAGAATTCCCGATTTCCTGGAAAATGATCTATGAGGCTGCGATGCGGCACCACGCAGAAAACCTGCGTTTGGAAGCCGAGGCCGAGAAGTCGCACAGCCGGCGCAAGAGGAAACCGGACCAATAGCACCTTTGAGACAACCAACTTGCTGCTTCCCCAAAAAGTGTTGACGAGTGCTTAGCCCAACTTAGCGCGGAAGCAACTCATGCGCTTTTCTTGCGACGCTGAGCCGCTTCCTCAATGCGCGTAACGAGATCCTCTGTGCGCAAATGCGTGTAGCGCTTCAACATTTGCATACTCTTGTGGCCGCTGATTGCGGAGACCTCTTGATCAGAAAACCCAGCCTCCACAAATCGACTCACGGCTTCATGGCGTAGATCATGAAAGCGAAAGTCCTTCAAACTTTCTTTTCGCTTGATAGCCTGCCACATCCGGTCAAATTGATAAGGCCTCCGAACACCATCTCGGCCAGGCGCTCCAAAAAAGATTAGATCCGTATCGTCAGGCCGGACGGGATTCTCAATCGCTTTTCTGAACATTTCGACAGCTGAAAGAGTCAAGGGAACGGTTCGCGGCTGAGTGTTCTTTGTCTTAAGCAGTCGAACAATCCGCCGCTTGAGGTCCACCTGGGACTTGCGAAGCGTCAGGATTTCTGACCACCGCATACCTGACTCAAGAGCGATCCGAACAATCCAACCCATCATCGGGTTTGAGTGCTGGTCAACGGCAGCCAGCAGGCGAGATTCTTCCTCTGGCGATAGCCTCCGATTCCTGCCGGCCCCTGGTGCTGGTCGCCTGATATTTGTGACCGGGTTGGCAGGCAAGTTCACGCCCCACTCTTTGATCGCAATTGTTAACAGATGACCAAGAAGGGCCAGATCGAGGCGAACGGTACTGTTAGATCTCGGTATTGGGTTTCCGCCCTCATCCTTACGATCTTCCCCGGCCAAGCGCATATCCCGGAATTGGGCAATGACCTCTGGCGTCAGAGAGGTGAGGGAATACTTACCGAGATGTTTCACGATAATCTTGGAGCGCTTTTGGTCGGCCACCTGTGTTGTCGGCCGCTTTGAAGGGACTACATCGGCCAGATAGCGCTTCATCGCGGCGGCGACCGTCATGCGGTCGCCAGCAGCCCGCTGGATGAATGCGCCCCGGACCATGTCGTCTTCGGTACGACGAGCCCAGTCTCCGGCGTCTCGCTGGGTCCGAAACGTCTTAACTGTCATCGGCCAACCGGCCCTGCGGATGATCGCCTTCCACTTGCCTGATGGGGTTTTTACGAGAGTAGCCATTCGGGTCTCCAGAGAGTGCGCTGGTACCTTGTTTGTATCCGCACTGTACCTGAAATTGTACCCGAACAGCAATGTACTACTCAATAACAGAAATTACGGAGACCCCGCGCAATCCTCGAATTGCGTCCATTTTGCTCATTTTATTGGGTTTATTTGTGAACTTGATTGGTGCCGGGAGGGGGGGTCGAACCCCCACGACCTTGCGGTCGGCGGATTTTGAGTCCGCTGCGTCTGCCAGTTCCGCCATCCCGGCATGGGGTAGGGACCTGCTCTGCAAAGTATCGCACAGCCGTTCGTTCTTGCGCTAGCCTGCGGCTCTCCTGTTCTGGTTCCCGGTTTTAAGCGGCGAAGCCCGCAGAGGCCCGCATCTTGTTGCCCATTTCGAATCGATCCTGCTGCCCATTTCGAATCGCCGCGCGATCCCCATCCCGTTCCTCGCCCGGAAACTCAGACGTCTCTTCTATGCACCGGAATGTGTGCAATTCGCCGCCCTCGCCGCATTCCCCGCCTCCTCGCCCGCCAACCAAGATGAATGGCGTGCGACAATGGAGGCAACCGTGATGACTAACGCCTCCTCTGCCATCGTTCCCGAGCCGGTTTCGGTTACCCCGGAGTTGCTCGCCCAGCACAGCATCACCCCGGATGAATACAGCCGCATCGAAGCGGCCTTGGGGCGTGTCCCCTCGCTCACTGAACTGGGCATTTACAGCGTCATGTGGAGTGAGCACTGCTCCTACAAGTCGAGCCGCGTCCACCTGAAGCGTCTGCCCACCAAGAGCGATTTGGTCGTCCAGGGGCCCGGTGAGAACGCCGGCATCATCGACGTGGGCGATGGATGGGCCTGCGCCTTCAAGATCGAATCCCACAACCACCCCAGCTACATCGAGCCCTTTCAGGGCGCGGCCACCGGCGTGGGCGGCATTTTGCGCGACATCTTCACCATGGGCGCACGTCCGCTGGCGGTGATGGACTCCCTGCGCTTCGGGACCATCGAACAGGGCGAGGAAGACGCGGAAACCGTGCGTCGGAATCACTCTGTCGTCGACGGCGTGGTCAGCGGCATCGCCGCATACGGCAACTGTTTCGGCGTTCCCAACCTGGGCGGCGAAACCAAGTTTGATGCCTGCTACAACGGAAATCCGTTGGTGAACGCCTTTGCCCTGGGCATGGTCCGCAAGGATGAAATCTTCTACGGCAAGGCCACCGGCGAAGGCAATCCGGTGATCTACGTCGGCGCCAAGACGGGCCGGGACGGCATCCACGGCGCGACTATGGCGTCTGAAGAGTTCCACGCCGGTACCGAGGCCAAGCGGCCCAACGTGCAGTGCGGCGACCCGTTCATGGAAAAGCTACTGCTCGAGGCGTGTCTGGAAGCGATGCAGACCGGCGCGATCGTCGGCATTCAAGACATGGGCGCTGCGGGCCTCACCTGCTCCACCTGCGAGATGGGCGCGCGCGGCGGCGTTGGCCTCGACGTTGAGTTGGACTTTGTGCCCCAGCGCGAAACCGGCATGAGCGCCTACGAAATCATGCTCTCCGAGAGCCAGGAGCGCATGCTGCTGGTGGCCGAAAAGGGCAGGGAAGACGAAGTCCTGAGCGTCTTTGTGAAGTGGGGACTGGACGGCGTCATCGTGGGCACCGTCAAGCCCGAGCCGCGCCTGCGCATCCGCCATCACGGCGTGCTGGTGGCGGATATTCCCAACCAGTCGCTTACCGACGATGCGCCGCTCTATCACCGCCCGGTGGGCGTGTGGAAGTGTCCTCTACCGGCCGAGCCTTCCGAGCAGATTCAAGCCCTTTTGGCCGAGGATCGCGACTTCACCGCCGACCTGAAGCAGCTGCTGGCCAGCTCCAATGTCTGCAGCAAGCGCTGGGTTCACGAGCAGTACGACACCATGGTGCAGACCAACACAGTGCAAGGCCCGGGCGGCGAGGGCGGCGTCATGCGCATCAAGGGAACCGGGACCAAGGGCCACGAACGCGGCCTGTCCATGGCTCTGGACGGCAACAGCCGCTGGGCCTACATGAATCCCAAGCTGGGCGCGATGCACGCCGTGGCCGAGGCGGCCCGCAAGGTAGCCATGACCGGCGCCAAGCCCGTTGCCGCCACCAACTGTCTCAACTTCGGCAATCCCGAAAAGCCCGAAATCATGGCCCAGCTTTCCGCAGCCATCGACGGCATCGGCGAGGCCTGTACCGCTCTCGGTACGCCCATCACGGGCGGCAACGTTTCTCTTTATAACGAGACCAAGGGCGAAGGCATCTATCCCACCCCGGTTCTGGGCATCGTGGGCATCCTCAACGACGTAACCCTGTCCGTGTCCGCCGACTTTCAGCGCGCCGGCGACGCCATTCTTCTCCTCTGGCCCATCCCGAACGGCGAACAACCCAACCCCGAGCTGAAGGTCCCATTCCATCCCGAGCCGATGAAGTATTCCCCGGTAGAGGATGTCGATCATGATCCGGTTGCGGATGCGGACCCCGAAGAGCCGGAAGCTGTGGCCTCCGAGGAGCTGGCCGTCTTTGGTTCCTCCGAATACGCCAAGGTGGTTTTGGGCGGAGTCTGGGGCCAGCCGCCCCCGCTCGATCTGGACGCTGAAGCCGATCTGCACTCCTTGTTGCAGGTGCTGGCCGAGCAGCAGCTGGTTCACTCTGCCCGCGACATCGGCGATGGCGGCATCGCCGTCGCTCTGGCCCAGGCGGGCTTTGCACGCGGCATCGGCGCAACCGTCGAGCAAGAGCAATCTCTGCTGGTTCATCCCCTCTTCGGCCTCTTCGCCGAGCCTGCTTCCACTGTCCTGGTCAGCGCCGATGCCAGCCGCTTCGCGCAGATTGAATCCCTGGCCGACGAATTTGGATACTATGCAGTCCGCATCGGGACCACCGGCGGTGACCGTCTGGAAATCTCGGTCTACAAGGATTCATTCATCTCCGCTTCGCTTTCCTCCCTGCGCAAGCCCTGGGCCACCGCTCTGGAAGCAACCCTGCACGATGAGGTGCTGGCATGACCAAAGCAATCATTAGCGGCGCAGCCGCAACTCGCCGTACGCGCAGTACTCGCCGTGCGCGCAGCACTGAGGTATTGGCATGACCCGGTTGCTGTATCAGGGCCTCGAAAACATCGCCGACGAATCGGAACAGATCAAAGCTGAGGCCAATGGCCGCGAAGCGGCGGATCGCTGTGCGCGCAGCACGCTGATCCCTGATCCCTGTTCACTGATCCCTGAGAACATCTCCAACGGAGATGTTCTCCACGAAGAATGCGGCGTCATCGCCATTCATGGCCATCCCGACGCCGCGCGGCAGGCTTATCTCGGCCTTTATGCCCTGCAGCATCGCGGACAGGAGTCAGCCGGCATCGCCACCGCCGACGGTCAGCATCTTGCCAACATCAAGGGCATGGGCCTGGTCTCGGAAATCTTTACCGACGATGTGCTGGCCAAGCTGCCCGGCCAGATGGCCATCGGCCACACGCGCTACTCGACCACTGGAGACTCGGCGCTGCTGAACGCCCAGCCCATCCGGGTCGATTCGACCAAGGGCCTCATCGCCATCGCCCATAACGGCAACCTGGTGAACCTCGGCAGCGCGCGCGCCCGTCTGGAGCGCGACGGGGCCTACTTCCAGACCACCTCCGATTCCGAGATCATCGTCCAGCTCATCGCCCACTCCAAGGCCGGTTCGCTGGTGGACGCCATTGCCGACTCGCTCAGCCAGGTGGACGGCGCTTTCTCCATCGTCATGATGACCCGCGACCGCATCTTTGCGGCACGCGATCCGCGCGGATTCCGCCCGCTCTCCATGGGCCGCATCAAGAACCCAGCAGGGCCCGACACCATCGTCTTCGCCTCGGAGACCTGCGCTTTCGACCTGCTCCGCGCCACCTACGAGCGCGACGTGCTGCCCGGCGAACTGGTCATGGTCACCGAGGACGGCGTCACCAGCCGCCAGTACGCCAGCGGCGTGGCCCAGTCCAGCTGCATCTTCGAGCATGTCTACTTCGCCCGCCCCGACAGCCGCATCTACGGCCACTGGGTGCAAGAGAGCCGCGACCAGATGGGCCGCCAGCTCGCCCGCGAATCCGGTATTCCAGCCGATGTGGTGGTTCCGGTGCCCGACTCCGGCGTGACCGCGGCGCTCGGCTATGCGGAGCAGGCCGGCATTCCGTTCCGCCTCGGCCTCATCCGCAACCACTATGTGGGCCGCACCTTCATCGAGCCGGAGCAGCGGGTGCGCGACTTCGGTGTGCGCCTCAAGCTCAACCCGGTGCGCAATCTGCTGGAAGGCAAGCGTGTCATCCTCATCGACGACTCCATCATCCGCGGGACGACATCCAGAAAAATCGTCCGCATGGTGCGCGGTGCCGGAGCGGCGGAGGTTCATCTGCGCATCAGCTGCCCGCCCACCATCTCGCCCTGTTTTTACGGTGTCGATACGCCCAGCAAGCGCGACCTGATTGCCGCCAACAAGTCCATCGATGAGATTCGCCGCTATATCGAGGCCGATTCGCTGGCCTATCTCTCGCTCGACGGCCTGCTGAACTGCTGCCAGACCAAGGGCGAAGAGCATCCCACCGGCTACTGCACGGCCTGCTACACCGGCAACTACCCCACCCAGTGGGTCGATGTCGAGGAAATATTGCCGGTCGGGGCGAGCCTGTAGGAGCTGTGGACAGTATCGAGCCGCTTAACTTTCATGGGTGCCTCATTTTGGCTTTCTCCTTGAAAGTTGGGCGGCATCAAGGATTAGCCTCTTCTCCCCGCTGGTAAGCCATTGAAGGCAAATAGCAATGTCATCCGTCCAGACGTTGTTGGCTTGGAGGCACACCGGCTGAAAAATCTCAATCAAGGTATTGTCCGCCGGTCTAGGCAGAAGCCAGTTGGCGACGGTGTATCGAAAATCATTCCACCGGCGCGTCGCCGGGTGCATGTTTACGGCGAGGATATCGAAATCCCCAAACCGATAGGGGCGGGTAGCCACATCTGGTGCCTGAGAAGTTCCGGAGGCACCTGAACGCTTCTTGCCACTTCGGGTCTTTTGGACCTCAACAACATAAAATTCGTCTGCGTATTGTTTCGGGTAGTATTGCTTCGGCGTCCCCGCCTCAAGGCGCTGGAGCTTGATCTGAATGCGAACGGAACGCCCTGCCTTTTCCAGCAGCGCATCAAAGGGCCAATCACCTGCCGGGGTTGTTCCGGATTTCCAGCCCAAAGAGGCAATGGTTGGTAAGACCTCCCTCTCAAAAACGGCCTCTGCAATAATGCCACGCACACCGCGTTTCGTCAGGTCCGACGACCTCCGGATTGCACTCAAGATCGTGTCCGCATCGACGCCCCACTCGTCTTCAAGCGGGTGGCGGGGTAGACCGATGGCGAGATGGTGAGCGAGAGATTGCCGTTCCTCAACAGGGCATTCGTCAATTTGTCTTTTCAGTGTTTCGAGCGATTCCTTCATTCGAGGGTCTTCCTGCAGGCTCCGGCTTGAATGCTTGGATTTCCGAGCGGAGAAGGAGAACCTTCCCCCCGATCTCCAACGTATGAAGCCGCCCTTTCTTGATCAGCTTTGCGATGGCCTGCCGGGTGACGCCACGGAGGCGTGCCGCTTCCGCTTGTGAGACCCAATCCTGCGCATCTGGGAAATTGGTTGACAACGTTAACCTATTTCTGCTACCGTTTTTCCTTGTGAGGCCGTACCATGTCTACAGCCGTGTCTACAAAACCCCAACCCGACCCCATCCCCGATGCCAGTTCGGTCGCTATCGCAACAGTTGGTGCGGTGGACGAGCGGCTGGGCCACCCCTCTCATTTACTGGGGAAAAAACCGTACTTTGCCTCAAGATTTGGCGCAGCCTATCTGGGTGATTCCCTTGAGATGATAAAGGAAGTACCCACAAGTTCCGTCAACCTGGTTGTTACCTCTCCGCCATACGCACTCCACTTCAAGAAAGAATACGGCAACGAGCACAAAGATCGTTATGTCGAATGGTTTTTGCCGTTTGCAAAAGAGATTCGGCGGACGCTCACAGACGATGGAAGTTTTGTATTGAACATTGGTGGCAGCTACAACAAAGGCACGCCAACCCGCTCAATCTATCATTTCAAGTTGCTTGTAGCGTTGGTCGAAGAGGTCGGGTTCCATCTGGCGCAGGAGTGTTTCTGGTATAACCCTGCCAAGATGCCGGTTCCGGCTGAGTGGGTCACTGTCCGTCGCGTACGGGTGAGAGATTCCGTCGAATACGTTTGGTGGTTTTCCAAGAGTCCCTACCCGAAGGCATCTAACCTCAGCGTATTGAAAGAGTACAGCGAAGACATGCTGAGACTCAATCGAAACGGATTACGCGAGACTGTGCGGCCATCCGGACACGTGATTCGAAACTCATTTGACAAGATCGCCGCTGGTGGCTCGATTCCCCCCAACGTTGTGGAGAGCAACTTCGAGGACTTCCCTGAAAGCATGATGAAGATGGGCAATAATGCCGCCAACGACGTTTATACCCGGCGGTGCAAGGAAGAGGGAATCAAGATTCATCCGGCGCGGTTCCCGGCCTCTCTCCCCAAGTTCTTTATCAAGATGCTTACCGATCCGGATGATCTCGTCCTTGACCCCTTCGCCGGTTCACTAACAGCTGCCGCAGTTGCAGAGAGCCTTGAGCGGCGGTGGGTCGCCGGAGAAGCTGTTGAAGAGTACCTGCAGGCGGGTCGGTTTCGGTTCGAAGAGATGACACAGAACCCGCTTCTGTTTTAGGAGTTTGTCTCCACGTTTCTTGACATGAAAGGCAGCCCAATCCACAACGAATCTGACACTGGCGGGATGACCTCCCTTCATGGAAGGAAGCCCACATCAAAGGTGTTTGACGACCTGATGACCGGACTGGACGAAGTGGATGCCTTCCTGGCCGGGGAAACTGCTGGTTACAATGTCAGCCGTGATCTCCCATCGCCCGGAAGCGGTGCTTGAGGCCTTGGCAAGCTAAAGAAAAACGGGCCGCCTCCCCAAGGAAGCGGCCCGTTCTTCTTACTGCTTCTTCGCTTACTCCGGCAATTCCACCGTTCCGGCAATGCTGAAGTTCCCCGTCACTCCCGGCGCGCTGGTGCCCGGCTGTCCGCCGCCGACAAACACTCCGTAAGCGCCTTCGGCCACCGTGGGAACCCCCGCCTCCGTCACCATGCTCAAATCGCGCGGGTTCAGCTCGAACTTGACGGTTTGCGAAGCGCCCGGCTCCAGGTGAACCCTCTTGAAGGCCCTTAGAGCCTTCAAGGGAGCTCCCGGAACGTTGGGGAAGGTCAGGTAGAGCTGCGCTACTTCGTCGCCCGCCTTGCTGCCGCTGTTGGTCACCGTAGCTTCGGCCATCAGCGGGCTGCCCGCTGCAATGCTCGCCGGAACCGTCAGGCCGCTATACGCGAAGCTCGTGTAGCTGAGCCCGTAGCCGAACGGATACAGAGGCGTGCCGGTGAAGTACCGGTAGGTGCGTCCTTTCATTGCGTAGTCTTCAAAAGGAGGCAGCTGGTCCACGCTCTTGTAGAAGGTCACCGGCAACCGCCCAGCCGGATTGTTCCGCCCGCTCAGCGTTTCGGCTACTGCCGCGCCGCCCTCTTCGCCCGGATAGAACGCATCCAGAATGGCATTGGCGTGGTCGTTGGCCCAGTTCACTGCCAGAGCGCTGCCGTTTGTCAGCACCACCACCAGCGGCTTGTGCGCTGTCGCCAGCGATTCCAGCAGGTCCTGTTCCGGCTTGGGAAGATCGATGCTGGTGCGGTCGCCGCCCTTGAAGCCCGCCTCCACCACCTTCATCTCTTCGCCTTCCAGTTCGCTGGTGATGCCCACCACAGCCACCACCACATCGGCGTTCTTTGCCGCTTCCACTGCCTCGGGCAACGGCCTGCGGTCCAGCTTCTTCCACACCAGTTGCATCACCGAAGGATGCGCATCGGTCACCTCATATTCGGCTGCCAGCCGCGCCTTCTGGCCCGCCACCAGGAGCACCGGAGCGAGCTTGGTCTCCACGTCGCGTGTATCGTAGTCCGTTGCCAGGTCAACGCCGTTGATGGACAGCCGGAACGATCCCAATCCCTTCAATCCCAGGTAGAACTCGCCTGTTTCGGTCGGCGTCAAATCCGTTTCCCAGTGAACGCGCAGCGGGCGAACGCCCTTGGTTTCCACCGGCAGCGCGCCCTCCGCCAGGTTGATGGCCGCTTCATGCCTGCTCACCAGCACCGGAGGCTTCTTGACGTCCGGGCCCCAGTCCATCACATACTTCGAATAGCTCGCCTTCAATCCCTGCTTGCCGTCAATCGCCATCAGTTGCGCCGGAATCGGATCCGCCGACTTGCTCAGGAATTGCGTGCCCTCCACAAAGTTGATCTGCGCCTTGGGGAACTCCTTCTTCAGTCCATCCAGGATCGAAACAATGTGCGTCGGCATGCCGGTGTAGTTGCCCAGCAGGAAGTGCGTCTGGTTGGCCAGCGGACCCACCACGGCGATCTTCAGCCCTTCGGTCTTCAGCGGCAGAATGCCGTCGTTCTTCAGCAGCACCATCGACTCGTTGGCCAGCTTGAGCGCCAGAGCGCGATGTGCTGCGCTGTCCAGTTCCTTGGGATCGATCTTGCTGTAGGGAACCATCGCCGGCGGATCGAACATGCCCAGCTTCATCCGCGCCGTGAACAGCCGGGTTACCGCTGTATCCACGGCGCTCAGGGGCAGATATCCCTGCTTCACCGCGTCGAGATACGCCTTGTAGTCGCGGTTGTCTTCCACCATGGTGGTAAAGTCCACGCACTCGTTGTCCATGCCGCGTTCCAGCGAGATCGCCGAAGCCTGCGCCTGTGTCGGCTTGAAGTGATGCCCCGCGAAGATGTCGATCACCGCGCCGCAATCCGACACCACGTAGCCTTTGAAGCCCCACTTGCCGCGCAACTGATCTTGAAGGAGAAATTCGTTCGCGCAGGCCGGTTCGCCGTTGATGCTGTTGTAGGCGCACATCACCGACCCCGCCTTGCCTTCGACAACCGCCGCCCGGAAGGCCGGCAGATAGGTGTCCATCTCGTCGTGCTTGCTCACCGTCACATTGGCTGTGTGGCGCGTCGACTCCGGGCCGCTGTGCACGTCGAAGTGCTTCGGCGTCGAGATCACCCGGTAATACCGCGGATCGTCTCCCTGCATGCCGGTCACAAAGGCCACGCCCATGCGCGCCGTCAGAAACGGGTCTTCGCCGTAAGTCTCTTGCCCGCGGCCCCAGCGCGGATCGCGGAACAGGTTCAGGTTCGGCGCCCAGAAGTCCAGGCCTTCGAAGATCTTGCTGTTCCCGTTGGTCAGCGCCATCGCGTGCTTGATGCGCCCCTCGATCCCGATCGCCGTGCCCATCACCTTGATCGTCGCCGGGTCAAAGGTGGCTGCCAGGCCAATCGGCTCCGGATATTCCGTAGTCCCGCGCTGCGCCACGCCGTGCAGCGACTCGCTCCACCAGTCGTACGCGGGAACCTTCAGCCGCGGAATCGCACGCGACTGGTTCACCAACTGCGACGCCTTCTCTTCCAGCGTCATCTGTTTCACCAGGTCCGCCGCGCGCTGCTCCGCGGGCAAACTCGGATCGAGATACGCCGGCTTTGCTTCCTGTGCCTGCGCCTTCCAGGCGGATCCTGTCAGAGCCAGTCCGCTGCACACCAATCCCAGGGCAAACAATCGAATTAAGGGGTTCTTCATCATTTTTCTCTCCGGCGAGGTCTTTCGGTTCGCGTAACTCTAAGTCGCAAATTCCGTGTCCTGCTTCCGGTTGCCAACCTTATCGTTTGCCACAATACGCTGTCAAGACGCGCGTCTTGCGCGATAATCCAAATAGAAAATCGCTTTACCGTTCATCAACTTGCGGCGATCGCCCTCTTGGGGGCACGAGTGCCCCCAATCCGGAGAGTGCGAGTTCTTTCACCATGATTGGGTGCCCCAGGTCCGGGGTCCCCACGGACTGGTCTTCGTCCGTGGGGTGGAGGTCCCTCGCTTTTGGGACCAGGGAAAGCACGAACCTCCGGTTGTCCCATCACTCATCCGCACCGCCTTCCATCCCCGCGCGTCTTTCGAGCGCGGACCGGCCGGAGGCGGCTGCCGCACCGCAGGTGCCGCGGGCCACGCGAAGCGTCTGCCGCACCGCAGGTGCCGAAGGCGTTCGCCCCCACGGCAAATGGGTGTAACCTTTCTCTTTCCTGCCGCGTAAGACTGAATGGAAGGGGAAGATCGGATGCTAAGCACCTCGAACGACGTTCTGGACCGTTTCCGTCACGGCGATCCCGACGCCTTCGAAGCCCTCTTTCGCCTCCATCGGCGCGCCGTCTACGGCTGGATTCTGCGCATTGTCCGCAACCCCTCCTCGGCCGAAGACCTCACCGTCGAGACCTTCTGGCGCATCCACAGGGCCCACGCCTGCTTTGACCCTGCGCGCGGATTCGAAGGCTGGGCCCGCCGCATCGCCACTCACGCCGCGCTCGACTGGCTGCGCACCCAGCGACCGGCAACCGAAGCGTCTAGCGAACCGCTGGATGCCCTGCCGGCCCCGCAAACAGCCGACCCGGCCATCTCGGCGGAAATTCGCCGCTGCACCGCGCTTGCCTTCACCCGCCTGCCGCCCAAACTGCGCATTGCTGCGGTTCTCGCCGTGGTGGAAGAGCAGCCGGGCAGGGAAGTTGCCGAGGCGCTGGGAATCTCGGTCGCCGCCGTCA
>Ga0181534_10002255_pt1 | contig 12073 bp, 9 predicted proteins | sample PEATcosm2014_Bin_37_FD_119758 | JGI IMG/M metagenome (GOLD analysis project Ga0181534, IMG submission 119758) | Peatland microbial communities from MTU Mesocosm Facility, Houghton, MI, USA - PEATcosm2014_Bin17_10_metaG | ecosystem: Environmental > Terrestrial > Soil > Wetlands > Peat | place...
GAACTTGTTTCCAGCGAATAATTTCTTCACAAGCTCCGTATCCGTGACGGAGCCTTCGACAAATTCCACGCCGCCGGGAACATAATCGCGAAAGCCGCCGCTCAAATCATCCAGGCCGACGACCCGGTGGCCCTGCTTCAGCAAATGCGTGCAAACATGCGAGCCGATGAAACCCGCCGCGCCGGTGACCAAAACCCGTGAATTCATGCGGAAAGTCTAAAGGAGGAAACGGCTGGCTGGCGAGGCTTTTCAGAATGCGAACTCCTTGCCTTGACAGCGAGCATGGGGCAAATGACAATCTTTGTTCCTTTTTTAGAAAACCGTCAATTTATGAAAGTTGCGAAACCAAAAGCCGTGACCGCCACCACTGCGTTGCCGCGCGGACTTTTCTTTGCCGTGCTGCTTGCCGTGCTTTTGGCCGCGCTTTTCTGGAAAAGTTTTTTGCCGGGCTACGTTCATTTCTCCAATGACGGCCCGCTTGGCCAGCAAAATGCCGCCTGGTTGCAGCTCCCCGGCGCCTTCACGGGAAGCTGGGGCGATTTGAACGACATCGGTGGCAGCGCGGGTGCGACCGCGCCGGACATGACGGCGCTCATGCGCCTCGCGTTGCGCCCGTTGGGCGCTGAAGGGCCTGTCCTCTACGCAAAATTTTTCCCGGCCATCGCCCTGTTCATTCTCGGCCTGGGCGCGTGGACTTTTTTTAGACAATTAAAACTTTCGCCGCTGGCGGCGGTGCTCGGCGGGCTGGCCGCCGCGCTGAATTCAGCCTTTTTCTCGACAGCGTGCTGGGGCGTGGCTTCGCAGCAAATTGCCGTCGCCATGACTTATTTTGCGCTCGCGCTGGTGGTGTCCAACACGCCGGAAACGCCCGCGCTAACCCGCTGGGTGCGCTGGGTGCTGGCCGGGCTGGCGGTCGGCGCGAACGTCATGCAAGGCGCGGACATTGGTGCGATTTTCAGCGTCTTCATCGCGGCGTTTGTGCTGTTCAAGACGCTGGTGGATGAATCCGGTCCCGTCCTCGCAAGACTGGCGCACGGTGTCGGGCGGGTGGTGGTGGTCGCTGTGTTTGCGGGCTTCATCGCGGTGCAAACCATTTTGGCGCTCGTCGGCAGTTCAATCACCGGTGTAGCCGGAACGGGGCAGGACGCGGAAACCAAGGCCAGGCAATGGAACTGGGCCACGCAATGGAGCTTTCCCAAAATCGAATCGTTGAATTTATTTGTCCCCGGCCTGTTCGGCTACCGGATGGACACGCCCAAGAACATGATGGAATTTCTCCAGGATTCCTACAAAGGCGGCAATTATTGGGGCGCAGTGGGGCGCGACGTGGCATGGGATCGCTTCTTTGCGGGCGGTAAACAAGGATCCGCGCCCGACGCGAACCAGCATTACCTGCGTTTTTCCGGCGGCGGTTGTTATGCCGGTATTTTGGTGGCGCTGCTTGCAGCCTGGGCCATTGCCCAGTCATTGCGCCGGCAAAATTCCGTGTTCGACGAAAAGCAACGGCGGATGCTTTGGTTTTGGACTGCGTTATTGATCGGGTCGCTGTTGTTGTCATGGGGGCGCTTCGCGCCTTTTTATGCAGTGCTTTACAAATTGCCGTATGCCTCCTTGATCAGGAATCCAACCAAATTCCTGCTGATCTTTTCGTGGGCGCTCGTGATTATCTTTGCCTATGGCGTTCACGGCTTGAGCCGGCGCTATCTGGACGTTCCGGCCGGCGGCGCCAATTCGCCGCTGGCACAATTGAAAAACTGGTGGACCAAGGTTCGCGGCTTTGATCGCCATTGGACTTTGGCCTGTATCCTCGCAGTCGTCGGCAGCGTCCTGGCCTGGCTGATTTACGCGTCGCAAAAGGCGAATCTGATCAGCCGTTTGCAGGACGTGGGTTTTCCCGACAAGGGATATGCGACGACTATTGCAACGTTCAGCATCGGGCAGGTCGGCTGGTTCGTCCCATTCTTTGCGCTCGCCGTCGGGCTTTGCACGCTGGTCACCGCCGGAGTTTTCGCCGGGAAACGCGCGAAGCTCGGCGGCATACTGCTCGGCGCGCTGCTCATTGTGGATCTGGGGCGCGCGGATTTGCCGTGGGTGGTTCACTGGGATTACAAACAAAAATATGCCAGCAACCCCATCATAGATTTTCTCCGCGACAAGCCCTACGAACATCGCGTCGCCGGCCTCCGTTCGGGATCGCTATTTGAGGAACTCTACCAGATCGAGTGGAAGCAGCACCAATTTCCCTATTACAACATCCAGTGCCTCGACATCGTGCAAAGTCCGCGCGTGGCGTCGGATCTTGAGGCTTATGACACGGCCGTGACTTCGCGTCCCGACCGTTACTGGCAACTGACCAACACGCGCTATCTTCTCGGCCCCGCCGCGTATCTCGATTCATTGAACCAGCAACTGGATCCGGTGCAAAAGCGCTTTAGCATCGTCGCACGATTCAACCTGGTGCCAAAACCGGGGGTGTCCGTTCCCGAAGGCTATTCGCCTGAACAATTCGTGAATTATCTGCCGCTGGAGGAGATCACCGCCCAGCCATCATCTGAAGGCCCCTATGCCCTCTTTGAATACTCCGCCGCGCTGCCGCGGGCCAAACTTTATTCCAACTGGCAGTTGCCCATGAACGACAAAATCGCCGCGAGCGCGCTAACCTTGACCAACCTGGGCGCGGCCGGATGGGCCTTCCTGCATCAGGTCGGCACCAACGATTTTCTCACGCTGAACGAACTGATCTCGTCCGCGTTCGACCCGGGGCAAACCGTGCTGCTGGCGGATTCGCCGGCCGTGCCGAATCCTCCGGCCTCCACCGCCAATGCAAATTCCGGCACGGTTGAATACACCGGTTACACGCCCAAGGACATCAAGTTTCACACGCAGGCCGCGACGCCAACCGTGCTGCTGCTCAACGACAAATTCGACCCGCACTGGCGCGTGTTCGTGGACGGCAAACCCGCGCCGCTGCTCCGGTGCAATTTCATCATGCGCGGCGTTTATCTGACGGAGGGCGAACACCAGGTTGAATTTTATTTCGGCCTGCCCACCCGGCCGCTTTACGTGACACTGTCGGCCATCGTCCTCGGCGTCCTGCTGTGCGGCTTTCTGTATCGTCTGGAACACAAACCGCAAACTCCAAAAAAATAAAATCCGCATGAAAATCCTCATCACCGGCGGCGCCGGTTATCTCGGCTCGGTGCTCACGCCCACGCTCCTCGCGCAGGGCCACGAAGTCACCGTGCTCGACAATTTTTATTTCAACCAGAATTCACTGCTCGACTGCTGCCAGTTCGAAAAATTCCAGGTCGTCCGCGGCGATTGCCGCGAGGAATCCGTCGTCGAACCGCTCGTCGCCAGGGCCGATTTGATCATCCCGCTCGCCGCGCTCGTCGGCGTGCCGCTCTGCAACACCGACGCCATCGCCACCAAAACCACGAACCAGGAAGCGGTCGAAATGATCTGCCGTCTCGCCGGCAAACAGCAGTGGGTCATCGTGCCCGTCACCAACAGCGGCTACGGCGTCGGCGAAAAAGGAAAATTTTGCACCGAGGACACGCCGCTGCGCCCAATTTCAAGCTACGGCGTCACCAAGGTGAAAGCCGAGGAAGCCGTCCTGTCGCGCGCCAACAGCATCAGCTTCCGCCTCGCCACCGTGTTCGGCTGCGCGCCGCGCATGAGGATGGATTTGCTCGTGAACGATTTTGTCTATCGCGCCGTCCACGACCGCGCGGTCTTGATTTTCGAGGGACATTTCAAGCGCAATTACATCCACATCCGCGACGTGGCGCGCGCGTTCCTGCACGGAATTGCCAACTTCGAGAAAATGAAGGGCAAGCCTTACAACGTCGGCCTCGACGACGCGAACCTCTCCAAGCTTGAACTCTGCGCCGTGATTCAAAAGCACCTGCCGAAGTTCGTTTTTGTCGAGGCGCCGATTGGCGAAGACCCGGACAAGCGCGATTACATCGTCAGCAACGCGCGCATCGCCGCAGCGGGATTCAAGCCGGAATGGAGCCTGGATCGCGGCATTGTCGAACTCATCAAGGGTTTCACCATTTTGCGGAACACGATTTACTCAAATGTGTAAACCGTGAATCGTTGGATCGTTGCAACGGTTCACGATTTAACGATTCAACGATTCAACGTGAGCGTTTCGCCAGAAAAAATCACTGCCGTCATCCTCGCCGGAGGCTTTGGCCGGCGCATTCAACATTTGCTGCCGGACATCCCAAAGCCGATGGCGCCGGTGAACGGTCGGCCGTTTCTCGAATGGGTCGTCCGCTATCTGGCCGCGCAGAAAATCAGCCGTGTTATCTTATCCACCGGACATCTCACGGAAACGATTGAAAAACACTTTCAATCGCAGCCCGTCGCCGGAGTCAAAGTTGTTTGTGTTCCCGAAACGAAGCCGCTTGGAACTGCGGGCGGATTTTTGAATGCGATTCGTGGCGCGGCTGATGGTGGCCGCCCGCAAGGGCCGGCGTGGCTGGTGCTGAACGGCGATTCGCTCGCGCCGGCGCCGCTGGCGCAAATGATTCAATCGCTGGACGATTCAAAAATTGCGGGCGCGATTCTCGGCGTTCGCGTTGCCGATGCCTCGCGGTTCGGAACCATTTTGCAAAATGCGGACGGCGATCTGGCCGGCTTCAACGAGAAGAAGCCGGGCGCGGGCGTCATCAACGCCGGAATTTATCTGTTCCGCGCCTCCGCGATTGAACTTTTTCCAAACAAAACGCCGTTGAGCTTCGAAACGGAAGTCTTCCCTGCGTTGATTGCGGAGAAAATCCGCCTGAAAGTTTGCGTGACGGACGCGCCGTTTTTGGATATAGGCACTCCCGAATCATTGCCGCTGGCGGAAGCATTCATCCGGCGGAATGCGCATTTTTTTGAATCATGATCATCAGCCGGACACCATATCGGATTTCATTTTTTGGCGGCGGGACGGATTACCCGGCGTGGTATCGCCAGCACGGCGGCGCAGTGCTGGCGGCGACCATCAATAAATTTTGTTATCTGACCTGCCGTTACCTGCCGCCGTTTTTCGAGCACCGCATCCGCGTGGTCTATTCCAAAATCGAAAGCTGCCAGCGGTTGGAGGAGATCAACCATCCGTCCGTGCGCGAAACGCTGCGCTATTTGAAAATGGAGCGGGGACTGGAAATCCACCACGACGGCGACCTGCCCGGCCGCAGCGGCATGGGCTCCAGCTCGGCGTTCACGGTGGGCCTGCTCAACGCGCTCAATGCGCTGGAAGGCCGCGCCGTCGGGAAAAAACAACTTGCGGCCGAGAGCATCCATCTTGAACAGGACGTGTTGAAGGAAACCGTCGGCTCGCAGGATCAGGTTTGCGCGGCTTACGGTGGCGTGAACCGCATCAGCTTTTTGCAGAATGGAGATTTCAGCGTGCAACCGATGACCCTCACGCCGGACCGGCTCGCGGAATTGAACGCCCACCTGATGTTGTTTTACACGGGCATCAAGCGCACGGCGTCGGAGGTGGCGTCGAGTTACGCGGCGGGCATGGAAGAGCGCGCCGCACTGCTGACGCGGATGCACGATTATGTGGAGCAAAGCTGCGCGATTCTGAACAGCCGCCAGAGCCTGACCGCTTTTGGCGAACTACTGCATCAGGCATGGCAGGCCAAGCGCGCGTTGAGCGACAAGGTTTCCAACTCCCGCGTGGATGCGCTGTTTGACGAGGCGCGAAAGGCCGGCGCGCTCGGCGGAAAACTTCTGGGCGCGGGCGGTGGTGGATTCATCCTGCTGTTTGTCCCGCCGGAAAAGCAGGCCAAGGTCCGCAAACAATTGAGCCGACTGATCGAAGTGCCGTTTGAGTTTGAATTTTCCGGCAGCCAGATCATTTTTTACGACATGGAGGAGGATTTCGCCAAGCACGACAAGGCGCGCAGCAAACGGCACATTGAGGCGTTCAGTGAACTGGACGCCAACGCGCCCGGCGCCTCCGCCTGACCTTCCGCCCCGGCGACAACCCGTTTTTGCCGCGCCAAAACTTGACTCCGCGCGTTCTTTCCGGCAGCCTGACAAAACATGACGCCCGAAGATTTGATTGCCTTTGAGACGGATATTGCGGAAGTGTTCAACACCGGCAAAATACGCGCGCCGGTTCACTTGTATTTCGGCAACGAGGCGCAGATGATCGAGATTTTCCGCGACGTGAAGCCGGATGACTGGGTTTTTTGCTCGTGGCGCAGCCATTATCAATGCCTGCTCAAAGGCGTTCCGCCTGAAGAAGTGAAGGCGGAAATTCTTGCCGGACGTTCGATTTCGCTTTGCTTTCCAAAATATCGGGTCGTCTCATCGGCCATTGTCACCGGAGTTCTTTCAATCGCGGTCGGCACGGCGATGGGCATCAAACGCCGCGGCGGAAAGGCGCGCGTGCATTGTTTCGTCGGCGACATGACGTCGGAAACCGGAGCTTTCCACGAATGCCTCAAGTATTCGACGAATCATCAACTGCCGATCCGGTTCATCATCGAGGACAACGCCAAATCCGTCTGCACCGACACGCGCGAGACGTGGAACCAGCCGGTGCTCACTTACGAAGACAGCCGCCATCCGCTGGTGGTTTATTACAAGTATCAAACCAAATATCCGCATGCCGGCGCCGGCAAGCGGGTTCAATTCTGAAATGAAGTATTTTGACGAAATGTGCCGCGCGATGGAATTTCTTGCGCGCGACGAACGGACGATTTTTCTCGGCCAGGCCGTCGCCTGTCCCGGCACGGCGATGAGCAACACGCTCAAAAATGTTTCGCGCGACAAGTTGCTGGAGCTGCCTGTCACCGAGGAAATGCAGATGGGCATGTCCACTGGACTCGCGCTCGGCGGTCATGTGCCGGTGAGCATTTATCCGCGCTGGAATTTTCTCCTGCTGGCCGTCAATCAAATCGTGAATCACCTGGACAAGCTGCCGATTGTTTCCAATGGCGGCTACCAGCCGAAGGTCATCATCCGCACCGGCATCGGCTCCGAGCGCCCGCTGCATCCGCAGCACCAGCATGTCGGCGATTTCACGGAGGCGTTTCGTTTGATGTGCAGGACGATTGAAGTCATCCGCCTCGACGAGCCGGAGCAGATTTTTCCCGCCTACAAAAAAGCCCTGGAACGCGAGGACGGCCGAAGCACCCTCATTGTCGAATATGGCGATTACTACAACGAAAAGTAAGGTCTCCGCCGCGGAACTGCGCGACTGGCCGCTGATGAAGAACAATGTCGCGCGTGAGGACCTCGACGCGGTGATCAAATTCCTGCAGCAGGACGATCCGATTTTGACCCAATCAAAAAACGTCGCCGCATTCGAAGAGGAATGGTCGCAATGGCTCGGCGTGAAACACAGCGTCTTCGTCAATTCCGGCTCGTCCGCCAACCAGATCACGATGGCCGCGATTCGCGAACGGTTTGGCGGCGGGGAAATCATCGTGCCGACGCTGACCTGGATTTCCGACATCGCGTCCGTTTTGCAAAACGGTTTCGACCCGGTGTTCGTGGACATCAACCCGCGCACGCTCGGCATGGACACGAAGCAAGTCGTCAAAAAGATTTCCAAAAAAACACGCGCGGTTTTCCTGACTCATATTCTCGGCTACAACGCACTCGACAGCTTTTTACTGGAGGAATTGAAGAAGCGAAACATTCCGCTCGTCGAAGATGTTTGCGAATCGCACGGCGCTACTTTCAAAGGGAAAAAACTCGGCTCGTTCGGGTTCGCCTCAAATTTTTCGTTTTATTATGCCCACCACATGAGCACCATCGAGGGCGGCATGGTTTGCACGGACGACCCGGATTTTTACGAAAAGCTCCGCATGTTCCGGTCGCACGGCATGGTGCGCGAAAGCAAATCCGACGCGCTGAAAAACCGCTACAAATCCGAATGGCCGGATTTGAACCCCGATTTCATTTTTGCGTTTCCGGCCTACAACGTTCGCAGCACGGAAATCAACGCGGTGATGGGCCGCTCGCAATTGAAGCGGCTCGACGCGCGGAACCAAATCCGCACGCGCAATCTGAATAGTTTCCTCGATGGCCTTGACCCGAAGAAATTCTTCACAGAGTTCGAGCGCGAAGGCAGTTGTAACTATGCCTTCACCCTGGTTTTGCGCGAACCGGATCAGAAACTATGGGACCGCATCGAAAAAACGTTGCGCGAGCGGAAGATTGAATTTCGGCGCGGCACTTCCGGCGGCGGCAACCAGTTGCGCCAGCCGTTCATGCGCAAGCTGATGCCGGACGAATTCAAAAAATATCCAAAAGTGAATCACATCCACTTTTTCGGCGCCTACATCGGCAATTATCCCGAACTGGAAACCGCCCGCATCAAGGCGCTGTGCGATTTGCTGAACGGGATTTGATTGCGTCAACCCGCCTTCCGAATGCCCAAGCCCCGCTTTTCGCTGAATGAATCGCTGTGGATCTGCGGCGGGGCCAGGTGCAGGGAAATTCTTTACCCCCGGGTTGAGGTTGCCGCGTTGCGGGCGCGCGGGGCGGAGGTGTTTTTGTTCAACGGTCAAAAGGACAGCCATGGGCTTGCCGAACTGCGGCAACGGTTGCAGCAAAGCGATGTCCATGTCGTTTTGATGTGGCTGCGACCGGCGGAAATGAATGCGCTTCGTCCGCTCCTGCGCGAAAGAAAAAATTTCTCGGTGGTGATTGACGACTGGTGGATCACGCCGAGCTGGTTGATGCGCGATGCCGACTACATCATCAACCGGATGTATAATGGCGTCGCGACACGGCTGGGTGAGTCGAAACTGGTGACCACCGAGCCGCCTTTGTTCGGCAAGCCGCAGGTCATCAGCCCTTATGCCCTCGCCGCCGCCGCCTTGCGCCTGCCCGCGCTGGCAGCCTGGCCGTTGGTTGATGCCCTTCGCTGGCTGCAAAGGCAAAACGAAGGCGTCCGTCCGGAGCGGTTGTTGTATCTGCCGTTTTCCGTCGTGCCCGATGCGCTGCCGCTCAAGGACGAAAAAATCGGGCATGATTTCGCGCTGACGGGCAGCACCGTCGGCGTCTGGTTGATGCGCGATGCTTACTCATCGTTTAAGCATACCTTCGCCAATCTTTACTATGACCGCGAACGGCTGATGGACCTCATCGCGCCGTTCAACAGCCGGCCATTCAAAGTCCACGACTGGCGGCGGTTGCCCAACGGGCGGCCTCCCGAATCCTGGGAAGACTACACGCGATTGATCCGGCAAAGCCGCTACGTCATCGCTTCCGGCGGGCTGCATAACGCCGGCCTCCCCAAACATCTGGAATACGCCTGTCTGGGCACGCCGATGATCGGGCCAAACACCTTGTTTGAATTTCCCTGGCTCGACGACTGCCTTTTTGAAGTGAATCCCCTGCGCCTGAAGCCGGATCAAATAAAGCCATTGCTGGATGAAGCCATGTCACGCTATCCGGCGTTGCGGGACAATTGTCTGAAATGGCGCGAGCCGCTGTTCAAGCTCCACGACATCCATCGTTTGTTCGACATGTTGCAGGCCCAGGCGGACGGACAGCCCATTCCAACTGGCTATTTGCGGGCGGCCGTCAGACAACCTTCCCGTTCCGCTGGAGGCTGAACGAACATGGATCGCGAAATCGTGCTGGTCGGCCAGCCGTTTTGATTGTAATGTCCATCGCCACGAATACGCATATGAACGAACGACCGCTTGATGTCCTTTTCGTCAACGCCGATTCCTCCGCGCAGGCGTATCAGGAATTGAGCAGGGATTTTTCCGCCATCGAGCCGCCGACTTGGGCGCTGCTGCTGGCGCAGGCCTGCCGCGCAAACGGATTTGGCGTGGCCATTCTCGACTGTGGCGCGGAACGTTTGACCGATGAACAGGCCGTGAAGCGCATCGGCGAAATGCCCGCCCGTCTCGTTTGTTTTGTCGTTTATGGGCAGAATCCAAATTCCGGCACGACGAACATGATTGGCGCGACGGCACTCGCCCGGAAATTAAAAGCCGCGCATCCCGAAGCGAAAACCTGCTTTGTCGGCTCGCACACCAGCGCACTGCCGCTGGAAGTGCTCGCGCTGCCGGAAGTGGATTTCATTCTGCTCAACGAAGGCGTCTACGCCTTGCAAAATTTGCTGCGGACTGATTTGCAAACGCAACTCGACAAGGTCAAGGGCCTCGGCCAAAAACAAAACGGCGTGCCAAATCTGAACGCACCCGAAATCGTCGTGCCGAACGACCGCATGGATGCGGATTTGCCCGGCTACGCCTGGGATTTATTGCCCTACAAAAACAAGCCGCTGGATTTGTATCGCGCGCATTTCTGGCACGCGGAATTCAACCACGATTTGCGCACGCCGTTCGCCGCGATTTACACCTCGCTCGGCTGCAAGTTCAAGTGCGACTTCTGCATGATCAACATCGTCAACCGCACGGACAATGCGGATGGCGTCGTCTCGGCCAACTCGCCCAACATGCGTTTCTGGTCGCCGCAGTTCATGCTCAAGGAATTCGAGAAGCTCGCCGAGCTGGGCGCAAAAACCATCCGCGTCTCGGACGAAATGTTTTTCCTGAACAAAAATTATTTCGAGCCGCTCGTGGACGGGCTCGCCGAACGTGACCTCGGCCTGCGGATGTGGACGTATTCGCGCATTGACACCGTCCGTCCGCAATATCTCGAAAAGTTCCGCAAGGCCGGCATCAACTGGCTCGCGCTCGGCGTCGAGGCCGGCAACCAGACCGTCCGCCGCGAAGTTTCCAAGGGCAGCTTTCAGGACGTCAACATCCGCGAAGTCATCAAGACCGTCCGCGCTTCCGGCCTGTATGTCATTTCCAATTACATCTTCGGTTTCCCCGAGGACACGCACGAAACGATGCAGCAGACGCTCGACCTCGCGCTCGAACTGAACACCGAGATGGCGAACATGTATCCGTGCCAGGCGCTGCCCGGCAGCCCGCTTTACTACACAGCCAAGGCCAACGGCTGGAAACTTCCGTCCACGCCGGGCGGCTACGCGTTCCTTTCCTACGACAGCGAACCGCTGCCCACAAAGCATCTTTCGGCCGCGCAGGTGCTGAAATTTCGCGACGACGCGTGGCGGACTTACTTCACGAACCCGGCCTATTTGCAGTCGGTGGAAAAAACCTTTGGCCCGCAGCAGCGCAAAAATGTCGAGGCCATGGCCAGCATCCGGCTGAAACGGAAGCTGCTGGGCGATTGATTCGCCATGAAAAAAGTCCTCATCACCGGCGGCACGGGATTTGTCGGCAAACATCTACAGGAAGAATTGGCGCGGCGTGGCATTTCGTTCTTCACATTTGGGCGCCGCCAGTTTGATTTGACGCGCTGGGAACAGGCTGAAGCCGTTTTCAAAAAACATCAGGACGCGGATTTGATTCTGCACCTCGCCAGCTTTCAGGCCGCGGGCGAATTTCCCGGCAAGCACACGGCGGAACAATTTTTCATCAACAATCTCATCCATAATCATGCGCTCGAAGCGTGGCGAAAATTTATTCCGCACGCCAAACTGATCACCGCCGGCGCGTCGTGCGCGTATCCCAGCGCCGCGCAGGCGATGACCGAGGACAAGATTTTCGACGGCGCAATTCACGGCAGCGTTTATGCCTACGGCGCCACCAAGCGGCTGCTTTACACCGGCATTCTCGCCTACAACGATCAGTTCAAGCTCAACGGCAGCTACGTCATCCCCGCCGCGATGTTCGGCGAACACGACGACTTCGACGAAGCGACAGCGCATGTCCCTGGCGCTTTGGTCGCGCGGTTCGTCCGCGCGGTAAAGATGAATCTGCCGGAAGTCGAAATCTGGGGCGACGGCTCGCAGGTCCGCGATTTCATGGACGTGAAGGATTTTGTCCGCGGCCTGCTCGACCTCGCGCCCAAATTGGATCGCGACATTGTCAACTTGGTGCCGCACGGCGGAAAAACCGTGAAGGAACTGGCGCTTACGGTTTGCGAGGCGGCGGGCTATCGCGGCAAGGCCGTCTTCAACGCGAACCGCTACACCGGCGCGAAGGAAAAATTTCTGGACGCCACCAAGCTGCGCGAGAAATACGGCATGGTCATCAGCGGCGATCTCGCGCCCGGCATC
>Ga0181534_10002256_pt1 | contig 12069 bp, 10 predicted proteins | sample PEATcosm2014_Bin_37_FD_119758 | JGI IMG/M metagenome (GOLD analysis project Ga0181534, IMG submission 119758) | Peatland microbial communities from MTU Mesocosm Facility, Houghton, MI, USA - PEATcosm2014_Bin17_10_metaG | ecosystem: Environmental > Terrestrial > Soil > Wetlands > Peat | place...
ATCCAACGTCACGTTGGCGTCACGCTGGCCGTGGTTTAATTTTTTTTATTAAAAAAAGCCGGATTTACCCGGATTTACCCGGATAACCTTCAATTCCCGAAAAAACCGCACGTTGATATTCAACGCTTTAACCCAGATGGCCGTACGCAAGTGCTTTGACCTGGTGCCCGTCCGGAAGGACTTTGACTCACTTTGACCCGCCAATGGACGGCGGCTGTGTCCCGCAACGCGGGACACAGCCGCAGCCCGTCCGACTACAAGTAATGCAATCGTTTTCACCGGACCCTTCTGCGTTCGTTATTCGTCACGCCCTGGCACCAGGGCATGACCGCCCCGGGCCCGGGGCCTTGTGCCCCGGGCCTGGCGCCTCAAATCGCGCCTCAACTGCAATATGTCAAAGAACAACCCCGGCGGCCAATGCCGCCCGGGTCGGAGCCCGGCGCCCCTTCCGGCTCCCGGCTCATGGCCTGGGCCGAACTACAGACCCAATATATACTAAAGTTGAAAAACCGCAACAACTATTTTCACTTTTTTTTCAGCTTGTGGGTGCCGGCGTTTGGACGTCCTCGCCCGGCTTCGCCTGCCGCCCCCCCCCAGGCGCCAGATCCGAGACCCCAGACCCTTAAAACCGCACCGGCACAATTCCCTGTCCCGCCATGGCCTTGGCGAAGACGGATGCCTTCTGCCGTTGCCTCTCCCGCCCGGCGATTTTTGCCGTCCCGCCCGGTGCCCGGCTTCAAGGCTGCCGGTCGTCGCCCCAGGCCACCTTGGTGGCGTACGGCCTGCCAAAAAACGGGGCGTGGTAATCCACATACACTTTCAAGCCCGCTTTTAAGCCCGTGCTGTCCACGGCCTGCTGGTGCTGAAAAAACTTCGTGTCCGTCGTCCACGCCAGCTTCACCAGCTTGCCATGCTCCGTGTCATTGACGACGAACGTGTGCTTGTCCACGTCAAACGCCTGGATGATGCCGCTGACCTGTCTTGTCCGCGGCGTGTGCGCCCAGCCGTTCAAGCAGGATGCCAGCAGCAGTATCAATGTTAGTATTCCAATTTTTATCGATGCGTGTTTCATAATCTTGTCAGTGCGGAGCGGCGCCGTCCGGGGTTGGTCCCAGCGCGGCGGGACCGCGTTCGCCGGTCTTGATGCGGAGGACGTCGGCGATCGGCAGCACAAAAATCTTTCCGTCCCCGCGCCGGCCGGTGTGGGAGCTCTTGTAAATGGCTTGGATGATCGTTTCCGCCTCCTCGTCCACGCACGCGATTTCCAGGCGCAGCTTCGGCGGCATCTCCACGTCGGTGAAATCCCGGTCGTTCTGGCCGAAGCCCCGCGCCTCGGTCACGGTCAGCCCCGGCAGATGCTGGTCATCCAGATCGTCCAGCAGTTGGTTGAAATGGTCCGGCGGAATGATGGCGATGATCAGTTTCATGTCAGTACCTCTCCTTGGATTTCTTTTCAAAATACGGATACAGCAGCGGTATCAGGAACAACGTCATGACCGTGGCGGTGATCAATCCACCGATGATGACCACGGCGAACGGCCGCGCCGTCTCCGCGCCGACCCCGGTCGAGATCGCGGCCGGCAGCAGCCCCAGCATCGCCATCAGCGCCGTCATCGTCATCGGCCGTACCCGGGACGCCGCGCCTTCCCGGACCGCCTCCGCCATCTCCAGCCCTTTCCACCGCAATTCGTGGATGCGCGAAACCAGGATCACGCTGTTTTGGATCGCGATGCCAAACAGCGCCACGAATCCGACCAGCGCCGCGACCGACAGGTTCAAGCCCGCCACCGGCAGCGCCAGAATCCCGCCCACCGCCGAGTAGGGCACGATGATCAGGATCAACGTGGCGAACGCCGAGGAGTTGAACGTGATGAACAACAGGAAGAAAATCGCCATCAGCGTGATGGGAAAGATGAACGCCAGCCGGCGTTCCGCGCGCCGCTCGTTTTCAAACGCGCCGGTCCAGACGATATGGTAGCCCGGCGGCAGCTTCACCTGCGCCTTCAACGCCCGTTGCGCGTCCGCCACCATGGAACCCATGTCCCGGTCGCGGACCGAAAGCTTGATGTCCGTGCGCCGTTCATTCTCCTCCCGGTAGATCCGCGCCATGCCGGCCTTGGCGTCCACCGTTGCCAGATCGCCCAGGGTCACGCGCTCGCCATTGGAGCCGAAGACCGGGATGTTGCGGATGGATTCCACATCCGCGACGGCGCGCGGCGACATTTTCACGACCAGGTCAAAGCTGCGTTCGCCTTCCAGCACCTGGGTCGCCACCTGCCCGCCGAGCGCGGTGGACACGACATTCTGCACATCAGCCACCGCTAGGCCGTACCGCGCTATCGCCGCGCGGTTTACGCTGATCTGGATTTGCGGCTGCCCGATCAGATATTCCGTGCCCACATCCGCCGCGCCCGGAACTTTTGAAACCACATCGACAATCTGGTCGGACAATTTTTGCAGTGTAAAGAAATCCGGGCCGAACAGCTTGATCGCCAGGTTGGCTTTCACCCCGGAAACGGCTTCGTCCACGTTGTCCTCGATATATTGGCTGAACTGCGTGTCGATGCCGGGAATCTCGTGGAGTTTGCGCGCCATCGCGTCGCACAGCGCATCCCGGTCATGCGCCGTCGTCCACCGGTCGCGCGGAATCAGCCCCACGCTGTATTCCGTGGTGTCCCACCCGTTCACGTCGCTGCCGTCATCCGGCATCCCCTCCTGGTCAACCACGTACCGTACCTCGGGGAAGGACGCCAGCAGCAGCCGGACCTTGTGTGTGATCTTGGCCGCTTCCGAGGGGGAGATGGACTGGGGCAAAAACGTCCGCACCCACAGGTCGCCCTCGTCCAGCTTCGGCAAAAATTCCGACCCCACAAAATGGAAAACTAAACCGCCGATCAACAGCAACGCCGTGGCGCCAACATAAATCAACCAGCGCGACTTCATCGCAAAATCCAGCGCCGGCCGGTAGATGTGCAGCAGCTTGCGCACGATCCACGATTCGTCCTCGGAGATTTTCCCGCTTCGCACGGCGAAGGTGGCCAGGGCCGGGGCGATCAGCATCGCAAACACGGTGCCGGCGATCAGGGCGAACGTCAGCGTCCACGCCATCGGCTTGAAGATCCGCCCCTCGACCTGTTGCAGCGTGTACAGCGGGATGAACGCCGTCAGCAGGATGACCTTGGAAAACAGGATGGGCCGCCCCATTTGCACGACGGCCTCGGTGATCGCCCGCGGCAGGGAACGCAGCGTGCCCTTCTTCTCGTGCAGGATCCGCAGCAGGTTTTCCATGATCACCACCGAGGCGTCCACGATGATGCCGAAGTCGATCGCCCCGAGGGAGATCAGGTTCGCCGGAATGCCCCGCAGATCCAGCAGCAGGTACGCGCCCAAAAGTGAAAACGGCACGGCCAGCGCCACCACGAGCGCGGAACGCCAGTTGCCCAGGCCCAGGAACAGCAGCGTCACCGACATCACCAGCGCGATGCCTTCCAGCAGGTTTTTGTGGACCGTATGCACCGTGCGGTCCACCAGCGCGGTGCGGTCGTAATACATCACCAGCTTGACGCCCGGCGGCAGGTAATGCTCGTTGATGTCATTGTACATCTGCTCCACGCGCTCGCACACCACCGTGGGATTGTCGCCCCGCCGCATGATGACGATGTTCTCCGGCACGTCGTCCTCGTCGCTGATGATCTTCCCGTTCACGGCATCCGTCCGGCCCACCCGGCCCAGTCGCGTCGCGTGGCCGATGAGCACCTGGCCGATGTCCTTGATGAGAATCGGCGTGCCGTTCACCGTGGATACCGCGATGTTCTTGATGTCATCCACATCCTTGACCAGCCCCAGCCCGCGCACGATGTAAAGCTGCGCGCCGTGCTCCACGTAACCACCGCCGGCATTCAGGTTGCCGTTTTGCAGGGCGGTGAACACCTGCTGCAGGTTCAGGCCGTAGGATTTCAACTTGGCCGGGTCCACCTGCACTTGATATTGCTTCGTCAGTCCGCCGAACGGATTCAGGTCCACCACGCCCGGCACGGAGCGGAATTTCTTTTCCACCACCCAGTCTTCCAGCGCCCGCAATTCTTCCGGCGGATAACCCGGCGGCGCGCGCAGCGTGTAGCGAAAAACTTCGCCGATCGGCGTGGCGTCCGGCGAGAGGCTGGCCTGCGCCCCGGCCGGTAATGTCACGGTGCTCAGCAGTTGGTTGACCAGGTTGCGCGCCGACGCCGGTTCGGTGTTGTCATCAAAAACCAGGGAGATTTGGGACAACCCGAACAGCGAAGTCGAGCGCATGGACAGCCGGGACGGGACGCCGTTGAGCGCAGCTTCGATCGGAATCGTCACCTGTTGCTCGACTTCTTCCGCCGCATGGCCGGGCCAGAGGGTTTGCACCTGGATCAGCAGGTTGCTGACGTCCGGATACGCCTCCACCGGTAAACGCTCATACGCGCTGACCCCGGCCAGGATAAAAACCACCAGCAACGCCACCACCACGGGACGGTTGCGCAGGACCGAGGCGATAAGTTTGCTCAGCATGTCAGTCGGCGGGGTTGACGATGGATTGCAGCAACAGCGCGCCTTCGCTCACGACCTTTTGACCGGCGCTGACGCCTTCAAACACGGGGATCCTTCCGTCCTGTTCCGTGCCCACTTTCACCAGTTGCCGCCGGAAATGATCGGTTTCCGTTTCTACAAACAGATAATACTGGTTCTCCATCATGAAGACCGCCGAGGCCGGGATTTCCACGCCGGCGGCCGTCAATTTATCCGCCGCCTGCACCACGTCCACCGTCACATACATCTCCGCCTTGAGCAGCTTGTCCGGATTCGCCACCTCGCCGCGGACTTTGACCGTGCGCGTGGCCGGATCCATCGTGTCGCCGATTTTGTCCACCGTGCCGGTGAAATCCTTGCCGGGAAAAACCTGGCTGGAAATGTGGACCGCCTGCCCGGGTTCGAGCGAAGGCAGGTCGCCTTCCGAAACATCCACCTGCAGCCAGAGCTTCGTCGGGTCTGAAACCGTGAACAACGGGTTGAATACCTGCGCCACGTTGCCCAGCATCATGTCCGGGCGCAGTTCCTGGCCGGGATTGATGTTCTTGTCCACCACCACGCCGGCCAGCGGCGAGCGCAGCCGGTAAACTTCATTGGTCGCCCGGTCGCTCCCGCCGTAATTGGCCAGGGTGGACTCCGCCCGGTCCCGCTCCGCCAGCGCCGCCGTGTACGCGGCTTCGGCGGACTCCACATCCTGCTGCGCTGCGGCGCCATGGGCGAACAGCTCCTTCGTGCGGGCGAACGCCTTTTCCGCCGCCGCCAGGTTGCCCGCCGCCGTGCGCGCGTTCGCCAGCGCCTGCCCGAAATCCGGTGAATCGATCTCCGCCAGCGGTGTGCCGGCGGCCACGGTCTGGCCCAGGTCCGCCATCACCGTGCTGACCCGGCCCGCCACCGGTGTAAAGACGCGGACCGTCACATCGTCATTCCAATAAAGGCGGCCTGTGAGGTGCCGCACCGCCACGGTGCGCGGCTGGGCGGTTTCCAGGGTGAGCGAATCCAGTTGCGGGGAACCTGCGGCGAAAACCACCTCCTCGCCCGTCACCTTGGGCGCGGCGTTGTCGGCGTCCGGGACGGGTTCGTGTTTGGTGCAGCCGGCCAGCATCAGCGCCGCCAGCAGGCACACCGCCCCCGCCGGGACGCGGATGTTCCACCGTAAAAAAACTGTCATGGTAAATTCCTTTTCACTATTTTGCGGAGGTTATTTCCTTTTCCGTCAAAGCCGTTTGCGCGGCCTGCACATCCGCCGTCGCGCTGGCGGTGTCGGCCTGCGCCTGCGCCAGCGCAAGGCGGACATCGTTGTCGGTGCGTTCAGCCTCCAGCAGATCCAACAGGGACGCCCCGCCTTTTTCGTAGGCGAACGCCATGGAATCACGCACTGTCGCGGATTTAGGGGCGGTTTGATCCCGGTAACGCTGCCAGCGCTGCGCCGCCTCGTCGTATTCGCTGCCGGCATTGGCGATGTCCGCCATCACCTGCGCCTGCGCCTTTTCGAGGGTGAGTTTCGCCTGAACCCGCGCGGCTTCCGCCGCCTTGATCTCTCCGCCGTTCAGGTTCCACAGCGGCAGCGGAAAACTCACCCCGATGTTGAACGTGTTCACCTCCGGACCGCCGCCCGGCGGGTTATGTTCCACCCCCACCGAAAAGGTCGGGTCGGGGATCCGCATGGCCTTTTGCAGCTTCAGGTTTGCCACCGAACTTTTCAGGTTGGCATCCGCCACCACCACGTCCGGCCGCGCAAACCGGGGGTTCAATCCGTTCGTGGCCGCTGCCGGGATGGCTACCAGTTGGTCGAGGGAGTCCATGGCCGCCCAGTCCCCCTTCGGCTCGTTCACGCCCAGCAGGATTTCCACCGCGATTCGCGCCTGCACCGCCGTCGCATCGGCGGACTTCGCCTGGAGTTCAAGTTGCTCCGCGCTGATTTCAATCTGCTTCTCGTCGGCATCCGAAATCGCTCCGGCCTTGAATTTCACTTCCGCCAGATCCGCTTCATGGCGCAGGTAGCCGGCGGACTCGTTCAAAATTTTCGCATTTTCCCCGGCCAGGACCGCCGCCACGTAAGCCTTCGTCACCCCCTGGTCCAGCAACCGCCGCGCGTCAAAAAATGCCGCCCGGGCGCCCGTCACTCCCGCCCGGGCCGCCATCTGGCGGTCACCACGTTTGCCGCCGATCTCGATCAACTGGTTGACGGCGGCGATGGAATCATAATTGCGATCCTCAAGCCCGTTGCCCAGCGCCGTGCTGCTTTCCCGGTTGCCGAGCTTGGCCGTGGACAGTGAAGCCGTCGGATTTGGAAATTCCTTGGCGACGATCAGTTGCGCCTGCGCGGCATCCATGCCGCTCCTGGCCGCCAGCAGATCCCAGTTGCGCTCAAACGCCAGCTCTCTGGCCTGCGCCAGCGAAAGCGTGTTCGTCGCCGCCAAATCATTCTGCGCCAAAGCCTGCGGCGGGCAAATGCCCGGCACTGCCGCAAGCAGCAGCCAGACCAGCAACGTTCTTTGGAGCAATGGACGGTTCAACACGTCCCATTGGAACAGATGCCCGACCGGTCGGAAATTAGGTGCGGGATAATTCTCGGCTAGGGTATTGCCTTATCGCCAAATAAATTGGCCGTAAAAAGGCCCGGGGTTTTCACCCCGGGCCGGCCAGGGTTGGCGGTTCGTCAGGGCAGGACGTGGGCCGGATTGACCGTGGTGCCCAACGAGCAGGTCGGCGGCGTGCCGACGGCGGTGCTCGAATAACTGCCGCCCGCCGGGCACACCGGGATGGATCCGGCGGAGTTCATCTTGATATAAGGCGTCAAATCTCCGGGGTAATTGATGGCCGCTCCCGTGGTCTTGCCTTGTTCCAGTGCGAACTGGTTGGCCGCCGCATCCAGTTGGCGCAGGTTGTTGATGCAGGCATTGGCCTGCGAGGTCGCACGAGCTTTCACGAAGTTCGGAATCGCGATCGCCGCCAACAGGCCGATGATGGCCACAACGATCATGATTTCCACCAGCGTGAACGCCGCGTTGCGGAGTGTTTTAACAGTTTTCATGTGCGTCTTTCCAGCCTCCACGGTGGAACTTGACGGCAGGCGGGTTTATGTATGATTACAATTCCGTTCCAGATTGCCTGCCGCTCCCGTGGCGTGCTTCAACGAAGCAACGGCACCATTAAAGCATGCCACCTGCCCCAAAGGGTATCAGGCCGGGGATATATCCAGCGTAGGACTTTGCCCTATGTGAACCGGTTCAGCTGGCCGGGTGGTTCTCTTGCCAGCGGACGGCTTCGCGCAGTAGTTCGGCGGCGTTCGTCAGCTTGAGCTTTTCCTTGATGTGCGCGCAGTGCGCCTGGACGGTCTTCATGCTCACCATCATCATCTCGGCCACCTGGCGCGTTTCATAGCCTTTGCCCAGCAGTTGAAACACCTCCAGTTCGCGGTCGCTCAATTTCTCCACCAGCGAGCCGCCGGACGGCAGCCGGCCGTCCACGAACTTTTCCGCGAACGCCGCCGTGATGCTCTCGCTCATGTAAATTTTGCCCGCCAGCACCTGGCGGATTGCCGTGATCACCTTTTTGGCCGTCTCGGATTTCATGATGTATCCCCGCGCCCCGGCCCGCAGCGCCCGCTCCGCGTACAGCCGTTCGTCGTGCATCGAAAGCACGATCATCGCCAGGTCCGGGTGTCCCGCCTTGAGGTTTTTGATCAATTCGATGCCCGAACCCTGCTTGATCGAGATGTCCACGATCGCCACGTCGGGCTTGATCGCGGAAATCTGCTGCAACGCGTCCGGCGCGTCTTCCGATTCACCGCAGACCACCAGGTCGGGCTGTTGATGGATCAGGTTCGTCAGCCATTCCCGCACGAGCGGATGGTCGTCCACCAGGAAAATTTTTGCTTTGGTTTTATTCACGTTAAATTGTTTCGCGGACCGGAACGTTCTTCACTTCACAGGTGACCACGGTCCCGCCCGGTTCACCCCGGCGCACCTCAAACTTGGCGCCGATCATGGCGGAACGATGGGCCATGATGCGCAGCCCCATGCCCCGCTCCTTGGGCAGCGGGTCGGGCAGGCCCGTGCCGTCGTCCCGGATGGACAGCTCGTTGCCCGTTTCGCCGGCCTCCAGCCGGATCAATATGTTTTTGGCCCGGCCATGCTTGATCGCGTTCCGGACGGCTTCCTGGGCGATCCGGTAAAGGTGCCCGGCCGTGGCCGTGTCATGCACCAGCACCGGCGAGTCGCATTCAAAACGGCAGGTGACCTTGAACAACGCGCTGCTCGTCGCCGCAAATTCCTCCAGCGCCAGCATCAGGCCGTCCGCCGCCATCTCCACCGGATACAGTCCCTTGGCCAGCCGGCGCGACAGGTTGATGCCTTCCTCCACGATCTCCACGACCCTGCTGGCATCGGTCGTTTCCGGCAGGCCCCGCGCCGCCAGTTTTTCCTCCAGCACCTGGCCGGCCAGCGTCGCGCCGGTGAGATGCTGGCACAACCCGTCGTGCAGGTCCTGCCCGATGCGGCGCTGTTCCCGTTCGCTGATCTCCAGCAGTTCGCGCTCCAGCCGTTCGCGTTCCGCGATCTCCTCGGTCAGGGCGCGCGTCCGCTGCCGCACCTGGAGTTCCAGGTTCTGGTGGAATGACCGCAGGTTCGCCAGCAGCCAGACCACCACGAGGTAAAACGTCAGCACCACCAGCGCGTTCCAGATCGGGACCAGCGGATTTGCAAAGCGCGCGCCGCTCGCAAAATCCCCCACCACCCACACCGCCACGCTCAAGGCGGACACCAGCACCCCGAACCACTTGCCGACAAACCACACCGCCAGGGCCACGCTTAACAGATAGAAAACCGAAAATGAAATCTCGTATCCCGTCAGGTAATCCACCCACCCGATCACCGCGATGATGACAAACGCCAGCACGATCAGGCCGAAGCGGGAGCGGTCTTCCAGTTGTTTGATGAATCCAAGCATGTCTCCGGCGGTCGCCCGCCGGTTTTTTATAAACAACAGACCCCTTTAAAAGTGTCAAACGTAATGTTGCCGGCGCACCCTGCGCCTTATCGGTGCCGGCAGTTCCAAAAATTGCCTCAGTCATTGTCCCGATCTTCAAACCGGACGCACCTATGCTGAAACCAACACCCCGTCCCGACAACGCCTTCCCGGCTTGCGGGGCGGGGTGAATTGCGAAACAATCGGTCAGCACTATGGCAAAGAAAGCACTCATCACCGGCATCACGGGGCAGGATGGCTCGTATCTCACCGAGCTGTTGCTGGACAAGGGTTACGAGGTCCACGGGGTGGTGCGCCGCACGGCCGCGCCGTATCGCGGCTATCTGGACCGCTCACTCTCGACGGCCGGCCCACAACTGTCTCTGCATCACGGCGACCTGGCGGATGCGGGCTCGCTGACGCGGCTGCTGGAAAAGATCAGGCCGGATGAGGTCTACAATCTCGGCGCGCAAAGCGATGTGCGCATCAGCTTCGACATCCCGGGCTACACGGCGGATGTGACCGCCACGGGCGCGGCGCGGCTGCTGGAGGCGATCCATCAACTGGGTTTGCCGGCGCGGTTCTACCAGGCCTCCTCGAGCGAGATGTTCGGCAAGGTGCGGGAGGCGCCCCAGACCGAGCTGACGCCGTTCCATCCGCGCAGCCCGTATGCGGTGGCCAAGGTCTATGCGTACTGGATCGCGGTGAATTACCGCGAGTCCTACAACCTGCACGCGAGCAACGGCATCCTCTTCAACCACGAATCGCCGCGGCGCGGCGAAAATTTTGTGACGCGCAAGATCACCACGGCGGTGGCGCGCATCCAGGCGGGGCTGCAGAAGAAACTGTTCATGGGCAACATCGAGGCGCAGCGTGACTGGGGTTATGCCAAGGAATATGTCGAGGCGATGTGGCTGATGTTGCAGCAGCCGCACGGGGATGATTATGTCATCGCCACCGGCGAGACGCACAGCGTCCGGGAATTTCTGGAGGTGGCCTTCTCGCATGTGGGTTTGAACTGGCAGGAGCATGTGGAGATCGATCCCAAATTTTACCGCCCGGCGGAGGTCGAGCGGCTGACGGGCAACGCGGCCAAGGCCCGCAAACAATTGAACTGGTCGCCCAAAACCAAGTTCGCCGACCTGGTCCGGCTGATGGTGGAGGCGGACATGGAAGCCCTGGCGGCGTGGAAAAAATAAGCCCTCCGCGCCCCATGAAACGCGCCTTCATCACCGGCATCGAGGGGCAGGACGGCTCCTATCTGGCGGAGCTGCTGCTGGCAAAAAATTACGAGGTCCACGGCATCTACCGGCGTTCGAACAACGGCGGCACGGCCAATCTGAAACATATAGTGGGACAGGCTTCCAGCCTGTCCAGTTTCACCGAAAAAAAGCTGCAACACGACAGGCAAGATGCCTGTCCCACTACGTCTGACCGGTTGTTTCTATATTCCGCCGAACTGGACGAGGCGGATTCCGTGCGGCTGCCGCTGGAGCGGTGCGCGCCGGATGAGGTGTATCATCTGGCTAGCCAGAGCCACGTCGGCCAGAGTTTCGAAAAGGTGGAGGAGACCTGCCGCGTGACCGGGCTGGGGGCGTTGCGGGTGTTGGAGATGGCGCGGCATCTGCCGAAGCCGCCGCGTTTTTTTCATGCGAGCTCCAGTGAAATCTTCGGCAGCCCGGAGCAGTCGCCGCAGGATGAAAATACGCCGGTGAACCCGGTCACGCCGTACGGCTGTGCGAAGGCTTTTGGCACGCAGATGACGCGCATCTACCGGAAAAATTTCGGGCTCTTCGCGGTCAACGGCATCCTGTTCAACCACGAATCGCCGCGCCGGGGCGAAAATTTTGTGACGCGCAAGATCTGCCGCGCCGTCGCCGCCATAAAAAGCGGACGCCAAAAAGAACTGGTCCTGGGCGACACCAGCGCGCAGCGGGACTGGGGCAATGCGCGGGATTATGTACGGGGCATGTGGCTGGCCCTGCAGCACGGGACGCCGGAGGATTTTGTTTTTGCCACCGGCAAACCGCATCGCGTGCAGGACATTGTTGAGATCGCTTTTCACGCGGCGGGGCTGGACTGGCGGGAGCATGTGCGGTCGGAGCAGCAGCTGTTCCGGCCCGCCGATCCGCGCCAGGTCGTGGGCAATCCGGCCAAGGCAAAACGACTTTTGGGCTGGGAACCGGAAATCACCTTCGAAGCGACCATTGCGGAAATGGTGGCGGCGGAACTGGCCGCCGGGCCGGCATGACCCGGGAAAACCAACCGGAAGCAGGCCAGGATTTTGCGCCAAAAATCCTGGAGATCGGCGCAATACCGTACCTGCATGAGGCGTTCCCGCAGACGACGGATTTTTATTCGACGCGGTTGGAGGAGACCGTGGCCGACCCGGCAAAGGGCCGACATATCGTGTCACCCGGGAACCTGGCTGAACTGGCGCGCCGGCTGGCGGACCCGTTGTATGATTTGATCGTGGTGCAGGCGGGGTCGTGTGCGCCGTGGAGTTTTCGCGCCCTGAACCGTCTGTTGTTCCGTCGCCGCTCCCTG
>Ga0181534_10002258_pt1 | contig 12063 bp, 12 predicted proteins | sample PEATcosm2014_Bin_37_FD_119758 | JGI IMG/M metagenome (GOLD analysis project Ga0181534, IMG submission 119758) | Peatland microbial communities from MTU Mesocosm Facility, Houghton, MI, USA - PEATcosm2014_Bin17_10_metaG | ecosystem: Environmental > Terrestrial > Soil > Wetlands > Peat | place...
ATATGCACCGGGCGGTGGGGGGGTGGAGCGCCAATGTGTCAGCAGTGGGCTACCCCTTTTGGGTGGTCCCGGGGCCTTTGGGGCACCCCAGCAGGGCGATGCCCTTTTTTGGCGGGGGATCAGGGGGTTGGTTACGCTCCGGCTACCTCAATTGGGGCGCCTTCGGCCGCTTACACCGCCGGCGCCGGAAATATCTTCCGCGCCGACCTGCCCCGCCCCGCCGATGCTGCCTAAACAAGGAGTGGGCCGCCGGTTTCCACTGTGAAGCGAGCGCCCGCCGGCATCCCGGGCCCATATCCGCACGGGCGTTGCGCTCGCGGGTCCCAAAATCAAGGGCTTAGCCACGCTGCTTTGCTTGACGGCGCCGACGCCGGCCGGTCTAATACGCGGCCTTCCCTCCCGGCGGCCAGGTAGCTCAGTTGGTAGAGCAGCGGACTGAAAATCCGCGTGTCGATGGTTCGATTCCGTCCCTGGCCACCATCTAGCTCTCCAGTTGAATCCCGCGGCGTACATAGACGTCACAACAACACGGGATTTCCCGCGAAATTCGCCTGTGAAACTCTGGACTGTCCGTTGACCGTTGAGCACAGGAACGGGTACATGTCAGGCGTACATCAGAGACCGGGCATCTCCTACCCCTATGCCAGTGCTGACTGAGGCCCGAGTTCGGGCGAACCGGCCGAAGGCTCGTCAGTACAAGGTTTTCGATGAGCGCGGGCTGTTCATGCTCGTCACCCCTTCCGGCGGAAAGCTGCGGCGCTTCCGCTATCGGATTGGTGGGGTAGAGAAGTTACTCGGCCTGGGCGCGTACCCCGACGTGTCTTTGAAGCGTGCCCGCGAGAAACGGGATGACGCTCGCAGGCTCGTCGCCGACGAAACCGACCCGAGCGCCAAGCGCGAGGCCGAACGGATGGCGCAGGCCGATACCTTCGAGGCGATCGGTATCGAGTTGCTGAACCTCCAGAAGGCGAAGCTCGTGCCGGAAACCACGCGGATCCTCAAGGCAAGGCTAAACACTTATCTATATCCGTACCTGGGTGGCCGGGCGATTTCCGCAATTACCGTGCAGGAATTATTGGCGGTACTCCGCCGGATCGAGGCGCGCGGGAAGAACGAAACGGCGCACCGGCTGCGCTCGCTCGCGAGTCGGGTCTGGCGGTACGCAATCGCGACCGGCCGCGCGGAGCGGGATATCACCACGGATCTTAGGGGCGCCTTGGCTCCGGTAAAGGCGCGAATTTTCGCGGCGATCGCTGAGCCGGCGCGCGTCGGGGAGTTGCTTCGCGCGATTCACGGGTACCAGGGGCATGGGTCGGTGACGGGGTTCGCGTTGAAATTGGCGCCGCTGGTCTTCGTCCGTCCGGGGGAATTGCGCGCGGCGGAGTGGTCCGAGTTCGACCTGGATGGAGCGGAATGGCGGATTCCGGCGGCGCGAATGAAGATGGGCGAGCAGCACATCGTCCCGCTGTCGCGGCAGGCTGTGGGGACTCTGCGCGAGGTTCGTCCGCTCACTAGGCGGTGGCGGTACGTATTCCCGTCGCTGCTGACGCGCGATCGGCCGATGTCGGAGAACACGATCAATGCAGCGCTTCGCCGGCTTGGGTATGGCGGTGATGTGCAGACGGGGCATGGGTTCCGGAGCATGGCGAGCACCCTGCTCAATGAGCACGGCTTTCATCCGGATGTGATCGAGCTGCAGTTGGCGCACGCTGAAAGGAATAAGGTGCGCGCGGCGTACAACAAGGCGCAGCGGTTAGGAGAGCGAAGGAACATGATGCAGTGGTGGGCCGATTACCTCGACGCGTTGCGTGAAAGTAAAACTCAAGGTGGGAAAGATTCACCTGAGTTCAGTAGCCAAAATTTGTATACGGTCCGCAACGATTGACGGAGTGCGGATTAGTACTCGAATGGCGAGTTAACAGCCATACGTGAAGACAGTCCAAGAAAGAAGACTGAGAGCGTGGGCGTCCGCGAGGGGCTTCGCCTTGGGGCGCGCAGCGCGCGTAAGACGCCCTGGCTGCCAACGGGCGGCCAAAGTCTTAGTCACATCGTAGGGCGCCGGGCGGTCTGGCCGCCGTAGGCGATCAGGAGCTCCGGTCAGCTGCGCGGTGACGATGACGGATACGCGCCGTAGAAGCTTCTGATCATATGGAACAGCGGCGCTCCGCCGTGTTGTGAGAACGGCAGGTTGCCGAGTTCATCCAGCACGATTGAAGTAGGCCACCAGGTAGAACGCGCGCCAGTAGCACAACCAAACCTGGGCCACCTTCACAACCTGTTCAACACTGGCGAGCTCGACGTGCTCATAGGTCGAGTCGAACTGGTAGGCCTCAACGGCCACGAAGAGCTGCGGAATGAACGCCGTAGCGATCGGGGTGCTTTGCTCCCGCGATTCTTGAAGCGATAGCTGTCATTGCCGATTTCGATGTTATCGCAGCGATGCGAGAGAGGGCGATCGAGCAGCGCCGTGGTGGTCTTGGCGTCCCCGAACACGCTGTTCCATTCACCAAAGGTGAGATTCGACGCTCAGCACATGGCTGCTGTCGGGCTGACGGCGTAGGTTCGGCATTGACACCCTTGAACGTGCCCAGCCGGGCAAGGGCACACTTTATCCACGCTGACGCGGCTCTATCGGAGTGGGCCTTCGGATGATGAAACTTTTCGCCCACATGTGTTCTTTCAGAACAGCGAGCCCCCTTTTTGCGAATTGAATCGGCTATCCTGATCCACCGCCCTCCCGCCTGTTGATGTTTGCAACACCACCTCCAAGAAAGTCTCACCAGCTTTCTCGGCGCGCTCTTTAAAATGGCCGACGATTGTCTGCGTCACTTCGGCGATCGAATATCCGCTTTTCGCTGAAGCGGCCCTAAATGACTCCTGGTACAGGCGAAGAAGAAAACTCGCACCGTGTGCAGACCCTGTCAGCTGTGCAAACGCCGCCTGTCCCACTAGCACAGCGATTTCGGGAGCCGCCTTCTCAACACCGGCCCTTGACCTATGCCCGACAAGCGTGTTTCCGACAAGTGCATCGTAATAGATTCCGGCGTCATATTTTTCGCTCAGAAACTGAAGCTGATCGCCCAACCGCTTACCGTCTCCGCCCTTTGCAGAGCCGGTTTTACTTTTGATTTGATGTAGACGGACTCTCTCTCGCTCCCTAGTAGGCACCTGAAGCAAGTCAGCGCCCGGAAACGGATTTGTTACGTAATCGAACATTTCCTGATCCTTACCGCGTGGCTCAGGTATGCGAACATTGCCTCGCATTCGACCGAGGACATCTTCGTGAAGGTGCCCAAGAAGACCTTCGATCATCATCAATGCCTTGTGTGACACGGTAGCCGAAATCGCCCCGTCAAACTCTCCTTGGTACAGAAGGTATTGCGCTGCGGCGAGAATGAAAGGGTCGAGTACGTCTCCCTTATTGCGCCCACATTCCATGTCGGCCCCGGTACGCGGAAACGCCTGAACAACCTCGATGATCTTGTCTCTGACGTAAGCGACTGCTTCATCAGGATCTGAAAAAGCTCTCGTCAACATTGCTCTTGTTGCGAGGGCCTGTGAAGTTGACAGGACAGCTTGCTCGGGGTATGCCTGCCCTTGCAATAGCTCCGAAAAGAACCCTTGGAATTCAACGAAAGTTTTCTCAACAAACGAGGCAGCAGAAACAGACCGAAGCTCTTGGGGTATCTGAATAGAAATCCGCAAATCAGCAATAACATGCTGCAAGAAACTGGCGGCATCCGAATAAACTCTTACAAATACTTCCTGCTGGGCCCGACATGCCGCTTCATATAATGCGGGTTGAATCTTATGGATGGGATTCGTCGGCGGGACGAATTCAAGCACAGTCACTGGCGAAAAGTCCCATTTGAGCACGTTTCGCACGCTGACCGTTGCGAGCGTAGGAGCGCAACTTCGCTAACGCGGTGTCGGTCATCGCGGACAGCTGCATCTTAGTTGTCTCGACCCAAGGAGATCGCGCCCTGAGCGTTTGAAGAACATGATGACCTAACGCTTCGCCCAAATGCGTCGGTACAGCGTTTCCCAACTGTTGATACTTCTGGTTCATTGCGCCACATAGGTGCCAGTCGTCTGGGAATCCTTGGAGCCGTCTGTACTCGTATACAGAAATGGGTCGCAGAAGGTCCGGATGGCACAGGGCAGTGCCTTTCCGATTGGGTTTCGTAGTTAGTGTTGGAGCCGGTTCGTCCCAATGCAACTTTCGCATAAACCCGGTCTTTCCACCTCCTGCCGCTGCCGATCCACCAAGAGCGTCCGCGCGATGAGGCTCAGCTAAGTCGCGCCAATTACCGCCTGGCGGGATGAGCCGAAAGAAATCGGCCATGCGGTCAGTGTAGACCGAATGAGGCCCAGGCAGATCCTTCAAATCTGCAATGGCCTCACGTAAAGTGACGTAGGGCCGTAGTGGGGGCTCCCCGTGCGTCGGCTTTGGTATCCCCATCTCACGACATTCCCGGAATCCCAGCATACAGAAGCGCACCCGCTTCTGCGGCGCGCCGAAGTCAGCGGCATTCAAAATGCCGAATGTAATTGAATAGCCGAGCGCATGGATCTCTTCCAACATATAACGGAAGGCACTTCCTGACATTTCATCTTCAGTGAGAGAGTCTGCATCGTCGCTAATTAGGGCTTCGCGGCTGTATTTCGCGAGATTCCAATGCTTTCCCGGCCTGAGGTGGATGGGCCGATGCAGAAGTGCTGCCGTCAGAAGGTTGCCGACGTTCTCAAACACGAATGCTAAAGGTCGGAGCGTCTTTACGAATCTGAAATACTCGAAGACCAGGTTTCCCCGCGAATCATTCAGCGCAGCTCGGTTGCCGGCGCTTGAAAAGCTTTGGCATGGCGGCCCGCCAACCAAGATAGCGTCATTGGGATCGACGTTTGCGGCCGCGGCGACCTCGAAGGGATCTAGATCGACTACAGACCGCTCTAGGACTGGGATCTCTGGGCGATTGAGTCGGATTGACTCGCAGCTCCACTTATCGATCTCGCAGCACACGGCCGTTTGGATGCCTGCCCGTTCAAGACCAAGATCCAGTCCCATCGCGCCCGAGAACAGTGATATGGCCTTCAACGGTAGTGCTTGGACCGCGCGGACGGGCGATATTTTCTTATGCGACATCAGATGGTTACCATTACGCGGCGGAAGTCTACCTTAAAGCGTAGCAAGTCGGTGGTAGCTCCTCAACAAGTGCCTGGGCGGCCACCTGAATTCCGCATGGTCCAATTCGGATCTATGCGACGAGCGACTGCAGTAAGTTTTTCAAACCTCAGGACATCGCATTCCCAAAGCGTATATACACGCCATCCGCCCCTGCGCAGAGACCGCGCGGAGCGCCGATCACGGGCCTTGTTGCGTGCGACCTTGGCCGTCCAAAATCCTGTGTTGGTTTTAACGATACGCTTGCCCACAGCACACTTTGAGCAACCGTGCCAAAAGCAGCCATGAACGAATATGCATATGCGTCGCGACCTTAGGACGAGATCGGGCGTTCCGGGCAGGGAGCGGTTGTGCAAGGAGTACCGAAATCCCTGGGAGTGCAAGAATCTTCGAACGGCCATTTCGGGAGCTGTGTTGCCGCTCCTAATCCTGCCCATGTTTCTACTTCGTGCGGCCGGCTTGAGATGGTCCACGTTTTGATGTCTAGGGCGTGCGAATTACGCTGATACGGAGGCCCGAGCCACAGATCATTTGCGATCAAAAGTATACAGTTTCGTCGAGATAGAAGGGGGGAAGCACGGGGAGCCGTTTTGTCCTTTTAGATCCGCATAAATCTGGATGGAACTGTCACGTCGTCGGAGCCAACCTGGCCCGCGGTGCACAGCCGCCGCCGAGTTTGGCGGACCATCTCTGATCTTCGTGGCTAGAGCGTAAACTCGGGCACTTCCACCTGCGACCGAGGCAAAGCGGGACTGGCGCTCGACAATACTCCTGGCTCCTGCCGGGCCTATCCGCCCGGTAACGACTGCAATCGCATTGTGAGGACAACTCATCACGAGCCGAGCTTGGTCGGCGATGCGGCCGCCGAAGAGCGCTCTCTTGTCAAGTGGTAGCCAGCCGCTCGCCCCGCTATCTCGTGCAATCCTCGCTCCGCTCGCGGGTCGGCTCCTCCGCGGGACGTTGTGCCAGCCCCTGCCTCCTTCGATGGCGAAGAAACCCGGCTGCTAGCCGCTCCTTGTCGGTAAGCACAAACGGCAAGTGATTCGCGAAGTAACGAACCTCTCCGGCGAGAGCAACTTCACCTTGCGTGTCGAGAACGTCGGCAGCCTTCATCCAGCTCGCGACGATGGCTTTGCGAGTCTCAATCAACTTGGCGCGCCCTGGATCGCGGATCGTCCCAGTTTCTGCCAGTTCTTTCGCAACATCTTTGACGCGTTCAAGAAGGACAGTAGAAGTGCCATGCTGCTGTGCCTGGAACTCGCCCCACTTCGCTTTTCGCTTGTTCCTGCCGCGCACGAACCGCGGCGTCGCATTGGCTGCGATACCATGCTCCCGCATCAGTCGTGCGAAGTCCTCGCGCCACTCGCGCAGCATCGGCTTGTCGATATGGAGCTTGCGCCCGTGATTGTCCTCCGCCTCGACGACCAGGTGCACATGCGGATTTGGTTGGTCGGTATGCATCACCATGGCGTATCGATGCTGACCGGCAAACTTCTCACGCGCGAACGCTCTAGCCGCCGCCAGCACCTTCTCGGGTGGTGTCGGGTGCGGCATCGACAGTACGATGTTCTTGACCAGTCGCGAGGCGCGAGGTGTCGGTTGCCCTTTCCGCGCCTTGCGATACTGACCGGCAGACAACTCCAGATGCCAATCTGCCAAGAACGCTTTGTGCTGTTCCTGGGCGATATGATCTCCGGCGTCGGTCTCGATTTCGAGTCGGCCCTTCCGGCTGATGTATGCGAGGTGTGCCCTGACGGCACCGGCGCTCTTTCCGCCGCCGGTGACCTTCACCATGACTTCGGGGAGACGTCGCGCCGTGCGCGCAATCAGGGCGACTTGTGCAGGACTGAATCTGCCGCCCAAGGATGCGAAGCGAGCGTAGGCGTGAATATCGAGAATCGGGACGCCGTCTCTCGGTAAACGAACCGCTCTCTTAGTCATATAGGGTCTCCCAGCTCTCGAGCGCAGTGCGAGTGAAATCCGCAGTGGCAAGTTCCAAGGCCCGGACAGCAGCGCGAGTTTTGTAGAGAGTCGTCGCCAGCTCCGGCGCGCCTTCGCCGGTTTCGCTGACTCTTCGGTCAAGGTGCGCAAGCACACGACCGAGCGCGGACATGACGGCAACCATAGTTTTGAGCGTTGACAGCTCTGCGGCGGGAACTGGCGGGTTTGCGGCGATGTGCGCTCGGACCAGGGCCGCTAAATAAGCTGAGGTCTTCATACCTCGCCGGGCCGCTCGATCGTTGATGCTGTGCCGATCGCCGGGGCGCAGCCGAATGGTGATCCGATCGATCGCCGGCTCTCTCGTCGAAGCCTGTGCCGATCCAATCGTCGTCGCCGCATTCGATTCCAAAAGCGCCCGTATGGCGACCAGGGCAAGCTCAGATTCTGAAAGCCCACGCGCGGCGGCAAGCTCAGTGAAGCGTTGCTTCTCCGCCGGCGTGGGGCGTGCCGTGATGGATGGAAGACGTCGGCTGGAATGAGCGGAGCTCACGGCAACAATCTCAATGTTGCTGCATAACGCGGACACTTCGCTATCCTGCCATGACCTAGCATCCAACACCTACAACCAACTTCCCTCTCGGGATCGATTGGTAGCCAGGCCATTATACGAATTCCTTCCCCGGACAAACTTGGGAGATACCTATTCCGGCTCCTCGACTTTACGAAGCTTCCTATCGGTGGCCGGCAACTGGAGCGGTATGTAGTTCTGGCACGGCTTCCTCGCTCGCGCGTGATCGAGCGTGGGACTCTCGCTGGTAGTCGACTTCTCGACCAGCTCGACAATCGCTGTGTGAGCAATAAACCGCCGGCAGCCTATGACGACACTCGGAAGTTGGCCGTTCCGAAGAAGCAAGTAAATTGAGCTTCGAGACATGCCACCCAACAGGTGGCGGGCCTCTTTGATTGAGTAAAGAACGCGACTATTCATGCAGGGGATCCTCCGTTGATAAGGACGATGAGATTCATCGGCGTGGACTCGCGGACGTTGGGACGCTAGGTCGTCACCATACGGGTATCTTTGTACTTGCCCGCGGATGTATCAACCTACAATTCCCTAAAACTTTTAGCCAAACTCGACAGTGCTTCCGGAATTAATCGATTTGCGACGGTTTGCGACACAACTAGTTCGGTCGGCAACCCATGTGGGCGGGCAAGCTCGACCTGCCCGCACAGACGATTCCGCCAATATCCGGAGACGTTCAGCGAGACGCCGGTAATACGAGCTGTCTCCGAAGCAACTCCTCCTCTCCACACACCAGACCAGTTGCCAGCGCCTCGAGATTGGCAAGAGTGATGTTTACCGTCGCCTGCTCAACGTCGCTGACATAGCTAGTACTCAGTCCACAGAGGTTCGCTAGCGTCCGTTGAGTGTACCCACGGCAATGTCGATATCGCTTCAGGTTGTCCGCCAAGCGGCAGCGAATCCCAACGCTGGGTCTTCTGTTCATTCCTGGACGCCCCAGGACATCATCCAACGCTTTTCCATCGCTCATGACCGCCCCTCCTTGCGCACCAGTGCAACCGCTTGCGCGAATAGCACAACAGGCTCCATCCGGAGCGCGCGAGCAAGCTGCAGGATCACGAAGAAGGTCGGAGACCGGCGCCCCCGCTCCAACATGGAGGGATACGTGCGATCGAAATCCCCCCGTTCGGCTAGGTCTTCCTGGCTAAGCCCTCGTTCCATGCGGGCAGCTTTGAGGGTGAGCCCGAAGGCCCGGGCAGATTGAATTCGCTGAAACGTGCTCATAGCCAACCCTCCTTGGACGTCGGGGGCTGGGAATCGCGGGTACAATAAAGAGTGATGAAGAACCCATGGTCGGCCTCGCTAACAGGTCGGTTGTGGTAGGCGCTCGTCCGTGTTGCAAGCACGGGCGGGCGCCGCTCTTGGACGGCCCTAGGAAATCAACAGGGGGTAGAATTGCGGGGTACGCGAGTTGGATCGGCAGTCAAACTGCCCGACTCGTCAATGGCTTGGAACGGAATCACGATTCCGTCCCTGGCCACCACCTAGCCCTCAGTTAAATCCCGCAGCGTCCATACCATAGAAGTCACAACAAACACTGGAATTTCCCGCGAAATTCGCCTGCGAAACTTGTGGACTGTCCGTTGACCGTTTAGCAGAGGGAGGGGTTACATGTCAGGGGAACATCAGAGACCGAGCGTCTCATACCCCTATGCCAATGCTGACTGCGGACCGAGTTCGGGCGAACCGGTTGCCATTCATGAACCCACGTCGAAATTGGAATTGCATCTGGGAATGGCCCTCCTCGAGTCTCGGCGGCGAACAGAGCCCGTTGAGTCGGAGGTCGAGTGAATCACTCGGATCAATCTGTACCGAGGGGGAGTTGGTAGGCCCAGCCTCTTCCAAAGGTTCCTACGGGGACTCAGGCAGAGGGTAGTAGACGCAATTAACTGGCACGGCCGCTCGCGACTCCTGGCGCGCGGAGTGGTCGCGAAGACGAGCCGCAATCACGAGCCTCAAAATGGCTTTCGCCTCGTCACTGCAACCCGAGAACGCGAGCCGCTCGAGGGCGCTGGCGCCCATGCGAAGAATTAAGGGACCGAGCAACTCATCCACGAACGATTGAGTGACAAAGACCCCGGCAAAATTGAGCTCAACCGACGGGCAGCTCTCCAATTGCCTTTCGATACTTTCTCGAAAGTCTATTGCGCTGTAGCGAGTACCCAGGACGTTCGCAGCGCCGGTGTCCAATCCTATGGCCAAAGAACAGCTCATGGTCTTTCTGGATGTCCCGATTTGCGGCTTGGGCATGGTAGCGCACCTCACTAAATGAAGCGAATCGGTAAGTCAGGGTCGGGGTTGTATCGGCTCGTAATCTCAAAGAAGTTCACCGTATTTAGCGCTGGAAGTCTAAGCTCCACGCTGAGCGCCGCACCACGCCAGAATGGTGTGAGTCGAGACTTTTCATCATGGGCCTCTGGGTTGGTAATCCAGGAATTTCCTGACACCACTGCAACGTTACCCTCAGACCGCAAAGCCAGGTCACGGCAAATGGTCAAGCCAAGGCCCTGATGCTGGGCATCTGAGAAAAGCCCTACATCGCGCTTGCTCGACGTGAAGGGCCTGAACCCGGTCCGAATTGCCTCAGCATGGCTTTTGACTTGAATGTCCCCCCGACCTTGAAAGGTAGCCAAAAACCCGCACCCGTCATCTACCACGGCAAGTCGTATCAAACCCCGAGGGGGATGATATTGGGCGCAAAGGCATACGCTTGCGTTGTTGAACCCCCTGCCGCGGCCATGACGCAGGGCGTTGTCGATGAGTTCAGTAAAGATGTACGCAAGCGGATAGAACACCGAATTGATTTTTGGAAGCGCCTCAAGCGCACTTATCGCGAGTTGTTGCGACGGAATCAACGCGGCAATTTCGGTGGCGATCTTGTTCCCAACTTCATTGCCATGCTGCTCATTCTTGACGCGGTACGCGTGCAGGGTTTCCTGATACCCGGTATTTCTATCGCCTTCTGCCAAATGCAGCGAGGCGGTCAAAATATCCAGGCTCTCAAGATGCTGTTTGAATTGCCGTGATAATCCAACGACTTTGACACTACGGCCAACACGCTGCATTCGCGACAACGTCACTACAAGCGCGCAAAGTGCCATTGGCTCCGCCACGATCAGCCGACTTGCGTCACAAATTACAGGATCGGCTGTTTCGTCAATCTGTACGCAGATCTTGAGGACGCCTGCAATATTTGCGGTGAGAAGCAAAGGTGGCAGCTCGACCATTGCGAAATTCTAACGAAAATCGAGCCGTATGATGACGACGAATTTGTTCCATTTCTTAGATGATTCCGATGCGCATTCCCGGACAACACCACTCCGCCATCGACGTAGTGCCGCTACGCGAAGTAACAGCGCCGGTACATACGTACGGAGCCGACGCATGTGCGCCCGCAGGGGCGGGTGTGTTTATTTCGAATGACTTTCATCGACACGTGTCCGTTCTTTTGTGCGGAATATGCATTTAGTCTGCAGTTGTACCCGCGATCTCACGACTGCGGGGGCGACACGCGAAGCAGGTTGATGCGATCAGCGCCTCTCGCGACTACGAAAGCCATCGGCAAATTTTAGCCGAGGGCAATCTTTCTATTCGAAGCTGTCCATGAGCAAAGACATATACAAAATCATTGTCGCGTCGTCACGGAAACTGCAAATCAGAAATCGGATAGAAGATTCGAAGCGCACCAGCTTCGCTAGTTAAAGGGGATTACGCAATGCTCATCTGTGCGGCCGGCGACATTCATGGAGCAATGGACCGTCTTTATCAGAACGTGTTCGAGTTCGAAACATCACTCGGAGTACGCTTCGACTATGTGTTGCACGTCGGCGATTTCGGTATCTGGCCCGATCCGGATCGGATCGACAAGGCGACTCGCCATCACGACGGCGCGGGTGACTTTCCGGCGTGGATCAGGGAAGGTCGAGTGGCGCCCCGTCCGACTCTTTTCATCAAAGGTAACCATGAAGACTTCGAATGGCTCGATGCGCAACACGATCCGGAAGTGCTACCCGGCCTGATCTATCTGCGGAATGGGCGCACACTCGACGTCCGAGATCAAGCTGGGGACACCATTCGCATTGGTGGGGTCGGTGGTTGCTATGGTCCGTCTGACTACAAAGGGCGGTCGGACACGCTCCAAGGTTACGCCAAGCGACACTACACTGCCGACGAGGTTGATCGGCTGGCTACCGCGGGTGGAGTGGACATAGTCCTTGCCCATGATGCTCCAGCTGGTGTCCGTTTCAAGCGGCATAGTCGGAATGCCACTCACGTCAGTGAAGCAGCAGGCCTTGATGCGCTTCTTGCACGCGTCCGACCGCGCGTCTGCTTTTTTGGTCACTACCACACCCGGGTC
>Ga0181534_10002259_pt1 | contig 12054 bp, 3 predicted proteins | sample PEATcosm2014_Bin_37_FD_119758 | JGI IMG/M metagenome (GOLD analysis project Ga0181534, IMG submission 119758) | Peatland microbial communities from MTU Mesocosm Facility, Houghton, MI, USA - PEATcosm2014_Bin17_10_metaG | ecosystem: Environmental > Terrestrial > Soil > Wetlands > Peat | place...
ATCACCAACCTGGGGGCGCCGCTCGGAGCCGGAACTTACGCACTGATTCAAACGGCGAGCGGCACCGCTTCCGGCAGCCCGACGCTGAACCCGAACATTGCCGGGAACGGTCTGGCAGCCGGCACCATCGCTTCGCTCGCAGTCAGCGGCGGCGCGGTCAAGCTGGTCGTCTCCCTGACCGGCCAGCCGGCCACGGCGGCCATGGTCAGGCACACCGGTACGACCACGAGCAGCACTTACGGGGATGCTTTGCAGTTTGACGTGACGGTTTCACCGGCCGCCGCCAGCGGCACGGTCACGGTACGGGATGGCGGAATCGGCGGAAACGATCTGGGCACTGGTACTTTGCCTGGCGGTTCGCCGAACACGGTGACCGTGACGGTGACGGCACTCAATGTGCTGACCGCCGGCTCGCACACCAACATCGTCGCCGTCTACAGCGGGGATTCGATTTATAGCGGCACCAACTCCATCGCCTTGTCGGCGCAGACCGTCGGACCGAAAAACCTGACGGTGACGGGTGCGGCCGGCGGCAACAAGCCTTACAACGGAACAACCACAGCGACATTCACCGGCACTTTGAACGGCGTCGTGAGCGGCGACACCTCGAGCGATGTATTTTTGGCCGGTGCGGGCACTTTCGCCAGCGCCGGACCGGGCACAAACATTGTGATCACCGCTGCGGGAACACTGGGCGGCGGCAAAGCCGGGGACTACACGTTGACGCAGCCCACCGGCATCACCGGCGACATTGCCAACTCGGCCATATGGAACACCACGGCTTACGGCGAGAACTGGAGCACGGCCGGCGACTGGGTGGACAACGCCATCGGCGATGGTGCGGGCGCCATCGTGGATTTCAGCCAGCTCGACATCACGTCCGACACGCTGGTGCATTTGGATTCACCCCGGACGTTGCGGACTTTGATTTTGGGCGATGCCGACACGAACAGCCCGGCGAACTGGATTCTTGACAACAACGGAGTGGCTGGAAACGGTCTAACGTTTTCGGGTAATACGCCTGGAATCACGGTCAATGCCATGGGGGTGGGGAGCGCAGTGACGCTTGAATTGGTGGTGGCCGGCACATCCGGTTTCACCAAGACCGGCAACGGCACGTTAATCCTGGCCACCAACAACATCTGGTCCGGCGGCACAACCATCTCGGGCGGCACCCTGCAAATCGGCGCTGACACGACCGTTGCAGCCGGCACTTACGGCAGCGGCAACATCACGAACAATGGCACGCTGGTCATCAACCGGGTAGGGGGACTGACGATCACGAACTACATGACCGGCACGGGGTCTTTTGTCCAGGCCTGCACCAATGCATTGATGTTGGTCGGAACCAACACTTATTCAGGCGGGACGACGGTCGCCAACCTGGGTGCGTTGATCGTCACCAATGCCTATTCCGTGGGCTCGGGGCCGGTGAACCTGCAATCCATACAAAACGGCGCCAACGCCACCCTCCAGGTGGGCGACGGAATCAATCTCACCAATGCCATCAACATTGATTCGACCACCGGCCGGGAGATGATTTACACCACCAATGGCAATGACACCTTGAGCGGACCGGTGGTCATCACCGGCGCCGGCAGCCCCACCTTTGTGTTTCAAAACAGCGCCCCGAACAATACCGGCACGACGCTGGCGTTCAGCAACACCATTACCGCCACGGGTTTTGCGGGCTCCATTTCCTTGCGGGGCAATCCGGGTGATTTTGGGCAGCTTGCCGGCATGGTGACGGCGCCGAACATGCAATTGAACGTCAACGGCAATGCAAACTGGACGGTCTCATCGACGGGGAATTCATGGAACTATTTAAGCTTTTCCACCGGCGGAGCCAACAATGCCGGCAGCCTGATTTGTGGTGCCGCCAACTGCCTGCCGGCAGGCGCCAGGGTGAACTGGGCGTCAACGTCAAGCAATATACTGGATGTGGCCGGCTTCAGCCAGACCATCAGCGGTCTAGATTGCACAACAATCACGTCGGGCGCGCCGCTGGTGACGAACAGCAGCCCCACCAGTGACGCCGTGCTGACCATCAATACCGGAGGGAATGCATATACTTTTGCAGGACCGATCAAGGACGGGGCGGCGCACAAGATCGCCCTGACCTTGACGGGCGGCTCGCAGACGCTCAAAGCGACGAATACTTACAGCGGCACCACCACCATCAGCTCGGGCACGCTGACCTTGGCCGCGACCGGGTCGATCAACAACTCGACAAACCTTTCGATTGGCGCCGGCGGAACCTTTGATGTCTCGGCCATTTCCAACTATACGAACAACGGCCTGGCGTTCGCGGCCAGCGGCCTGGATATGAACGTTGGCACCACGGCCGCCACCATCAACGGCGGCTCAACCGTCACCTTGGGATCACAACCGGTGGCCTTGAATTTCACGCCGGTTACTTTCACGGGCGACGCCTCACAACCGGCTCTTTACGTTTCGCAAGGTGCTTTGGCGATGAACGGTCAGATTACCGTTAATAACGTCGGAGCCTCGCCGTTGGGCACGGGATTTTATACGCTGATATCCGCGGCCAGCGGCATAGTGAATGGGAACCCCACGTTAAACCCGGCGATCGGCGGCAACGGTATTTTGGCCGGCCCGGATAACTTTGTCACGTTGCAGGTCACCGGCGGCTCGGTGAACCTGGTGGTGGCGGCGATGAGCACAAGCGGAACTTCGACGACGACAACCATCGCCCGGTCCGCCGGTGTTGGCAGCAGTACAACGTACGGGGACGCCGTTTCTTTTGATGTGACGGTTTCGCCAGCCCCGACAGACGGCGACCTTGTGGCCATCAAAGATGGCGGCGCCTCCGGGGCCCTGCTCGGGTACGGCACGCTGGCCGGCGGAGTTTGCACAGTGCCATTACCACTTAATGCACTGACGGCGGGCAGCCATCCAAACATAGTTGCAGTGTATTACGGCGATGGCACATCCGCGGGCAGCAGCTCCACCGCGCTATCGACGCAGACCGTGGCGCATGAAAACCTGACCCTCTCGGGACCGGCGGCCAGCAGCAGAGCCTATAACGGAACCACCAGCGCCACCATTACCGGCACCCTGAACGGTGTCATCAGCGGCGACACCGTGGGGGCTGACGTTTATTTGGTGGGCACCGGCACTTTCGCCAATGCCGGTCCGGGCACTAGCATTGCAGTAACAAGTACGGCGACGCTGGGCGGTGGCAAGGCGGCGAACTACACCCTGATTCAACCTACCGGCCTGGCGGCGGACATAGTGGCTTCCGCCATCTGGAACACGACCGCCAGCGGCGAGAACTGGAGCACGGCGGGCGACTGGGTGGACAATGTGGTCGGCGACGGTGCGGGCACCACGGTGAACTTTAACGCGGTCAATATCGCCACCGATCCCACGATGGTGCATCTGGACTCCCCGCGCTCGATGCAGACGCTGATATTTGGCGACACGGACACCAGCAGCGCGGCGAGCTGGCAGGTGGACAACAACGGCTCAACGGCAAACACGCTTACGCTGGCCGGCACTGGTCCCGTCATCACGGTCAACGCGCTGGCTGCCGGCCGTTCAGCGACGCTTGGAGTCGTAGTGGCCGGCACGTCCGGCCTGAGCAAGACCGGGGCCGGCATCCTGGTACTGGCCAATAACAACGCCTACTCGGGCGGCACGACCGTTTCCACCGGCACGCTGCAAATTGGTTCCGGCACCGCGTCCGGGACGTTGGGCGCCGGACGTGTCACCAACAACGCCGCTTTGATCGTGAACCGTTCCGATAGTGTGAATGTCACGAACCCGATCTCCGGCACCGGCAGCATCACACAGGGCGGCGCGGGAACCTTGACCTTGTCCGGCGTGAACTTTTACTCGGGCGGGACCATATTGGCCTCGACCGGTGTGCTCAGCATCACCAATTCGAACGCGCTGGGCACCGGGGCATTGAGCCTGCAGTCGGCACAAACCGGGGCCGTCAATACGTTCCAGATCGGCGGCGGCATCAACATCACCAATGCCATCAACATCGATTCGACCACGGGCCGCGAGTTGATATACGCGACCAATGGCAATAACACCCTGAGTGGTCCCGTGGTGATCACGGGCGCGGGTTTGAACACCATGGTTGTTCAAAACAGCGATGCGCCCAATGCGGGAACGTTGCTCACCGTCAGCAGCTCCGTCACGGCGGCCAGCTTCACGAGCACGATTTCCTTGCGGGGTAATTCCGGGGATTTCGGCCTGCTGACCGGCACGGTGACGGCGCCGAACATGCAGATGAATCTAAATGGCAATGCGACCTGGACAATCGCTTCGACCGGAAATTCCTGGAGCTTGTTCAGCTTTTCAGCCGGCGCGGCGAACAACCAGGGGATGCTGGTCTGTGGCGCGGCGAACTGCCTGCCGGCGGGCGCCAAAGTGAGCTGGGCGGTAAATTCAAGCAACACCATGGATTTGGCGGGCTCCAGCCAAACCATCGGCGGCTTGGATTGCGCCACCACCACCAGCACGCCAACGATCACCAATAGCAGCGCCACGAGCGATGCCACGCTGACCATCAATGGCGGGACAAACATCTATACATTTGCGGGCGTCATCAAGGATGGGGCGATGCACAGAATCGCCGTCACGGTGGCGGGCGGCACGAACACGCTGGCCGGCACGAACACCTACAGCGGCAATACAACAGTGAATGGCGGCAAGCTGGTCATCCAAGTGCCCACGCTGGCCTCGAATTCCACGATCACCGTGGCCGGCGGGGCGGTGCTGCAACTGGGCTTTGCGGTGACCAACCAGGTGGGCGCGCTGGTGTTGAACGGCGTGAGCAAGGCGACGGGTGTCTATAGCAGCGCCACGGATCCAACCTGCCTCGCCGGCACGGGCAGCCTGCTGGTGCAGTCGTCGATCGCGAATTATCCGACCAACATCAGTGTCAGCGCCAACGGGAACCAGCTGACTCTGAGCTGGCCGGCCACGCATCTCGGCTGGTATGCGCAGTCCAATTCCGTGACCCTGGTCAACCCCAGCTACTGGATTGACGTGCCCAATTCGCAAAACGGCACCAATCTGATCATCACCATAAATCCGGCACAGCCGAACGTCTTCTACCGGCTGCGCCATCCCTGAGACGAACCCCCGGTTGAATCGTTAAAGTCTCCGGATGAATGACCAGGCGGGACATCGCAGCAAGTGATGTCCCGCTTTATTTAACAAGCAATGCGAACCATGATTACAAGACAATTTGTGCTGGTGCTCTTCGTGGCGGCCGCAGTCCAGGCATCAGCCGGCGTTGAACCGGCGGGAGGCCGGGTTTTTGATGTCCACGGATTTGGCGCCCGTGGTGACGGCCGGACGATGGACACGGCCGCCCTGCAATCGGCGATCGACGCGGCGGCGAAGGCGGGCGGCGGCGTGGTGCTGTTGACCAACGGTGATTTTTTAGCCGGAAGCTTGTGGCTCAAAAGTCATGTTGAATTACGGGTCGTAGCGGGCGCGCGGTTGCTGGGCAGCACGTCGCTGGCCGATTACCAGCGCAACCGCTGGTACGCATTGCTGCTGGCGGAAGGACAGCAGGACATCGCCCTCACCGGCGGGGGCACGATTGACGGACAGGGCCGCGAACTGGTCAAAGATGTCATCCGCAGGTTGAACGCCGGCGAAGGCATCGGCCAACATCATCCCTCCGGGCGACCGGACGAAAATGACCGGCCGCAGGTCATCGAAATCAGAAATTGCCACGGGGTTACAGTCAGCGGCATCACGTTGCGCGACTCATCCTGCTGGGTGGAAAATTACATCAACTGCGAAGATCTTTTGCTGGAGGACATCAAGGTGCAAAGCACGGCTTATTGGAACAACGACGGTATGGACATTTCGGACTGCCGCCGGGTAAGGATTGCGCGGTGCGACATCAATGCCGCAGACGACGGGATTTGCCTGAAGTCCGAGCGTGGCGGGAAGGGTTGCGAGGACGTGAACATCAACGATTGCCGCGTACGGTCCAGCGCCAGCGCCCTGAAATTTGGCACGGCCTCGTTTGGCGGCTTCCGCAAAATCAGGGCAACAAACCTGATGGTGCGTGATACGTTTCGTGCCGTCGTCGCCCTGGAATCGGTGGACGGCGGCGTCTTGGAGGATGTGCTGGTGGAACATGTTCGCGCCACCAACACCGGCAGCGCCATTTTCATGCGTCTGGGCCACCGGGACACGAACGGGCCCGTCGGCCGGTTGTCCAACGTGGTAATTCGTGACATGAAAGTCGAAGTACCAGCCGGCAAGCCAGATGCGAATTATGAAACCGAAGGCCCGCCGGCCAAAGGGGTGCATAATGTGCTCCCGGCCTGCCTGGTCGGCCTGCCAGGATTTCCGGTGGCCAATGTGACCCTCGAGGACATAGAAATCATTTATCCCGGCGGGGCCAGCCGCCCGCCCGCCGATGGCGCGGTCGAGAAAATTCCAGAACATCCTGAGAAGTACCCTGAAATTTCCATGTTTGGCGAACTTCCGGCCTGGGGATTTTATCTGCGGCACGCCGAGAACATCCGATTTAACAACGTGCGGGTGAGCACGAGAACCCCCGACTTACGGGCGGCGATGGTCCTGGACGATGTCAGCGGGCTGGAATTGAACAATATGAGCATCCAGCCAGCGGCCGCCACCTTCGTCCTGCATGGTGTGACCAATCTGGTGTACAATGGCAAAAGCTGCAGCGATGCCGACCAGAGCATTCAATTGAGTGAAAGCTCCCCGGTCAATCTGAAGCGCCTTAAGACCAGGGAATGATGGCGAAAAAAAGCAGCGGCGAGATTCCTTTGCGCAACCGGCGGGTTTAATCCTATTAAAGAGGCGAGTTTTTTTTGATGGTGTAGATTATCTGACACGCAACGATGACATCGTTTTGGGCCAAGCGCCGTTTTCCGCCAATGAATTGCCGTGTCCGGCAATTTATAGCGTCCGCGTGCGTCCTGGCCGGCGTCATCACTGAAACGCCCGCGCAAGTAAGTTACAATGGCGGCACCTACCAGCAAAATTTCGACTCGCTGCCTTCGAGCGGCAGCTCGATTCCATGGGTGGATAACTCGACCCTGCCCGGCTGGTACGCCTGGCGCACAACGCCGGGTTCACCGCCCAGCACGCTCAACCTGGACAGCGGCACCAGCACCAGCACATCAGTATTGCATAATTATGGAGAAACCGGTTCCACCGACCGGGCGCTGGGATTGCTGCCGGGTGCCACACCCGGAAACGTCATGGTGGGATTGCGGCTACACAACAGCAGCACCCAGACGTACCGTTCGTTGGCCGTCACATATGATGGCGAGCAGTGGCGGTCCGCCAGCAGTGCCGTGCATGCAATGGTTTTTGCGTGTACCACGGACACGCCGGCCAACCTGAATGACGCCAACGTGAACTGGGTGGCGAACGGCTACCTCGCCTTTTCCTCGCCGGTGTTAAACAGCAACGGCGTGGCTCTGGATGGCAATGCCGCCACCAACCGCAGGCCGAACATCACGGGCACCGTGGGAGGAATCACATGGGCGCCGGGCACGGACCTCTGGCTTCGCTTCACGAGCCCGAACCAGTCACCCGGCAACCAGGCCCTTGCGCTGGATAATTTCGTGTTTTCCGCCAGCACGAATGCGGTGGACGGTTACACCAATGTGCTGTCCAACTTTTATCTCGAGGCTGTTGGTTCGGTTGATAATGTTGACGGCCAGCTGGCCACGGGCGGCGGCTCCCTTTCGGTGCGCGAGCTGCCGCAGGCGGCGTATATCGCGCTGGCCCTCAATTACCCGGATCCGTCCAACGCCGTGGCCAAGGCCCAGTCGTATCTCAACCTCATGTTCGCGAAGCAGGATACGAATCCCGCCAGCAGCACCGTGGGACATTTTTTTTGGAATTATACAGATACGGCCGTGACCGATGAGAATTCTACCGAGTTCTGTTTCAAGCCGTTGAGCGCGATCCTTAAACGTTACTCCGCCCGGCTCGGCACCAATTACGTCAACAGCATCCGGCCGATGATCCTCAATGGTCTCGCCGCTTCGCGCGCGCGCAGCGTGGAGACCAACTACTCGAACATCTACACGATGCGCATCATCAACTGGCTGCTGCTGGGTGAAGCGTTGCCAGACACGACCAGTTACAACGCGGGTTTGAACGCCCTGGCCGCCTGGATCGCCGACCTGGGCAACGAAACCATCCATGAATACGACTCGGCCACCTACTCGATGGTGACCTATTGCAACCTGCTGATCGGGGCCAACAACTCCACCAATCCGGCGGCCGCCGACAAGCTGCGGTCGCTGGCAAATTTTCTCGCAGCCGACCTTTCGGTAAACTACTTCAACGGCCAAAGCCGGCTCGGCGGGTCGCACAGCCGTGACTATGATTTTGTGTACGGCAACGGCGCGATCGATCACTTCTACTATCTCGAGCAGTTGCAGACCAGGACGGCCGCGTTTGCCCCCCTGAGCGAGGGGGTCTATGATTACTTGAATCTGGTTGAAAACGGCAACCTGCCGCCGGTGGATGTCCTGGCGTTCGGAAATTCCTGGTCCAATCGCGTGGTGGAGTCGGTCTGGGGGCCGACGAATGTGCCGGGCCAGGATCGTTATAACTATCTGACGCCTGATTTTTGCATCGGCAGTTCGGGCGCCTTTTATGGCAGCACACAGGACAAGGTTCTCGCCGCCGACTTCAATGCCGCCATTCCGCTGGCCCAGGTCTCCCTCGTCTATGACCTGTATGACCTGCCGTATGGGACCATCACAACGCCCGACAGCAGCGGCCATTTGAAACAGAATCATCTCAAATTTTATTCTGCAAACGTGCAGGAGAAGGGGTTCATCCTGAGCCTGGGGACGCCGTCCCCCAGCTTTGCCACCGGCGCAAATTTCTTGGGGCCGTACACGAACATATCCACCTCGGTCGTCTTTCCATCACAGGCAGATGCGGTCTATCTCGACGGCGTCGCCGTGGCCACCAACAGCGGCGGGAGTTATGCGGCCACGAGCGGTTCGGTGGCGGGCATCCAGGTGGGAAACACAGTGATGGCCGCGCGGTTTTACCGCGTGGACGGACTGGCGGGCCAGACGCCGACCTATGCGGTCAAGTTTGACGGCGGCAGCGCCGCGCGGTTCGTGGCCTACAACTATCAAGGAGCCTCGAGATCCTTCAATAACGCAACCGATTGTCCGGTAGTCGGGGCGATCATCACGGCGTGTGTTTGCACCAATACGGCGGCGGTATCGAACTTTCTGGCCGGGGTGAAAAATGCCGTGGTCACGCTGACAACCAACGGCACCCAGTCCGGAGCGGGTGTGGCGATTGGCGGCACGGCGCTCGCCACCACGCTGGATGCAAGTTCCGGGACGGTAATCTCCCGGAAGGTCAACGGCACCAATTATGTGCCGCAAATGTTTCTGGCCAATGACGGCGCGGCCACCAATCACGACCTTTTTACCGAGCGTTTCGCACGCATGCTGGGTTCGGGCTGGATCTGGGCGCCATTAAGCGGCGTCACGGGCACGTTGGCCACTTATTACACCAACAGCACCGGTGCCAGCACCACGTTGACCAGCCGCGAACCGCTGGTGGCAACACCCGACGCCGGCGGCCTGGTTTACCGGCCATTTACGGGAGACGCAGAAATTGTCACCCGCGTGAACCAGCAAAGTGACACGTCTCCGACGAGCCTTGCCGGGGTGGCTTTCCGTGAAACCTTGAATGCCGGCGCCTGTGGAATGGTCGCCGGATTTAGCGGCCCGACCGGCGTGCGCCTGCTCTGGTGCGCGACAAATTCCGGCCCGGTGTTCGCCATCACCAATTCGGGGTTCACGGTTCCAGGCTGGCTGCGTCTCCGCCGTACCGGCAACATATTTTCCGCCGCCTACCGCAGTGACAGCGGCTCCTGGCAGCCGGTGGGCACTGCCCAAACCATGGCGATGAATGCCACGGCTTATGGCGGCCTGGCGGCGGCCGGCGGCACGGCCACCGCGCCGGCCACGACCGTTTTTTCCAATGCGGTTGGCAATTCCGTCTTTTCTCCCACCCCGGCCGCGCCCACCGGGCTGGTCGCGTCGGCCAACGCGGCCAACGCCCTGGCCTTGAATTGGACTGATAATGCCACGAATGAAACCGGCTTCAACATCGACGCCAGCACCAATGCCGGCCTGGCTTGGAACCCCGTCACCACCACGGCAGCCGGTGTCACCAGTTTTACCAACTCAGGATTGTTGGCTGGCACGGCTTACTATTACCGCCTGGCCGCGGTCAACGCGGCGGGCTGGTCTGACTATGTTTACACCAACGCCTCCACCTGGACGTCCTTGCAGGCATGGCGCCAGGCTTACTTTGGCACCATCGCCGACAGCGGAGCGGCGGCCGACACGGCCGACCCCGATGGCGACGGCCTGCCAAACCTGCTGGAATATGCGTTAGGCTCCAACCCGCTTGTCCCCAACACCAACGCATTGATTGTCGTCGGACAGGACACAGGCGGCAACCTGACCTTCAACTTTTTCCGGGCCCAACCCGATGTCACCTACATCATCCAAGGTTCCACCAACCTGCAGAGTTGGGTTGACTTGAACACCAACCCCGGCACGGTCGGCCAAAACATCATCTTCACCGATTCCCGCACCAACAGTTCGAGCCACTTTCTGCGGCTTAAAGTCACGCAGCCTTAGGCCGGCCCATTTCCAGCCGGTTTTTTTGATAAGTTCAGGCGGCAACCGCCTGGCAGCCGGCAAAACGCGAACCGGCCCGGAGTCCCGGTAAAATCGTCCCTTCGGACGATAGGCATCCGGGTCATTTAGCGCCATACTTGATATAACCCATAAAGCCAATCAGAAGCGATGTCAGAGACATTAAAGCCGCCCATGAAACTTTTCAGCGCAACCAAATCCCCAAACCGGAAACCGCCGGGACGCCGCGGTTTTACATTGATCGAACTGCTGGTGGTGATCGCCATCATCGCGATTTTGGCGGCGATGCTGCTGCCGGTGCTGGCCAAGGCCAAGCGCAAGGCGTTGCAGACCGGCTGCCTTTCCAACTTGAGGCAGTCGGCAACGGCCCTGCACATGTGGACGGACGACAATAATGAATGGCTGCCGCCGGGCGCGGGCGCCGCCATCATAGGGCTGCAGGGTGGTCAGGAAGCGAATTACCGGGAGGATGGAAACCCCACCTCCAGTTATAAAAAATTTCTGGTTTTTTACATCGCCACCTACCTTGGATATCCCGCCCCGGACGCGGCGCTGCGAACCGCGAAGGTATTTTTCTGCACGGCATTTGCGGCTGAAAATGCGCAGAGCGCGAACATCGGAACCAACGTCTGCTACGTGGTGACACAGACGACCGCCAATGCGAACCCCTCTTTGACCTTCAGTGATCCGTTCGGTTATCCGGTATCGGCCACACAACCCAATGGAGCGCCTCCGCACAAGGTCACGGAAATCAGCCATCCAACAGATGTCTGGATCCTCGCAGATGTGGACCAGGTTGTCATCACCGACCCGAATAACACCTGGCGGGCGCAAACCCCGGTCAAGCCGATCCACGGCAATGTGCGCAACTATGTTTATTTCGACCAGCATGTTTCCGCAGAAAAAGTCGGCCCGGCCGGCACGTATTATTAATTCAACTGTTCGTTTTCACCGGAACCCGTCCGGAGTTGGGAGAAGACCGGACGAAGAGCATCCGCAAGGGTGCATTTGGGGATAAACTTTGTGGCGATTGCCCAAACCCACCTCGTTCAGCCCACTCAAATGACCCCAGCCGGGGCGGCTGGCAAGGAGTGAGTCTGGCCGAACTGATTCCATCCGTTTCAAGGCTTTCCCAAATGAGCTTGCCGCGAATGCAAATTCGCGCATAATTATTCGCTGATTGGCGGGATTGGCTGTCGGCGAGCCGCCGCCCCGTCCGTAAATTGGTGAATGTGAAAACCAGCATTCAAGCCAATAGAATCAATAGTGTGGAAGGGTGGCTGAGTGGTTAAAGGCATCTGACTCGAAATCAGAAGTACGGGTAACCGTACCGTGGGTTCGAATCCCACCCCTTCCGCCA
>Ga0181534_10002261_pt1 | contig 12052 bp, 4 predicted proteins | sample PEATcosm2014_Bin_37_FD_119758 | JGI IMG/M metagenome (GOLD analysis project Ga0181534, IMG submission 119758) | Peatland microbial communities from MTU Mesocosm Facility, Houghton, MI, USA - PEATcosm2014_Bin17_10_metaG | ecosystem: Environmental > Terrestrial > Soil > Wetlands > Peat | place...
CCAGTGCTCGCGACCGCCACGGTCTGTCGCGCTACACACGCGACTACCCACTCACCGTGATGAGCGCGGGCCAGGGCTACGGCGTGCTTCTTGAGTGACCCCGTGACCGCGAGGCCCTGATAGCTTCCGTGGGCGAAAAGCTCTCGATGGGCGCGGCGCAGGTGCAAGAGGTTGCGAGTTACGTACAGCTTGATGGCCCCCCGGTCCCCTTCTTCAAGCAGGGAGCGAAGGGCTGAGGATCCCAGTGTTAGGTCCTCGTGACCCGGGAGTCGCGACAGGAGCGCACGGCGCGACGCAAAATCTATGGCGCGCCGATTGTCGGGATCGGTCAGCGTGTAGTGGAAGAGTTCTAGACCCTGATAAAAGTCGGGCACGCCGGGGGCGACGCACTTGAGAACGAGAGTGGCCAACGAGTTGGTTACCGCCGCGGGCGAGATCTTGGCCATGAAGCGACTCATCTCAACAAGGAATCGATCGTCGCTCGCGAGCGCGGCCACGAAACGTCGAAGGGAGCGCTCGTAGGGAACGTCCGGGTCCGACCACGAGGTGCGACACTTTGCCTCACGGGCGGCCTTGACGGCGTAGTCCTGAACTCGGCGAGTGAGGGCCCGAGTCGGTCGAGGCTTCGCGTTGGACCACAGGCACACGAAGCTCTGGTACGCCCGAAACTCGTCTTCGAGATTGAGCTCGCGGCCGCTCACGTCATAGCGGCGTTGCCACCTGCTCACCAGGGCGCTCCACTCTTCGGCGAGTTCGGACAAGACGAAGAGGCGCGCCCGGGCGTCTTCACTGCGCTTGGAGTCGTGGGTTGACGTGGCGCTCAGGGCCAGCGGGTACGAGAGTCGCTCGCCGGCAAATTCGTGAAACCCAGTCGCGTCATAACTGGCGTGGTCGGGGTCGCACCCAACCTCGGCGTGACTGAGCAGACCGCGGTAGCGGTAGGTGGCCGTGTCTTCGGCGCCTTTTGCCATGGCGGCCGAACTCAGCTGTTGCCAGCGTTGAACGAGTTCCACACTCGGGCCGCTCGCCGCGCCCAGGACGTCGGCGATCAGTCTGACCGCGCGACGACCTTCGCCGCGGAGCGCCGCCGCGGCGGAGCGAGCCGCGCGCTGGAGCCGCTCGCGGTCCTGGTCCTCCGCGTCAGCGTGGGCGTAGTAGGTGCGATACACGTCGAGCGACACCGAGAGCTCGGTCAACGCTCGTCGCACGTCGAACCACGAAAGGTCGTGTCCCGGGTGCAACTCATTGAGCGACTGAAAGGAGAGACGCGCGAGGCGCTCGAGGGCGGCGTCGAAGGAGTTCACGATGGCCTCGCGTTTCGCCTCATGGCTGAGGTCGACGAACGTAGGCCCGCCACCGGCGAGCTGTTGCGCGCCCCGCTCGTTCACGAAGAGTCCACCGACGCGGTCCGCGAACTCGTACCCGGTCGTGCCGTCGGTGCGCCACGATCGACGAAGGGACTCGTCGCGGGCCACGATCTTTTCGATGAGCACGATCGGGCGACACTCGCGCTCACTCGTCGTTACCTCGCCCAGTCGCTCCAAATAGCCGCGCGGATCGGTCAGGCCGTCCACGTGGTCCACTCGCCAGCCCGCGACGCGATCGTCGTCAGCGAGAGCGGTGAGGAAGTCGTGCGTGCGTTCAAACACCTCGGGCGCCTCGACGCGCACGCCGATCAGTCCGTCAATGTCAAAGAACCGCCGGTAGTTACCCTCGCGGTTGCTCAGTCGCCAGAACGACGGTCGGTAGTGCTGGCGCGAAAGGACCGAACCGAGGTTACTGCCCGTGTGCGTGCCCGCAGCGAGGGGAAACTGGTGCCCCTCGATGTCCATGACTCGCTCAGGACCTTCACCCTGGTAGGTGATCGAGTCCCGGAGGTCTTCGAGCGGACGCGAGAGGATCGGTACCAGGACTCGTCCGACGTGGCGCGACCAGTCGATATCGAAGGTCGTGGCCAATGGGGAACCCTGACCCTGTCGAAGCGTGTCCCACCACCACTCGTTCGCCTGATGACAGGCCATGTGATTGGGCACGATGTCGATCAGGGCTCGCATGTCGTGGGCGTTGAGTTCAACGAGGAGCGCCTCGAACTCCTGCGCCGTGCCGAGGGCCGGATCCAACCGGGTGGGATTGATGACGTCGTAGCCGTGGGTGCTGCCCGGAACGGCCTCCAGGATTGGCGAGAGGTACAGCGTCTCGATTCCGAGGTCGCTGAGATAGCCCACCAGTTGTCGCGCCCGCGAAAAACCCAGCCCGTTGAGTTGAAGTCGGTAGGTGGAGCCGAGGGGGCGAGGGTCCTTCACTGTTGGGGACGTTCAGTGTGACGAAGCAAGACGGTCGAGTGTGCGCTGAGATTCACGGCGTCGGTTCGCACGCTTCGAGTCCACGGCCCGGGTCGCGAGGTGTTGAGTACCTCCTCCCAGACTCCCGGGAGTTCCATGCTCGGCAACGTGAAGGCAAAGGACTTGCTCGACGCGTTCAGCAAAAAGAGTATGGATTCGGCGCTTCGAGAGCGCCCGCGGCTATCGAGCTCATCGGCGGCCGGTCCAAAGAGGAGCATCCCCACACTTTGAATGCTGGCGTTCGACCAGTCATCATCGGTCATCTCCTGGCCGTCCGCGCGAACCCAGGACACGTCCTTCGTCTCGTAGCCGGCCACGGGCTGACCGGTAAAGAAGGCGCGCTGTCGCAAGACGGGGTTGCTCTTCGAGATCTCGATCACGTCACGTACGAAGGTGCGCAGTTCCGACTCGGCCTCGGTGATATCCCAGTTGAACCAACTGATCTCGTTGTCCTGGCAGTAGGCGTTGTTGTTGCCGTCTTGGGTACGACCCATCTCGTCACCGCCGAGCAACATCGGCACGCCCTGGGAGAAGAATAGGGTGGTGATGAAATTGCGCTTCATGCGCTCGCGCGAGCGAAGGATGCGCACCGACTGCGTCGGACCTTCGGCCCCCCAGTTGCGGCTGTAGTTGTCGTTCGTCCCGTCTTGATTGTTCTCGCCGTTGGCCAGATTCAGTTTGTTCTCGTAGGAGACCAGATCGTTCAGGGTGAAGCCGTCGTGACAGGAGACGAAGTTAATGCTGGCGTAGGTCTTTCGCCCGGTGGGCGAGAAGATGTCGCTGGAGCCGGTTAGCCGTGACGCGAGTTCTGGAACCTGACCAGGATCTCCACGCCAGAACTTGCGCACGCAGTCGCGAAAGGCGCCGTTCCACTCGGACCAGCCCGGGGGGAAGCGTCCCTGGTGGTAGCCGTCGGGACTCGCGTCCCAGGGCTCGGCGATCAGTTTCACCTTCGACAGTATGGGATCTTGTTGGAGGATCTCGAAGAAGGCGCTCGGCGTTTCGGCCGTACCTCCGCGCACCAGCACGGGCGCCAGATCGAATCGGAAACCATCGACGTGCATGTCCGAGACCCAGTAGCGCAAGCTGTCGGTGACGAGGCCCATGGCTCGAGGATGCAGCGTGTTCAAACTATTGCCGGTACCGGTGTAGTCGAGGTAGAAGCGCGGATCGTCGGGCATGAGCCGGTAGTAGACGGAGTTGTCGACGCCGCGCAGCGACAAGGTGGGGCCCAGCTGGTTGCCTTCGGCGGTGTGGTTGTACACGACGTCCAAAATGACCTCGATGCCCGCCCGGTGGAAGGTGCGGACCATCGACTTGAACTCGGTCACCTGTTGGTCGGCTCCGCTGGTGTAGCCCACGTGGGGCGCGAAGAAACCGATCGAGTTGTACCCCCAGTAGTTGTCGAGGCCCTGCTCGACCAGGTGTCGATCGGAGGCGAAATGATGAACCGGCATCAACTCAATCGCGGTGACGCCCAGCCCCAGTAGGTGGTCGATGATCGGGTCCGTCGCCAATCCGAGGTACGTACCGCGCAGGTGCGGCGCGACCCCGGGGTGGCGCACGGTCATACCGCGCACGTGCGCTTCGTAGATGACGGTCTGATTCCAGGGAGTGTTCGGCGGTTGATCGTCTTGCCAGGTGAAGGCGGGATCGACCACGATCGATTTGGGCATGGCGCTGGCCGAGTCGCGGGTATCGAAGCTGAGGTCTTGACCCTCGTCGCCCACCGTGTAGCCATAAAGGTCATCGCTCCAGCGGATCGGTCCGCTCAACGATTTGGCGTAGGGATCGAGCAGCAACTTGCTGGCGTTGAACCGGTGCCCCTGGCTCGGTTCGTAGGGGCCGTCAACCTTGTACCCGTACAAGGTCCCGGGACGGGCGTCGGGCAAATACGTGTGCCAGATGTAGTCGGTGCGCTCGCTGAGGTCGATGGTCACGGTCGGCTCGCCGGCGACGGCGTCATCGAACAAGAGAAGTTGTACCCCCGTCGCGTGCTCGGAGTAGAGAGCGAAGTTCACGCCTTCGCCGTCCCACGTGGCGCCGAGGGGGCGGGGGCTGCCGGGCCAGACTCTCATCCGGTCACCGTAGATCGAAAGACGCGATAGCTCCACGGGTCCAGGGTGACGACCCCCGCCGGAACCGGCGAGTCCGTCGTGTCCAGGAGATCTCGCCAGGGACGGTGATCCGGCAGCGACCCACTCTCCTGCGAGGGTCCGACGTTAAAGAGGATCACCACGTCGCCGTCCTCGTGGGAGCGGACGAGAGAGATGACGTTGCCCTCCGACCACGCCCGGGCGCGTGATCGTGGCGAACGACGAAGCGCCGGCGTTGAACGTCGCAGGGAGATGAGCTGGCGATAGTGATCGAACAACGCTCGATGAGCGGGTTGGGCGAGTAACGAGTGATCCAGACGCGCAGCGTCAAAGGTGGTGGGGTCGGCCGGATCAAACAGTTCGGTGGCGGTCGCGATGTCGGTGAACTCGCGGGCGCGACCCACCCGCACCGCCTCGAGCAACGCGGGATCGCTGTGACTCACGAAATAGGGGAAGGGTGCTCGTTCCCCGTACTCCTCACCCATAAAGAGCAGGGGAACGTTCGGGCTCAGGATCACGAGGGCCGCGACGAGTCGATACTGCTCGGGCGAGACCATGGTGATGAGACGATCACCGAGGGGCCGGTTGCCGATCTGGTCGTGGTTTTGGGAGAAGACGACGAAGCGCTCCGGCGCCAGGTGGCCCGAGGGCGCGCCGTGACGACGGCGGCGAAACGGCGACGGGGTGTCTTGGAGCACGAATCCCTCATCCAGGGCGCGCGCGAGGTCACCGACCCCCGCGTAGTCGGCGTAGTAGCCGGTGCGCTCCCCGGTCATCGCCACGTGCAGGGCGTGATGAAAGTCGTCGTTCCACTGGGCGTCCATGCCCACTCCATTGTCGGAGAGGGCGGTCACCACGCGGGGGTCATTCGCGCCACTCTCGGCGATCAGGTCACAGCGTCGGCCGAGCTCCTCACCGAGCTCGTGGCTTCGCCGGGCCAGTTCGGCGACGAAGGGTATGGCTGACTGATCGGCGATGGAGTGAATGGCGTCCAGCCGCAGGCCATCGACGTGAAAGCCCTCGAACCACTGGCGCGCGTTTCGCCAAAAATAGTCGCGGACCTCGTCGGAGTCTTCTCCGTCAAAGTTAAGGGCGTCGCCCCACGGAGTTCGGTAGCGGTGGGTGAAGTAGGGCGCGAAGCGGCTGAGGATGTTGCCCTCGGGGCCGAGGTGGTTGTAGACGACGTCGAGGATGACCGCGAGCCCGCGTTGGTGACACGTATCGACAAAGCGCTGGAAGGCGAGAGGTCCGCCGTAGGAGTTCTGCACGGCGAAGGGAAAGACTCCGTCGTAGCCCCAGTTCCGAAGGCCCGGAAACTGCGCCACGGGCATGACCTCGAGCGCGGTCACGCCCACGTCGACCAGCGAGTCGAGATGCTCGAGCGCGCCGTCGAAGGTTCCCGCGGCGCTGAACGTTCCTACGTGCAGCTCGTAGATGACGTGGTCCCACAGAGGACGTTGGCGATAGGTGTCGTCGGCCCAGGCGTGGGCGCCCAGATCCACCACTTGCGAGGGGCCGTGCACTCCGTCGGGTTGAAGGAGCGACGCGGGATCCGCGTAGTGGTCGTCGTCGATCAGGTAGCGATACCTCGTGCCCGCGGGCGCCTCGCCCGTGACGGTGGCCCAGTAGCCATCTCCGAGGTCGTCCAGGGGGAGAGTGAGGCCGGAGTCAACGAGATGCAGCGCGACGCGATCGTGATCGGGCGCCCACACGCGAAACTCGGTGTTCGACGCGTCGAGGGGCCGAGCCCCGAGGGCCCGAGGGAAGACGGTCATTCCGGGGCCAGGAAGAGACACCCCAGCGGCGGCACGGTGAGAGTCAGCGTGCGCGGCATCCCGTGGGTCGGGACGGGATGAGAGTCGACCCCACCAAGGTTTCCGACCCCACTCCCGCCGTAGTCGGCGGCGTCACTGTTGAGAAGCTCCTTCCAATACCCGCCCACGGGCACTCCGGCGAGGGCGTTAAAACGCACCGTCGGCGTGAAGTTGCACACGACCAGCACCGGGGTACCGTCGTGGGCGAAGCGCAAAAAACTCAGCAGACTGGCGTCGGCTTGGTTGGGCTGAGTCCAGGTGAACCCTCTCGGGTCGCAGTCGAGCTCGTGCAGTGCGGGGACTAGGCGGTAGAGGCGATTGAGGTCACTGACCCAACGCAGTATGCCGGCGTGGTGGGGACTGTTCAGTGACGCCCACTCGAGGGACGACTCGTGATCCCACTCGCGTCCCTGAGCGAACTCTCCACCCATGAAGATCAGCTTCTTTCCGGGCTGGGCGAACTGGTAGCCAAAGAGCAGTCGAAGGTTCGCGAAGCGCTGCCAGGCGTCGCCCGGCATCTTCGTGAGCAACGATCCCTTCCCGTAGACGACCTCGTCGTGAGAGAGGGGGAGCATGAAGTTCTCGCTGAAGGCGTAGACGCTGCGAAAGGTCAACTCCCCGTGGTGGTGTCGTCGGTACAGCGGGTCACGGGCCAGGTAGTCCAAGGTGTCGTGCATCCAGCCCATGTCCCACTTCAACCCAAAGCCCACGCCGCCCAGGTGAACCGGTCGAGTAATGCCCGGAAAGGCCGTGGACTCTTCGGCGATGACCTGCACGTCGGGGTGGTCTTCGTAGATGCCGACGTTCAGTTGGCGCAGAAACTCGATGGCTTCGAGGTTCTCGCGACCGCCAAAGGCGTTCGGTAGCCACTCACCGGGTTGGCGCGAGTAGTCGCGGTACAACATCGACGCCACCGCGTCGACGCGAATGCCGTCGGCGTGATACGCGCTCAGCCAATGCTCGGCGGAGGAGGCGAGGAAACTTCGCACTTCGTGTCGCCCGTAGTTGAAGATGAGGCTCTTCCAGTCCGGATGAAAGCCCAGTCGCAGGTCTTCGTGCTCGAAGAGATGCGTGCCGTCGAACTTCGCCAGGGCGAACGCGTCGGCGGGGAAGTGCGACGGCACCCAGTCCAAGATCACGCCGATCCCGGCTTGGTGCAGGTCGTCGATCAAGGCCATCAGGTCCTGCGGATCGCCGTAACGACGGGTCGGCGAGAAGAAGCCCGTGGTCTGATAACCCCACGATCCGTAGAAGGGGTGCTCCATCAGGGGCAGAAACTCAACGTGCGTGAAGCCGCTGCGCGTGACGTGCTCAATGAGCGGTCCGGCGATTTCCCGGTAGCCGTAGAGGCGGCCGGGGTCGTCGTCATCGCGGCGCCAACTGCCCAGATGCACCTCGTACACCGACACCGGCGCGTCGAGAGCCACGCGGTGTCCGCGCTGGCTCATCCACTCGTGATCGTGCCAGTCGTAGTGGAGATCCCAGATGACCGAGCCCGTTCGCGGGGGGACCTCACTGCAGAGGGCGAAGGGGTCAGCCTTTTCGAGGGGCGTGCCGTTCGCGGCGGTGACGACGTACTTATAGACGTCCCCGAGTTTGGCCTCGGCCACGACCGCCTCCCAGATCCCCGACGAGCCACGCGGCGACAGCGGAAGGTTCTCAGGGTTCCAGTAGTTGAAGTCTCCCATCACGGTGACCGAGCGCGCGTTGGGCGCCCACACCGCGAAGGACGTGCCGACGCCGGCTCGGTGGTGAGCACCCAACTTGGTGGCGAGTGACCGGTGGGTTCCCTCGTTAAACAGGTAGAGGTCGTCGGCGCTCAGACCCGCGGAGTCGTAGTCGTGGTCCGTCGTCACGCCGCACCTCGTCGTCGTTGGTTGATGCTGTCTAGTTCACCATTGATCCATGGTGCGGCGCGAAGTTCTTCGAGGGTGAGGGCGGCGCGCTGGCGCCAGTTGCCCTCCGCGGTGCCTGGACGGTTCTGCGGTTCGCTCTCACCCATGAGTTCCTCGAGGTCCACGATGACGAGCAGCGCCTCACTGGCGCTGAGGTGCGCCAGGCATCCCTCCAGCGCCGCTTCCGTGAGTTCTTGTTCACCCAAGACCGGAATGTTCAACGCCCCGAAGAGTGCCTCTCGGTACAGCGCGCGCTGCGCGCGACGGTGGTCGGCTTCGGTGGCGGACAGGTGGCCGAGTTTTTCCGCTTCGTCGACGTCGTGCGCCCACAGAAACGAGTTGAATCGCGCCGTGTCGTGCGTGGCGAGCGAGGCGAGCACGTCACGTCGCGGAGAGGGGAGGGGCACGTCGAGCGTGGACTTGAACTGAAAGACCCACGACCGCAGCATCCCGTCGCGGGTCATGCGTTCGTGCACCCCGTCGGGCAACGTCCCGAGGTCCTCGCCCACGACGCTGGCCCCGGCGCGATAGGCCTCGAGGGAGACGAGCGCGTGAAGCTCGTCGGCGTGATAGGAGAGATACGCGCCGTGGGCGGCGTCGTTGCCCTCAGGGATCACGTACAGCCGCTGGAGGCCCATGACGTGATCGATGCGCACGTAGGACGCGTGGCGAAAGGCCCGCGCGAAGACGGCTCGCAGGTAGGAGTATCGGTCGTCGCGAATCGTCTCGGGGTCCAGCGGGGAGAACGACCAGTTCTGCCCCTCGCCAAAGAAGAGATCCGGCGGTGCGCCGCCCGACAGGCCTCCGAGGAACGAGCGGGGGGACCAGTACGTGTCGAAACCCTCGGGATGCACCCCGACGGGAATGTCGGCGTAGAGCGCCAGGGCGTGCGAGGCCCGCGTCAGTTGCTGAGCCGCGGCCCACTGGCAGTACGCGTAGTAGTGGGCACGGGGGTCGCGGCCGAGCGACTCGCTCGCAGAAGGGGAGATGGTCCGTTGTCCCTCGCGCTCGACCCTCGCGCGAAACTCGCTGTAGGCCAGCAGCTCGGGGTGCGCGGCGAGGAAGAGGTCAAACTCGTGGCGGCGCGGCGAGGAGTGCTGGAGGAGGGTTTCGGCCATCGGCGCCAGAACTTCTCGACGCAGGAGGGCCACCTCTTCGTACTCCACCAGCGTGGACCCTCGCGCCGCGTCGCGTCGGGCGCGGAACTCCGAGGAGCTCGCGACGGCCCGCGCGAGGTCGGACTGTTCGAACTCCGGCAGCGTTTCGGGGCTGATGTAGAGCTCGTTGTACGCGAGGCGACTCACGGGCCGGTAGGGGCTGGGGTCAATCGGTCGGTCCAGGTACGTCGGGTACAGAGGAAGCGCGCCCATCATCGACGCCCCGTGGCTCTTCGCCCACTCACCGAGGCGGGCCAGGTCGCGGTAGCTGCCCACTCCCCAGTCGTCCTTCGTGCGAAGCGCGTGCACGGGCAGGAAGACGCCCCACCCTCGCGACGGTTGGGGGCAGCGCGGCGCACATATCAACAGCGACCGTGACGAGGAGGTTAAGTGGCGCGCCGTCCCCGCCTCGACCGTCAGACTGTGGTAGCCGAAAGGAATATTGACGCCGTGCTTGGCCAGTTGAAATCGAAACTGGCGGAACCGTTCGCCCTCCACGTCCAGCGCCGAGTGAAGGGTCGCGGAGCTCTCGGCGAGTCGGTCGTGGCGGGTCGTTCCGTCTTCGAACTCGAAGGTGAGCCAGAGGGTGGGGGTCGGCACGCGCTCGGGAATCGTGACGACGATGTCCGTGGACTGGCCCTCGCGCAGCACGATCACCGGTTCGAGCATTCGTTGGGCCATCTCGAGTCGGCGAGACCGACCGGCTCGTCGCGCGTCTTTGGGGTGGTCGATCGCTACCCCCAGGGCGCGCAGGATGGAGAGCACCACCCCCGGCTCCGCTTCGTGCACGGCGCCGTCTTCGCCCACGTAGGACGTGGCGACCCCGTAGAGAGCGGCGAGATCCTGAAAATCCTGCTCGCCGCGTCGACCCCGACTCACGGAGTCGTCTCCAACATGTCGAGCAGTCCCCGAGCGGGAATGTCGACCCAGGTCGGTCGCGCGTTGGCCTCGTAGCTCAGCTCGTAGACGGCTTTTTCAAGAAGGAAGAAGTCCACTAAAGCGCCGAGATCCTCGCGGTTGGCCGGTAAGTAACGGGCGTGTCCAGCGGTGTTGAGGTACGACGCGAGGAACGTGCCGGACACCCAGCGGTGCCAGAACGTCAGCCAGACGTCGAGTTTCTCCAGCTCGCCGTCCTGCATCGAGATGCCGAGATCGCGAGTCAGGCGCAAGGCGGCCGCGCGGCTGGCGTAGTGAAGGGACCGGATCATTCCGGCCAGATCGACCATGGCCGGACGCTTCAGACGGCGCCGGCTCAGGGATCGAAACGGCTCACCTTCGAAGTCGATGATGGCGAAGTCTTTACCCGTCCACAGCACCTGGCCGAGGTGAAAGTCGCCGTGACAGCGAATCTTTGACGCGTCGCTACCCGAGGTCGTCAGCCGTTGCAGGCGCTCGAGGATCTCGTGTTCGCGAGTGAGAACCTTGATGACGTTGGGCGACGTGAAGTTCAGGGCGCGCACCTCGTGAAAGACCTGACGCGTCAGACTACGGGCGCCGTGATAGAGGGACTGACGATCGAGGGCCGTCATGGGCTCGGGCGCGAAGGCCGGGTCGCGCGTATCCGAGGTCAGTTCTGCGTGAAGCTCCGCCGTGCGCTGCCCGAGCAACGTGGCCCACTCGAGGTGGGCGCCTACCAGGGGGTGTCCCGGTCCGAGTTCTTCGGCGTCGAGGTGCAAGAGGCTACGAGGAGGGGTCACGTCCAGTTCGGGGTCGTTGTGGTGGGCGACCGCTTCTTCCAGCCCGTGGGCCAGGGCGTCCACCACGTAGCGCCATCCGTCCTCTTCGTGCGGAACGAACTCTTCGAGAATGGCCACGGTGGCGGGGGTGGAGATGTACGCGTTGGAGTGATACTCGATGTTGCCGCCCACGCGAGGGGAGTAGGGGTAGTGGGCCTGTTCGGTGAGAAACCGTCCGATCTCGACTTCGGGGTTTATTCCCTCTTCGAAGCGACGGATGAATTTGAAGATTGCCGTGTCCCCGAGCAGGACCGAACTGTTGGACTGTTCCGCCGACAACGTCGTGATTGGACAGTCTTCGGCGATGCAGTCGTCAAAGTCGCGCAGGGCCGGCGTGGATTGGCCGACCAGCCGGCCGTTGGTGCCCGCAAGTGTGCGCCGTCGCGCCAGCAGGTCGGCCATGGCGTGCACGTAGTCCGGTGAGTACGTGGCGTCGCACAGCACGCCGTCGATTCCGCCCGAGCGAAGATCGGCCACCACGCCGTCCGCGTGCCACTTGGCGAACTCGGTGGCCTCGTCGCCGCTGAGGTAGGCCACTGGCAGGGCGTAGCGTTCGGGGCTCCCGTGGTCTAGTTCCACGTTCACGATGAGTAACTGCGCGAGGGGAGGTGCGTTGCGCCGGGCCGCCGCGCCGGCGCCGACCTGCGGCACGGGCACGTGGTCGACCAGGGTGACCGAGGTAATGGTGCGGGCCTTCTGGGCGAACCAACGGCGCTGCGCCAGGTACGAGGGGAGGAAGTTCTCAAACTTCCGCCGGGCGACCCCGGTGAAGAGGTCATCCCACTCGCCGGCGACCTCGAACTTAGTCCGCGGCTCAACCGCGTCCGAGGACTCCGACTCCAGCAAGAACCAGTAAAAGCCGTGGGGCCCGAGCGTGATGAAGTAGGGCAGCTCGCCAATGGGCGGGAACTCCTGGTTCCCAAAGAGCTCCACCGGGACGGCTCCGCGAAACTCTGAGAGATCCAGCTGCGCACACTGAACGTTGCGGGATAGGTTGAAGATGCACAGAATC
>Ga0181534_10002262_pt1 | contig 12043 bp, 13 predicted proteins | sample PEATcosm2014_Bin_37_FD_119758 | JGI IMG/M metagenome (GOLD analysis project Ga0181534, IMG submission 119758) | Peatland microbial communities from MTU Mesocosm Facility, Houghton, MI, USA - PEATcosm2014_Bin17_10_metaG | ecosystem: Environmental > Terrestrial > Soil > Wetlands > Peat | place...
AGGACGTGGATCTCGACCGAGGGCTGGTTGTCCTCGGCGGTCGAGAAGACCTCCGACTTGCGCGTCGGGATCGTCGTGTTGCGCTCGATCAGCCGCGTGAAGACGCCGCCCTTGGTCTCGATCCCCAGCGTCAGCGGGGTCACGTCGAGCAGCAGGACGTCCTTGACGTCGCCGGCGAGCACACCGGCCTGGATCGCAGCGCCGACAGCGACGACCTCGTCCGGGTTTACACCGCGATGCGGGTCCTTGCCGGTCAGCTCCTTGACCTTCTCCTGGACGGCGGGCATCCGCGTCATGCCGCCGACGAGGACGACATGGTCGATCTTCGCGGCGCCCTTGTCCTTGGCGTCGTTCAGCGCCTGGCGCACCGGCGCCACGACGCGATCGAGCAGGTCGCTCGTGAGCTCGGAGAGCTTGGCCCGCGTGAGGCGGGTGTCGAGGTGCTTGGGACCGCTCTGGTCGGCGGTGATGAACGGCAGGTTGATCTGGGTCTCCTGCGTCGTCGAGAGTTCGATCTTCGCCTTCTCGGCCGCCTCGTAGAGACGCTGCAGTGCCATCGGGTCGGCCTGCAGGTCGATCGCCTGGTCGCGCTTGAACTCGGCCACGAGCCAATCGACGATCGCCTTGTCGAAGTTGTCGCCGCCGAGGTGGTTGTCACCCGCGGTCGACTTGACCTCGAAGACGCCGTCGCCGATCTCGAGCACCGAGACGTCGAACGTGCCGCCGCCGAGGTCGAAGACGAGGATCGTCTGGTCGGACTCCTTGTCGAGTCCGTAGGCCAGCGATGCGGCCGTCGGCTCGTTGATGATCCGCTTGACGTCGAGTCCGGCGATCTTGCCGGCGTCCTTGGTCGCCTGACGCTGATCGTCGTTGAAGTACGCGGGAACCGTGATCACGGCCGCGTCGACGCTCTCGCCGAGATATGCCTCGGCGTCGGCCTTCAGCTTCTGCAGGATCATCGCGCTGATCTCCGGCGGCGAGTACTCCTGCCCGCCCGCCTCGACACGCGCGTCACCATTCTTGCCGGCGACGACCTTGTAGGGAACGATCGCCTCCTCTTCGCCGACCTCGCTCTCCTTGCGGCCCATGAAGCGCTTGATCGAAAAGATCGTGTTCTGTGGGTTGGTCACCGCCTGGCGCTTGGCGACGGTGCCAACGAGCCGCTCGCCCGACGGGGCGAACGCAACTACCGAGGGGGTCGTGCGACCGCCCTCCGCGTTCTCGATGACGGTTGGCTCGCCGCCTTCGAGGACTGCCATGCACGAATTGGTCGTGCCCAAGTCGATTCCGATGGTCTTGGCCATGGGGTCTCCATCGCTCCTTTGTGTAATGCAATAAATCTAAGTGGGAGTGTAGCAGATTGCTGGGGAGCTGCGGGAGCAGCCTGGCGGGGGTGCCTGCACTGAACCCCTCGGAACGGCTCCGGGCGGCGACGAGGGCCGGCTCCCACGGGGAGAAACCTCCCCAGCCAGGCCGGCCCCTGCCACGCTACGGTCACTTGCCGTACCGCCCTGGTTAGGAGGCTTTGCATGGCCGGTTTTGCAGTGGCAAGACGCGAACGCGTGCTGATCGAACGAGTCGGCGACGAGGTCGTCCTCTACGACCAGGAAGCCGACGTCGCGCACTGCCTGCCGGCCAACGTCGCCGCCGTCTGGGAGCACGCCGACGGCACCCGCAGCGATCAGCAGCTCGCCACGATCACCGGGCTCACGCGCGACGGCGTTCGCGACGCCCTCAGCGAACTCAGCACCGCCGGGCTGACCGCCGCCGCGCCGGACGCCGACCCGCCGGGCCACACCCGCCGTGAGGCCACCAAGCGAATCCTCGGGACCGGCGCGCTCGCTGCCGCGGCGCCTCTGATCTACTCGCTGGCGATCGCACCCGCCGCCGCAATGGCGAGCGGAGGGGCCTGCGAGTACCAATGCAACGCCGCGGCCAACTTCGGGAGCCCCGCCGCGGCCCAGGCCGACGCAAGCGACGTGTGCCTGGCCGCAAGCGCCGGCGACTGCACAACGTGCGTCGGGTCCTGGTTCATGCAGGGCGACCTTTACGGGTACTCCGGCCTTTGCATCAGCTGAACGCCATGGCCGGTTTTGCAGTGGCAAGACGCGACCGCGTGCTGGTCGAACGCGTCGGCGACGAGGTCGTCCTCTACGACCAGGAAGCCGACATCGCGCACTGCCTGCCCGCGAGCGTCGCCGCCGTCTGGGAGCACGCCGACGGCACCCGCAGCGATCAGCAGCTCGCCGCGGCCGCCGGGCTCGAACCGCGCCAGGCGAGCGACGCCCTCGATCAACTGCGCGAAGCCGAGCTGATCGAAACCCCTGCGGACGCCGAGCACGGCCACACCCGCCGCGAGGCCGCAAGGCGAATCCTCGGGACCGGCGCGGTCGCCGCCGCCGCGCCACTCATCTACACGCTCGCGATCGCACCCGCCGCCGCAATGGCCAGCGGAACAGCCTGCAGCTACACGTGCGAAGTCGACGCCGAAGCCCTGACCGTCGTCGACGCCCAGTACTCAGCGAGTATCTTGTGCGTCCTCTACAGCGAGGGCGATTGCAAAACGTGCGTCGGGTCCGCGTTCATGCAGGGCGACCTTTACGGGTACTCCGGCGTTTGCTACAGCTGAACGCCATGGCCGGTTTTGCAGTGGCAAGACGCGACCGCGTGCTGGTCGAACGAGTCGGCGACGAGGTCGTCCTCTACGACCAGGAAGCCGACATCGCGCACTGCCTGCCCGCGAGCGTCGCCGCGGTCTGGGAGCACGCCGACGGCACCCGCAGCGATCAGCAGCTCGCCACGATCACCGGCCTCACACGCGACGCCCTCCACGACGCGCTCGAGGAGCTCCACGCCGCCGAGCTGACCGTCACCCCGCCGGGCCACACCCGCCGCGAAGCCGCCAAGCGGATCCTGCGCACCGGCGCGCTCGCCGCCGCCGCACCCCTCATCTACACCGTCGCGATCGCCCCCGCGACCGCCATGGCCAGCGCCGGCGCCTGCTTGAACACCGGGTGTCAGGGTGAGAGCCCGGACCAGGCAACGGCGCAGGCCCAAGCGAACGCGTTTTGCCCACCGGAATGCCCGCTTTGCGACGGGCCCAACGCAGGGATACTCACCGGCCCGCCAGATGCGCAGGTCTGGGTAGTCACCGGCGTCTGTTACAGCTGAGCCGGTCGCCGGCGCACCACTCCTTCACCCGGCGTTCGTCTGCAGGGCGGTGCGGATCAGCGATTCGATCGCGATGCCGCCGATCGCCGGCCGGTCGGCGATCTGGCCGTGCTCGTCGATGTAGACCGCTGAGGGGGTCGCCCGGAGGTCGAGCGCCTCGGCCAGCTGACGACCCTCGGCGACCAGCAGATCCGTCACGCCAAACTCCTGCGCGAACGCCTGGTCGGCCTCGAGGTCGCCCGAGCTGACGGTGAGGACGCGCAGCGAGGCGGCCATCGTCGGCGTCCAGCGCAGCAGGTTCGGCATCAGCCCGTGACAGGCGGGACAGCGCAGGCCGACCTGCACGAGCAGGCTGGGACGCCCGTGACCGACGAGGTCGGCGAGCGCGACGGCCGTTCCATCGAGCGTACGCAGCGCGATGTTCGGCACGACGCTCCCGATCGGCAGGCCGTCATCTGGCACCACCGACGGCCTGGCGCGCAGCGTGCGGTTCTCGCGCCACATGAGCGCGGCCGCCGCGGCGCCGGCCGCGCACCCCACGGAGGTGAGCAGCAGCGCGACGTCCTCGCCCGAGAGCGCGGCGAGCGAGCGGCCCGCTCCGGCTGCCACGATCACCGCCGCGATTGCGGCGAGCACGGCGTTTCGCGCCAGCGTATCCCGGCCGGCAGGCTCTGAGTGCAGCTGCCCGAAGCAGTGGCAGTCTGGCGCTGCGCCTTTGGCGACCAGCCGGGCGATCGCGGCGCAAAAGATCGCCAGCAGGCAGAGCGCGGCGAGCGCGGCGGCGCGAGCGCTCGGCCGGACCAGCAGCGCCGCCGCGATCGCCAGCTCCACCGCCGGCAGCACGGTTCCGACCACGCCCGAGAGGGCTGCCGGGACGCCGAAATCCGCCGCCGCCCGGCGGCTCCCCGCCAGGTCGAGCAGCTTGCCCGCCGCGGCAAGCGCGAAGACCCCAGCCAGGACAACCCTGAAAATCAACGCCACCATCCGTGACCGCGCATTTTAGGATGCGCGAGTGTCCGAGCCCTGGAGGCGCGTCGGCAACCGCGCGATCCTGCACCTTCAGGCCTACGGCGTTCGCCTTGAGGTCGCCGTCGAGCCGGCGACGCTGACCGCGGACGCCCAGGCGCTCCTGCCCCCCGGATGGGTCGCCTGTGAGGATCGCGACATCGACGCGCGCTACGTCCTGTTCCCGGACGGCAGCGGCTACGAGGTGACGCGCGACGGCCACGAGCTGACCCACGGCGCTTCGCTGGCGGTGAGCCTCGGGGTACTGGATGCGCAGATGCGCATGACGATCGCGACCAGCGCGCCGGCTGGCGCGTTCATCCACGCCGGTGCGGTCGCAGTGGACAGACGCGCGATCGTGCTACCCGGCTTCACCTTCGCCGGCAAGACGACGCTGGTCCGGGCGCTGATCGAGCGGGGTGCGGCCTACCTCTCCGACGAGTTCGCCGTCCTCGACGAGACCGGGTGCGTCCATCCCTATGCCAAGCCGCTGTCGCTGCGCGCCCCCGGCGCCTCGCGCGCGAACCACGGCGATACGCGCGAGACGGCCGCCGCCGAGCTCGGCGCCGTCACCGCCCAGGAACCGGCGCAGGTCGCGCTGATCGCCGCACTGACGTATGAGCCAGGCGCGGCGTGGGCGCCCGAGCGGCGCACGCCCGCGCAGGGCGCGCTGCTGCTGCTCTCGCACGCCCCGCGCGGCCGCGATGACTCACAGCGGGTACTCGGGATCGTCGGCGCCGCCGCACGCGACGCGCTGGTATTGGAAGGGCGCCGGGGCGAGGCCGACGAGACCGCCGCCGCGCTGCTCGCGCTGCTCCGCGCGCCCGGCGGCTGACCCGCGAGCTCGCCGTCTCAGGCGCGGCGGCCGAGCTCGCGGCGGTAGGCCACCAGCGCCGCCGGCAGGCGGGTCAGGACAACCGCCACGCGCGCCACGCGCGCGGCGAGCAGGCCCGCCGGTCCGCGTCGCGCCAGCGCGTGCTCGCGGCGCAGCTGTTCGGCGGGCGGCAGCAGCTTAGCGGCGGCGTAGCGGAGCCGCGCGCCGTGCCCGCGCTGGGAGCGCAGCAGCGTCAGCGTGAGCAGGCCGCGGGGCGCGCGTCCCGCGTCGATCGATCCGAGCACGCTGTAGTACGCCGAGCCCTCGGTGCTCAACTCGAGGCCGTCGGCCAGCCGCGCCCCCTCCGGCAGCCGCCGCAGCCGCACCGCTAGCTCGTGCTCGATGCCAAGCTCCCGGGAGAGGGCGACCGCGGCGCGCCAGCCATCCCCGTCGACAGTGGCGAGCGCGCGTTCGAGGTCGCGCCAGGCCTTGGCTCGCGGACCGTCGCCGGGGGCCAGGTGAAGCGCGACGTTCAGCGTCGCGAGGACGGTGTCGGGCACCTCGACCGTCACACCGCCGACCGCCATCGTCACGAGGTGGCTGCACGCGTGCGCCCACACCGCCCGCGGGTCGGTCGCCTCCATCCCGTGCAGCGTGCGATGCAGGTCGACGTTGGCGCCGTCGCTCTCGCGCACGAAGATCCTCGCATGATGCTCGTCGGCGGCGAGCGTCGGATGCGGCTGCGCCGTGAAGCCGAGCTGCTCGAGCAGCGCACGTGCGCGCTCGGTCTCGTCGGGCGCGACCAGCAGGTCGCAGTCGCAGTAGGTGCGGGCCGCCGGGTCCCCGGCATACAGCCAGCGGGCGATCACGGGACCCTTCAGGAGGATCGGCCTGATCCCGGCCTGGCGCATCGCGCCGACGACCTCGGCGGTCCAGCCATCGACGCGCAGGCGCAGCGCGATGCTGTGAGTGGCGGCGCTCGACAACCTGGTCATCGGCAGATTTCAGCAGCCGGGGCGCGCCATGCGCTCAGCGAGACGTTGCGCCATCGCGGCCCGGCGCATACTCTTTCGCGGGTTCATGGACGAGCTACCGCAAGCACGAACGGACGCAGTCGTCTCCGAATGGGTGGAGGGCGAGCTCGTCCTCTACGACAGCATCAGCCACGAGGCGCACTGTCTCGCGGCCTCGGTCGCGGCGATCTGGGCCTGCTGCGACGGATCGCGCACGGCGACCGAGATCGCCCGCGAGCTGGCGATCGACACCGAGCGGGTGCTCGAGGGACTCGACGAGCTGCGCGAGGCCGGCCTGCTCGTGACCGCCACCCCCGTCAGGCCAGGCATTTCGCGCCGCACCGCCGCGAAGCACTTCGCGCGGGTCGGCGCCGCGGCCGTCAGCGCGCCGCTGATCTACTCGATCGTGATCCCCTCCGCGCAGGCGGCAACGTCCAACGACCCGTGCTTGATCGACGGCGGTTCGGCCCCCCTGTGCCCAGCCAGCGACAACCCCTGCTACACCGTCACCTGCGAAGTCCAAGGCAACGGACGCGGGGAATGCATGACGACGGATTACGCGTGCCCGGACGGGTATCGCTGCGTCCCCAACGGTCAAGCTTTCGAGCCCGTGTGCGTTCCCCAAATCTGACGTCCGCGTAAGGCGAGCAAATCGCACGCCGGCCAGGCCAAGTCGGACCACTCGAAGCTGCTCGCACGGGTAGACGCCGAGGGCGCCGCCGCCGCTCAGACGTCGCGACGCCGCCGGGGCGCGCCGCGCCTGACGCTCGCCGCCCCCACTCCGGCGCTCTCAGGACTCGTGACGTCCGGGCTGACCACGCAGGGCGAGCTCGAGCTCGAAGCGGGTGTCCGGTTCGTCGAGCTGATCGCCGAAGTACTCGCGCAACCGCGCGAGGCGGTAGCGAACGGTCTGCGGATGCACATGCAGTTCCGCCGCCGCGGCCGGCACATGGCCCTGCCAGCGAAGCCAGGCGAGCAGGGTCGCCTCGAGGCGGGTCCGCGACGCCGGCGTGAGCCCCTCGAGCGGAGCGAGCACGCGCACCGCCAGCTCGCCGACGAGCGCTGCGTCGGCGTGCAGCGCGAGCGTTCCCAGCGCCTCCTGGGCGAAAACGAGCCGATCGGAGGCGAGCACCCCGTCCTGGGCCAGGCGCACGCAGCGCACGGCGCGTGCCCAGCTGAGCGGTGCGCCGTCGATCGCGACGCTCGGCCCGAGCGCGGCGAGGCGTCCGGCGAGGGCGCGCTCGAGCCGATCGCGCCGGCCAGGCGCATCGGGGTCCGAAACGAGAACGCAGGTCAGATCGTCAACGCGCGCGCCGATCGAGCCCTCGCCAGCCAGGGTCGCGAGTCGCTCGGGGACGCGGTGGTCGGCCGCAAGCACGGCGAGCCGGCGCGGGAGCGGCCAGTCGACGGCGCGGGCGGCCTGCTCGGCCTCACCGACGTCGAGGCCCTCAACGACGATCTGGCGGACGAGAACCTGCCGCGCGCGCTGGCGCTCGCCGGCGCTCGCAGCCTGTTCAGAGGCGTAGCCCTCGACCGATTCGGCGGAGACCTCGTCGATGTAGGCAAAGATCGACTCCGCGAGCAGGGACAGCGTCGTCGCGTCGAGTCCGGCCTCGCGCGCGACCGTCGAGACCCGCCGCCACGCGACACGCGCCCCGAGACGGTAGGCCGCCTGTAGCGCGTCGAGACCGCGACCGGCTCGGTACTCGCCGCGCCCGAGCGCGATGTAGACCTCGCGCCCCGGCCGCACGCCGGCCGCCGGCCGGCCGATCTGCTCGAGAAACTGGCGCAGCGCGAGGTCGATCGCGACGCGAACGGCGCGCCCAAAGGCACCGCGCATTGGCTGGCGATACTCATCGATCGAGGCGGCGATCGCCGCCGTGATCTCCTCGGCGATCGCACCGATGACCGGTGCCACGATCTCGCGGACCGCGGGGTCAAGCGCTTGCCACGGGCGCTCAAGAGGAAATTCTTGCACTTTCATTATAAGTTTCGGAGCACTAAGTTCCCTGCCGGTCAAGAAACTGCGACTGGAGTAACGGTACCCTTCTGTCCATGGGCCGTCTAGAGCGCAACGTCAACATCGCCGCCGTCGTGATTCCGTTCCTCGCGACGATTCTCGCCGCGGTCTTCGCCTGGGGAACCTTCCTGCACGCGCGCGATCTCGTGATCTTCGCCGTCATGTACCTGACCAGCGCGCTCGGCGTCACGGTCGGCTTCCACCGTCACCTGACCCATCGCGCCTTCGAGACGTCGCGCCCGCTGCACTACGCGCTCGCGATCATGGGCTCGCTGTCGGTCGAGGGTCCGGTTCTGGCCTGGGTCGCCGACCATCGCAAGCACCACACGTTCTCCGACGAGGAGGGCGATCCGCATTCGCCGCACGTCGGCCATGGCGCCGGCATCAGCGGCATGCTGAGCGGCCTCTATCACGCACACGTCGGCTGGCTGTTCGAGAACAACGGCCGCGCCGAGAAGAGCCGCTACTGCCCCGACCTCGTGGCGGATCCGACGATGCGCAGCGTTCACCGGGCGTTCCCGGTGATCGTGTTGGCGACGATCGCGATCCCGTTTGCCGCCGGCTTCGCCTGGGGTGGGACGCTCGGCGCAGGACTCGAGGCCGCGCTCTGGGCTGGGCTCGTGCGAATCTTCCTCGTCCACCACGTGACGTGGTCGATCAACTCCGTCTGCCATTTCTTTGGCCAGCAGCGCTTCGCCACCGGCGACCAGTCCCGCAACGTCTTCTGGCTATCGCTGCCCAGCCTCGGCGAATCCTGGCACCACAACCACCACGCCTTCCCCCGCTCCGCCTTCCACGGCCTGCGCTGGTACGAGTTCGACCCCTCGGGCTGGGTGATCTACGCGCTCGCGAAGCTCGGGCTCGTATGGGATGTCGTGTCGGTGGATCGTGAGCACCAGGCCGCGAAGCTCGCCACCGCGACACACTGACCCCACGCCGGCGTCCGCCCCGCGCAGCTCGGGGCCCGACGATTCAGTAGAGCAACTCGCGCTGAAGCAGTCCACCGAGCGCCCGCGCCTGCGAGGCGCCTCCCATAAGTGGGCCTTCTTCGTCTCGCTCCCAGCCGGTGCTGCGCTCGTCTGGACCGCGCCGGCAGGGGAAGCCAGCGCAGCTGCGCTCCTCTATGCGGTCGCCGTCGCCGCACTGCTTGGTGTCAGCGCGCTGTATCACCGCGTCGAGTGGCGGCCGCCGGCACGACGCTGGATGCGGCGTCTCGACCACGCGATGATCTTCGTGCTGATCGCCGCGACGAATACTCCGTTTGCGCTGCTCGCACTCCACGGCACGCTCGCAACAGTCATACTCGCGATCGCCTGGGCTGGCGCTCTCGGCGGCGTCGTCCTCCAGATCGCCTGGACCGACCACCCGAAGTGGGCCTCGGCCGGCATCGGCGTGGCGCTCGGCTGGGTCGGCATCGCCACCCTGACCCAGCTGCCCCGCACGATCGGCTGGCCGTCGGTCGCGATTCTGATCGCCGCGGGCTTGATCTACACGGCGGGCGCCGTCATCTACGCTCGCGAGCGACCCAACCCACGGCCCGGCATCTTCGGATACCACGAGGTCTTCCACCTGCTCGTCCTCGTCGCCTGCGGCATGCAGTACGGCGTGATCGCATTCGTCGTTCTGCCGCTCAAGGCCGCCTGACGCCTCACCGCTGGGGTCGCCCGCGCCGCTGGCTGCGCTACCCCACGAGCCGCGCCGCAAGACGACCCGAAGTAAGCCCGCGCAGCCGGAGCAGACGGCAACTCAGCGCACCCCGACGCGAGGGCACATGCGCCTGAGCCCACAGTTAGCGCACTCCGGCGAGCGGCTATGACAGGTCCGGCGACCGTGGCGCAGGAGATTGACGTGCAGCTCGAGCTCCGCGCCGGGCGGCGTGAGCGCGAGCATCTGATCGTGGAGCTCTTCGAAGGAGGCGCCCGGGCGCAGCAATCCGAGGCGGGTTGCGACACGGGAGACGTGCGTATCGACCGGCACCTCGCGTAGGCCGAAGCTGAACAGGAGGACGCAAGCGGCCGTCTTGCGTCCGACGCCGGGGAGCGCGCAGAGCGCCTCGCGGCTCTGATCGAGCGGAGCCGTCTCGATCCAGTCGAGGCTCAGCGGATCTCCGATCGCGCGGAGGATCTCCTGGATCCGCTGCGACTTCACCTTCGATATGCCCCCTGGGCGGATCGCCAGCTCGACGTCGGCGAGCGGTGCATCGCGGACCTCCTCCCAGCCGGTGAAACGCTCGCGGAGGGCCAGAAAGGCGACGTCGCGGTTGCGGTCGTTGGTGTTCTGCGAGAGAACCGTCAGGATCAGCTCGTCGAGCGGGCGGCGATGCGGCACGACGGCCGGGACGCCGTAGATCTCGCGGAGCCGCGCGCGGATCCGCTCAAGGCGCGCGCGCCTGGGCGCCGTCCAGCTCGTTGTCCTCATCGTCACATCCTCGCGCGCCGCGCGGCCAGGGTTCCTCGCAAGCACGTCGGGTAGCATGAGCCGTCAAGATGCTCCGCCGTCTTCCCGCGCAGATCGAGCGACGACTGCCGAAGGGTTGGACGGATCTGCTGCGCCAGCTCAGCCTGTCGGGTGGCGCCTACCTCGCGTACCGTCTCGTCGAGGGCGCCGTCGACGGCAACAGCGCGCCCGCGTTCGCGCACGCCCGCGACCTGATCTCGATCGAGCGCACGCTCCACATCTTCGTCGAGCCGAGCGTGCAGAGCTGGGCCTCGGGCAGCCACCTGCTGATGGTGCTGGCGACCTACCTCTACATCAACGCGCAGACGACCATCCTGGTCGCGCTACTGGTCTATCTCTACCTCGCCCACAACGGCAGCTTCTACTTCGTTCGCAACATGGTGTTCGTGGCGATGGCGCTGGGTCTGATCGGCTACGCATTCTTCCCAACCGCGCCGCCACGCTTCCTGCCGAACTGGGGCTTCGTCGACACCGTCTCACAGGTCACCAACACCTCGCCGCAGAACAACGACATCATGAAGGTGTTCATCAACCCCTACGCGGCCGTGCCGTCGATGCACGTCGCGTTCGCAGCGATGATCGGCTGGACGCTCGTACGCCTCGTGAAGACGAGGATCGCCCGCGTCTGGTGGGCGCTATGGCCGGTCCTGATTGCATTCGTGACGATCATTACCGCCAACCACTTCCTGCTTGACGCGGTCTTCGGACTGATGACAGCAGCGATCGCCGCCGCAGTCGCCCGCCGACTCGCGCGGATCCGCCCGCAGGTCTGGGCGTTCCAGCCCGCCGGGCCGGCGCTTACGCCGCCGACCACGGCGAGCGTCGCGATCTCGTGAGCTCGCCCGAGCTGACCAAGCCGCCAGCCGGCCGCCGGCCGGCGCGCGCGGGCGAGCGCCGAACGATCGTTCGCAACCGCCTGATCGAGTCGCGCCTGACGCCTAACGCGATCTCGCTCTCGGGTCTCGTGCTCAACATCGCCGCGGCCGTACTGGTCTGGGAGCGCCACTTCTTCATCGGCGGCATCGCGTTCATCGTCGGTTCGATCATGGATACGCTCGACGGCCGCTATTCGCGAATGTCCGGGAAGGGGACGCCGTTTGGCGCCTTCCTCGACTCGACCCTCGATCGTCTCGAGGAGGGCATCGTGCTGACCGCTGTCGCAGCGACGTTCGCGCGCCAGCACAACCAGCTCGCCGTCGCCGCCGTCGTCGTCGCGGTCCTCGCCTCGCTGATGGTCTCCTACACGCGGGCGCGAGCTGAGGCGCTCGGCGTCGAGTGCAAGGTCGGCTTGGCGACGCGCGCGGTGCGGGTCACGATCCTGTCGGTCGGTCTCGTGTTCGCCCGCGGAGCCTCGCTCGGGCATTTCTCGCTGCTCGCGCCGGCCGTCTACGTGCTGGCGGCGCTCAGCGCGTTCACGGTGCTGCAACGGATCTTGCACGTCCGCTCGGAGCTGCGCGCCCCGAGCGCCGGATAGGTGTGAACCGACGCGGTGCGTGTACGCTTTCCCCGCATCCAGGAAAGGTTGACACGGTGACTCCCACAATCGGAAACGGCGGCGCCGCG
>Ga0181534_10002264_pt1 | contig 12036 bp, 7 predicted proteins | sample PEATcosm2014_Bin_37_FD_119758 | JGI IMG/M metagenome (GOLD analysis project Ga0181534, IMG submission 119758) | Peatland microbial communities from MTU Mesocosm Facility, Houghton, MI, USA - PEATcosm2014_Bin17_10_metaG | ecosystem: Environmental > Terrestrial > Soil > Wetlands > Peat | place...
CTTTGTTCCGCAGGATCTGGACGGAGCCTTCCTGGCCATCGTCGCCACAGCGAATCCGGAACTTGACGCCTCGATCTATCGGGAAGCACAGCGACGCGGGGTTTTGTGCAATGTGGTCGATGTTCCGGAATGTTGCGATTTCTACTATCCCGCGGTGATGCGCCGGGGCGATCTTCAGATCGCGGTTTCCACCAACGGTCAGAGCCCCTCGCTGGCCCAGAAGCTCCGGCAGCAACTCGAAAAACAGTTTGGCGCGGGATACGAGGCGTGGGTGGCGGAGCTGGGGGCAACCCGGAAGCTGGTGATGGCCAGCGATCTTGATCCTCAGCGAAAACGGGAATTGCTGCAGTCCCTGGCCAGCCGCGAGGCGCTGCGGGCGGCGATTGAGGAAGAGGCGGCCAACAAGTCGAGGAGGGTAACGGCATGAGGATAAGAGTATGAGCGGCAAGGTTTATCTGGTGGGCGCGGGGCCGGGCGATCCGGAGTTGCTTACAGTGAAGGCTCTGCGGCTGTTGCGCTCCGCCGAAGTGGTGCTGCATGACGATCTGGTGACTCCCGAGATACTTAACTTGATCGTTCCCGGCGCGCAGATTCAGAATGTGGGGAAGCGCTGCGGAAACAAGACGATGCGGCAGGAGGAGATCAATTTTCTGCTGGTGACGCTGGCCGCTTCGGGACGGCAAGTGGTGAGGTTGAAGAGCGGCGACCCGCTCATCTTCGGCCGCGCCGCGGAGGAGGCGGAGGCTCTGCGGAAGGCGAATCTACCCTATGAGATTGTGCCGGGCGTGACCTCGGCTCTGGGGGCCGCAGCCGCGACCGGAATCCCTCTGACTCACCGCCAGTATTCCTCCACTCTGGTTTTAACCACGGGTCATCGCGCCGCGGAGGATTCCAAAGACGGAGAGGGAGGGGAAGAGTGGAACCGGTTCGCCGGAGCGGAATCCACGCTGGTGGTCTACATGCCCGGCCAAGATTATGCCGGGCTGGCGAAACGGTTGGCCTCCGCGGGGTTCGCGCCAGAAACTCCGTGCGCTGTCATTTCCCGGGCCACCACTTCGGAACAGCGACTCCATTTCACCACGATTTCCCACCTTGGCCGCGCCCCGAGGCTTCCAGCGCCCACACTGCTGGTGGTGGGCGAAGTCGCCAAGTTCGCGGATCTTCACCCTGCAAGCTCGCGTCCGGAGAATTTGGTTGAGCTGGAAGATTTGCCCGGCGGAATTCTGCAAGCCGCCCTGCCGATAACGAATCCGCAACCCGAGGAGAAGCTCGCTTGAAAGCTCGCGTGAAAGAAGATATTGCACAACTGAATGCCACTGCGGAGACCTGGACCGCCGATCGCGTTCTCAGCTGGTCCTTTGACAACTATGCCGACGACGTAGCGATCTGCACTTCCTTGGGTGCTGGAGGCATGGTCATCATCGACCTTGCCTCCAGATTATGCCGCGCGTTTCGCGTGTTTAGCTTGGATACCCAGTTCCTCTTTCCCGAGACTTACCGTTTAATCCAGCAGGTGGAGGAAAGGTACGGCATCCCGGTGGAGAGAGTGGATTCGCTGCTCTCGCCCGAGGAGCAGGCGCGGGTGCATGGCCCGGCGCTTTGGCTGCGCAACCCTGACCGGTGCTGCGACCTGAGAAAAGTTGAGCCATTGCGGCGCAAGCTGCAAACCCTGCGGGCTTGGATCACCAGCATCCGCCGCGACCAGACCGCGGATCGCGCCCAGGCCGGGAAGATTCAGTGGGACGCCAAATTTGGCCTGGTCAAGATCAATCCCCTCGCGGACTGGAGCCGTGAGCGGGTATGGCAATACATTCGCGACCACGGCACACCATACAATGCCCTTCACGACCTCGGCTACCCCAGCATCGGGTGTACCCATTGCACGCGCGCAGTGCTGCCTGGAGAGGACGAGCGAGCCGGACGCTGGTCGGGGATTTCGAAAACCGAATGCGGACTGCACATCCTTCCTGCGAATGCCTCCGGCGTCGGGGGTTGATGCTCAGGAATTCTGTCGAATCGCCGTCTGATAAAATTCAAGGCAAGGGGCTGAGAAAGGCATCCTTGCGGCCTTTTCCGGGGGAATATTCTCTGGGAATCATTCTCCGAACAGCGCGCTGCAGGATCCGATTTTCCCCTACATTCCGTCCGCCATGCTCTCCACCGTAAACCGCCAGCAGCAACTTCGCGATTCCACCCTGAGGGTTCGGACACAGATCGAGAAGCACGCTCTTTACCGGGAGATTCAATCCGTGGCGGACTTGCGGCTGTTTATGCAGATTCATGTTTTCGCGGTCTGGGATTTCATGTCTCTCTTGAAATCCCTGCAATACTCGCTTACCTCGATTTCGCTTCCCTGGCTGCCCAGCCCATATCCGACTTCATGCCGATTGATCAATGAGATCGTATTAGGCGAGGAGAGCGATGCCTACGGGAAGGGTTACCGCAGCCACTTCGAAATTTACCTGGACGCCATGCGGGAGGCGGGCGCGGATACAGGCCCAATCCAGCGGCTGCTGGCGCAGTTGCGGCGGGGAGCAAAGCTGCCGGAGGCGCTATCTGCCGCGGATGTGCCCGAGGAAGCGCAGGTTTTCGTCCGGAGCACATTCGACAGCATCGGAGCCGGAAAGCCGCATGTTACGGCGGCCGCGTTTACCCTGGGCCGGGAGGATCTGATCCCCGCCATGTTCCGCGAGATCGTGCATGAGCTACGCACGGAGTTCGAGGGCCTCCGGGTCTTCGAATACTATCTGGAACGTCATATTGACGTGGACGGCGACAGCCATGGCCCCATGGCGCTGCGCATGCTGGGGGACCTTTGCGGCGAAGACGAGCAGCTCTGGGCGGAAGCCGGGGATGCCGCGAACCGCGCCCTCCAGGCCCGCTTGGAACTTTGGGACGCGATCGCCGGCCGCATCGTTCGCGCGCGTCCGTGAAGCTCTTATCCCGGGCTGTCATAAAAGCCGGGCTGGCATAAGAGAAGGTTGTCGGTACCTTGGTCGTCGATTATTCCGGACTGAAGCCTGCGTCGAGCTTGACTTTGCGGCACGACTGAAGAGGCGGGGGAAAAACACGACGCAGAAGGAAAAATCCGACCACGGGGCTAAAGCCCGCGATCGTTTCCAAGGACTTATCGGCTCTAGAAGAGCCGCTCTTCCACAGTCGCCCGCGCATTGGGGAGTTTTTCCGCAGCCTCTGAAGCCACGCCTTTGCAAAGCCGGGCCGCTTTGATTCAACGAACTTCCGACTGTCGATCCTCGAAATGGCGCTCAAAAATGGAAGCTCAGTTCCGCCGTTACGGTGCGGGGTGTGACGTAGTGTGTGCCGCTGAAAGTGGAGAGAAAGTTATAGAGCGCATCTTTATTCGTCAGATTGATCAGGGTCAGTTGCGCACTCCATTTGTATTTGTCTCCGTGAAAAAGATTGTCCTGGCCGAGCGATAGATCGAAGAGATTCCGCGAGGCGATGCGGGGTGGATTGTGATCGTCGTTCTCGCTGTTGGGCGCGGGCACTTTGATGAGCGAAGAGCCGAACGTCGTGGCCGGGCAGTTGTAGGGCAGAGGACCGGTTGGCGTTGCCCGGACGCCTTTGCAGGCGAATCCGGCTTCAGACTCTTGATCGGCGGAAAGCGGGACGCCGCCGACGTTCGAAGCCACCATGCTGATATTCGCACCGCCCGCCGGCAGAAACACCGAGCCGGGGCAATCATTGCTGGGGCTGAGGCCAAAACAAGGGGTAGCGCCGGCCACCAGGCCACTGTCGTGCCGCCAATTGAACCCCATCCAGGGGCCGCGCTTCCAGGGCTGATATTGAAAGTGCGTCGTCTGATTGAATTTTTCGTCGTGATCGATACGGAAGGGGAGTCCGGCGGCGGCTCCGGCTGCGGTGGCGGCGGTTGCGCCTGCGCCGCCGATCTGGGGCTGAAAAAATCGAGCGGCGACGCTGGAGAAGACCATCAGCGCGGAAAAGCCATGAACCTCCGGCACACTAACCCGGCCGGCGTACCCCGGGATTTTCGAATTGTGCCACTCGATGGGAAAGGTGATGGGGGTGTTGCCCAGCACGCTGAAGTCGTAGCCGTTGTGGGTGTACTTCGAAATCCATTCGCCGGAAAATACCAGATATTTCCCGAAAGCCTGCTCCAGACCGGCGTGAAATTCATTGCGAAATCCAGGACTCAGCGGATTGGTCGCGGACGACGCGCAGAGAAGCAGCGGATTTAAGACGGGGTTGGCGCATCCCATGCTGGAAAGAATCAGATTTTCGTTGAAGGGGGACTCCAGGGTACGCGCGTAGGAGGCGCGCAGAATGGTATTGGTCTTTTTAATGTTATAAGCGACTCCTACGCGCGGTTCGGCCTGGCGCGCGGCAGTGATCCCATTGTAGAGATCGCCGCGCATGCCGAGATTCAACGACCAATTTCCCTTGGTGATGTTATCCCGCACATACAGCGCCAACTCCTTCACGTCGGTGTGGCCGCTGAAGGCGTAATCGCTTCCCCCGCGGGTGAGGTCGTATGGGGCCAGGATCGGGTTGAAGTAGGGATAGAGGGGGCTGCCGGGGGCGTTGCCATTCGCGGAGGTATTCGGCTGGTAGATCCCGCTGCATTGCGCCGGATTGGCGATTCCCGGCGCGGGCGCGGCCACATAGGGAAACGGGTTCACGGCCGTGGTGGGCGTGGCGACAATACATGGAGCATTGAAGGTGGGATCGACGATGCCCAGAGTGTCATCTTCGTTGAGGAAAGTCTGACCGTAAGTGGCTCCGGCCTTGACGTTATGAATTCCTTTGACATAGGAAATATCGGAGCGCAGCCCGGCGTTGGTGAGGGTCCGGTGCTGACCCACTGACTGTCGCTGCAGGCTGGGAGGACCGAGGTCAGCGAAGGGATCGCCGCTGGGATAGTAGTGATAATCGTCGCGGCGCACGAACGTGCCCAGAGTAAAGATGGCATTGGCATTTACCACATGCGTCCAGGACGGGGCGATATTGAAGGTTCCGATCTGCGAGCGCTGATCGGTTGGCCCGACGCCGATTCCGTTCGGCCCCAGGCCTTGATAACCCGCCATTTGCGGTTCGATGCCCTGCAGGCCACTCCAAGGCGTTGCGTTTTCCGCGTCGAGGGAGTTCGGAGTTTGAAACCAGCTCCGGCTATATCCAAAGTTCAGGTGAATCGAGTCGGCGCTCGATAGTTGATAGTCCACGCGATCGAAGAAGTTTTCCTCGTTGCCTTTATCGTGGAGCACGGCAAATTCCGGGGGATCGAGAAATCGTCCGGTGTTCAATCCACTGGCAGAGACAAAGTTCCCCCACTTGGCGCCGCCATAGGCCAGATCGGCCGCCAGATTGGAAGTTCCAAAGGAACCATAGGAGGTGGTGACACTGCCCGTCGGTTTGGTCACGCCCTGCCCGGAGCGAGTGGTGGCGACGATCACCACGCTGGTCTTGCCTCCGTATTCGGCCGGTGGGGCGCCGGAAATCACTTCCATCGACTGCACCGAATCGAGGGGGATCTGGTTGGAGAAGACCTTGCTCTGCTGATCAGTGATGGGCTGGCCGTCCACGGAAAACGAATTCTCAGCATGATCGCCCAGACCATGAAAAAGCCCGTTGGAATCGGCTGCAATTCCGGGGGTGGAGAGCGTGACCTCCGAGCTTAAGGAAGACGTCGAGCTTTCCAGAGGAATTTTCTCGAAGGAGTTGCGATCGATATCGGAGTGGAAGGTGGAGTCGTTTTCCACCAGATCGCCGCCGGCTTCGACGGTCACGGTGGTAGACGCGCTGGAGACTTGCAGGCTGACATTGACTACCACCGGCACGGTCGACCGGACGTCGACATCCTGCGCCCGGGAGGCGAAGCCTGCGGCGCTCACCGTCATGTGATAGGGGTTGAAAGGGATGTTGGGAATATTGAATTTGCCCGAGCTGTCAGTGGTGGTGGAACGATCGAAGTGGCTTACCGGATTATGAATTTCAACGGTGGCGTTGGGCAAGACGGCTCCCGTGGGATCGACAACCGTGCCGGCGACCAATCCGGAGTTACTGGCGGACTGAGCACAAAGCTGAATCGCGGCCAGCATACAAGTAATTGAAAAGGCCGCCAGAGATCTTCTGAGCAAACGCTGCATGATTTCCTCCATACATGAAACAGGTAAAAGATCAAGAGAACGGCGTCCTGGAAGGAGCCGTGCCGATTGCGAGCTGAAATTTGATCTTTAAACCGAAGGAGGTGGGCGGACGTATAAGGCGAAGGCATCCAAGCGCTGCTTGGCACAGCTGGCCTGCACCCGGAAAGCGACCGCGCGCCGGTAGACAGGCTTGGGCGAGGGTGGCGCAGTCCTGGGCGAGGCGGAATGCGCCGCCACGCAAACCTGGCAGGTGTGAGACTCGTCCTGCGTCGAATGATGATGCACGGCAAACGCCAGCGCCGACCATAAGGTCAGAGCCAGAGAGAACCAGGCGATCTTTTTCGACGTCCAGGTCATGAATCCAATTGCCAGCTAGAAAATTATACCGAATGAGTGCGCGCGGGAGGCGAAATTAGGTTTCCTGGGTGCCGTCCGTGGGAAAGGGGCGGAAGAAGTCGCTTCGTGCGGAGACTAAGACCAGCGGGGCCGAAGCCCGCGATCTCTTGAAAGGACTTGCGCGGCTCTTGTGCAAAAGAGCCGCTCTTCCACGGTGAAGCTGACATTTGTGAGTTTTTGCGCCGCCTCTGAACTCGTGTCCTTACCCAGACCCGGCTCGGAACGAGTTTTTCGGCAGCCCGGTAACACCCTTCTACCGTGTGAGTTACGATGCGACCGATTGTGCATGGACGCAAGGGGCGATCACGAATTCGGCGGGGCAGCCGTTATTCCACTTCGGTAACTTGCCGATGTTACCGGGCGTCCCTAGTCTGGACACATGGCCTTGCGCTGTCTCCTGTTTGCCAGCTATGAAGAGGGCGTTCGCCCAATCTTCGATGCGTTGACCGCTCTGGACATCGATTCCGAATACTGCAAGAGCGGGGTCGACGCCGTTGAAAAAGTCTCCGGCCAGGTCTTTCAGATTGTGATCGCCGACTGGGCGCTGCAGCCGGAAGCCAGCTTGGTATTGAAGACAGCGAGGGAGCAGAAGGCGGCGCAGCGTCCGTTATGCCTGGCCGTGGTGAGCGATGATTCGGGACGGCCGGAGGCATTGCGAGCGGGAGCGAATTCCGTTCTCGTCAAACCACTCCGCGCGGAACAGCTTCGCGGCACCCTGAAGACTGCGTGCGATTTGATTCGGGCGAAACAGCCGTCGCTTGCAGCGCAGCCGCTCAATCCGCCAGTGACCAAAGGCGCGGCCTTCTCGGCGGGAGCCTCTTCCGGCCCGTCCACGGTGGCGCATGAGTTGCCCAAGGCCAACGAAACGAGCTTTCGCGCGGGCGAATTTTTACAATTCCAAGGGCCGGCACCGGGAGCCCAGTTTGATACCGACTCTGAGGTTCAAAAATTTCTGCATCAGGTAGCGGGATCAGAGGTCGATGCGCTCGTCGATTTGGCACCCATGGCGGCAGCGGTAAGCGAGGTCAAGCGAGAACAGAGCAAGAGAAATCTGGAAGCGCTTACGAACTGGTCTTCTTTACAACAGTCGCGGCGTCCGGCGGCGACGCCGGAACGCGAGGACAAGGCCTCGGCGGAAGCAAAATCGCGAGCCGATGTCGAGATGCCATCTTATGGCGCAGGGGAGAACCGGGATGCGGAAAATAAGCTGCGGCAGCATGAATTGGCGCCGGAGGCCGGGCTTCTGTCCTACATGGCCGGAGAGAGCAGGGAAGCGCGGCAAGCGGGAAAGACTCCAAGACCCGCACGAGGGAAACTGATTTTATTGGTGGCAAGCGCGGCCGGCGTGGTGGCCCTGATGGCGTTGCCGAGTACGCGCCAAACTCTTCGCGCGATCTGGGGAAACGCGGCGGCGGCGGGGCAGAACTGGCTGAACCCCAAGCCTGCGCCGCTTCCGCAGGTTGCGCCCCAGCATGACAGTTTTGGGCAATCGGGAGACGAGTACAAACTTCCAGTGGCGGAGAATATCCCGGACGCGACGACCGATCCCGCGCAAATTCGGGTGGTGCCGGTGGTCGATCCCACCGCGAAGCCGGGGAAGAGTCTGGATGGAAACGGCGCGTCAGCGGAATCGCCGGCCGCCGGGCCGAATGAGGGCGGACAAGTTCAAATCCAGGAGCCGACCACGCCCGGCGTCGAGAATGGTGCCGCTTCCGCGGGCCGAGTTCCTGCCACGGCCCAAGAGCAAGCGTGGCAGCCAGCCGCGCCGGTAGCTACGCAGCAGAGACCTGCCCTGTCGCGCAGATCCTCCCTGGCGAGCAACGCAGCGATTCCCTCGAGTTTACGGTCCCAATTGGCCTCCGCGGCGCCGGAATTAGCTGGCGCCAAGTCGGCGGAGGCGACCATCTCTTCGATTGAGCCGGTGGTGCTGCCGGAAGCTACGGCCTGGAGCCTGTTGGCGCAGTCCGTCGATCCGCAGTACCCGGCGGTGGCCAGGGCCAGCGGCCAGCGTGGCAGCGTTATTTTGCAGGTGATGGTTGCGCGGGACGGAACGGTGCAGGACGCAAAGTTTATGCAGGGCTCGCTGGTGTTTGCGCGGGCGGCAATCGACGCGGTAAAGCAGTGGCATTTCAAGCCGTATGTGATGAATGAGCGGCCGGTGCAGGTGCAGAGTACGATTACCCTGAACTTCAAGCCGCCGGCGTAGCCGGGAGATTCGCGCAGCAGACCCTGGGTTTGCCGGTTGCGATGGTTCTGAAGTTGCGGTAGGGCGCAAGCAGTCGGTTTGCGCCCGGCGGACGGCCGAGGGTGGCTATTCCTACACGGTGATGCAGGCGCGAGGGCGGACCGCGGCATCAGATATAATGACATTGAGCCCGCCGGACGTTAAGGCTTTTCCAGAAACGAAAAAATAGATGTCTATGAAAACCAAAGCCGCAATCCTAGTTTCTTCTTTTGCTGTGTTGTTATTTATCGTGGTGGGGTCGCTGGGCGGAGTGCATGCCTCGTCGAATGACGGATCCTACCGCCAGATGCAGGTGTACAGCGAAGTGTTATCGCGGGTGCAGACGGAGTACGTGGAAGATCCGAATATCCCGAAGGTGACGGATGGAGCTCTGCATGGGCTGGTGGAGTCGCTGGATGCGAACTCGAGCTACCTTACGCCTGCGGCCTTTAAGGCACTAAAGGCGCATAAAGCGGCAGCCAAGGGGGATATTGGGGCAACGGTCTCGAAGCGGTTTGGATACGCGGACGTGGTTTCCGTGATCCCCGGTTCGCCGGCGGATAAAGCGGGGATTGAGGACACCGACATTTTCGAATCGATCGAGGGCCAGAGCACGCGCGATATGTCGCTGCCGGAGATTCGCGACGCGTTGGCCGGAGTGACGGGATCCACGGTAAATCTTTCAGTGGTGCGGGCGCGTAAAGCGGAACCGCAGAAGATGGCGATCACGCGCGACGTGATCGTGATTCCGCCAGTTTCCGACAAGATGCTGGAAGACGGCATTGGCTATGTGAAAGTGGACACGCTGACCAAGGGCAAGGCGCAGGAAATTGCCGCGAAGATCAAGTCGCTGGAAAAGTCCGGGGCGAAGAAACTCGTTCTGGATTTGCGGAACACGTCGGACGGAGAAGAGAGCGAGGGAGTGGCGACGGCGAATCTGTTCCTGAATCACGGCACGATTACGTATCTTCAGGGGCAAAAGTATCCGCGGGAGGCATTTAACGCGGACCCGTCGAAGGCCATTACCTCTCTTCCGCTGGCGGTGCTGGTGAATAAAGGGACGGCTGGAGCGGCGGAGGTGGTGGCGGCGGCGATTCTGGAGAATGCCCGCGGTGATGTGGTGGGAGACAAGACGTTCGGCGATGGGACCGTACAGAAGACCATCGATCTTCCGGATGGCGGCGGTTTGATTTTGTCGGTGGCCAAGTATTATTCACCCAGCGGTAAGGCGATCGAGGATGCCGCAGTGACCCCGAACGTGCTGGTGGCCGATGAGATCGACAGTGTAACTTCCGAGGATGACGAGCAGGAACCAACCGTCGCGCCCGACCAGGAAGAGAAACCCAAGAGCATGCAGGATGATCAATTGCGCAAAGCGATTGAGGTATTGAAGAGCCGCAACAGCTAGGTCGAAGCTACGAAATTGGTTGTCGCGCATCCATTCTTCATGCATGGTGCGCTTTTTTTTTCGCTGGCCGATGGCGGTTTGTGCGTCCACCACGGCCACCGGGCTGCAACTACCGAAGCGATTTGCGCCCTGTTATTCTGAAGCCACCTCGCAAATGAAAACGATTTACCAGGAAGCTCCCCCGGTGGAAGTTGCCGGAGGGAAGGTTGTGGGCCGCGTGCTGTTCGGGTTGCTGGTGCTGACCTCCGCGGTGGTGGGGGCGGGGGCTGGCTTGCTGTTGGTATACACCACGGATTTGCCGCAGGTGGAAGCGCTGGAGGCTTACCGGCCAAGCTCGATCACAGAGCTATATGACGACCACGGGCGGGTCATCGGATCGTTCGCGCTGCAGCGGCGGGTAGTGGCTGGATATGAGGATTTTGCGCCGGTGTTGCGAGACGCTTTGATATCGATTGAAGACAAAGATTTCTATAAACACTCGGGAATTAATTTCTTCCGAATTGTGGGGGCGGCATACCGGGACCTGCAGTCCGGTGGAAAGGTGCAGGGAGCGTCGACGCTGACGATGCAACTGGCGCGCAACCTATTTTTATCTCCCGACCGCTCGTTTCATCGTAAGGTGCAGGAGACGATGCTGGCGATTCAGATTGAACGGCGGTTCACCAAGCCGCAGATCTTCACCCTGTACGCCAACGAGATCTTCCTGGGGCATGGGGTCTATGGTTTCGAGGCGGCATCCGAGTACTACTTCAGCAAACCCGCGCGGCAGTTGACGCTAACGGAAGCCTCGTTGCTGGCCGGTTTGCCCAAGGGGCCGGGGTTCTTTTCGCCCATCAACCATCCCGAGCGGGCGATGAAGCGCCGCAATCTGGTGATCGATGCCATGCTGGAAGATGGAAAGATCACAGCGGCACAGGCCAACAATGCCCGTTTACAGCCATTGGTTTTGCGTCTGGCGCACGACCCCAACTCGCTGGCGCCATACTTCGTGGAAGAGACGCGAAGGTACTTGGAGAACAAGTACGGAGCGGACCAGGTCCACGAAGGCGGATTGAGAGTTTATACATCCCTGGATGTCGATCTACAGCGGGCCGCCAATAGGGCGGTATTGGATGGTGTGGCGGCTTATGAGAGGCGGCACGGTTGGAAGGGGCATCTGGAAAATGTGGTTGCGGAGGGAAACGACATCGAAAAGTATCAGCATCCCGATTGGGACGACGAAGCGGAGGTGAATGGCTACGTTCATGCCCTGGTTACCTCCTCCGGGGTTGGGGTTGCGACCTTGAGATTTGGGCGATACTCGGCTGCGATCGGGCAGGCTGATGTGGGCTGGACGCAGGGCAAGATTCAGAATCTGCTGAAAGCAGGAGACATTTGTTACGTCAAGATTCTCTCGCTGAATGCGAACGGCGCCGCGCGGGTGACCCTGGAACAGGATTCCGGCGCGCAAGGCGCCTTGGTTACAATTGACAACACCACGGGCGGAATCGAGGCCATGGTGGGGGGAAGGGATTTCAATCAATCGAAGTTCGACCGGGCGACTCAGGCTCTAAGGCAGGTGGGTTCCTCGTTTAAGCCCTATGTCTACACCACGGTAATCGACAAGGGCGGAAGCCCGGACGATACGATCTTGGACGAACCGGTCACTTTCGAAAGCGGATCTGGACCCTATACGCCGCACAATTACGACGAGAAATTCGAAGGCATGATAACGCTGCGACGGGCGCTGGCGCAGTCGCGAAACATTCCAGCTTTGAAACTGGCGAGCAAGGTGGGCATCAAGAGCGTGATCGAGTATGCCGAACGCTTCGGCATCACCGCGAAGTTGCCACCCTATCTCCCGGTGGCGCTGGGTTCGGCTGAGATCACTTTGATGGAGCAGA
>Ga0181534_10002265_pt1 | contig 12033 bp, 11 predicted proteins | sample PEATcosm2014_Bin_37_FD_119758 | JGI IMG/M metagenome (GOLD analysis project Ga0181534, IMG submission 119758) | Peatland microbial communities from MTU Mesocosm Facility, Houghton, MI, USA - PEATcosm2014_Bin17_10_metaG | ecosystem: Environmental > Terrestrial > Soil > Wetlands > Peat | place...
ACGGCGGAGACGGCGGAGACGGCGGGGTCGAAGGAGAACAGGACGACGGAGATGAAGAGGAAGCAGGTCGTATCCCCATGAGCAAGCCCAATTTCGAATTTCTCGACGCGCTGGGCCAGATCGCGCGCGACAAGGGCATCTCGGTGGAGACGCTGCTCGACGCCCTGGCCAACGCCCTCGTGGCGGCCTACAAGCGCATGCCCGATGCCGCCGAGGAGGCCGTGGTCACCATCGACCCCGAGTCGGGGGAGATCCGCGTCTACGGACAGGAGCTCGACGAGGACGGCAACGTCACCCGTGAGTGGGACGACACGCCCGACGACTTCGGGCGGATCGCCGCCCAGACGGCCAAGCAGGTCATCCTGCAGCGGATCCGGGAGGTCGAGCGGGACCTCAAGTACGAGGAGTACGCCGGCCGGGAGGGTGACATCGTCACCGGCATCGTCCAGCAGACCGACAACCGCTACACCTTGCTCGACCTGGGCAAGGTCGAGGCCCTGCTGCCCCAGGCCGAACAGGTGTCCTACGAGCGCTATGAGCACGGTGCCCGCCTGAAGGCCTACATCGTGGAGGTCCGCAAGACCACCAAGGGACCTCAGATCGTGGTGAGCCGCAGCCACCCGGGGCTGATCAAGCGCCTCTTCGAGCTGGAGGTGCCCGAGATCTCCTCGGGTGCCGTGGAGATCAAGGCCGCGGCCCGCGAGCCCGGTCACCGCACCAAGATCGCCGTGTGGTCCAACGACCCCAACGTGGACCCGGTGGGGGCATGCGTGGGTGCCCGCGGTTCGAGGGTGCGCATGGTCACCAACGAGCTCCGTGGCGAGCGGGTGGACGTCGTCCCGTTCTCGGACGATCCGGTCGAGTTGATCCAGTCCGCCCTGGCCCCGGCCCGGGTGCGCGAGGTCCGGCTCGACGACGACACCGGCACGGCCACGGTCATCGTGAGCGACTACCAGCTGTCGTTGGCCATCGGCAAGGAGGGCCAGAACGCCCGCCTGGCCGCCCGGCTGACCGGCTGGCGCATCGACATCAAGAGCGAGACCCAGCTGGCCGAGGAGGAGTCGGGCTACGCCGGCGAGGAGTGGGCCGAGGGCGAGTGGATCCAGAACGAGGCAGGCGAGATGGTGTGGCAGCCGGCCGAGGGCGGCACGGCCGTGTCGGCCACCGAGTGGTCCCAGGGGGCCGAGGGGGTCGAGGGAGTCGAGGGCGCCGAGCCTGCGGCTACCGACGCGGCCGTGGCCGAGTCCGACGCCCCGGCCGCCGATGCCGAGGCGACGCCGGAGGCCGCTGCCGAGCCGGACGCCGCTGCCGAGCCGGTGTCGGAGGCAGAGCCGGTGGCGGAGGACAGCGGGGACGAGTCCGTCCCGGCCGGTGACCCGGTGGAGGCCTCGGTGTCCACGTCGGGCGAGGGGGGTCAGGCATAGCCCCGGTTCGAACGTGTATCGGGTGTCGTCGGACCGGTTCCGTCGACGGACTGGCCCGGGTGGTGCGCCTGGACGACGGGTCGCTGGCGGTGGCCCTCGGCAGCAAGGGCCGTGGCGCCTGGTTGTGCCGGGATTCGCCCGGCTGCCTCGACCAGGCGGTGAGACGCAAAGCGTTCGATCGGGCGTTGCGGGGCCCGGTGGACCGCCGCCATGTGGACGGGATCCGGGTTGCCCTGGGAGCCGGGTCGCACGTGTCGCCCGGGGCGGGCTCGGAAAGTCCGGTCCTGTGATGTGCGAGGATAGAGGGTCGTATGTGCGTATCGGCACCTACGACGTGTAAGGAAGGGCAGTAACAGCCGTTGCCGAAGAAGATCCGCGTCTACGAGCTCGCACACGAGCTCGGATTGACCAACAAAGAGGCGCTCGACCTGTGCCTGTCCCTGGGGATGGGCGTCAAGAGCCATTCCTCGTCCATCGAGGATGCGCAGGCCGACCGCGCCCGCAGGAAGGCTGACCGTGAGGGCCTCCGTCGCCCCGTCCAGCCCGAGGAGCCGGAACCTCCGGCCAAGAAGGCCGCCGCGACCAAAAAGGCCGCGGCCAAGAAGGTCGCCGCCGACCCGACCGCCGGACCTGACCCGCGGCCCGATCTGACGCCGTCGGACGGACCGGCTCCGGCCTCCGTGGGCGGCGACGGGCCGCCGGCACCGGCGCCCGACCTACCGTCCACCCCTCCGATCAAGCGGACCGGCGCCCGCCTGGTCACCAGCCGACCGGCATCCGAGCAGGCACCCACGGCCCCGAGCCGGGCTCCTCTCCCCGCCCCGGCCCCGCCCCTGCGTCCCCAGGCCCCCGCGGCCGCTCCGGCGGCGCGCGCCCCGGCGCCGGCCCCCGCCCCGGCCGCCCCCGCCCCGGCCGCTCCCGCAGTCCCCGCCCCGGCGGCTGCGGCACCACCGGCTCGGCGGCAACGCCGGCCCAGGCGCCGCCGGCGGCCTCCGCCCCGACGCGTGCGGCCCCGACGGCCCCGGCCGCACCCCAGGCGGCCGCCCCGGCAGCCCCTCCGGTCGCCCCTCCCTCGGCACCCGTGCATGCGCCGACCAGCGCCTCGGGCCGCCCCATTCCCCCCCCTCCGGGCGGTCCCCCCCGTTCGGTGACCGGCAAGCCCATCCCCCCGCCCCCCGGAGCCGGTGGACGTCGGCCGCCCCCGGGAGGGTCGCGTCCGAGCGGCCCCGGTGGATTCGCCGGTCGCTCCGGCGGGCCTAGCTCGGCCGGCGGTCGTCCCGGCGGCGCCACCCGCACGGGCGGTCCCGGCGGCGGCGGCGGCTTCGGCGCCCGCCCCGGCGGCGGCTCGACAGGGGGCTACGGCGGTCGTCCCGGCGGCGGTCCCGGGGGTGGCCCCGGCGGCGGTCCCGGTGGACCGGGTGGTCCGGGCGGGCGTGGTGGTCCCGGTGTGGGCCGCGGCCGTCCCAACCAGCGCCGGCCCCGTCGTCGGCGTCGCAATCTCGAGGAGCTCGAGCCGACCCAGCTCACGGCCTACGCCCCGTCGACGGCTCCGGTGCCGGATTCCGAGGTCATCATCGAGCGGGGCTCCACGGCCCGCGACCTGGGCCCCAAGCTCAACCGCTCGGCCGGCGACGTCATCCGCTTCCTGCTGCTGCAGGGGGAGATGGTCACGGCCACCCAGTCCCTCACCGACGACATGATCGACCTGTTCGCCGCCGAACTGGGCGCCGACGTCCGTCTGGTCGACCCGGGCGAGGAGCGCGAGGCCGAGCTCCTGGCCAAGTTCTTCGACGACGATGACGAGGACGAGGACGAGGCCGACCTGCGCCCGCGTCCCCCGGTGGTCACGGTCATGGGCCACGTCGACCACGGCAAGACGCTCCTGTTGGACCGGATCCGCTCGGCCAACGTGGTGGCCGGCGAGGCCGGTGGCATCACCCAGCACATCGGGGCGTACCAGGTCGACTGGAACGGCCACGCCATCACCTTCATCGACACCCCGGGCCACGAGGCCTTCACCGCCATGCGGGCCCGTGGGGCCGAGGTCACCGACATCGTGGTGCTGGTGGTGGCGGCCGACGACGGCGTGATGCCCCAGACCATCGAGGCCATCGACCACGCCAAGGCGGCCGACGTGCCCATCGTGGTGGCGGTCAACAAGATCGACCGCGAGGAGGCCGACCCCAACCGGGTGCTCCAGCAACTGTCCGAGTACGGACTGGTGCCCGAGGCCTGGGGCGGCGACACCATCACCGTGGAGATCTCGGCCCTGCAGAACCTGGGCATCGATGACCTGCTGGAGCAGATCATCCTGGTGGCCGAGGTCGAGGAGCTGGTGGCCTCGCCCGAGGGCCGGGCCCGCGGCGTGGTCCTCGAGGCCGAGTTGGAGATCGGCCGCGGCCCGGTGGCCTCGGTCATCGTGGAGCGCGGCACCCTGCGGGTGGGCGACCCCATCGTGGCCGGGGCGGCGTGGGGCAAGGTCAAGGCCCTCGTCGACGACCACGGCGAGCAGATCAAAGAGGCGCCGCCGTCCACCCCGGTCCAGGTCCTGGGCTTCTCGGAGCCCCCCGAGGCCGGCGACGAGTTCCGGGTGGCCCCCGAGCTGGCCCAGGCCCGCACCATCGGGGAGGCCCGGGCCCACCGCTACCGGGTGGCCGGCCACGTGCCCGCCGCCACCTCCGCGTTGGGCGGGGCCAAGCTGGAGGACCTGTTCGAGCAGATCCAGAGGGGCGAGACGGCCACCCTCAACCTCATCCTGAAGGCCGACGTGCGCGGCTCGCTGGAGGCGGTGACCGAGAGCCTCCGCAAACTGGAGCGCGACGACGTCAAGATCAGCTTCGTTCACCGCGGCGTGGGCGGGATCACCGAGTCGGACGTGGAGCTGGCCCAGGCCTCGGCGGCGGCCATCATCGGGTTCAACGTGCGGCCTGACCGCCGGGCCCGTGAGATGGCGGCCAAGCTCGGCGTGGAGGTCCGCCTCTACGAGATCATCTACAAGCTGCTGGAGGACCTCGAGTCGGCCATGCTCGGACTGCTCTCCCCGGTGTTCGAGGAGATCGTCACCGGCGAGGCCGAGGTGCGCCAGGTCTTCCGGGTGCCCCGCATCGGTGCCATCGCCGGCTGCTACGTCAGGGAGGGCGTCATCACCCGCGGCTCCAAGGTGCGGTTCCTCCGCGACGGGGCCATCATCTGGAAGGGCGCCATCACCTCGCTCCGCCGGTTCAAGGACGACGCCCGGGAGGTGCAGGCCGGCTTCGAGTGCGGGATCGGGCTCTCCGACTACCAGGACCTGCACGAGGGCGACCTCATCGAGACCTACGACGAGCGGGAGATCCCCCGGACCTAGTGGCGGGTGTCGCCCGGTTGCGGGCGGCTCCGTCCCGGGTGACCGGTGGGAGCAGGGGAACCGGTGTCGGCCCGTCGGAACGACAATCGGGGCGTGGCCCCCTACGCCCGGTCCCTGCGGGTCAACCAGGTCCTCCGCCAGGTGCTGGCCGAGGAGCTCGAGCGGCTGGCCGACGCCGACGAGCGCCTGCGGCTGGTCACGGTGACCTCAGTGGACACCGCACCGGACCTGCGCCACGCCACGGTGTACCTCAGCTCGCTCACCGACGACTCCACGGCGGCCCTGGCCGAGCGCCGGGCCCAGCTGCAACGGGCCCTGGGCCGTCAGGTCCGGATGAAGCGCACGCCGCAGCTGGAGTTCGCCGTGGACCCGGCCGTGGTGGCCGGGGGCCGGGTGGAGGACGTGCTGCGCCGCATCCGGGACAGCGACGCGGGATCGGGGGAGACCGACGGGCCGGACGGCCGGGACGGGCCAGACCGACCGGACGGGGCCGGGCGGTGAGCCCCGTCGAGGCCGAGACCCTCACCGGTCTGGTGGTGGTGGACAAGGAGGCCGGGTGGACCTCCCACGACGTGGTGGCCCGCTGCCGGCGGATCTTCGGCCAGCGCCGGGTGGGGCACGCCGGCACGCTCGACCCCGACGCCACCGGGGTGCTCCTGGTGGGCCTCGGACGGGCGACCCGGCTCATGCGCTTCCTCACCGCCCTGCCCAAGACCTACGTGGGCGAAGTGGTCCTGGGCACCGCCACCTCGACGCTGGATGCCAGCGGCGAGGTCACCGGCACCTGGGACATGGACACGGTGGGCCTGGCCGACGTGCGGTCGGCGGCGGCCGCCCTGACCGGGGCCATCGAGCAGGTCCCGCCCATGGTGTCGGCGGTCAAGGTGGGGGGCCGCCGCCTCCACGCCCTGGCCCGGGAGGGCATCGAGGTGGACCGCGACGCCCGGCCCGTCACCGTCCACCGCTTCGAGGTGGCCCCGGGCCTGGAGCCCGGCGTGTTCCGGATCGAAGTGGAGTGCTCGTCGGGCACCTACATCCGGGTGCTGGCCGCCGACCTGGGGGCGACCCTGGGCGGAGGGGCCCACCTGCGCAATCTGCGCCGGACCCGGATCGGGTCGTTCACCGTGGAGGACGCACGGGTGGTCGACGAGCTGACCCCCGCCGTGGTGCTCTCCCCGGCCCAGGCCCTCCGGGACCTGGACCAGGTGGTGGTGACGGCCGAGATGCAGCAGCACATCGCCCGCGGGCTGCCCCTCGACCGGGTCCCCCTCGGCGTGACCGGTGACGGTCCGTGGGGACTGGTCGACGGCGGCCACCGGCTGCTGGCCGTGTACGAGGCCACCGAGACGGACCGCATCCGCCCCTCGGTGGTGCTGGAGGCGGCCGGATGACCGGGCCCACGGTCCGCCGGGGCGATCCGGTGGCGACGGTAACCTTCCCCGGGTGATGGACATCGTGACCGATCTGTCGACCAGCGTCCCGCCGGACGGGGGATCAGCGGTGACCATCGGAGCGTACGACGGCGTCCACCTGGGCCACCGGGCCCTGTTGGCCGAGCTGGCCGAGCGGGCCCGGGCCGACGGGCTGACCACCGCCGTGGTCACCTTCGACCGCCACCCGGCCACCGTGGTCCGCCCCGACTCCGCCCCCCGCCTGCTCTGTGACCTCGACCAGAAGCTCGAGCTGCTGGAGGCGGCCGGGGTCGACCGCACCATCGTGGTCCGGTTCGATGCCGAGCGGGCCAACGAGACGGCCGAGGCGTTCGTGGACACCATCCTGGTGGAGGCCCTGGCGGCACGGCTGGTGGTGGTGGGGGAGGACTTCCACTTCGGCCACGGCCGCAAGGGCAACGTGGCCCTGTTGGCCGAGATGGGCGCCACCGCCGGCTTCGAGGTGGAAGGGATGTCCCTGCGGGGCGCGGCCGGCGGGGACGGGACCCCCTCCGAGCCCATCTCCTCGACCCGCATCCGCAGCCTGGTGGCCGAGGGACGGGTGGAGGAGGCCGCCCTCCTGCTGGGCCGTCCCCACCAGGTCCGGGGCGTGGTGGCCCACGGCGACCGGCGGGGCGGCGCCGAGTTGGGCTTCCCCACGGCCAACGTCGATGTGCCCGCGGCCATCTGCCTGCCCGGGGCCGGGACCTACGCCGGCTGGTACGAACGGCCCGACGGTTCGGTGTGGCCCACGGCCATCTCGGTGGGGCGTCGGCCCACCTTCTACGGGGCGGACGGCGAGCTTCTGGTCGAGGCCCACCTGCTGGACTTCTCCGGCGACCTCTACGGCGAGCAGGCCCGGGTGTCCTTCGTGGCCCGCCTGCACGACGACATCGCCTTCTCCTCGGCGGACGCCCTGATCGAGCAGATCGGGCGGGACGTGGAGGCCACCCGGTCCCTGCTGGCCCCCCGGGACTGACTCCCCGGTGGCCGCGGCGCCCTCCGGCCCGGGGCCCGGTCCTCAGGCGGTGGCGGCGTCCCCGAGCAGCTCGGCCCGCAGCTCCCGCTTCAGGACCTTGCCGGCCGGGTTGCGGGGGAGGGGATCGGCCCGGAACCAGAACCGGGAGGGCACGTTGAAGGCGGCCAGCCGCTCCGCCACGAAGCGGGCCAGCTCGTCGCCCCCCACCTCTTCGCCGGGGCGCAGCACCACCACGGCCCCGACCTCCTCGCCGAGCACCGGATGGGGCACCCCGATCACGGCGCAGTCGGCCACGGCCGGGTGCTCGTAGAGGGCGGCCTCCACCTCGACGCAGTAGACGTTCTCCCCGCCCCGGATGATCATGTCCTTGGCCCGGTCGACGATGTGGACGAAGCCCTCCTCGTCGATGCGGGCCACGTCGCCGGTGTGGAGCCAGCCCCGGGTGAAGGTGAGGGCCGTCTCCTCGGGACGGTTCCAGTAGCCCCGCACCACGTTGGGCCCCTTGATCCACAGCTCCCCGGTGCGGGCGGGGTCGACGGCCTGGTCCGCGGGGGGCTCCATGCCGTCGTACTCCTCGGGCACCACGGCCACGTCGCACACCGGGGCCGGCGGGCCCACGCTGTCGGGCTTGCGCACATAGTCGTCGCCGGTGTTCATGGTGGTCATGGCCGAGGTCTCGGTCAGGCCGTAGCCGTTGCCCGGGGCGCCGCCGGGGAAGTGCTCCTTGATCCGGCGGACCAGGTCCGGCGGGCACGGGGCCCCGCCGTAGGAGATGGACTTGACCGACGAGGTGTCGGTGGTGGCGAAGTCGGGGGAGTCGATGACCTGCATGACCATGGCCGGCACGCCCCCGAAGATGGTGACGCGCTCCCGCTCGATGAGCTCGAGGGCCCGCTCGGGGTCGAAGTGGTGCATCATGACCAGCTTGCCCCCCGCCGCCGTGTTGGTCACCAGCACGGCGTGGCAGCCGGTGGCGTGGAACAGGGGCACCGACAACAGGTTGGCGTTCTGGGCCCCGGCCCCTGTGTCGGCCTCCGTGGCCTCCTTGGGCCGGCGCATGGTGCCCACCACGGAGACGAAGAACAGGTTCATCAGGTTCGACGCGCTGTTGCGGTGGGTGCCCACCGCCCCCTTGGGCTTTCCGGTGGTGCCCGAGGTGTAGAAGATGGTGGCGTCGTCGTCGGGGTCGATGGCCACCTCGGGCAGGACCCCCGGGTCGGGCAGGTCGGCCACGAGGTCGGTGAAGGGGATCACCGGCACGGGGGCCGCTCCGGCCCGGTCCTCGACCGACCCGGCGGCCGCCTTGCGCCCGCCGGCGGGGTCGGGCTCCTCGCAGCACACGGCCATGGTGACGAGGTCGGGCGCCTCGGACAGGTAGGGACGGATGCGCTCCCTGCGCTCCTCGTCCACGAAGACCACGGTGGTCCCCGAGTCGCTGAGGCCGTAGGCCAGCTCGGCCCCGGTCCACCAGGCGTTGAGCGGTACCACCACCGCCCCGGCGGCGATGGCGGCCCAGAAGGCCGTCACCCATTCGGGGAGGTTGCGCATGGCGATGGCCACCCGGTCACCGGGACGCACCCCGAACCGGTCGATGAGGGTGCGGGCCAGACCGGCTGCCGTGCGGAAGTGCTCGGCGAAGGTGATCCGCTCGTCCTCGTAGACCAGGAAGGTCTGGTCGCCGTGGAGGGCCGACAGCTCGAGCACCGAGCGCAGGGTGGCCGGGGCCTTGGCCCAGGTGCGGGTGGGGATGCCGCGGATGGTCAGGGTCTCCATCTCGAAGCCCCCGCCCGGGGCGGTCAGGGCGGCCGTGGCCTCGGCCAGGGTGGGCAGGGCGGGCGGCCCGGTCGAGCGTGCCGGTGGCTGTTCGGGCGGGGTCGGCACTAGTCGGGGGTCGCGTCCCGGAAGACATGTGACCGGTAGAAGGCCAGTTCGGCGACGCTCTCGCGGATGTCGTCCATGGCCCGGTGGCCCCCGGACTTGACGGGGGCGTCCGCCAGGACCTTCGGATACCAGCGGCGGACCAGCTCCTTCACCGTCGAGACGTCGACCGAGCGGTAGTGGAGGAACTCCTCGATCTCGGGGAGTTGGGCGGCCAGGAAGCGGCGGTCGGTGCCGATGGAGTTCCCGGCCAGCGGCACGGTCCGTGCCTTATTCACGTGGGACCGGATGAAGGCCAGGGTGGCGTCCCCGGCCTCGGCCAGGGTGGTGTCCGAGGCGGCGATCTCGGCCAGGAGCCCGCTCTTGGTGTGCATGGCCCGGACGAAGTCGTCCATGCCGTCGAGCTCCTCGGGGGTGGCCGAGACCACCAGGTCGGGGCCCTCGGCCACGATGGCCAGGTCGTCGTCGGTGATCAGGGTGGCCACCTCGACGATGACGTGGCGCCCGACATCCAGCCCGGTCATCTCGAGGTCCATCCACACCAGCACGGTGTGACGCTACCGGTTGGGGCACGGCCGGGTATCTGATGGTGTGTCAGATCGCCGCCAGGACCCCCCCGGGCCTCGGGTGGGTCACGCTCGGGATGGGCCCGAAGGGCCCGAACCGGAGTCGGCGGGGAGCGCCGGGGAGCGATAGCGTCCGGGCGGGGAGAAAGTGGAGGCGACCCGGTGGCCCCGGCGACACACAACGGCATCGACGGGGCGGCGGAGGACGCGGCCCTCGCTCCGCCCACATCCCCAGGTGCCCTCCCCGTGCCCGTGGTGCGCCTCGACCCCGACCTCCCCATGCCCGGCTATGCCCGCCAGGGTGATGCCGGGGCCGACCTCCTGGCCCGGACGGCGGTGACCCTGGCCCCGGCCGGAGGGCGGGCGCTGGTGCCCACGGGCATCGCCCTGGCCATCCCCCCCGGCTACGCCGGATTCGTGCAGCCGAGGAGCGGTCTGGCCCTGCGCCACGGTGTGACCTGTCTCAACACCCCGGGGCTCATCGACTCCGGCTACCGGGACGAGCTGGCGGTGCTGCTGGTCAACACCGATCCGGTGACACCGTACGAGGTGCAGCGCGGGGACCGGATCGCCCAACTGGTGATCCAACGGGTGGAGGCGGCGGACTTCGTCGAGGTCGACCGGTTGAACGAGAGCCAGCGGGGCCTCGGCGGCTTCGGGTCCACGGGACGGTAGGGACCGTGGACCGACTGACCGGCCTGGACGGGGCGTTCCTCTCGCTGGAGTCGCCGACCACCCATCTCCAGATCCTCGGCGCCCTGGTCTTCGACCCCGGCGAGGTGGAGGGGGGCGTGGACTTCTGGACGGTCCGCAGCCTGGTCGCCGACCGGCTGCCCCTGGTGCCGCCGTTCAGGCAACGGTTGGTGGCCGTCCCGTTCGGGCTGCAACACCCGGCCATGGTCGACGACCCCGACTTCGACCTCGACTTCCATGTCCGCCGGGTGCGGCTCCCCGAACCGGGTGGCCGGGCCGAGCTGGCCGACCTGGTGGCGGATGTGGCATCGCGCCCGCTCGACCGGGGGAGACCGCTGTGGGAGTTCCATGTGGTGGAGGGCCTGGAGCATGGCCGCCTGGCCATCGTCCCCAAGGTGCACCACGCCATCATCGACGGGGTGTCCGGCGCCCAGGTGATGGCGGCGTTCTTCGACCTGTCGCCGGTGCCGGCCCCCGTGCCGCTCTTCGGCCGTCCGGTGGACCCCCGGTCGGCGGGACCCGGCGAGGGCAGCGGACCCACCGAGGCGGGTGGGCAGGAGGGGGGTTCCACGCCAGGGGATCCACGGTGGTCCCCGGATCCCCTGCCCGGCGAGGTGGAGCGGTGGCGGGAGGTGCTGGGCTCCCTGCCCGGCCATGCCGATGCCGTGGTGCGCACGGTGTCCCGGAGCCTCCAGGCGGTCCGGAACCTCAACCGGTCCGGCCGCGAGGCGTCGGGACCGGTGCCACCGTCCCCCTTCGAGGCACCCCGGACGTCGATCAACCGGGCCATCTCCCCCCACCGGCGGGTGGCGCTGGCCGAGCTCTCGCTGGCCGACGTGCGACGGGTGCGGGACGTGCTTGGTGGCACCACCAACGAGGTGGTGCTGGCGATCACGTCGGGCGCCCTCCGGTCGTTCTTCGCCGCCCGGGGCGAGCAGCCGGAGGCCTCGCTGGTCGGCATGGTCCCGGTATCGGTGCGCACCGAGGAGGAGGACGGGGCCCTGGGGAACCGGGTGTCGGCCATGCTGGTGTCACTGGCCACCACCGTCGACGACCCGGTGGCCCGATTGCGCCGCATCATCGAGGAGAGCCGGAGCGCCAAGGAGCACAGCCGGTTGGTCGACCCCGGCGTGTTCGCCGGGTGGGCCCAGTCGCTGGTGCCGTCGGTGGCCACCCGGCTGACCCGGCTGATCACCAACCTGCGGGTCTTCGATCACGTGGCGCCGCTGTTCAACCTCATCGTGTCCAACGTGCCCGGGCCCGACTTCCCCCTCTACCTGGCGGGCGCCCGCATGGTGTCGATGTACCCGTTGGGCCCGATCATCGAGGGGGTGGGGATGAATGTGACGGTCTTCTCCTATCTGGACGCCCTGTACGTGGGGGTGCAGGGATGCCGGGTGCTGATGCCGGACATCGAGGCGATGGCGAGGGCCATGGAGGACTCGTTGGCCGAACTGGTGGTCCTTGCCAATCGCCGGGACCGTCCGGTGCCCTGGTGGCACGCCGAACTCCCTGCGTAGGGGGGTACGGGCCGCTGGTTCGCGGGGCTGGGAGGGTCGGGCCGGGTTCACCGGAGACCGGGCACGGTGACCAACCGGGGGGAGGTTGCGGCAGGTCTGCTGCTAGTGTGTGACCCTCACGCGGACGTGGCTCAGCTGGTAGAGCACAACCTTGCCAAGGTTGGGGTCGCGGGTTCGAATCCCGTCGTCCGCTCCAG
>Ga0181534_10002266_pt1 | contig 12030 bp, 8 predicted proteins | sample PEATcosm2014_Bin_37_FD_119758 | JGI IMG/M metagenome (GOLD analysis project Ga0181534, IMG submission 119758) | Peatland microbial communities from MTU Mesocosm Facility, Houghton, MI, USA - PEATcosm2014_Bin17_10_metaG | ecosystem: Environmental > Terrestrial > Soil > Wetlands > Peat | place...
ATAACCCGGTTTTGAAAGGGCACGGCTTCAGCCGTGCCGCTACGGAGCCAGTAAAATCGCGGGCTTTAGCCCCTGAGGAAACAGCCCGCAATGCACCAGATTCGGTTATGAAACAGCCTCTAGAAACAAAAAGCCGCCGCCACAAAAATAGCACACCACGCGCAAGCCGTGGAAAGACCACCGTGACCGCGGAATAAAGTTCCGGCGCGGGAACCGAATCGTCCCGCGCCGGCCTCCTCATAATAGAGATTGGAGTATATCTTTGCGCAGTCTCTGCTCTCCGGGTTGCAGCGATTGCAGCATATTTCAGCTTGAACCTCAGTTTTCCTGGACTACGTTCGCCACGGTTACCAGGCAATCGGCGGGGAAGCCGGTTCCGCTGATGGATATATTGAGCAGATTCGTCACGCTTGTCGATGGCAAGGTGAAGTCATGGGCGGTGTCGTCCCAAAGCTCGGTCAACGTAAAACCAGCACTTCCGTTCCAATCGCTGTCGTTGTATTGGGAGCCTGGACCGGCAATTGGCACTCCGTTGACAGTGGTCGCCTCGTCGCTCACTGGCAATATAGCTCCTCGGGGAATGAAGTGCTGACCGTCGGCTCCGATGTTGTCGAGGAAGGTTGTGCTCCCGGGATTAATTGCCACAGGAAGAGCCAGCGTGTAATTGAATGCAGGGACGGGGACAAATACCGTGCCCGCTAACCCGGCATCGTAAACGGATACTATTCCGAGGCCAGTGGTCGAAGGGGCAATAAAGACCAGGGATGCCCCTTCCCAGGCCGGCGTGGCAAATCCGCCCCAGGGGCTAGAGCCATTCACAATCGCCTGTCCCCCAGCGAGTATGGTGATCTGGTAGGAGCCGTTTCCAGTCGCAATCCCCAATGGGACAGGCGCCCTGAAGACCACTACATTGCCTGCTCCCCAGCAGGGCGAAGGCCCCACCCCGATTTGCACTCCGGGAAGCACAGCCGGACCGACGGCAGGCAGTGGGTAAAGCCGCTGGATCTGGATTTGGGTGGCTGGTGCCGGGCATACCGCAGCGGGGCAGATGACTGCCCAGTAGATGTAGGCCACTGTCGGCGCGCCCAACAGGCCGCTGATGCTGATGTTCCCTGCGCCCCTGTTCCGTAAAGCGATGCCGGCGGTCGCATACGTTGCGCCCTGCATGACCAGGCTCGGCTTGACGGCAGAGGGGATGGGCGGGTTAGGCGCAATGGCTGCCGCCGCGCTGCCGTCCTCGTTGGATTGGGCGATAGCGCTGGAAGCAAGGGCCAGAGCCGCAATGACGGCTAAGGCCAGGCAAAGGGCCGGAAGCGCGCCCTTCAGTAAGATTTTCCTACGCTGTTGGACGCCGTGCTCAGTGACGCTGGGCTGGGGTTGGAGCTTGTGCGCGCGGGCGGCGCCGGTTCCGCTGGGAACGGCGCCGCAGACAAATCGGGTAACTTCGAGCTTCATGACATTCTCCTTTTGAGATCTGAATCGCCCCTGGAGTTCTGGATCATCTTCGACTTCGCTTGAGGCCGATGATGCCGAGTCCGCGGCGGTCCAGCTACATTCACGGATAATGGGGGGATGGCCACAACCTTCCGCGTTTGTTCCCGGTCCAACTGTTTTCTGGCCAGAGAAACAGTTGGCGGGTTTTGACCGATTCGCGGATTCACTCCAACGCCGGGGAGCCGTGGCAAACTCCGCGGGTGGAGAACGCAGACCTGATCGCAAAACCAGGGATGCCGTACCCTGAAAGCGCATGCGTGTAGTTGACGCGTCCATCAGGGAGCGGCAACCTTGCACAAAACTCAACAGGAAACGGTAACTCTGTTTTCGCTCTGAGAGTTATCCAGACACCGAAAGAGTCCATTCCCATCGGGATCTTTGAGCTCGTCCGGCGCTCCGGAGAACGGCGCAGGCTGGGCGTAAAGATCGCGCTTCAGGTACAGCCCTTCAGCTTCTGCTGGAAAAAACTCCAGGATGTTGTGCTGGGGAAAGTCCTACACAGGCGAAGCCTGACTTCTGACCGAAGAGGGAAAGAGGCCGTCGCCAAATTCGAAAAATCAGTCGCCGCCCTGCGCTCCTGAGGCCAGCAAATTCTAACTGGTCTCGAATCGCTTCGTCGCCGCACAGCGGCGGGCGGCAATCTTCACGGACGGAATAATAGCCGCACGATTGCCGGCAGTCAAATGAACAATTGATAATTTCACGGAATGGTTTCCTGGCCGCCCGGTGAGCCGGGCAGGGCGCAGTGTTATCAGTCTCTTCGAAGGTAAACCGGTAAATGCCGGTTTGACCCAATCTGGTGCATACAATAGCTTGAAGAGGTGCGGCGGGCGCGGTTGGCCTGCTCTCAAAAGGAGTGCGGATGCAAAGCAGAGGTTTTTTCTGGTTAGGACGGAGCCTTTTGGCTCTGACGGTTCTGGCTGCGGCCAATGTGGGCCTGTACGCGCAGGATCTGAAGAGCTTCGAGCAGCGGATAACAACCAAGGTATTGCCCAACGGGCTGACGCTGCTCATCTGTGAGCGGCCCGAAGCGCCGGTCTTCAGCTATTCCACCTTTATTGACGCGGGCGACGTAAACGATCCCTCGGGCCAGAGCGGCCTCGCGCATATGTTCGAACATCTGGCCTTCAAGGGCACCAGCGAGATCGGGACCAACGATTACGCTGACGAGAAAATAGCGCTGGCCAAGGTGGAAGCGGTAAACAACGCCTATGAGGCCGAGTATCTGAAGGCCGTGGGGCGCGACGAGAAGAAGCTGGCAGATCTGAAGAAGGCCTTCAAGGATGCCGAGACCGAGGCCCACAAATTTGTGATCCCCAACCAGTTCACCGAGGTTGCGGAGCGCAACGGAGCGACGGGCCTGAACGCTTTTACCGCAATGGATGAGACGGTCTACTTCTGGTCGATGCCCGAGAACCGGCTGGAGCTGTGGGCATGGCTCGAGAGCGGACGCCTCTCCGACGTGGTTCCGCGCGAGTTCTACAAAGAGCGGGATGTGGTGAACGAGGAGCGGCGGATGCGCACCGATTCCAGCCCCATCGGCCGGCTTGTCGAGCAGTTCCTGTCTACGGCCTACGTAGCGCATAACTACGGGCGCAGCGCCATCGGCTGGCCCAGCGAGGTGCAGCAGATCACAGCCACCGAGGCAATGGACTTCCACAAGAAGTACTATGTCGGCTCAAATATCGTGGTCGCGGTGGTCGGCGATGTAAAAGCCTCCGAAGCGCTGCCAATTCTTGAGAAGTACTTCAGCAAAATCCCCGCCGGACCCAAGCCCGAAGAAATGACCACGGTTGAGCCTAGGCAGTTCGCCGAGAAGACCGTCGCCATTCGCGAGAAGACCCAGCCGTTCTACATCGAGGGCTATCACAAGCCGGATTACCGCGACCCCGACGATGAGGTCTACGGCGCAATCAGCGACATTGTCTCCAATGGCCGTGTTTCTCGCCTCTATCGCAGCCTGGTGCGCGACCAGCAGATTGCCGCGGCAGCCGCGGGCTTCAGCGGCTTCCCCGGCGACAAGTACCCAGGACTCTTCGCCTTCTATGCGGTCCCCCTCCCCGGCCACACGCCGCAGGAGATGCGCGACGCCATCCACAAAGAGATTGAGAAGCTCAAGACCACCGACGTGACCGACGAAGAGCTGGCCATGTACAAAACCCGCGCCCGCGCCGACCTGCTGCATGGCCTGGCCAACAATCAGGGCCTGGCCAACGAGCTGGCCGAGTATCAGACCCGTTACGGCGATTGGCGAGAGCTCTTCCGCGAGCTGGACAAGGTAGACAAGGTCTCCAAAGAAGATATTCGCCGCGTGGCCAACAAGGTTTTTGTCGCCAGCAACCGCACCAGCGCATGGATTGAAACGGAGACCCCGGCGGCGGGTCCAACAGCGCCTGCGGCGCAAGGCAAGGGAGGGGCGCAATGATTTTTTCTACCTATAAGAATTCTTTCCGTTGGCTTTTGGCGGCAACCGTTCTGATAGCGCCAGCGATGCACGCGCAGCAAACGAAGCCGTGGGAGCAGCTTCCCATCCCCAAATTGCATGAGTTCAAACCGCAGCAGCCCAAGCGCATCGAGCTGAAGAACGGTATCGTGATCTTCTTGCAGGAAGATCATGAGCTGCCCTTTGTCTCCGGCTCGGTGTCGATTCCGGGCGGGTCCCGCGATGAAGATCTCGCCAAAACCGGGCTGGTCGATCTCTACGGCGAAGCATGGCGCACCAGCGGCACCGCCAAACTCGACGGCGACGCGCTCGACGATCTGCTCGAAGCCAAGGCCGCGCACATCGAGACCGGCGGCGACGACGACTCCACTTCCCTCTCGTGGGATTCGCTGAAGGGCGATTCGGATCAGGTGCTGGCGCTCGCATTAGACCTGCTCTTCCATCCCAAGTTCAGTGCTGAAAAGCTCGAACTGGCCCAGCAACAAGCCGCCACAGGCATTGTCCGCCGCAATGACGACGAGGGCGGCATCGCCCGCCGCGAGTCGGCCAAGCTCGTCTACGGACCCAACAGTCCCTACACGCGAGAGCCGGAGCTGGCAACCATCGGCGCTGTCACGGTAGACGATCTCGCCGCCTGGCACGACCGCACCATCAATGGCAAGCTGCGCATCTCCATCAGCGGCGACTTTGACTCCGCCGCAATGGAGGCCAAGCTCCGCAAGGCCTTTGAAGGATTGCCGCCGGTTAAGCCCTTGCCGCCCCGGCACGACGTCTTCAACGGCCCCAAGCCGGGCGTATCCTTCATCGACAAGGAAGACGTCAACCAGTCCAACATTCAGATCGTGGGCCTGGGCACCGACCGCCACAATCCCGACGTGCCCGCGCTCGCGGTGATGAACGAGATTCTGGGCGGCGGCTTCTCCAGCCGCTTGTTCCAGAAGGTGCGCACCGAGCTGGGCCTCGCCTACGCCGTCGGCGGTTCCTATGGCTACAGCTACGACCACCCAGCCACCTTTCATGTGCAGGTAATGACCAAGAGCGCCACCACTGTGGACGCAACCAAGGCCGCGCTGGCCGAGATCGCCGGGCTCACCTCCAAACCCTTCACCGAAGAAGAACTCAAGCGCGCCAAAGACAGCATCCTGAACTCCTTCCTCTTCAGTTACGACAGCAAGGAGAAGGTGCTCAGCGAGCAGGTCAGGCTGGATTTCTACGGCTATCCGTCCGATTATCTCGAGACCTACAAAGCCGCTCTGGAGAAGGTGACCGTAGCCGATCTCAACGCGGTCGCCAAAAAATACATCCACCCGGAAAAGCTGGCCGTTCTCGTAGTCGGCAACGGACCCGAGATCAAGCCCGGACTCGATGAGCTGAAGCTGGGCGCAGTCCAACCAATTGACATCACCATCCCGCAGCCGAAAGAGCCGGAGGGCAAGCCCGCCGCGGCAGAAAAGAAGTAACCAAGCAGGAATTCGTCAGCAACCAAGAGGAGCGGCCCGTCAATGGCCGCTCCTCTTTATTTTGCGGTTGCGTTCATACGGAGGCGCGGATTCCCGGACCTCGCATCGAAAAGCAGAGGCGCCGATTATCCCCGGCCTGCACCCGCCTGCGCAATCCAATCAAGATGCTGACAAACTCCTCTCAGCGGAAGCCTCCATTAGCCGGATGCTCTCCGCTTCTTGTTGGGCATGTTTTACTGCGTACATGGCAGCGTCGGCGGCGCTCAGCAGGCTGTCCTTTGTGGCTCCATCCTCCGGGTAGAGGGCAGCGCCGATGCTGGCCCTGCCGTGCAGCACTTGTCCCTCGACGGTAAACGGAGCGTCAAAGCTGTGTTTCAGCCGCAGCACGATCTCGTCGACCTCCGCGCGGCTGCGAACGGACGGAACCAGCACCGCGAACTCGTCCCCCCCGAGCCGCGCCAGAATATCGTGCGAGCGCAGTTGATTTTTCATCCGCTGCGAGACTTCCTGCAGATACAAGTCCCCAACGTGATGGCCATAAAAATCGTTCACCTGCTTGAATTTATCGAGGTCGATGTAGATAAGTCCGAAGATGCCGGCCTTCAGCCGCGCTTGGTCAATCCGTGCTTCCAGATGCGAATCAAGGGAGAAGCGGTTGTGGGTGTCGGTGAGCAGATCGAATTCTGAGCGGCGTACCAAATCGGAATACAGGTGGCGGGTTTCAATGGCAAGCGCGGCCAGCCCTGCCCCAATGGAGAGAGCCTCTGCAGATTCCTCGCTGGGTTCCAAGTGCAGATCGAGAGCCGCAAAAATCGTCCCCAGCGGCCGTTCGGAGTGGCTAGGAATCTCTTCCTCGATGACACGCAGCCTCTCCGTTCCAGGCGCGCGATTTCCCAAGCACGCGCCGCCTGCAATCTCGCACCAGCAGAGCGCTCCATCCAGCTTGAAAGAGATCAATTCAGTGATCTCCTCGATGATCTCGGCGAGAGGGCGAGAACCGTTGATGTCCTCGAGGATGCGGCTCCGGTGGCGCTCAAGGGTGGCCTCCGCCTCAGTGCGCGCGGCCATGGCGGTGGCCTGCAGGCGCACCCGGCGCTCCAGCGTCCAGCTCCTTGCGCCCGCGGCCAAGACCATCACCAAGAGCAAGCCGATCGCAAGAATCAGGTTCCGGATGTTGAGCAAGGAAGGGTTGGCAATGACCGTGATGTCGTCGAAGGAACGCAGCAGCATATCGAATGCTACCGGGCCGTGAAATGGATCTGCGCTATAAGGCGCGCAGACCCCGGTGACCCGGACCTTCGACCCGAGCGCAATCTCCTTCATGGGCGGTAGCGGGACTGGAGTCAAATCCGTTGCGACCGGATGCCGGTAAATCGCGGAGACCAGTTGCCCGTCGGAGAGGATGACATACTCGTCCTGGGCCCCCTCCCGGATTGCCATCACCAGGCGCCCGTCCGTGGAGACAGTGTCGAATGCGGTGATGCCCGATTCCATCTCCGACCGGGTGACCGGACGCGGCGCGATTGGCGCGGGTATTAGAGTGTCTTCGATTTCGGCTTCCGTCAAGGTAAGAAAACCATTTCTTACATCGGGGAACCCTGTGGCTTCCGCCAGGTTGCCAATATGCAGAGGGTTGTAAGTGCCGGTCATGATCCACAGGCTGCTGGCCCCGCTCTGCAAGACCACGGCCGAGCCAGGATGATAGTACGTGATGGTTCCGCGAACTCGGACTCGCTGGGTGAGATCAAGCACATGGTAGCGGGAAAGAACCTGGTCCAGAGGTGTGAATGGAAGCGACTTTGGAACGGCGCGAGCGGGCTTCAGAATCTTGATGCCGGCAAGAGTGGGAATCTCGATCAGGATTCCAGTGAGCTGCATCTTGCCGTCGAAGCGGCCGGAGACGACACCCGTTACCTCCACCTCGGCGTCCAGCAGGTTCCTGACTGTGTTGGGATCGTCTCCAACCACCTCGGCGTCGATATACCCCCCATCCATGAGCAGCTTCATCGCGACGACGTGCGCATCCTTGTCCGGCACGACATCGGCGCTGTGAACCACCGCGCGCACGGTCACCAGCAAGCAGTCGCGCTCGACATGGATCATCTGATCGAAATTCGCTGCTACCGGCTTGGGCATGGAGCCGTGGTACAGAACAGTCACGGAATTGGCGACCACATCGGTGCGAAAACTATCCCGCGCATGACCCTGGACAAACACCCGATCCCCGGCGGCCAGTTTGGCACCCGGCTTTGTTTCTACATAGATTGCTGCGCCTTCGTCCTGTACAAAGAGATCGATATAACCCTTGTTGTAGTAGGTAACCGTGGCCTCGAAGGCGACCGGCGGAGCTTGATCGGCCTGGGCGCTCGTCAGATCGTGAATGGCGCGCAACGTGGTGAGCGTGGCTGGGGCCGTGGCCCAGGCAGCCGAAACGCATCCAAGAAGGATTGCGACGCCGGAAATCCGTCTCTTCATCAAGTGGCAACCAGCAGAGCCAAATCTGGGTTGGCTCACCCTATGGACCCTCATCGGCAGAATTCGGGTCAAACTTAACCCCAGTCAAAATCAGAATGCCCCTCCCTGGCGCCTGCTTCACGGAAAACGTGGAATCGCGCAAACCCCAACCAGCCAAGCCGAAGGCCGATAGCCGCACTGCGGGTGCCAGAAGGCGACCAGCCCCACCGGAGGTGGCAGAGGGTGGTTGCGGAAGATTCCCGGCTCTACGCGCATACTGGCAAAAAGAGCACCCGGTTCGCTGTCTACTACCTACTGTGCGCTGATCGCCGCAAACCCTCCGAAATCGGCATTCCGGAGGCAATTTGAGCCTGAAAACGGGTTATTTCGATGAAAAAATGGGCTGTTTTGATGAAAAAACTCCGCGTAGAAGCCTACTTTTGGAGCGAATACAATTCGAGCAAACGCTTCAAATTCAGACACTTGTCCAGAAATACAGGCGGCAAATTCGTGAGCGGAAATTAAATTCCCGGCTGTGAAACTGTGGAGATTTTTAACCGCTTTGGATTCAACTATTTAAGCCTGTAAAACCCCACAGAAACACAGGCCCTGTGTTTCTGTGAAGCAGAAAGCATCCTCATAACGAACGCAGATTCAGCAGGTTACAGAAACCGCCAAAACAGCGCACAGTTATTGTGAAACTGTGGCCCTGTGGCTCAATGACCGCACGTTCAGCCCCCTGAAAGAAGAAACTACAATCAGAGAGTTATATTTCTCTTCAGGGAGCGGCGCATGGAAGGCAACAGAAAGCTGGCCGTGGTGATTATGGCTGCGGGCAAAGGGACGCGCCTCAAGTCGCGACGGCCCAAGGTGCTGCATGAGATTGGCGGCAAGCCGCTCTTGAGCCATGTAATCGCCGCGGCCAGCCGGGTGGTTGCGCCGGAGCATATTTATGCGGTGATCGGCCATGAGGCGGCGCTGGTGCGCGCGGCGGTCGAGGCAACCGGCATCGGCTTTGTCGAGCAGGCAGAGCAGCGCGGCACCGGCCACGCAATCCAGTGCGCGCGCGAGGCGATTGCCGGCTATGAAAACCTGCTCGTGCTCTCCGGCGATGCGCCGCTGATCCGCGCCGAGACGCTTGAGTTGCTGCTCGGCTTCCACAAGAGCCAGCAGGCCGCAATGACGATTCTGAGCGCCGCTCCGGAGACTCCCTTCGGCTATGGGCGAGTGGTGCGGGTATCCGCTGACTCACCTGATGTTGAGGCAATTGTCGAGCAGAAGGCGCTGACATTGGAGCAGCAAAAGATCCGCGAGATCAACTCCGGCATCTATGCTTTCAGAACTGCTCCGTTACTGGCGCATCTGGATATGCTGAAGGCAAACAACGCGCACGGCGAGCTGTATCTGACGGATATTGCCGGGTTGTTGCGGGCTGCAGGCGAGCGGGTGGTTGCGGTCGAGGCGGCAGAAGCTGCTGAAGTGCTTGGCGCCAATACGATTGCTGAACTGGTGGCTCTGGATGCCACGCTGCGAATGGTGACGGCGAACCGGCTGATGGCCAATGGCGTTACCATCTTCCGGCCCGAGACCTGCATGATAGACGCCGAAGTAGAGGTCGCCACGGACACGGTGATTGAGCCTTTCGTGCAGTTGCTGGGCCGGACGAAGATTGGCGCGGATTGCTTGATCCGATCCTATTCGGTGATTGAAAATTGCACGCTGGGTGCGGGCGTCTTGATTCGTCAAAGCTGCGTACTTGCCGAGAGTAGCGTCGGCGACGGCGCGAAGATTGGCCCCTTTGCGCACCTGCGCCCAGGAAGCGAGATTGGCCAAGAGGCGCACGTCGGCAATTTCGTTGAAACCAAGAAAGCGAAGCTGGGCAAGGGTGCAAAGGCCAATCATCTGGCCTATCTGGGCGACGCCGAGATAGGCGCGGGTGCGAACATTGGGGCGGGGGTCATTACCTGCAACTATGACGGAGTGCACAAGCACGCGACCAAGATCGGCGCAGGGGCCTTCGTGGGTAGCGATTCAACGCTGGTGGCTCCAGTGACAGTCGAGGACGGAGCCTATATTGGAGCCGGATCGTGCATCACCAAGCATGTACCGGCTGGTGCGCTGGCCGTGGCACGGGCGCACCAGATTAACCGCGAGGGCTGGGTAGCCGAAAAACGGAAACGGTTGGAGACGCAGAAATAGTGCGTGAGCGGGATGGGTCGGAGGTCAACGATGCAAAAACTGACGGAAAACGAGATTGCCGCGCGGCTGGCGACGCTGCCAGGGTGGCAGATTGAAGCAGAAGAACTGGACCGGGCTTTCCTATTTGCGGATTTTGTGGCCGCGCTACGGTTTGTGAACGGCGTAGCGGAATTGGCCGAGGCGGCACAGCACCATCCGGATATCGATATTCGCTACAATCGGGTACGGCTGCGGCTGGTAACGCATGATGCCGGCGGACTGACGGCGAAGGATTTCGATCTGGCAGAGGCGGTCAACAAGCTGAGTTAAATAGCCTCCGGCCAACTCGACAGCCTACCGCTCTTGCTTCAGAAAAGTATTCAGAATTTTGGATATTTCGCTCTTTCTTCGGCTTGATGCAGAGATTTAACCGCCTTCTTGTACCACCAGGCGGCAGCCAGCCCGCCCACAACGACGGATGCTGCGGCAAGGATTCCCCACTTCCCCCAGCTTTTGGCAAGGGATTTATTTGGCTCCTCTATTGTGGAAGTAGATGATTGCAAATGAGTTTCCGTTTCTGTTTTTGCCATTCTATCCTGCTCTTTCGTCGTAGTTTTGGGGGAATGGGTCTATGTATAGATGAATGAGGAGCGGTATCGTTTCAAGGGTCGAATCAAAAAAAATAATTTTGTTTTTTGTATTTGACATCTACTGAATCTATGTTAACGTGTATATATTCCAGTTGCGAATCGACAGCGATGTTGATTCTCCTCTGGTCGTAAGTTGCGTCACTGGCCTCCCGGCACGAGCTTCACCGCTCGTGCCGTCTTTTTTTGCGCGGCTAGATTTGTGCTGGGCGCCTATCGTACACAGCTAAGAGATTCTGCTCCTGGGCTGTTCCATTTGGGCTCATTCGGATTAAGATGAGGGCGGGAGAATTGCGATGAATCTGTGGATTTCTAAGCGTTGGGTGCTGGGCTTGGGTGTGTTTACCGTGACCGTGGTTAGCTACGCGCAGTGGACCAACCCAGCCGACGATGTGCCCGCCTATCACGCTTCGGCCCCGCTTAAGGTCAGTACCCTACCGCCAGTTCTCTCAGGCGCAAAACTGACCGGAGAAAACTTCCGCTTCCCTTGGCAGACGCATGTCTACCAGCAGGCAGCCAAGGTGAGCAGCGTTCTGTATCAGTTGCCCTGCAACTGCCGCTGCGACCGCTCGCTGGGCCATACCAGCCTGCGCAGTTGCTTTGAGACCATTCACGGAACCGAGTGCTCCACCTGCGCCAAGGAAGGCTTCTACGCCTACCAGCAGACCAAGCTCGGCAAGACTCCCGCAGAGATTCGCGCGGCGGTTGCGCGGCATGAGTATGAGTCGATTGACCTGGATAAACAGTAGCGAAGCGAGTCAGCGAATTGGCAGACCGGCTCGCCAGCGCCATCCGGGGACAATGTATACGCCGCGAAAAGTCAAACAGGCGTAGAATAAGAATATGCAAAACGGGCCAGTTGTCCGGCTCGCACCTGGGCATGTTTTCAATAGAAACGAAGACATGCGCACTATGGGGGCGTCACGGTTTCGACGGGATCGATTGCGGCTTAGGAGCCATGTCAGGGTGTGGGCACCTGTAATCGCCTGCAAAAACAAAGTTGCCGACTACAGTCTGCCACTTGCTGCTTAATTAAATAAGCAGCCGTCTTCCACGGCTTTGCCTTCGGGCTGTGAGCGGACGTCATTCAGAGGGCTGGCAAAGGCGGCTCGGTCCGGGCGGCCAATGCGAGATCAATCGGACTAGTTTCTGGCGCATCTTGTCCGTTCTGAGCGTCAGCGGCGAAACCCAAAGGGAATCGGACAAAGCATGAACTCTCCTGGCTGACAATGATTTCGGACGCGGGTTCGACTCCCGCCGCCTCCACCATAACCAAGTCCTTTCCTATGAATGCGTTAGCTTAGAGTGGCAAAATCAGAGCGGTTTTTTGTACGTGATTTGTACGTTGCCGCCC
>Ga0181534_10002267_pt1 | contig 12028 bp, 8 predicted proteins | sample PEATcosm2014_Bin_37_FD_119758 | JGI IMG/M metagenome (GOLD analysis project Ga0181534, IMG submission 119758) | Peatland microbial communities from MTU Mesocosm Facility, Houghton, MI, USA - PEATcosm2014_Bin17_10_metaG | ecosystem: Environmental > Terrestrial > Soil > Wetlands > Peat | place...
CGGCCAAATTGCGGCAATACCGCATCTCTCCCGAGGAGGCCATCGCGGCCGTCAGCCGGTCCAGCGTGGTGATGCCATCCGGAAACATGTACACCGGCCAGATCGAACGCATCGCGCGCACCAACGCGGCGCTGGGCGCGAATTTAGCGGACCTGCTCTCTACACCGATCCGGCCTGTAGCCGGCGCGACGGTGTACCTGCGCGATATCGGAACCATCGACAACGGCACCGACCTGGTCACCGCCTACGCGCACGTCAACGGGAAGCGGACCGTCTACATTCCCGTCACCAAGCGTTCCGACGCCTCCACGCTGGCTGTGATCGACGCGGTGAAGGCGGCGATTCCCGAGTTCAAGAAGGCCGTCCCGGAAGATGTCGATGTGCGCCTCGAATTCGACCAGTCCGCGTACGTCACCAATTCGCTGCGCGGGCTGGTGGTCGAAGGATCGTTAGGCGCGGCGCTCACCGGCCTGATGGTGCTGATCTTCCTGCGCGACTGGCGCAGCGCGGTGATCGTCATCCTTAATATACCGTTCGCCTTGCTCAGCGCCGTCATTCTGTTGTGGGCAGCGGGCCAGACCATCAACATCATGACGCTGGGGGGCCTGGCGCTGGCAGTGGGCGTGCTGGTGGATGAAGCCACCGTCGAAATCGAGAACATTCACAGCCAACTGCTGCCCGGCGTTTCGCGGGCGCGCGCGGTGGTGGAAGCGTGCAGCCGCACGGCCATGGCCCGCCTGCTCTCCATGTTCTGCATTCTGGCGGTCTTCGTGCCATCGTTCTTCATGATCGGCGTAGGGCGGCAGCTTTTCGTGCCGCTGTCGCTGGCCGTGGCCTTTTCGATGATCGCGTCATACCTGTTGTCCAGCAGCCTGGTGCCGGTATTTTCAACCTGGCTGATGCGGGAGGCGCATCGCGACGAGGAACGCGAAGGGCTCTTCGGACGCCTCCGCTCTTTCTATGATGGCTATCTGCGCGGAGTCCTGCGGTTCCGCTGGCCGCTGGCGATTGTCTATCTCGTCTCGGCGATGGGGCTCGTGTATCTGGTCCTGCCGCGCATAGGATCCGAACTGTTTCCGGACGCCAACGCGCCGCTGCTGCGTATCCGGCTGCGCGCTCCCGCAGGCACCCGCGTGGAGGAGACCGAACGGATCGTGCTGCACGCCCTCGACGTAATCCAACACGAAGCTGGTCCGGATAATATCCGGATCACCAGCGACTTCGTCGGCTTGATCCCTTCCAGCTACCCGGTGGATTTGATCCACTTATTCACCAGCGGACCGCAGGAGGCCATTATCCAGGTGGCGCTGAAGCCCGGCGCAGTGCGCGACGAAGCGCTCCGCGAACGGCTGCGGGCGGCGCTCGGCCGCGAGCTGCCGGGCACGCAAGTCTCGTTCGAGGCGGCCGACATCGTCACGCAGGTGATGAGCTTCGGCTCGCCCACACCCATCGAAATTTCGGTGCAGGGAGTCAGCCTGCCAAACGACTACGCCTTCGCGCAAAAAGCAAAAGCACAGTTGGCAAAGCTCAGCTTCCTGCGCGATCTGCAATTCGCGCAGGAAAATAACTATCCGACGCTGGACATCGACATCGATCGCGAACGCGCCGGCCAGTTCGGCCTGACCATGGCGGACGTGGCCCGCTCGGTGGTGCCGGCGACCTCTTCTTCCCGTTTTACCGATCCCAATTACTGGCGAGATCCGAACACCGGCAACGCCTTTCAGATCCAGGTGGAGCTTCCCCAAAACCAGATGCAGAGCGTGGCCCAGGTGGGAGCTATTCCGGTAATGTCGGCGGGCAGTCCGAAGCCCCTGCTGGACGATATTGCCACCCTGAAGCCCGGCACGATGCCGGGCGAGATCGACCGCTACAACGGCCAGCGCGTGGTCAGCCTCACGGCGAATATTCACGGCGTCACGCTGGGTGAGGCGGCCGGTCAACTCAACCGTGCGCTGGCCGCGGCGGGCGCGCCTCCGCGCGGCGTCTCCGTACGGTTGCGCGGGGAGATTCCGGCGCTCGAACAGACCATCTCCGGGTTGCGCATTGGCTTGCTGCTGGCCGTCGGGGTGATCTTTCTGCTGCTTTCCGCGAGCTTCGAGTCCGTGCGCCTGGCGCTGGCCATCGTGATGACGGTGCCGGCGGTGCTGTGCGGTGTGCTGCTGATGCTGCTGGCCACCGGCACCACGCTCAACGTCCAGTCGTTCATGGGCGCGATCATGGCCATCGGAATTGCGGTAGCCAACTCGATCCTGCTGGTCACTTTCGCCGAGCATGCGCGGCATGCCGGGCGGCCGGTCCTGGATGCCACGCGCGAGGGCGCCGGCAGCCGTCTGCGCGCGATATTGATGACCGCCGCGGCGATGATTTTCGGCATGCTGCCGATGGCCATCGGCTTCGGCGAGAGCGGCGCGCAAGCCGCGCCGTTGGGTCGCGCGGTGATTGGCGGCCTGCTGGTTTCTACATTTGCGACGCTTACTATTCTGCCTTCGATCTACGCGATCCTGCAGAACAAGGCGTCGGTGACGTCGCCATCGCTCAACCCGATGGATCCTACGAGCCGATATTATGACGCGACCTAATTGTTTCGCTGCAGTGTGGGGCAGGACTCCAGTCCTGCGGCCGGCGTCCCCGCCGGCCTGTCCGCAAAACCGAAGGGCGGGTCCTGGAGGACCTGCGCAGGACTGGAGTCCTGCCCCACTTCTCCTCTTGTTCTTACTCGCCGCGTCCCTCTGCGCGCAAACCGCCCTGGTCGGCGTCGTGTCGAAGCCAGTGTCCCGCACCGTCGATCTGCCCGCCGAAATCCTGCCGTACCTCAGCGTTTCGCTGCACGCCCGCGTCCCGGGCTACGTCGAGCGCGTCTTCGTGGATCGCGGCAGCATGGTCAAGCAAGGCGATCTGCTCGCCGAACTCAGCGCGCCGGAACTGGCAGCCCAAATCGCGGAAGCCGAGTCCAAGGTGCAGTCGGCCGAATCCGAAAAGCTGCAGGCCGAAGCCCAACTTGGCGCGGCTCAGAGCACCGCTGCCGACCTGCGCAAGGCCGCCGAAACGCCGGGCGCGGTGGCGGGCAACGAAGTCGTCCAATTGCAGCGGCAGGTGGAAGCCGCCCAAGCCCTGGTGCGCGCGCGCGCGCAGGCTAGCCAGGCGGCTGCCGCAGCCGTGCGCGCCCTGAAGGATATGGAGGCCTATCTGAAGATCACCGCGCCATTCGACGGCGTGGTCACGGACCGCTTCGTGCATCCGGGCGCACTCGCCGGACCGGGCTCGGACGCCGTCCTGCTGGTCGTGCAACAGGTCTCGCGCCTGCGGCTGGTGGTCCCCGTACCCGAAGAGGATGTGGCCGGAATGGCGCGCGGCGCGAGCGTCTCGTTTCATGTTCCGGCGTATCCGGACCGCGCTTACACCGGCACGGTGGCGCGCATCGCGCACGCGCTCGATCCGAAGACGCGCACCATGCCGGTGGAACTCGACGTGACCAATATCGACGGCACGCTGGCGCCCGGCATGTATCCGAGCGTCAAATGGCCGGTGCGCCGCGAGCATCCCGCGCTATTCGTGCCCAAGACCAGCGTGGTCACCACCACCGAGCGCACCTTCGTCATCCGCGAGCGCAACGGCCGCGCCGAGTGGGTGGACGTGAAGAAGGGCGCCGCCGACGGCGATCTGATCGAGGTCAGCGGCGCGCTCGCGGCGGGCGACAAGGTGGTTCGCCGCGGCACCGATGAGTTGCGCGATGGGATGCCGATACAGGGCAAATGAGGCAGCTCTGGCCCCTTCATTTGCCGGATGAGATGACACCCGCTTTGCTTGCCTTGGCAGCAAGGTAGTTTACGAACCCAGAGCACGAAACCAACATGAATTTGGCATCGTCAAAGTCGAGCGTCGATTCGTCCAGTAGGGCAGGACGGATCCCGTCCGCATCGCAAGTATATCCGTAAAGACTGCTAAACGCGCTCTTCAAAGCGGCGTGCAGAGGAACGCCCTTTTCCTCCAGCCTTTTCAAGGCCTGCCCAAGAGTTGCCGATGCCCCTACGATGATGCTGCAAATCGCTTCAACAGCGCTTAGGGACTCCTTGATTCGGTTCCGGTAGTCCGGCGCTTTGCGGTCGGCGAACAACATGACGGCGGCGCCGACATGAACCCTGACAGGCTTGATGGCGTCCTTCAGTTCAAGGGCATTTTCGATCGCCTCCAATTCCTGCGCGCTGGTGATCGGAACCAGGACCCCGTCGACAAATCGGTATGCGGAGAGTTCCTATTCCAAAACGCGATTGCAACTCCTCATAAAGCCCTCTTGATCCCTCTCCGATGGTGTCGCGCGACAAACTCGATGAAGTCATAGACCTCTTTCCATTTCCAGGAGCTGAAGTACCGATTCCGAACCTCGGCAATTGCGCCACTACAATTGTGCGGCCTTTGGTCCATCGGTTCGCCGTAATGAAAATGCCAAAGGCGCTGGAAGAACTTATCGCCCGCAGACCCGGACCAATACCGACTGTCAAACCGGTTCCAGACCGCTTCGATCATTACGTTCCACAGCCTACTCCTCAGCGCGTCGTCCATTGAGTCCTCTTGAAGGACGCTCCGGACCGGCAGGTCCCGTTCGTTCAGAAAAGGTCGTCATGGTTCTCCATGGTCATCAATCTAGTACGTGTGAGGCCCGTACGCAAGGTATAATAAAGGCAAATGGCTAGCACCCGCAAGCGAACTACTGTGCAGGAACTGGAACGTGGTGCAAAGCGGCCCGGTATTCGCGGAGCGCTTGGTTTGCCAAAGCCAGTCCACATTACCGAAGACGAGGCCGACATTCTCATCAGCATGAGACGCGAAAAGGAAAGACGGATTTCGTTAGCGGAAGTTCTCCGGAAGCACGGATATGGACTGGACGGTTGATTTTGCGGAATCCTCGGAACGCGAACTCGGCCGCCTGCCAGTTAAGGTGAAAATAAAAGCATTGGAAAAGATTCAGCTTCTCCACCTTGATCCCTTACGGCGTGGAGTTAAAAAGCTTGCCGGCAACGACTACTACAGCATTCGATTCTTTGGCAACCAATACCGCGCCGTTTTCCGCCTCTTCCCTGAACAGCATCTCGTTCTCATTACGCGCGTGCGCCATCGAAGCGACGCCTACCGGGTGCTTTGACGAGCATGATCTCGCGACGCAACTTGATCGTGGGCGCGCTCTCCGGCGCCGCGGCGTTGGCGCTCTCTCCTCGCCGCTCGATTCTGGCCTACGTAGGCAGCTACAGCAACCCGCAAGGCCCGGAAGGCAGCCACGGAAACGGGCAGGGAATCTACCTGTTTCAGATGAACCCGGAAACGGGAGCGCTCTCGCAGCGCGCCGTTTTTCCCAATGGTGCGAACCCTTCGTGGCTGGCGCTCGACCCCTCCGGAACGCATCTCTACGCCGCCAACGAGACGGCCGATGGCTCGGTCAGCGCCTACTCCGTGGATCGCGCGACCGGGCAACTTACGCCACTCAACACCGTCAGCTCCGAAGGCGCGGGTCCGGCCCATCTCAGCGTCCACCCTTCGGGCAAATATGTGTTGGTCGCCAACTACGCCGGAGGCACGGTAGCAGTGCTGCCGATTCTTGCGCGCGGTGAACTGGGTCCGGCCACAGACGTCAAACACGACGATGGCCCCGTAGGCCCGGTCCATGCGGCCAGCGCCCCGCCCGGAAGCTTCGCCATCAGCGGCCACGACCGCGTGCATGCGCATATGATCCAGGCCGATCCCGCGGGCCGATTCGTACTGGCGGCCGACCTGGCCCTCGATCGCATCCTGATCTGGAGGTTCGATGCGGCGCGCGGCACGCTCGCGCCCAACGATCCGCCATGGGTGGCGCTGCCGCCCGGCGACGGCCCGCGCCACTTCACTTTCCATCCGAACCGACGCTGGCTGTATGCGCTGCAGGAAGAGGCTTCCACGCTGGTAACTTTCGACTACGACGCCGCGCACGGAAGGCTGACCCCCAAGCAAACCGTCTCCAGCCTGCCCAAAGGCTTCGCGGGCACGAACTTTACTTCCGAGGTGCGCGTCTCCCCGGACGCGCGATTCGTCTACGCGGCCAACCGGCTGCACGATACGATCGCGTGGTTTTCCATCGGCGCCACGGGAACCCTGACCTTCGCCGGAGAAGAATGGACACGCGGCGACTATCCACGCAGCTTCACGATCGATCCCACCGGTGGGTTTCTGTACACCTGCAATCAGAGAAGCGACGCGATCGCCTGCTTTAGGGTCAATCGGAAGACCGGGTCGCTGGCGTTTACAGGGCAATACACGCCCGTCGGGACGCCGGCTATCGTTGTGTTTCTGGCCTAGAGTCCCCGACTCTACTGAAGGACTGGGCGCAGCATTTCGGCGATCGGCGTTGCGATGCGTTCCACAGCCGCGGTCATGGGCACAGCGGTCAGCCACAATTGCAGTGACCGCTGACCAACTGTAATCTCTGCCTTGTGGATGAGACGCTTGCGTTCCTGCAGAGAATCCCAGCTCTGGGGCGAGCATGGATAGGCTAGACACGCAATTACCCTTTGCGTACGCGCCAGGTTCGCATACGCCAGCACCTGCAGCAAGTCCTTGCGATGCTCTTCCCGCAGTTCGGCTTCCACATTTGACCACGAATGCCGCTGCAACTCCTCCCAATGCCGCTTATACTTCGCATCGACGATGAGTGTGACAGAATCCCACTCCAGCCAGATATCAGGAACCAGTGACTTTTGGGAGCCGATGTATGGAGGCTCCCAGCTAATAGGGTGCTTTGTTTCTAATTTCCGCCCTACTCTAACCTGTGCGCCGGTCCGCCGTGCGACTACACGAAATATCACCTCGGCCCACGCTTCAAAGAATTGCTCCATTGGCATCGCCCATGGTATACCCTCGAGATCGCTGAGCCCGGCCAAACCCCGCTCCTCTACCGTCCATTCGATTGCTCTCAGCCCATCGACAAATTGTTCGGTTCGCATCGGCCGCTGCAGCCAACCTCTGAGCGTAACGGGTGAGGGCACGTATGCTGGAACCATTTGAACCCTCCGCAGCAATTGCTGGCCGAGTTCGATAAGGCGATGAACGAAGGCGCCATGCTCCTTCTGGGTCTCGAGCGCACGTATTTGACGTTCAGCACTGTGCCGGATCGCGCCTTTGACAAACCGGTCGTCCCGGAGATCCGGAAACGAGCACGGTACCGACAACCACTTAGCGTTAGGTAAGCTCCTCGAAGCGTACTCAGTCCAGCGAACTGTCCCCCGTGGGGCGCGACGAGTTTCGTGAACCGTCTCAAAACGTCGATCCAAGGAATCGAGCAGGGCCTTCAATCGCACTAGGATCATAAGCGACAGCACCCACACGGGAACGCGCCGCTCCGATCGATGGAGGAGGGGTAACCGCAGCGGCGCTGGGCTCACGCGCCACCCCATTTCGGCAAGCATGGGCCCGATACCGGCCCACGGGAACCTCGGTTGGACAACTAAGCCATAGTCCAGGCGCGCTGAGGTCGGAGAGAAGAGTGGAACTGCACCTACTGCGCTCCCTGCTTGAATCACAAGTCCGACATCCCTGCCGTCATAATCCCGGTCCAGGTGGACGTCCAAATGTGACGCCAACGAGCGGTTCTGCTTGACGAACTGTTCCGCCAACCGCCCAGCTTGCGCGTCAGGATCCCGCATCCCTCGCAACTGGAAGAAATCGACGGCCGATCGCCGCACAACAGAGTGGTCCTCCAACTCCAGGCAGACTTCATTAAGGCGCGTGGGCGCACCGAGTGGCGACGCCATCCCGCGGCGCCGACGGTCCGGGCGTCGGCTCACGGGATGCGCAGCCACTGGAGATAGCTCCTGATTGGCTCGGCGAATCCGCCAACGAAACCTTGAGCGAGATACTCCTCCAGCACGGGGGCGAGGTTCACCTGGAGGCTGTCCTTGGCCCGCCTCTCATCCGATTCCAAGAAATACGAGTGCCCCGGAACTAGCGATAAAGCATCATCCGTCGCGTGCTCTATAAAGAGAGCGACGAGGTCCTTAAAGGCCTTCTGCATTGTCTCGCATCCGTAACGCTCGACGACACTCATTCTTGGCCATAAAGAGACAAACGCAAAACGCCGTCGCACCGCGATGTCGACAATCGCAATGCTTCGGTCGGCGCTGTTCATTGTGCCCAAGATGTGCAGGTTCTCTGGCAGAAATAGCTCGTCGTGGAACGGATCCCCGAAGTCAAAGGGCAGGCGGATCTTCCTCTCGTGATCGGCTCTTGGCTCCAAGAGAAAGATCGCCTCTCCGAGAATCTTGCCGAGGTCTGCACGATTAATCTCATCAATGTGCAAAAGGTAGTTGCGCGATCGATCTCGGGACGCCTGCTTGGCAGCCTCCATGAGCAAACCGGGAACGGGTGTGAATCGGAAGCCCAATTCACCGGCAGCGGGCGCTGGTGCTAGGCCTCCAATGAAGCTTTCGTAGGTGGTGTTCGGATGAAACTGAATGCCGTGACCTCGCCCACCATAGTCCTCTCGAAGAATTTCGGTGGCCATCCGAGTCTTACCGGTACCCGGCGGCCCCTGGATGATGACATATCGCCTGGTGGCGAGCAGGTCCCTAACCTGGGTGCGTTCAACGCTCGGCATAAGGTGCTCAAACCAAGCCGCTCGGATCGCTTCAGAGTCATCCCTGCAACTGGCGATCGGCAGAATGCCGCGCTCTTCAAAAAACAGATCCAGAAATGCAGTCAGCGCGCTTTCGGTTGCTGTGCGATCCATTGTCGGGCAATAGACGGCATAAATCTCTTTGCCATACCGGTCGAAAGTGCTCTCGTATCCGGGCCACGCCTTCCTCACACTGTCCGGTACATAGATGTCCATTCGGGTCGGATCTTGCTTCGCCCAAGCCACGAGGCGCCCACTGCCATGTTGTCGATTCAGCCATGCGCATATGGCCTGAGCTTTCCGGGCGTGCCCAGGCCGGCCGAGAATGGTTTCATCCGGCGAGAGCCCTTGGGTTCCGACCACCAATCCGATGAGACAAGGTTGGTTCGCAACCGGGAAAATAACAAATGAGAGGCCACTGTAAGGGCCAGAGGTCGGATTCGAGGGATGGATGTATGCCGCAAATGGCACACCGGAGTCGGAATTCATCTCGGGCGCGCGAAGTGTCGCCACTCTCACCCCGGGTTTCGGATATCTGCCGTCCGGACTCCCGAACAATGCACTGAATGCTGCCTCGTTCTGTTTAGCCCAGGAAACCTGGGTCGCAGAATAAATGATGTCTATCAGGGGTGCCGTGCTCATTTGGATCGAACGAGAGTGTAAGCTCGATTATACTCCCGGGGTTCTGCGGAATCTGCGGCAAGCGCATTGTGGCGGATGGCAGCTAGGGGCGGAGCCTGCAGGCATCGCCCATACCACCACCCGGCCCCCCAAAAAGATGACACACTAGAGAATCAATGGAAATCCCAACCCTCGCCACCGCCATCTTCCTCTTCAGCCTCGTCTCCGCCTGGGGTCAGTTGCCCGCCCCCAACGCCGCGGGCGTATCCATGGGCCACTTGCACCTGAATGTGCGCGATCCCGACGCCCACCGCGCCTTCTGGACCACCCTGGGCGGCACGCTGGTCAAGCTCGGCGAGATGGAGGTGATCAAGTTCCCGGACGTGTTGGTGCTCTACCGCAAAGGTGAGCCAACCGGCGGGACGGAAGGCAGCGTGGTCGGGCATGTCGGATTTCGCGTCAAGGATCTGCACGCCTCGCTGGACAAGTGGCGCGCTGCCGGGCTCAAGATTCTCCCCGGTGCCAGCCCCCATCAGGCGTTCGTGATCGCGCCCGATGAAGTCCGCGTCGAGATCACCGAGGACCCTTCCATGGAGGTCCCGATTGCGAACCACCACATCCACTTCTATACCAGCTCGGTAGACGACACCAAGGCCTGGTACGTGAAGATATTTGGCGCGAAGCCGGGCAAGCGGGGACCCTTTGAAGCCGCCGACGTGCCGGGCGTGAACCTCACCTTTTCGCTGGCGACCGGGCCGGTGGCCCCCACCAAGGGGCGCGCGCTCGATCACATCGGCTTTGAAATCAAGGATCTGGAAGGTTTCTGCCAGAAGCTGGAGGCGGCCGGAGTGAAGTTCGACATGCCCTACCGGAAGATCCCGGCGCTGGGACTGTCCATCGCCTTCCTGACCGATCCTTGGGGAACATATATAGAGTTGACGGAAGGGATGAACCGGTTATAAACATTTTGCCCGGTTGCGCCGTCTAACCAGTTGACGAAAGGCCGCGCTATGCAATTGTCCGCTAAGACGGTGCTGTGGTGTGCGCTGTTCGCCTTTTCGGCGTCCTGCGGGCGCAGCCCCGCGCCCGTGGTGCATGCGGCGGGCGACGGCCCCCAGCCCGCCGCCAAGATCGCCAGCCAGCCCGCGGCGCGCCATGAAGTGCACTTGACGGGAACGGTCCAGGCGGTCCATTTCTTTACCGTGACGTCGCCGCAAATCGGGGGACAGGACGGCCGGGTCACGCTGACCCGGATCATTGCCAGCGGAACGCGCGTCAAGACGGGCGATCTGCTCGCCGAGTTCGACCGTACCAAGGAACAGGACAACGCGCGCGACGCCAAGGCCAAGTTCGACGACCTGTCGCACCAGGTGGATCAACGCGAGGCGCAGAACCGGGCGGACGCCGCCAAGCGCGCCTCCGATCTGCAGTCCGCCGAAGCCGATCTGGCCAAAGCTGAGCTGGAGCTGCGCAAGGGGCCGCTGCTGAGCGAGATCGACCGCCTGAAGAACGAAGTGAAGGCGGAAGCCGCGCGGGAGCACGTGGCCAGCCTGAAGAAATCCAGCGGCTTTCACGACCAGTCCGATGCGGCCGCCGTGCGCATTCTCGAGCTGCAGCGCGACCGCCAGAAGGTGAGCCTGGATCGCGCGCTCAGCAACGCGGATAAGCTCCAGATCCATGCCCCGCTCGACGGCATGGTGGCGCTCGAAAACGTGTGGCGCAATAACAGCATGGGCAAGGCGCAGGAGGGCGACCAGCTTTGGCCCGGCCAGCCGCTGATCCGGCTGTTCGATCCCACGCAAATGGAGGTGCGCGCCCTGGTCGGCGAGCCGGACGACCTGGCGCTGGTTCCGGGCTGCCGGGCGACTGTGCACCTGGACGCCTATCCGGATCTCTCCTTTGAGGCGCACATGGTGTCCGCCAGCCCGGTGGCTTCGTCCGCGCTGGGCAGCCCCATCAAGACCTTTTCGGCGCGCTTTCGCCTCGACAAGAGCGATCCGCACCTGCTGCCGGATCTCTCTGCGGCCGTGGTGCTCGAGCCATGAAAAGCCCTCGCACCGCCCGCTTCTGGATCGGTCTGATGGTCACACTGCTGGCCTTGGCGGGAGCCGCCGCGGGCGTCTACCGCTTGCGCCAGGTGCAAGCTGCGGGCACCCTGCCCACCACCCCGGCGCGCCAGGGCGATTTCTCCGTCATCGTGCGCTGCCGCGGCGAGTTGAAGGCCCGGCGTTCGGTGCAGATCAGCGCACCCGTCAACGTGCCCTCGCTGCGCATCGTCTGGCAGGCGCCTCCCGGCGGCGCGGTCAAGGAAGGCGACCCGGTGGTGCGCTTCGATCCCAGCAGCACCCAACAGCAATTGCACGAAAAGGAAGCCGCGCTGAAGCAGGCGCAGGCTACCCTCGACCAGTCCGTCGCCGACGCGCGCATCACCGCCGAACAGGATCAGCGCGACCTCAGCAGCGCCAAATACGACGTCGAGAAGGCCCGGCTGGAGGCTTCCAAAGCCGAAATCGTCAGCGCCCTAGAAGGGGAAGAGAGCCGCATCGATCTGGGCTTGTCCCAGCAGAAACTGCGCGTACAGGAAGCCACCGTCAACCTGCACGACACGTCGGACAAAGCCAAGATCGCTTCGCTCACGCGCCAGCGCGACCAGGCACAGGCCGAAGTGGACCTTACCAACCATCGCTTGTCGCAAATGGAGCTGAAAACGCCGCTCAGCGGTGTCGTCATGTACATGCAGAACAACTCCCAGGGATGGATGAACGCGAAGCC
>Ga0181534_10002268_pt1 | contig 12028 bp, 8 predicted proteins | sample PEATcosm2014_Bin_37_FD_119758 | JGI IMG/M metagenome (GOLD analysis project Ga0181534, IMG submission 119758) | Peatland microbial communities from MTU Mesocosm Facility, Houghton, MI, USA - PEATcosm2014_Bin17_10_metaG | ecosystem: Environmental > Terrestrial > Soil > Wetlands > Peat | place...
TTCAATTGTGTACCAGTAGATTTGTCCGGCGGGACTCCAGTCTGTTTGCAACTGCGGCACTAGATTCGCCGGCAATGTTATTCCAGAAAGCCTTTCCAGGACTCTTTCACGATTCCAGCTATTATCTGAAGAATCGTTGAAGTTCATCATGATGCTGGAAATTCCCGCCAGACTAAAAGAACGCAGGTTCTTCATATCCGGAATTCCCGCCATTGCAATTTCGCATGGCACGGTAATTTGCTTCTCAATATCTTCCGCGGAATGCCCAGGCCACTGCGTAATGATATTGACATAGTTATCCGCTACGTCGGGATAGGCATCTACGGGAAGATTATGAAAAGATATGCCGCCCCAGACAAAAAGCATGATTACTGCAGCAAGAACGAGGAAGCGGTTCTTCAGCGCAAAATCTACGAGTTTTGCTATCATTGCGCCTCCAGCGTAGCTTCCAGTTGGAGTACATTCGCCACCACCTGCTGTCCCGGCGCAATTCCTGATAGCAGTTCCTGCTTGTTTCCGGGTAGCATGTTCCCAGTTTGAACCTCTACCCGCTTGAACTTCTTGTCGGCGGCCGGAATAAACACCCAATCGCGATCATGCAGGTGAAGCACCGCGGGCGCCGGGACAACAGCACGGCTCTCCTTAGTCCTGCTCTCGAAGACAGCTGTAACAAACATGCCCAGCTTCAGAATTCCCGGATTAGGAATCTCAATGCGCACCTTGGCGGTGCGAATACTGGGGTCAAGCACCGGGCCGATATCGCTCACATGCCCGGTGAGAACCTTATCTGGATATGCATTGATATGGATCTGTGCTAACTGCCCAACGGTTATCTTTGCAATGTCGTTCTCATAGACGTCGCAAACGATCCAGACAGAAGAGAGGTCGGCAATCGTAAAAGCGGTCGCTGATCCAGACAAGTTAACTCCGGCGGCGGCGGCCTGGGTAACATTTTGCGAGATAATAACTCCCGATATGGGCGCATATACATTTACTACGCTGCTGGGATGATCCTTATCCACGCCAAGCGTTTTCAATGCTTCTTCAGCTGCGGTCAGGTCTGCCTGCGCATCTTTCTCGACATCCTCCACCTGATCAAGCGCTGATTGTGAGATCGCGCCATGATCGAAAAGAGTCTTCGCACGGTCATATGCCCTGCTGGCGAGCTTGTGATCATTGGACGCTTTGAGATATACATCGAAAGCTCCGGCGACATCCGGGCTTTGCACCTTCAACAGCAAATCTCCTTTTTTGACGTGATCGTCAAGACGAGCTTTGATGTCAACCACGCGACCGTTCGCAAGAGAGATAACTGGTATCTCTCGGGATATGTCGGGGAAGACAGAGCCTGTCACCTTGAGCTCCGACGAGGCCTCACGCGCCTCCGCGGAAACTAGAGGAAACTGGTCCGGCTTATCGACAGATACCAGGCTCATATCGCCGGTGGTCACAACCGTTGGAGCGGGTGGCGCGCCATCACCCGCAGCCGTGTCCTTCTTACACGCCGAAAGAGAAAAGCAGCCAAACAGACTAAGGATGATTACCAAATAAGACATGTTGTTCATTGAACACCTCGCTTCAAAGGCAAGATTCACTGGGCTGAATGCCGCCTGATCAGAGTCGGCACACTTGACGATCTTGAACTACGTGCTGGCTCCGGAAATAACATGGCCAAGCAATGCAGAGATATTGTGGGAGTTTAGGCGATCGGCGGAGGCCGGTTGTCGATAGCGTGTGTTACCGCAGCCCTCGCCGCCGGAGCAGGGAGGCAGCCCAAGGCAATAGATTGCATTGCACCAAACGGAAGCTCTAGGCAGGACGTAGAATCGAGCGCAGTCACCGTGTGTAGCAAAGGGTGCGCGTCGGAACGTGCAAGATCCCTGCGCTGCGTACAACTTAGCTCAGCAGGACTCTGAGCCGCCATCAGATCGTCTGTCACTGAGATCACTGGAAAGATGATCAAGATCAGAATGGCTAAAGCGCAAAACTGCGTCCTGCGGCTTGCCCCGCTCTTGGTGGCGTGACGAGTCCACAGCCACAACAGTAGCGCGGACATTGCCATCCATGCGAGATTGAGTGCCAATTCCATCAGCTTCCCCCCATTGTACCCCAGAGGCGGTCGGCAAATGCGTATGCGCAATCAGCCGCGTCTCATTTTGTGTGCCTACTAAAAGTGCCAGATTAAATCCGCTGCAACGGTCAATGCCTGAGTTTTTGCGCCGATGGTTCCCATGATTTGAGCTGGAGTTAACGCTGCACCCTGTTTTGGCGCCTGATAATTCTGTAGCGCGGATACTGATGCCCCCGGGCTAATATCCAATGATCGTAACCCGAATGAGCTAAAGGAATGCGTATAACTCACCTCGGGCCTGAAAGTTACTGTGGTCCCTGCCCAAAAGTCGAAGCCCACCATATGTTCCTCGTAAATTCCGGGAGTTCCGGTACGCTGTCCCTTAATGTCGTCAACAACCTCGCTACGGATATTTAGCGACGCTGTATCATGCCAAAAATTGTGTTCAATATAGTTCGTGAGCGCCCATTCCGGCGCGTAGCAGCGGGCAGTTCGCTTACCGGCATAAGAAGTATTTGGATTCTCGCAAACCGCGCCGAAGTTTAGAGTGCTGGGCATGGATCCATTCGGCAGGACGCGATAGTTTCCTGTATTTTCAGGCCACGGGGATGTGGCAGGGTTATTGGCAACTCCAGTGTTATACCACCACATATTCGGCGTGTCTTTCATATATTGATACCAGCCTTCGGTGTCCGTATGCCAGTGCGCGTTAATGCGGTGGTACCAGGTTTCATAAAATGCGGTCAAGTTGTTGTAGGCATACTTGCCGTCATTGATCGTGTTGTCGCAAGTGTTCAAGACATCTGAGCCGTTGCGCCATGCATAGATCAGGCAGATATTTCCGGTTAGCTTTGCATCGGCTGTCCACGGCGCCGTATCGCATCCACCGGAGAGTCCTCCTTGCACCGTCCAATTCTCATCAACCTGAATAGTCATATTTGCGCCAACCATCGTATAGCAATCATAGGTGTAGAGAATTGAGTGCGAGTAGGAGTAGTTATTCGGCGCCAGCTGCGCTTCAATATCTGGGAGTGAAACATAGCGTCCGATTCGAAGGTCCGCCCCATGAGCGATCCAGGGCAAATAGAGGTCAACATATGCCATCACTGGGTCGTATCCGTACTGCGCGTTTTTAACAAGCAGCTGCTGGCTCAGGATTCCGTGAGATGTCGTATAGCGATAATCCTGACCATAAAGATTTGTCAGCCGGAACCCCCAATCGAAGTGATCCGTTTGCATAGTATCCGCGAGGCGCTCCGCATAGAGTGCGAACTGGTCAAGAACTATCGAGTTAGGGTAGACATCATAGGCAGAGGGCGCATTGGCCGCAATACCCTTACTCGCATTTCCACGATTATTTGTTGAGCCATTGGCTCCGACTGCCGCCCAGCCATACCACTTCACCCTGCTCAGCCCTATAGGATCGCCGTCAATTGCAGTCTGTAGCATGTAGGTCTGATAGTCAGGCGCACCGATCTCCTGAGTACCGCCAATTGGCCAATCTGATGCCGGATACGGCGGCGATGGGATCGGTGCGTCTGTGCCGCGACGCTTTGGCGCATTAAGATCCGCAGGCGCTGTCCCCGTCCAGTCCACCAGATAAGCCTTGCCCCAACGGGAAAGAAATCCGGGCTTTACTGCAACTGGAGCCGGCACCCGTGAAACCTGACCGCCGGCCGGCGCAGACGATACATCCGAACCAGGCGCTTCCGTTGTTGCCTTGTGAGAATTATCAGGGACCCCTCTCTGCGTTTCCGTCTTTATCTCCAGTTCGATAGCGGCTGTCTGCATTAAACCTTCCGAGGGCGAGGGGGCAATTCTGCTACTATCCGCACTCACACTCTGCGCTTGGCAGGCAAGCTGAATGACAATGATGCAGAAGCCCACCCCCAACATCATTGTCCCTCGAATGCATCTCCTCATTGGCGCCTTTCTGAAGCTACTCGCAAACACTGCCACAAAGAAATCTTCCAACTATCTGTGACTGCTTATCCCTTGAACATCGTTGATCACTATATATAGCCTCTCGCCCCGGATATAATTAAATCGCAAAGAATTAGGATTTATTTTCTTAGGAGGACGACGTGGTTATCTATCCATTCCAGGATAATGATGAAAATCTGTCCCCGGAAATAGAGAGCCGCAATCATCTTTCTGTTTGTTTATATATAGTTTCTTATACCGGATTTTCATGATGTTCGCATAAAGAGTGCCGCAATAATATATATCTTTACGGGTAGAGATGAGCCACAGATTCAGGCTGCGCAAACAGCATTAGCAGATTTTTAAGATATAAGGCAAATCTCCCATTTGAAAAAATATCCGAGGACCCGTTTGACCCAGTTATAAGCACGATTTATCTCGAGTCTGATCCCGGAAAGAACAGCACCGGAATTTTCAGCAATCCCGGTGCTGTCAGCTGGTCCATCTTCCGCCGAAGGCGACTTACACGCTATGCTAGAAGCGAACCATGATCGATCCGAGGGTTGTGGTCTGGTTGGTACGGAGATCAGGCCACCAAAGCGCGTTGGTGCCCGTTCCGCCGTTGCTAAGACCGAGATTGATGCAATTCTGAATTGCCAATGGCTGGCCTGCCACACCGACTCCGTTACTGGTGTAGACATAGCCGTATCCAGAATCACCACCGGCGGCGCATTGGTAGTCAGCCGGGTTGCCGTTGTTGCCGCCTGGAGGAGTTACCCCGCCACGACCGGACCAGTAAGGAACGCCCGAGAAGCGGTAGGCTTCTTCAAGGCGGAAGGTAATAAACTGGCTCGGCATATAGTCGTATGTGAAGGTCATGTCGTGCGCCTGCGCTCTGTCACCCGCGTTCTCGGTGAAATACGGGGTGCCGGTCGTCGCAGTTGCACCGTTGATGGCTGGAAGCAGTGTGAGGTAACGGCCGGGGTTGTTCATCTGTCCGCCGCCCAATGTGATTGCATGACGGTCATGCTCGAACCAGAAGCGAGTGTAGGCCATCCATCCGATGAACATCTGCTTAGGGCGGCCATTCTTGCTACTGTGACAGTTCACGCCGCCATTATAGGTGTCCGTTGTGCCTTTCATCGGCGATGCGCCGTTTGCTGGCAGGACGCCGTCGGCAGTGGCAAAAGAGGCTGGACCTCCGCCGTATTCGCAGCCGGCATCGCCGGTAATCGTCGCCGCCCACTTATCGAAGAATTTTTTCGGGTCATCGTAGATCTTCCACTGTCCGCTGTAATCCGCGTGGACACGTGAGCGCCCTGGGAAGCCCGCATCGTCCTCACCCAGGCCGTAGTCGTTGAAGTTGAAGTCGAACTTCGGCGTCGGACGCCACATGATCTGGCCGCCTAGCCCGCCGTGGCCATTGTAGCGGGCATAAGACTGCCATCCGTTGATGATCCACGGTTCGATCTTGAGCCGGTCTGTCACGAAATACTGAATGCGGACGCCGTTGAAAAACCATGGCGTGTTGGAGGAAACGTAAGAAGGCTGATAGGCCCAATTATCAAAGTTGTAGTAGCTGAAGAGGCCGACATAGGAAACGAAAATACCGGCATCTACGTTCAGGCCGTGTCCGATATCCCAGTGATAACCACCCCACGCTTCAGAGAAGTACTTGTAGGCGTCCTTCAGATCCCACTGGCCGCGGTTGTAGCTGGCATCATTGCGCACCGTAGCCTGCGAGAACAATCCGTTCATCGTCAGGATGCGTCCGCGTGTGTTTTGAATGCGGATATCACCGCCGAAGCTGGCTTGCTCCAATTGAAATTCTTCCGCGCGGTACATTTCCGTCGAACCGACCATCGAATCGTCTTCTGGATGGTTGTGGTCGAGAATGTAGTTAGCGTCAAAGCGGATTTCAGGGGTAAAGTACTTGGTGCTCATCGGGCTGTCCACGTTATGACCGCCGTCGTTCGTCCACGTCCAATCGCCTGGCCACGGCGCGGACTTGGTGGTGGTCTCCGCCGAGATATCGGGCGCAGCGGCCGGAGGAGGAGCTGGGGCTGCGGCGGTGGCCGGCGCTGCTGCCGGAGCCGCCTGGCCATACCCGTCGGTCCCTTCAGCGCTGCGCAGCGCATTCGCATCCCGTTCTGCATCCGCGGCATCGGATGAGCCGGAGCGCGCCTTCAGTACGGCCTCAAGTTCCGCGATCCGCGCTTTCATTTCATTAAGTTCCTTGATCACCATGTCCTGATTGATAGGCACAGCAACAGAGCCGGTAGAAGCGGTGGTTGTAGCAGCCGGGTCAGTGGCCGGAGCAGTGGCCGGAGCAGACGCCGCACCCGTGGCGGGAGCAGCGGCAGCTGGCAGCTCGAGTAGGGCGATTTGCACGGAAGGGTTGGTTTTCGCGGCCTGTTGCGCCTGCGCGCCATGGGGCACAAGCCCGCAACAGAGCAGCGTAACGGCGGGAGCGGAACTCCAAAGGATTTTTCTCATTCAGCCTCTCACTTTCAATGGATATTCACTCGAATGGCTATGTGCGTTCGCCCTGATGGAGCGACAACATAGGACAGGGATAGCCTCTGCCGCTCCGCAGGCATGCCGGTCGAGCATACTTATGTGTTTTGACTACAGGTGGAATGGTTGAATCCGGTGGTTTTATCCCGAACTCATCCGCCTGCTACCCCCAAGAAACAACGCCTTGAGGGTTGGTAGAGTTGTTTCGTTGTGAAACAACTGCTACGAATTGCTTCGACGATAAAATTGAAGCTATAAAGACCGTATGTGCGAATTCCAGAAAGTTATGAGTTACAGATAAATCTTACATGAGTATTTCATGAGTATAGATATTTCATCAGGATTAATGGGGAATACATGCATGTCGTCCACGGCTGCTAACCGTCAGCATTGCAAATGAATTATCTTCGCATTCCTTATTATTCCCTAACACACGCATGCGTACTGTAAAAGCTAATGGTGCTTATGATCTTCTCTGCGGGCCAGTCGAAGCCATGTATTAAATCGGAGAGACATGTGCGATACGCTGCTTCTTTATTCTGTTTTCTGGTTTTCGCTCCTCTTGTCCTGATAGGGCAGGGATCCGTCGCCGTCAGCGCAGGAGTCCATCAGGCTCCCGACGCGGATGGAATTTATTACACTGGGCCTGAAGTCTCCACGCCCAAGCTGCTTCGCACCTCCGCAGTGCCGTATCCAAAAACGATTGCTGAAGGAGACGTGCAGGGATTCACGGTACTTGCCCTGGTAATTGACGCCGCCGGTCGCCCGCAGCACATTCAGTTACTGCACAAGCACGGCGATCTATTTGATCGGCCCGCTATAGCGGCTGTCAAAGGTTCTGTCTTTGAACCAGGCAGACTGGCCGGAAAGCCTGTGCCGGTTTGGATCGATGTGCGGGTTGTCTTCCGCGCCAACCGGGCTGAGGCTTTTCCTGAGGTTCTCATCACGGAGCGAGATCTGCCGGCCCCAGACCCCTCCAAACTCGTCGATAAGCACAACAAGCCGCTGCCTTATATCGCTCCCCTCCCTATCCACACGGTAGACGCGGATTTTGCTGACCCATTCGCGAAAAATCCCTGGGTGCAAGTGGCCGTCGTTGATGTGCTGGTGGGTCCGGATGGACTGCCGAAGGAAGTTCACGTGCGCCGCGGCCTGGGGTTTGGACTTGATGAAAAAGCCGCCGCTGCCGTCTGGCATTACCGCTTTCTGCCAGCCACCGAAAAAGGCAAGCCCATTGAGGCGCGCAGAAACATCATGGTCAATTTCGTCAAATTCTGATTTTTCGCCATAAAGCCCGAGCAGCGCATCATCGCCATTTTGGGAAGGAGCAACACAGCATCGGCAACGAGTACTTGCACATCGCTATCGGCGACCACTCTTATCAGAATTCAGAAGAACGTACCGAGCATCTCGACTTCTGGCTACGCGATTACAACTTCCACCGTCCCCATGCCAGCCTCACATTACAGGCACCCGCTTTCCGTACCGATCTGAATCGGCATTACCTCTCGCGCTTCATAGCCAATGTTTCGATCAGATATGGATGTGTCATCCAGAGCGAGGCGCACTTCAGCGAAATCGAAGGGCCTGGATTGTGCTACCTCACGATAAGAAAAGCATTGCAGGCAAATGCCTTCAATTGTGGAGAGATTCCTTCAACTGAGGTATGCGGGAAGCTGCTTCTCCCAGTGGACGGCATCTTGGATCGTCTGCCGGATATCGTGCAGCGCCACCCACCCCAGCAATTCTTTCGCCCTGCGCGCCTCAGCAGACAAGGCAGGCGGATCGCCTGCTCGGGGTGGAGCAAAAGCATGGGGCACTTCGCGTCCCGCGAACTCCGCAACCAGACGCAAAATCTCCCCAATCGAGGTTCCTTTTCCGGTTCCCAGATTCACGGCCACCGATTCCCCGCCACGAGCCAGATAATCGAGCGCCTTCAAATGGGCCGAGGCCAAATCAGCGATGTGAGTGTAGTCGCGGATACAGGTTCCGTCTTCGGTCGGCAAATCGTTGCCGAAGACAGTGAGCGGAGGAGCCGTCCCCAGAGCTGCCTTAATGGCCAGCGGAATCAAGTGAGTCTCCGGGCTGTGAATTTCGCCAACGTTCAGGTCTAAACGCGCCCCCGCTGCGTTGAAGTAGCGCAGAGCCACGGAGCGCAACCCATGCGAAGAGGCATAAGCGGTCAGCACCCGCTCAAAAAACAGCTTGGTAGCGCCATAGGGATTGACCGGTTCCTTTGGACTGGACTCAACAATGGGTAACGCCTGCGGTATACCATAAACGGCACAAGAGGAAGAAAAAACGAACTGCCGGACATCGCTTTCGAGCACCGCATCCATCAACGCCAGCGCGGCCTCTACATTGTTTTGAAAATACTTCCGTGGGTTGGCTATCGACTCACCCACATAAGCGCTGGCGGCAAAGTGCAGCACCGCATCCACGCCGTTCAGAAGTGGCCGCAACTTGTCTTTATCGCCAATATCGCCCTCAACAAGTTGAAAGCCCGCGGATAACTTGCGGTGCCCGGTGGAGAGGTTATCGTAAATAACGACTTCGTGACCAGCGGCAGCTAAATCGCGGACAGCACTCGATCCGACGTATCCGCTGCCTCCAGTTACAAGTACTTTCACCTGGCGTCTCTCCGCATTCGCAATACCGGCAGGATATCACGCAGCGTCAAAGCTAAATGCGGCAGTAGATCTTGCTCCACATGTAACGATCGCGAAGGGCCGCCCACCATATACAGTTAAAATTGAATGCATCCCTGTACAAACATCCGGCGGAGAAAATGATTTCTATTCTCGTACTGACCCTGAACGAAGAAAACAACCTGCCCGGCTGCCTGGACACGGTCAGGTGGTCAGACGACGTTCACGTTTTGGATTCGTATAGCATCGACCGCACCGTTGAAATCGCAAAGGAATACGGCGCCAGCTTATGGTTTCGCAAATTCGACAGTTTTGCACAGCATCAGAATTGGGCGCTTGAAAACATCCCCTTCAAGCATCCCTGGGTCTTTTACTTCGATGCGGACGAGCGGGTTACTCCACAACTTTCTAAAGCCATGCAGCAAGCGGTTCAGAATCCCCAAGGCAACGTTGCTTTCCGTGTCCAGCGCAGAGATTTCTTTCTTGGAACCTGGCTGAAGCATGTGCAAATGACGGCCTTCTACGACCGGCTCTTCCGTTCGGAAAAGATGCGCTATGAGCGGCTGGGCCACTGCATCTCGCTGCCAGACGGGCCAGTATCCACAGTCGAAGGCTATCTCGATCATTATCCCTTCAGCAAGGGAATCGGCGACTGGGTCAGCCGCCATAACTTCTACAGCACCCAGGAGGCACAGCAGACGGTTGCGAATGAAAGCGCCGGCAACCGGGTAGCTCTGGGCGCGATATTCGGCAAGGATGCGAAAGAGCGCCGCCGCGCGCTGAAGGAGCTTTACTACAAGCTGCCGATGCGGCCCGTGGTCAAATTTTTTGTCATGTATATTGCCAAGCGCGGATTTATGGACGGTGCTGCCGGATTTATCTATTCCACGCTGATGGGATTTTACGAGCTTCTCATTGTTTTAAAAACCAATGAACTCCGCGCGCAGCAGAAAAATATCAGATAGCTCAACGAAAGCCATAAGTTGAGAGTCGCCGAACCAAAGTGTGGAGCTACTCGCTCGCCGAAGCGATCACGCGTTTTCTCACTTTCACCTTGACTGCGGGCGAGCCGGCATACACTCCCCAGGGTTCCAAATCCTTTGACGCCACCGAACCCAGGCCAAGCACGGCGCCTTCGCCCACGTTTACGCCGGGGCCTACCATTGCCCGCGCGCAAATCCATGCGTACGGCCCGATGTACATGGAATAAGCCAGCAACGGAAATGCAGGACTGTCGAAATCGTGGGTTGCGCCACACACATATCCGCCCTGAGAAACAATAGCGTGCGATCCAAAACGCATCGGCGCGGGATTGTAAATCTCCGCGCCATCGCCCGCTGTCACCTGGTCCGCACAGACCAGGTTCCACGGTGCCCAGACCTTCGAGCCAGGATAAAAATGGCAATCTGGTCCCATCGTCGCTCCGAAAAGCCGCAAGAGCATTGATCGCCAGACATGAAATGGCCGCGGTGAAGGCCGGTAGAACAGCAGCCAGCAGCAATTCCAGACCAGCCGCTTCATTCGTTCGGCTAACGGAAATGCCGGCCGAAGATAGGGATCTGCCGCACACTCAGCTCGTATGTGCTCTACCGCGTTGTAATGAGGTTCTCTAGCCATTTGAGTTCGGGTAAACCTGTCCTCTGAGCAGAAAAACTGAAGAACAGACAGAATATTCTCCTGATTATAAGGCGATGCCGGCTGCACAAGACTCGATGATCTGTTTTGAGCGCCGATGAAGCTCAGATTCCCGGTGCGTTCCACAAAGAAAGGTTGCCCCGCATTCTACTACCCGTCTTTGGCCACCCCCTCTGGGAATCAGGTATCATGAGGCTATCGGTGTAGCGATTGAAGGCATGGAAAGCCGCTCAGATTCAATGAGCGCGCTGCGATGTGTGACGGCGGGCCGTCACGGAAATCAAATCGTCGCAGCTCATATAGTCGGCGCCGCATCAAGCAACAAACCGGAAGGACTCCCATCACAGCATGAAGCAAGGCACGGCAATCATTATCGGAGCGGGTCCCGCCGGGCTCACAGCCGCTTTGGAACTCCAGCGCCAGTCGGGTATCAAGCCGATTCTGTTGGAAGCCAGCCAGGAAATTGGCGGCATCTCGCGCACGGTTCGGTACAAAGGTAACCGCATGGATATTGGCGGCCACCGGTTCTTCTCAAAGTCAGACAGGGTAATGCGCTGGTGGCTGGATCTGATCCCAGTAGAGAGCGCAGGCGATTCGCCTGAGGGGCAATTACGTTATCAGGGCCAACAACGCGATATGCCGGCCACGGCCGAGACACACGATCCCAATACCGAAGACCTGGTGATGCTGATCCGGCAGCGCAAAAGCCGTATTTATTTTCTACGCCGCTTCTTTGACTACCCAATCCGATTGACTGCCGACACGCTCAAAAAAATGGGCATGGTGCGCACTTTTCGTTCAGGCATTAGCTATATGCGTTCAGCTTTGTTGCCGCAGCGCGAGGAAAAGTCTCTCGAGGACTTTTTGATCAATCGCTTTGGAAAGCAGTTATATCTGACCTTCTTCAAGTCTTATACGGAAAAGGTCTGGGGAGTGCCCTGTCACGAGATCAGCGCCGAGTGGGGAGCGCAACGCATCAAGGGGCTTTCGCTCAAGGCTGTTGCGGTGCACTATCTCAAGAAAACTTTCGGCTCAAAGAAGTCCGGAGATCTTGCGCAAAAAGAGACCGAGACCTCGCTGATCGAGAAGTTTCTCTATCCCAAGCTTGGCCCCGGGCAGTTATGGGAATATGCGGCTGAGTTAGTTCTCAAGGGTGGCGGTGAAATCCATCACAGCATTCTGATTAATAGCATCCAGGTTGAAAACGGTAAAGTTGTCTCAGTGAGCGGCGCAA
>Ga0181534_10002269_pt1 | contig 12027 bp, 6 predicted proteins | sample PEATcosm2014_Bin_37_FD_119758 | JGI IMG/M metagenome (GOLD analysis project Ga0181534, IMG submission 119758) | Peatland microbial communities from MTU Mesocosm Facility, Houghton, MI, USA - PEATcosm2014_Bin17_10_metaG | ecosystem: Environmental > Terrestrial > Soil > Wetlands > Peat | place...
CGCCAGTCGTCGAACTGCTTGCGATAGCTCTCCAGGGAGGCGACAGCGCCCTGCACCTGACGCAGGTTCTGCAACACCCGGGTAGACAAATCTGATCCGCTCGCCTTGGCGGCTAGTTTGATGCAGTCATTCTCGAGCTGGTCAAGGGTATCTGCGATCTCCTTCTTGGCCGCGACGTCCAATTGCTGCAGATAATGGATGTCGCGCCACAGTTCCGCGACACCCGTCTGGGCAGTCTCGATCGCCGCGAGGACGGCGGGATCGTTGGGGAGTATGCCGAGTACTCCTGCTGCGCCGTAGATGGTGAGGAAGTCGGCCAGAATGGCGTTGAGGTCAGCAAAAAACGCCGGAATTCCGATGAGCGAAAATTCCTGCGGTAGCGTGCGAAGCCGATCCTGGATGTCGTGGGCGGTCGTCACGATATCCATTGTGGCTAGAAGCTCGGGCGCATACTGGTTGAGGAGGAGAGTCGTCTCCTTTGCGGCCGCATCCAATAGCCTGTCGCGAGCCAACCTAGCGACATCGGTGACCGTTTGTTCAGCAGCGAACTGGGCGAATTTCTCCAGTCCCCCGACCAGTTGCGTCAGGGTCGTGTGCTGACCATTGAGCACCTTGTCACTGAGGTAGAGTTGTAGTTTCTCGACGAGGTCGTGAAACTGGCCCTCTACGTGCACCTGACCCAGTGCTGCCTGGAGTTTGTCGGTGAGAGTGGCGACCAACGCCTCTTCGAGCAGGGCACCCGGATTGTCGAGAGCGGCCTGGAGCGCAGTTCCATAGTCGATGATGGCACCAACGAGTTGCCTGTCGAGATCGGCCTCTGCCGCGGTGTCTATCAGGAGCAGGAGGCTGTTGTTCTCGTCGGCGTGGGTCGTCTGGTGCGCAGTCTGAACTGCCTGTTCGAGCGTAAACACCCGTTGGGCGAGTGGTGCAAGTCGGCGTGCCAAGGGGTTAGACACGTTATCGCCGTCGATGGAGATCGTCGGATTCTGCAATGCGTGGATCAGATTCACGGCCGACTGGATGACCTTTTCTGCCGCAAACACGCTCTGTTCGAGCATGCGTGGGGCCTTCTCAAGGTTGGACGACAGGCCCGGTGCAAGCGGCGCGATTATGTCAGCAAGCCTGATGGCTCCGAGTATCTTGGCGGACGTGAGCGCGCCGAAGAAGTCGGCAGCATTGAAATTGCCTTGGGAATACGTTTTGAGGGAAAGTGTTGGCTGCAGCGCTTGTGAGGGGGGCTTGTTGTCACTGGGGACATCGGGGCGTCCTCCCACGGCGCCTGTCTTGCGTGAGAAGCCGCACACGAGGGTATCCGGACTGGCAAGACCTCCCGCTTTGTCGACATTGGCCCGCGGTCCGCCGAATGTAAGGTTGAGCGGCTGCGCGTCGTGAACCTGCAGGATGACTTCACCCGAGTTTGCGGCGGGGTCGAAGCCGCTTTCAATGTACGGCGGGTAGAAGAAGACTCGTGTCGGCCGGTCGACACCCGTTATTCGGCTGATGGAACTCGATGTGACACGAGCGTAGGCAATGGCCGGATAGAAGCACGGCAGGTCATTGGCGTACAGCTTCCGTGTGAGACCGGAATCGGCCGCCAGTGCCTCAAACGCTACTACTGCGGCGTTGTACTGAGTGTCGCCGGGCTTGTCAGGCGGAGCGAACGCGATTTTCTGGCTGCTGAAGGGTGTCGTCGTCCATCGATCGTTGCCATCGGGATCGAGGTCATTCTTCCCATCGTTGTAGAGTTTGATGGCGTTGCCGGGACCGAATGGTCCGGATGCCTGGCCGGCGATGGCGTCTGTCTCGTTTTGAGCTACCTCGGCGTCCGCGAACACCACAGGAAGTGAAGCTTCTGACACCGAGCTCGACACGTCCGTGAACCGGAAACGAAAGCGAAAGGCATCGCCGTTTACCCTCGGCCAGAACAGGGACTGCGTCTGCTGGAAGCCTGAGTTATGTGGCCACGGACCCTGCGGTAGATCGATGTCAGGACTGATCAGGGTCAGCGCTTCTACGCGGCGGAAAGGAAAGGGACGCGCACCGTTCGGCTGCCCCAGTGTTGGGTAGGTTTTTATCGGGTCCTGCACCACAATGAACATGCGTTGGTGCAGGATCGCGACCCAGCCATCGGCGGGGTAGCTCGGGTTGATGACCAATTTGCGCTCGGTGACCTTGACGAGCGAGGCCCGGTGCCCGAAGGGCAACAGATAACCCTTGTACACCACTCTGACGAAGTGGTCGCGGCCCAGAGTGGCAATGTGCCGCCATTGCTCGACGGTCAGTTGATGGTTGGCATCAATTTTGGCCGGATTCCAGACACCGAAACTTTTCAGATAACCGCCCATCGAAGTGAGGATCATCTGCTCGACGGTGACCGGAGCAGGCAACAGAATCTGATCCGGAGTCGGCCGAGTCACACAGTCAGGCGCGGGTTTTGGAATCCGGTAGTTGGTAGTCAGGTGGACCAGCTCGCAGCGATCACGCGAGTCCAGTGACATTCGAAAGGGGTCGTGATAGAGCGGCGCCGCGAGGTCGTCGGTGTAGTGAATGGGCAATCGCAGCCCGCCGGGCGTGCTGTCTGAACGCGGCGGCATGTTGGCGTTGCTCACCGGAACGCAGCTGGGATCGACCGCCACATAGTCAGGCGACCAGATAGCGCGGACGGTTCGATCCTTGGTGTTGGTCTCGTCGGGAGAGCCTGATAGGGCCGCGCCCGCCGCGTCCTGCGCGACCACAGCGAGTCGAGTGTGCCAAAGCTCAACGGCTTCCGCGCCGTATTGAGCCGGCGCCTGACTGTGTGCCCATCGACCCAGCTCACTGGGCGACAGCATCAGTTGGTACGGTAGCTCGATGGAAGTGACGTTTTCCGGCGCACGTTCAGTAACGACTGGAATCTTGTCGAAATCACTGATGTCGACTTTGGACCGGGCAACGTCCGCGACCCGGGTCTGCCACCGGCCCCAGTCCAGCAGGTTCTCCAGATGGAACGGGATCGCGGTCTCTCCCTTGGGAATCTCCAGGACAATCTGCGACTCTCCGGAGAGCAGGGTCTGAGGACGCTGCTTGTCTCTGTTCATCGCCACTTGTCCGACGTCGCCGTCGAGCACTCTTTTCGCATCATTGCGTTGGCTGTTGTTGATGGCTGCGTCGGGCGCCAGCCCCAGGATCCGGCGTACCTCGATGTCGCCAATGGGAACGTTGGGAGGAGCGGCATTGTCATCGTTATGAAAGAACGCCTCTTCGGCGACATGCTGCGGCGGAAAGATGACAGTTATTTGCCCCGGACGCGTCTTGTCTCGGAGCAAGATGCGAGGGCTGATGCCTGTGACGAGCCGCAGGTTCTTGAAATGAAAGTCTAGCGAAAGCAAGTCCCTCGGACGCTCGATGTGGAGGCGATGATCAGGCAGCTCGTCGAAGTGCGTATCAAACAAGTGTTGCGACGGCAGCAGGTGCAGAATCCCCGCCGAGCGCTCGAACGGTGCAGCCAGGTCAGCCCAGGTGATGCGAAAGGGCTTGGGCACACCCAACTTCAGATTCATGGCCACGGCATCGCCGGGAAAGCAAACCTCGGATAGCCCTGCGGTGAGATCCGGCGTAGCCGCACCGTCAGGGCCATCAATTAATTCGGCATGCGGTGCTTCCGCTGCAGCAGTGAGTTGGTAACTCATGTGCTCGCCGTGGGCCCAGACAGGCGTAGATGCCAGGTCTGCGATCAGGATGGAGTATACGGAGGGCTCATTGAGTGCGAACGCCAGCCGCGGACTTTCCAGGGCAAGATGAAAGGGCTCTCCGGAGTCGGACAGCAGTCCGCCCCCGGTGAATAGGCGCAGAACCGGCGAGTTGTCTCCCGTTTGAGTCAGCAGCGCGGAGTGAACAGGGCCGGTCGGGCCCTGAGCAGCCTCAACACGCAGTACATCAAACAGGTCGTGACGGTCATCGTGAGACAAGCTCCAACCCTGCTCGGATTCGCGCATGAGGTTGATACGCCACAGATGTCCGGCACGCTCGACATGAAACAATGTGCGCAACGTGGGCGCCCCGGCAGCGATCTGACTGTCCCCAGCACCCTCCATCAGCTCCATCCGGACCGTGTCGGAATGCAGATCATTCGGTAAGCCACCGACTGTGGCTCGTGCGCGACCTTTGACTTCCCAAGTCCAGTTGCGCGTGAAGTGGACATTTGGAGCGTCGCGGAAAGCCAGCTGAAAGCTTTGCAGGGGGTTGTGTTTGCCGGGCAGCCATCGACCCGAGGCGGTGGCTTTGGATTCCAGCCAGGGAATCAACGCAGCGGAGACCTCCATGCCGCAGGACATGAGCATCCGCAGAGACCAGGTGCCGGCGTGTTTTGTCAGGAAGCAATCGAAATCGGCGGATAGTGTCGTCCCGGGAAAAGTCGCGTGACCCAGCGTCAGCCGGATTCGATTGCGCTCATGGTGCAATTCGGCGCGAGCGCGGATGCCGAACTTGGCGGGGTCGATGGTCCAGTGAGGCTGACCGTGCAACAAAACATGTAAGCGAGCGCCGTCCCGGACAACCGCGAACTCTTCGGCATGGAACAGACTCTGTAGAGCCGACAACGACCCGGCCGCGGCTCCCAATCCAAAGAAGCTGCGGCGCGAGATCTTCGGAATTGCCGGCGCGTGTTGTCCGAGTGGCGTGGGTCCGCGACCCAACCCCTTCAGAAACGCGGAATTGAATCGAGGCTGAGTAGCCATCAACTGCCTCCGATGCCGCGAATAGCTCGCCTAGGTTCTTGTATTTCCGTCGTATTCTTTCGGTGGAGGCGCCTTGGGGCCGGCGATCTTCAGTCCCACCGTCATCGGACCGGCTTTGACATCCAGCTCAATCAACTCGATCCCATTGGGGAAGAAGAGCCGCTCCTTCTGATCCTGGCCGGAGTACTTGCCGAGGCAATCCACAATGGTGGATACGAGATCCGCCATCGTGGCGCGTGCATCAGCTAACTTGTCGGGCGATGGCGCAGTCATGTGCGCCCGGAACGCAGATGCGAAGCTGACTTGCACCAACGAGGTGCCGAAGTACTTCACATTGGGAAGATCGACATCGGGGATGAAGCTGTTGCGGATGGAACTGTTTTTGCGGCCTACACCGCCGAGCGTCCCCCAGTAAGCCAGCGGAAAGCCTGGATGGTTAGGATCATCCCCCTTGACGACAACCACGACGTGGCCGTTATTGCGGGGGGGCGTGAAGTCGCCGCTTTTCAGACCGGCAATGATGAATTGACCGGCAGTGGCATCCGCTTCGACTGTTCCAAGGTCGCCGATGGAGGTCCAGTTCTGCGCGTTTTCGAGCTTCGTCAGAATGCCGTCGGCATTATCGCCACTGGAAAACAGGTTGACCCCCAGGGCGCTGGCAACTGCTTTGACAAAGTGGTTGCAGTCGGTTTTGTTGGCATCCCAGTTGTCTTCACACACGTCAATGATGTGCTGCGGATCCATGTCATTCTCCCCCAAGGGATGCAGCACCGGCGCACGTGATTGCAGTGCGTCATTTCTTGCACATCCTTGGAAACGCGCTGTTCTTGTTAGAGTAGCTCTGCGAATCGCGAGTTGGTGTTCTATAAGTTCTCGCGATTGGGCTGCAAGTTGACATAGTGTGCGCAGGGCGTCAAATTAAAGTTCAATGACGACGGTGGCGAATCGCTCAGACCAGAGGTTAGTGATCCTAACGGACCTCGGCTGAGGGCCCATAAGCACTATGTGAGTGCGCAACTCCATGTTTTATTACCAACATGACAGTACGCAGATCGCGAATGCGGTGCAGCAGTCCGTATGCGCCGGCCCATTGCTACCCTGTGTGTGATTGGGAGAGGGGAAGGCCGTTTATTGATTTTGCCGTATGGAATCAGCCTCAGAAGAGGGTGAAGTGAGCGCCATGTCTATCGTGCAGGACCCATCTCAAACCATTTCTTTGGGTCGACGACGGGGGTCAGCCCGGCCATGAAAGTGGTCGGCGCTTGCCCTCCTGCAGTTCCTCGATCACACGGCTCCACGGCTCGGTCAGTTCATGAGCCCCGGACTGTTTACACCGGCGCGCGACCGCGCTGAAGCATGTCCGCGCATAGCGTCGCCACTCGGGGCCTGGCGTTTCATCTCCTGACGATATCAGCGCATTGGCGAGCTGTTCGACGTCGTAAGTATTCATAATCTCTGCAAACAGGTCTCGCTTCGTCGAGTCTGGATCGAAGGGGTCCAGTCTCACGTCACCTCCAGCGGGGTCATAGACTCGAGCCTGGTCCCGTTGCGCAATTCCCCGCGCTCGAGCGCTCCTGAGATGAGGTGAGATTGCCCAACATTCTGGTGTCCTCACATACCCCGGATGGCAACCCTCGGCCCGTTGATGCCGCCGAATCCGATGCGTGGCGGCGAATCAACCTCTATGCACGCATGCCAGTCGAGAGTTTTCGGCACCTGGCACAAGGACAGCTTGGACAGCGCCTGTCTCGCCTGTGCTTCCGAGAGGTTTATCGCGAACACAGAACTGCCGAGTTTGGGTTTTGAGAGTGCCGCCGCTTCCTGGGAGGGCCGAACACCACTGGGTGAGGAAGCGTTCAAGCAAACAGCGGCAGTGAGGGGAATTGCGAATGCAATGCCCAATGCCCACGGCCATGCCGACTTCCAGGTGTAGCGGCGCGTCGCGACTTCCACTTGCGATGCCAGCTCCGCCAGTCGGTCTTGTAGACCGCGGGCGATGTTCTCTCCAAAGGCTTTGGCCTGCGCTTCGCCGGCGCGCTGGGCATTACTGTCGATGCGCAATTGCCATTCGCGTTCTATCCGAGCGAGTAGGTTGCGCTGTTCATCGACCAACGATTTGGATAGGCGGGTCAACTCCTGCAATTGTCGGGCGGCCTGAGCTCCCTCGTTGCGGGCTTCGCTGGCGGAGACGCGCTGGACACTGACGACTTCACCGATTCGATTCTCAAATTCCTTGAACAGCTCCTTCATGGCGCCGATGATTTCGGCTGCTTCCGTCTCGAAGCGCGCGACATCCTGTTGATCCATGCGCTCTCTCCCTTCTTATCGTTGTCCTTGGTTGTTTCGGAGCGTTGGTTCGAGCGTCTATAGCTCGAGACCGGAATCGTGATCCCGGCTCAATTCGCGTTGCTTTGCTTTCTGGTGTTCGGAGACCCTGAGCTGCTGTTCCTGGCTGCGCTGCTTCTCGAGTGTTCGAGCAGACGCTGCCCGCTCTTGCTCTCGTTCGACCGCCAGCCGTTGAGCAACCCCGTCCGCACGCTGTCGCAGCCGTTCCTTTGCGCTCGTGGGAGAGGGAGTGGCAACTGCTTGTTGTGCGGCTGGCCTCGAAGTAGTTATAGTCAAGTCTCGATCCATATGGTCATGCGCGAGTTCCTTGGGTCTTTTTCTAGACAGCGTCGCCATGAAGTTGTCCTCCGCGGATGCCTTGCTCCAATGGGGAGAGAAGTCGTCCCGACTGTAAAAGGTCATGACACTGTCGCGGTGCCGGGAGAGTGCCACGTAGGTACTGTGCCGGTCGAAATGAGGGGTCGCCAACACATAAGACCGGTCGACGGTGGCGCCTTGAGTCTTGTGAATCGTGGCAGCATATCCATGGTCGAGGTGGGGATACCGTGTGGCATCCACCACCACGCGCCGGGCTTCGTCGCCATCCAGCCGGACCTGCAACAGGCCGTTGTGGATCTTCTCAATCGTGCCGAGTGAGCCGTTTTTGACCTTCAGGCTGCGCTCGTTCCTGAGGAAGAACAGCCGGTCGCCTGCGGCAAACTCCCGCGATCCGCGCTCGGTTTCAATGAACTCGCCTTTACCGATCTCACCCGCGGCCTGGCGGAGCGCTCGAGCCTGTTCATTGAGCTGCCGCACATCGGCCCGGGTGTAAGCGAGCATGATCCGGGATTCGGTTGGCCGATCGTGACGCCCGTTCTGCCAAGCAGCCAGGAGAGCTTTACGCGCCTCCTCTCGTGTGGAGGCGGCTTGGATCGACCCGTCGCGTCCATACGCCTGAAGCGACTCTACGGTGCGTCCGGTGGCCAACTGCCGTGTCGCTTCCTGCTGCCATTGGAGTTTCTGTCGCCACACTTCGTTCAGTTCGACCATGCCAGCCTGCGCCGCAATCCCTCTGAACGGGGCGCCGGCCTCGATTGCCTGGAGTTGCTCAGGATCTCCAACCAGGACGACCTTCGCGCCCGCCTTCTCGACATGCTCCATCATCCGCGCAAGCTGACGGGTTCCGACCAACCCGGCTTCGTCGATGACAAATACGTCCCGTTTGCCGAGCAAGTCGTAGCCTTTCTCCCAACTTCGCTCCCAGCTCGCGAGCGTCCGTGCAGTGATCCCGCTCGCATTCTCCAGGTTCTCGGCCGCGATTCCCGCGAGCGCGCCGCCTTTCACTGTGTATCCGGCAGCCTCCCAAGCGCGCCGAGCTGAGTCGAGCATCGTGCTTTTTCCCGACCCCGCGATGCCCACCATCACGGTCAGGTCCTCCTGGCTGGTCACATGCTCGAAGGCGTTGCGTTGCTGTATCGACAGGCGTCTGTCCGCAAGTACGTGATCTCGATGTTGATCAGACACGCCATGCCCCCGAGCGCTGGACAGTCGCTCTGCTCGGTCGAGCATGTCTCGCTCGACGTTGAGCATTTCCTGGGTCGTGAACCGTGTCAGGCCCCGCTCATCCGTACCTAGTGGCACAAGGTCTTTGGACGTTGTGACCTTCAAATAGGCAGTCTGGAACTGTTCCGGGCCATCCGTACGGGGGTGCAGATACGTTGCAATGTCGCGGGTGGTGAACGTGGCTTGCGTGTGCGTAATGGCATGCAGTGCCAGACTGGGATCGTCCAGGATCCGCTGGCCGTTCTCCGCGGCAATGTCTCGCTGCTCGGCCACTCGCTCAGCCGCGCCACGAGGCAAGTTAGGCTGTTCCTGGCGCTCTGCGGACAGTCCGATTTTCTGGCCGGGCACCAGGTCGATTCCCTGTGCCTCGAGGGTTCGATGGTCGATCCGAATATCGAGGCCGGCCTGGGCGAGATGTTGGTTGGCCAAATTCGCCCAACCTTCGCGCCATTCGAGCAACTCTGTGCGGGCATTCCAATCGCGACGCTTTTGACGGAAGCCATCCGGACTGATGCCTCGTGTGGTCAACATGACGTGGGCGTGAGGATTTTTCTCATTGTCCAGGTGAAGCGCTACATCGGCCACCATGCCCTGAGACACGAAGGTAGTCTTGACGAACTCCCGAAGCAGGTTGACTTGCTGATCTTTGGAGAGCTCACGCGGCAGGCCGATCTCGATTTCGCGGGCGAGTTGGGCGTCTTTGCGCTTTTCAGATCGCTCAACAGCATTCCAAAGCGACTGCCGGTCGTGGACCCAGGACGGTGCCTCGGGCGGCGCCAGAATTTCGCTGTATTTAATGCCTTGTTTCCGGGTGTAGTCGAAGACTTTGCCAACGCGCTCGTCGTAGAGATTTTCACCCGCGCGATAGGCAGCCGCTGCGACAGCGGAGCGTCCCTCTTTGCGAGAGATGATTTGGGCGCTCAGGTGGTAGATCGCCATGCTGCATATCCCTATGAGCAATCCGGGTCCCGGTAACCCGGGGAACCGCAAGCCGATCTGAAAAACACACGACGGCGCGAGACCGTCACATCTGCGACGTCGCGAAGCGACGTATAAGTGCGCCCTTCGCGCACCACGGACTCGATCGAAGGGTACCCCCAACGCTGACGTTATGCCAGACGCTTCGAATGGCACCCTGATGCGGTGATGGTTGCCCTGACCTCAACTTCAAAGCAGGTCCACGGCGACGACGGACGCCGCAGACCTAATGCCGGCACCATGCTTCGGCCACTGATGAGCTAAAACGAACACTCCCCACGATGCACCTACCGGAGAAATCACGAAAAATGCGAACGGCAAGCGCAGGTTCGCGCGCGCGTCGGGCGCAGGGCATTGAAGGCCAATCGTAGAGGGGCGAAACAGCAGGAGTGCGTTGCCTCTCAACAGGCCGGCGAGAGCGGTGACGCGGTGCAAAGGGGAAAGCCCAAAACGCGCGACCCCAGGGCGCTGGACAGGCCACATGCAGGGCAAAGTCGAGTTATGGCGTCATGCTCAGCGGTCGAGGCCCGCAACAATCCAACGTCAGGCCCTGATGGTTGGGTGGTGGGAATGCAGGCGCGCCTGTCGCCAATGCAGACCGCTCATTTTGGCTTTATAGTTGGACCTACTAGTGCACGCTGTCTCGGGGATAGGGAGCTGACAGTTCGAGTGAGCGCTGTTGCGAAGGATGGGCAACTCATGAACCAAAAGCGGAAGGATCGAATACAGGCGCTGGCAGGCAAGTTGAAGCAACTTCAGGCGCAAGAGACGAAGGCGGAATCGCGTCAACGCACCAAAATGGCACGCAAATCACGCAAAGATGATCTGCGGCGGAAAATACTGGCGGGCGCTGTGGTTTTGACCTGCGTCGAGGACGGGCGGCTCTCAAAAAAAGACTTCTATGCGTGGTTGGATCTGGCGCTGGAGAACCCGGAAGATCGAGCGTTGTTTGATTTAGGGGATCGCGACGGGCGTCTCGCGGTTAACGGAATGCCAGAGGCGACTATGTCGGCGGTGCGCGTTGCGACTGACTTGGAAGCACCTGGCCACGACCCCCAGTCAGCCCGCGAGGGTTCTCAACAGGTTTGAGTATTCCTGGTTGAGGCGCGCCTCGGAGTCGCGAAGCTCTTTGATCCGCTTGCAAGCGTGTAGAACGGTCGTGTGGTCACGGCCGCCAAACGCATCACCGATCTCTGGAAGGCTGCGACTCGTCAGCTCCTTGGCCAGGGCCATGGCGACTTGGCGCGGACGCGCTACGGAGCGGCTGCGGCGCATTGAGAGCAGGTCGGCCACGCGAACCTGGTAGTAGTCCGCAACGGTCTTCTGTATGTTCTCAATCGTGACCAGTTTTGCCTGCAGCGACAGCAGGTCCTTCAGGGCTTCTTTCGTGGACTCAACCGTGATGGGATGCCCGGTGAAACGCGAGTTAGCAATGACCTGCCGCAACGCGCCTTCCAGCTCACGCACATTCGAGCGGATCCGCTTACCGATGAAGGACGCGACTTCCTCCGGCAGAATCACGCCGGCGTGTTGCGCTTTCGAAATCAGAATCGCAACACAGGTCTCGAGCTCCGGCGGCTCGATGGCAACCGTGAGTCCCCAACCGAATCGCGACTTCAGCCGGTCTTCCAGGCCCTCGACCTCTTTCGGATACCGGTCGCAAGTCAGGATGATCTGGTGCTGCCCGTCGAGCAGCTCATTGAAGGTGTGAAAGAACTCTTCCTGGGATCGATCCTTGTTGGCGAAGAACTGAATGTCGTCGATCATCAGTGCATCCAGCGACCGATACGCGGCTTTAAAATCATTCATGGAGTTGTGTTGCAGCGCGCGGACCATGTCACTCACGAAGCGCTCCGAGTGTACGTAGGCGATCCGCGCCTGTGAGTCTCGTTGCCTGGCCATGTGGGCAATTGCTTGCATCAAGTGCGTTTTGCCCAGGCCGACACCACCGTAGAGAAACATCGGGTTGTAGGCGTGCCCGGGTTTCATCGCTATCTCGAAGGCGGCGTCGTGTGCAAGAGCATTGCTTCGCCCCCGAATGAAGTTGTTAAACGTCCAATCCGCGTGCAGGCGGGATCCGAGAATGAGGTTGGGCGTTGCGCGAGTCTGGGGAATGGTGGACGGCCGTGTGCTGAGTGAAACCGGGGCGGGATCTCGTGAGCCGATCTCGACGTGGATTACGGGCGTGTCTGCGGTTGCACCTCTGCGCAGAAGGTCGAAAAGGCGCGGCAGGAGATGGGCATTCACCCAGTCGACGGCGAAGCGGTTGGGCGCCAAAAGCTTGAGCCCGTCCGAGACCTCAATGGCGTGGAGCGGGCGCACCCATGTATTGAATTCCTTCTCCGGCAACTCTGCTTGGAGGGCGGTGAGGCATTGGTCCCAATTGATCGCGTCCATGCACGGCCTCACAGGAATCACCAAATTGGAAAGGAGGATAGAAGAGGGC
>Ga0181534_10002270_pt1 | contig 12020 bp, 10 predicted proteins | sample PEATcosm2014_Bin_37_FD_119758 | JGI IMG/M metagenome (GOLD analysis project Ga0181534, IMG submission 119758) | Peatland microbial communities from MTU Mesocosm Facility, Houghton, MI, USA - PEATcosm2014_Bin17_10_metaG | ecosystem: Environmental > Terrestrial > Soil > Wetlands > Peat | place...
CAAGGTCGTGCTCGACTCGAAGGTCTCCGTCTCGCACCCGAGCTCGCTCGACATCACGGTCGACACCCCTACCGCGTGCACGTATGCGCGGGTCGAGCGGGCCTTCACCGACCACCCGCCGATGACCACCGGCGACCTCGCCTTCTCGGTGCTCCCCGACTATCTCGCGGCCGACGCGGGAGAGACAATCCTCGGCGCCGTCGTCGCCGGCCCGTGCACCTTCATCTTCTACCTCGGGCCGACGACGTGCGCCGTCCAGATCCAGGCGACGACCCCCGACGGCGGCAGGGAGCACACCGCCACGACGGGCAACCTCGCGAGCGAGCTCGCGCCGACCGTGTGGGCGACCGTCGACGTCGGCGTCACGCTCGCGAGCCCGGACGCCGGCGGCGCGATGAGCATGTCGGTGAACGGGACGACCTACATCGACAACTTCGCCATCCCCGCGGTCTGCCAGGGGCCCGGGACGATGACCATCCTGCCGGGCGCCTACTGCGTCGGCCCCGGCAGCGTCGAGATGCACTTCGACAACCTGACGTTCCGCGGACACTGACCGCCCAGCAAGGGTCGCGTCGGCGGAGCGCGGTGGGCGACAGCGCGAGCAAAACCGCGTAACAAGGGCCGCATGGCGAGACGCCCAGAGGTCGACAAGGAGAGCGCGCGGGGGAAGCAGCGCGGCGCGGGCGGCAAGGAGCACGCGGACTCGAAGCGTCGTGAGGGGTACGTGACGATTCACCCTCGCGGCTTCGGCTTCGTCGCGAGCGGCGAGAACACCGGCGACGACGTGTTCGTGCCGAAGGAAGGGCTCATGGGAGCGATGCACGGCGACAAGGTCGTGGTCGCCATCAGTGGGCGCGGCCCGCGGGGCCCGGAGGGGAACATCGTCGCGGTCGTCGAGCGGACGGTCGTCCGTGTCGCAGGCACGCTTCGCCGCCGCGGCAAGAGCGCGTGGCTCGAGCCAGACGACGCACGCGTGCGCGGCCCCATCGTGCTCCGCGGGGACGCGGACCTCACGGCGGATGGGAGCGGGAACAGCGGTCAGGACGGCGACGCCGCGGTCGTGGCCGTCACGCGATACCCGGACTTCCCCGAAGAGAACGCCGAGGGGAAGCTCGTGGCCGTCCTGGGCAAGCCCGGCGAGATTCGCGTGGAGGTCGCCAAGGTGCTCGTCGCCCGTCAGATCGCCGAGGTGCACTCGCCCGAAGCGTTCGCCGAGGCGGAGGCGTTCGGCGCGAGCGTCCCGGCCGCGATGCTCGAGGGGCGCGAGGACCTGACCCACATCCCGCTCCCGACCATCGACCCCGAAGACGCTCGCGACCACGACGACGCCGTCTGGGTCGAGCGCACCGACGGAGGAGGCTACCGCGCGTACGTCGCGATCGCCGACGTCAGCGCGTACGTGACGCCAGGCACGCACCTCGACGCCGAGGCCAAGGCGCGAGGCTGCAGCGTGTATCTCCCGGACCGCGCGATCCCCATGCTCCCGCGCCCGCTCTCGTCGAACCTGTGCTCCCTGCTCCCCGACGTCATCCGGCTGTGCCTGTGCGCGGACATCACCCTCGACGCGGGCGGCGGCGTCGTGGGCGCGCGCCTCATCCGCGGCTTCATGAAGAGCCGCGCCAAGCTCACGTACGGCGGCGTCGCCCGCGCCCTCGGCTTCACCGAGACCCCCGCCCGCGAGCCGAAGGCCGACGAGATGGTCGACGGGCTGCGCGTCGCTTACGAGCTCTCGCGGCTCCTCCGCGGCAAGCGCATGAAGCGCGGCGCGCTCGACTTCGACCTGCCCGAGGCGAAGGTGGTGCTCGACCCCGAGACGGGGACGCCCACCGACGTGCAGCGGCGCGACAAGGACCCCGGCACCAAGAAGGCTTACCAGCTGATCGAGGAGCTCATGCTCCTCGGCAACGAGGTCGTGGCGCGCGAGCTCGTCGCGCGCGAGATCCCCACCATCTTCCGCATCCACGCGCCGCCCGACGAGAAGAAGCTCACCCGCTTCGCGGCGCTCACCGAGCAGCTCGGCATTCCGTTCGACGTCGAGCTCACGAAGGACCCGAAGGCCATGGCCGGGCTCCTGAAGTCCTTCGCCGATCACCCGTCGGCGGACGTGCTCAACATGCTCCTGCTCCGCTCGATGAAGCAGGCGACCTACGACGTCGGCAACGTCGGCCACTTCGGCCTCGCCTCGAAGGCGTACCTGCACTTCACCTCCCCCATCCGCCGCTACCCCGACATCGCGGCGCACCGCGCGGTGCACGGCGTGGTCCTGAAGGAGCGCGTCGGGCGGTCACAGGACGACATCGGGAAGCTCGCCGACGCCGCGCTGGCCGCCTCGGTCGCGGAGCGCAAGGCGATGGAGGTGGAGCGCGAGGTCGTGGATCTGTACCGCGCCGTCCTGATGCAAACGCGCGTGGGGCAGCGCTTCGCCGGCACGGTCACGGCGATGGTCGGGTCGGGGATCTTCGTCGCGCTCGACGCGCCGTTCGTCGACGTCCTCGTGCGGTTCGAGGACTGCGGTGCCGAGCGCTTCGAGCTCGACGACGAGGGGCTCCGCGCGATCGCGAAGCGCTCGGGCGAGGCCATCCAGCTCGGGGACCGGATGACCGTCGACGTCATCGACGTCTCGATCTTCCGGCGTGCGGTCTACGGAAAGCGAGTCGTCGGCGACGAGGACTTCGCCAGCAAGGCCCGCGAGGGGCGGCGCGGCAGGGCTGTCCAGGTGCGCGCCGTAGGCAAGACGAAGAAGGTGAAGGGCCTGCGCCTCGAGTCGAGCCACGCGGGCGGCGACCGCGGGTCGCGGAAGAAGCCGGGCCAGGGGAAGAAAAAGAAGATGGGCCGACGGTAGACTCGCGCGCGGCGCCGCGGCGAATGGCTACTTGAGCATCGCGGGGGGCACGGACTCCGACGGGACGCAGGTCGACTGCCCCGCGCCCGTGACGTAGATGGGCGCGGTCCCGATGCTCTTCGTCGTGGAGGTACTGGTGTCGTAGGTGAAGACGGCGTTCCCGATGAAGTCGTAGAAGAGGCCGCCGTAGTACGCGAGCGCCTGGGTGTTCATCGAGTTCTTGCCGGTCGTCCACGAGTGAATGATGCTCGCGTTCGCTGGGTTCAGCTCGTTGAGCGTCTGGGTCGCCGCCTGCTCGAGGTAGTAGAGCGTGCCGTCGCCGCCGGTGGTCATGTCTCCGGACGCAGGGATGGAGATCGTGCCGACGTCCAAGACGGGACCGCCGACGGTCGTGTTGAACTCGCCGAGCTCGCCCGAGGTGCCGAGGAGATAGAGCGACGTGTCGGTCGCGACGAAGCTCAGCGCGAAGTCGGGGAAGCGGTCGGGGTCGGGCGTGAACGACGTCACCCTCGCGCACGAGGCGTTCTCGGTGCTCGCCTTGTAGAGCTCTCCGTTGGCGACGACCCAGGCGGTCCCCTGTCGGTCGACGGTCATGTGGGTGGGCCCCTCCAGGCAGCTCATGGCGCCTATCAGCTTGAAGCTCCCGGTCGTGGGGTCGAAGCTGTAGAGGTCGTTGCCGATGGGCGCGCTCTCGCTCTCGACGCCGGTCACGTAGATGAGCTTGGCCGACGGCGGACAGTCCGGCCCGGTCGCCGCATCGCCGCCGAGAGGGGAGCCGGAGTCGGCCCCCGGCGGGACCCCTTCGCCCGCGTCCGAGTCGGTGGGCTGGCTGCTCTCGGTGTGGAGCGTGCTCGCCATGGTGGCGGTCGACTGGCCGCCATCGCCAGGCTTCCCCCAGTCGAAGCCGGGCTGCGACGCGCCCGAGGCGGAGCTGCACGCGGCGAGGCCCGCCGCGAGGACGACTGCGCACGTGGTGTTGGTTCGACAGCCTCGCGTCGTGTCGGCCATGAGCTCCCCGACCCGAGTCTACACCGATCGCGCGACTCGGCCAGGAGGACGCCCGGTCGGGCGCGAGGCCGGCAGTCGTGTTACGCATCGCGCATGCAGCGTCCCTACGCTCGGCCCGCGGTCGTTCCTGTTGTCCTCCTTGGGCTGGCCCTCGGTTGCGGGAGCGTCGGCACCAGCACGGCCACGACGCACGAAGCGGGCCCCGACGCGCGTGAGCCCTCCGGCTCCGACTCCGGCGGCAAGGTGCACCACGACTCGGCCGCGCCAGGGCACGACGGGGCGCACCCGACGCGAGACTCGAGCACGACGCGCGATGGCGGGCACGACGGGGCCGGGCACGACGCGACGACGCCCCGCGACGACGCCGCCCGCGACGCCCAGGCCGAGGCCATGCGTGGGCACGACGCCGCCACGCCCCGCAGGGACGCGGCCGACGACGCCCACTCCGACGTCACCCGTGGGCACGATGCGACGACGCCCCGCGAGGACGCCGCCGATGACGCGCACGCCGACGGTACGCGTGGACGCGACGCGACCACGCCCCGCGAGGACGCCACCGGCGACGCGCACGCCGAGGCCACGCGCGACGCACGGAGCGACGCCTCGCCTGACGCGGACGGCGGTGTGGACGCGACCTTCCCCATCGGCCCGCCCATCACGGCCACGAACGGACAGTGGACCTGGGTGCCGTTCGCCGACGCCGTCTGCGCCAACGGCGCGAGCACAGGCATCGGCGTCAACCTCAGCGCCGCCAGCTCGCGGGTCCTCATCTACTTGGAGGGGGGCGGCGCCTGCTGGGACGAGCTCACCTGCTACGAGCTGCAGACCGCCAGCTACGTCACCTCCGGCTATGGCGCGTCCGACTTCGCGAACGAATCCACGGACGACACCTACCTGGCCTTGCCCGGCGGCTTCTTCGACCGCACGTCGCCCAGCAACCCTTTCAAGGACTACAGCTACGTCTACGTCCCGTACTGCACGGGCGACGTCTTCGCGGGCGACAACGTCACGACGCTCGGCACCACGGTCACGCACTTCGTTGGCTACACGGACATGGGGGCTTACCTCGCGCGAATCGTCCCGACGTTCCCCTCCGCGAGCCGGGTCATCCTCGCCGGGAGCAGCGCGGGCGGGTTCGGCGCCGGAATCAACTGGTGGCGGACCCAGCAGGCCTTCGGCAGCATCCGGGTCGACCTGATCGACGACTCCGGCACGGTGATCCCCGACGACGCCGAAGCCGGGGCCTTCGACTTCGCCCCGGAGCGCGCCGCGTGGAACCTCGCGGCGGCCCTTCCGCCGGGTTGCACGACCTGTGACCGCGACCTGTCGACGGCGTACGGCTACTACGACAGCGTCTTCGCGAGCCACCGCGGGGCGCTCCTCAGCTACACGGAGGACTCCGTGCTCCCGACCTTCTTCGGCATCACGACGGCAGAGTTCACGAACGGCCTCGACCAGGACCTCGCGAGCTACTTCCAGCCGAGCGACGCCTTGAAATCCTTCGTCGTCGGCGCGTCGGGGCACGTGCTCTGGTTCTCTCCCCAGCTCGCCACGTCCACGAACGTGACCGTCGAGCAGTTCGTGACCCAGATGGTGAGCGACGATCCTTCGTGGACCGACGAGGGGCCCTGAGCCGCGGCCGTGAAGATCCACCACCTCGACTGCGGCACGATGTGCCCCTGGAGCGCGCGCTTCGTGAACGGCCGCGGGGGGTGGTTCGAGGCGGCCCGCATGGTCTGCCATTGCCTCCTCATCGAGACCGACGACGGCCTCGTCCTCGTGGACTCGGGGATCGGAACGGCGGACATCGACGACCCGATCGGGCGGCTCGGTCGCGGCTTCGACCTCGTCGCGCGCCCGCGCCTGCTCCGCGAGCAGACCGCGCTGGCGCAGGTCGAGCGCCTCGGCTTCCGTCGCGAAGACGTCAGGCACGTGGTCCCCACCCACCTCGACCTCGACCACGCCGGCGGGCTCTCCGACTTCCCGGCCGCGAGCGTCCACGTCTTCGAGCCCGAGCTACGGGCTGCAACCGCACGCGCGACGTTGAACGAGCGGTCGCGCTACAGGCCGGCGCACTTCGAGCACGGCCCGAAGTGGGTCGTCCACGCCTTGGCGGGAGACTCGTGGATGGGCTTCGATCGCGTGCGCGTCCTCGGTGACGACGTCGCGCTCGTCCCGCTCGTCGGGCACACGCGAGGGCACGCAGGCGTCGCGGTCCGGGACGACGGCGGCTGGCTCTTGCACGCCGGGGACGCTTACTTCTTCCACGGCGAGGTCGACCCCGTCGCGCCGCGCAGCACGCCCGGCTTCACCCTGTTCCAGCGCCTCGTCGCCGTGGACGACGACGTGCGGCGCGCCAACCAGGCGCGGCTCCGCGAGCTCGTCCGGGCGCATGGCCACGAGGTGCGCGTGTTCTCCGCGCACGACCCGCTCGAGCTCTCGCGCTTCGTCGACGGCGCGCCGCCCGCTCCATTGTAGGTCCCTTCACGGAGCAGGCTTCAGGGCAGAAACGACCGCCGCCCAGTTGATGGCGGAGAGCGCGGCCACGCCGACGACGATCGCCACGCGCTCGCGCAGCTGCACCCACGACGCCTTCGCGGCGGACCGGGTCAGCTCCGCCAGGTTCACGGCCGCGAGCATGCTGATCGGGCAGAAGACCTCGTAGAAGACGCGCCCTTCGCCGTAGAGGCTCCCGCGCACGTATCCGGAGAGGAGAACGACCGCCCCGACCATGCCCGCCCGCAGCACGAGCGGCCGCTCGCCGAACCGCCTGAACACGAGCCACCCGGCGAAGAGCAGCGCGAGCCAGTTGCGGAAGTCCATCCACGTCTCGGCCGTGACGAAGTGCGCGAGGTTGGCCGCCGTGTTGTCGCGGAGGAAGTTGTCCCAGGGGGCGTTGCCCGACATCGCGAGCCCGCGCACCCACAGGATGGACCCGAACGCGAGCCCGGCCAGGAGCGCATGGACGACCGTCCAGCGCGCGACGATGGCGAGGCTCTTGCGCCGCGCCGCGACGACGAACGCGCCGACCGGGATGAAGATGAACGCGGTCTCCTTGTTCAGCATCGCGACCACGAAGGTCACGGCGAACGCCAGCGTCATGTCGAGCTCGAGCCAGTAGAGGAGCGAGGTCCCGAGGAGGATCGTCATCGGGTCGTAGAAGAAGTGGTCGCCGAACTCGAAGACCATCCGCAGCGAGATGAACGACAGGACCGTCAGGAGGATCACGGCCTCCTCCGACAACCCGCCGAGCCTCCGGAGCAGTCGCGCGTAGAGGGTCATCGCGGCGCGGAGGGCGAGGACGCCAAAGAGGATGATGAAGCCGAGCGTGGGGATGTCGGGCTCGGTGACGTTGTGCACGCCTGCGAACACGGCGAACGCGTGACGCAGCCGCGCGCCGAGCAGGACGGTCGGGTCGAAGAGGCGTGACGCGTGGAAGCTGACGAAAGGGAGCAGGATGCGCGCGACGTACGGGCGGTTCGACAGGTGGGCGAGGACGCGGCTGAAGCGCGCCCCCTCGAGGGCGTTGAACCTTGGCGACGTGTAGAAGGCGACCGCGACGAGTCCGGCGGCGCCGGCGAAGGCGATCTCGCGAAGGAGCGTGACGCCCCACCCCCAGAGGCGGCGCCAGGTGCGGTACTGCGAGACGCGGAGACGCGGGGCGACGGGAGCGGGCGGAGCAGAGGGCGTGGTCGCCCCTGTCACGGCCATCGAGGGAGAGGGGTCGTCGTCGGCCATCGCGCTCCGGCTCGGCCGGCTTCGTGCGCCGGTAACTAGTACAGTGGTGACACAAGGCAAGGTGGCGCAGCGTTGACGCCGAACACCCCACCGACGTACACACGACGTCGATCCATGGCGGAGGCGGAGGAGCTACGGGGGGAGCTGGCGGAGCTGGCCGCCGCGCTGCGCGCCTACCTCGAGCAGCAGCAGGCGTCCGGGGCCACGGGAATCCCGCGAACCCCACGCGCGTCGGGGGCGCGGGCCGCGACGGCGAGTCCGGCGCCGAGCGCGACGCCTCGTCCGACGCCCTCGCCGGGTCCGACCCCGTCGCCGGTTCCGAGCCCGGCGCCTAGTCCGACCGCGTCACCGACCCCACGAGCGACGGCGAAGCCTCCCTCGGCGGCGACGGCCACGCCGACGGCGACTGACCGCGCCGTGCGCCTCCCGCAGCTCGCGCGCGAGATCGCGGGTTGCACCCGGTGCGGGCTCTCGAAGACACGGACGCAGACCGTCTTCGCCCGAGGCAACCCCGACGCCTCGATCTGCTTCATCGGCGAGGCTCCCGGAGCCGACGAGGACGCGCAGGGGGTCCCGTTCGTCGGCCGGGCCGGTCAGCTCCTCGACCGCATGATCCAGGCGATGGGGCTGTCGCCGGAGCGAGACGTGTACATCGTCAACATCCTGCGCTGCAGACCGCCCGGCAACCGCAAGCCCGAGCCGGACGAGGTGTCGGCGTGCATGCCCTACCTCCAGGAGCAGCTCGACCTCGTGAAGCCCAAGGTCATCATCGCCCTCGGCGGCACGGCCGTCGGGAGTCTCCTCGGGACCACCCTCGGCATCACCAAGCTCCGCGGTCAGTGGAAGCTCTATCGCGGGACGACGCTGCTGATGCCCACCTTCCACCCCTCCTACCTGCTTCGCCCGAGCCCCCAGCAAGCGGAAGCAAAGAAGCAGGCGTGGGAGGATCTCCAGGCCGTCCTCCGAGAGCTGGGGCTCCCGGTTCCGGTGGCGAAGAAGCGCGGTGACCCTGGCCCGGAGGAGAAACCGTCTTGATCGACCCGCGACGATTCCTCCCCGCCGTTGCGATCGGAGGTGGCGCGGCGGGCGCCGTCATCGCCATTCCGCTCCTCGGTGACGCCCTCCGCTGCTGCTTCTGCATCGGGGTCATGGCGGGCGCTGGCGCGTCGATGAAGCTCTGGCTCGACACCCACCGCGCCGAAAACCTGACGCACGCGGAAGCGATGACGCTCGGCGCATCGTCGGGTCTCGTATCGGCGGCGGTGACCTGGGTGCTCTCCGTACCCGTTCGCATGGGCTTCGGCGAGGGGCTGGCGGGCTTCTACGCGTCCTCGACGGTGCTCCCCGACGTCGCCCGCGCGAACCTGCAGGCGCTCTACACGCCGAGCGTCGGGATGATGATCATGGCGCTCCCGCTCCAGGCGGCGTTGTTCGGGGTCATGGGGGCGGTCGGGGGCTTCGTGGCGCTCGAGACGGCGTTCAAGGCGAGGAAAGACGCCGCTTGAGAGGTCTGCGAGCGCTGGCTGCGCTGGTCGCCGCGCTGCCTTGGGTGGCGGCCTCCAGCCTGGCTCCGTCGTGGTTCCGCGAGGGCGTCGGTGTGACGTTCCTCCCCCTCTGCCATCACTGGGTCGGGCGGGTGCTCGTCGTCGGTGGCGCGCCGATGTGCGTGTGTTCGAGATGTGCCGGCGTCTACGCCGGGCTCGCGGCCGGATTCGCGCTCAGCGCGCCCCTGGCGACGGGTACCTACCGCCGTCTCCTGGCGGTCGCCGTCGCGCTGGCGGCCGTCGACGTCGTCACGCAGGACCTCGGCGTCCATGCCCCCTGGCACCCGGCGCGCCTCGCGACCGGGGCACTCCTCGGATGGACCATGGCCGCCTGGATGGTGCGGGAGACGCTCAGGGCGCGGTGGTCGCCACGGTCTCCTGCATCGCCGCGATGTGGCTAGCCTCGAGCAGCGCGAGCCGCGCGAGCGAGGCGTAGGCGTCGATGCGCGTGTAGACGTGGTTGCCGGCCGCGGAGCAGCTCCCCCCGCGGGACACGACGCCGACGATCTCCCCCGTGAGGGCGTCGAGCGCAGGGCCTCCCGAGTCGCCGCGACAGGTCGCGCGGTCGACCTCGAACTCGTGCGGACCCAGGACGGCCCCCGTGCTCGCGTTCGCGGCAGGGCCGATCGACAGCACGCGGCCGCCATCTCTCCCCACCCGGTCTCCGATGGTCATCGCGAGGCCACCGCCGAACCCGACCGGACGGACGCGGTCGCCTGACGATACGCCGCCCACGAGGCGGAGAGGCAACACCGAGACACCCACGAGCGGGCGGTCGAGGACGACGAACGCGACGTCCGCGTCACAGAGGACCTTCCCCGCAGGATGGAGGGTCCGGATGCCGTGAGCCTGCGGGAAGTCGCGGTCCACGCGGACGTGCTCGCCGACGTAGACGCCGATCGTGGCCGGGTTGGCGTCGGCTGCCAGATGCGCCCCGTTGTGAGAGTGGCCGAGGGCGTCGCACGACGGCGTCGTGGTCACCGACTGCGACACGCAGTGGCGCGCCGTCATCACCAGGTTCGACGCGATGAGCGCACCGCTGCAGAGGGTCATGTGACCGACGTCCCCGTCGAGGACCGTCCCGATGGCCACGACACCGCTGTCCTCGGCGGCGAGCTCTCCCACCGTGAGCGGGTCGGCGACCCTGTTGTGAGAGCCGGCGCACGCGGTGAGCGTGCTCGCCAGCGCAAGGGCGACGGGGAAGGTCAGCTGCGCGAGGGCGCGCGAGCTCGGAGCTTGTGTGGCGATCGGGTGCTTCGGGTGGGGCATGCGGGGCGTAACCGGACAATCCAGTCTGCAACGGCGGCTCGACCCATGCTCGTCCGGTGTGCCGCGAAGTGACACCGGCATGCTCCCGCGCATGCTCGTGCGACGGAATCCGACAGTAGCGGTAGCGTCGCCCTTCGCCCCCCGCGCACTTGCACGCTCCCCCGGTGCCTACGGTCGGAGCCTCCTGCCCTCAGGTGCCAGACACCGCCCTACATCGTACAGTCGATGCGCCCTCACCCGGTGAGCCCTGCTTCCGGCCGAGCCGCTCACGCGGCGCTGTCGGCGACACCCTCCAGCATCGCGTTGACTTCGGCCCCCAGGAGCAGGGCGAGACTCGTCAAGTAGAGCCAGACGAGCAGGACGGCGACCGCCGCGACGCTCCCATAGTAGACGGCATAAGAGGAGAGCGACCCGAGGTACGAGCCAAAGACCCAGGAGACGATGATCCAGGCGACCATCGCGGCCAGCGTGCCCGGCCAGGCCCGCCGCGCGATCCCGGGTGGATGCTCGACCGCGAAGCGGTAGAACGCCGCGAGCCCGAGGATACCGACGAGGAGCACCGCGCCGCCGGCGAGGATGCGCTCCCAGGGCGCGTGGACCCGGTTCATCATGGGGTGCCTCTTGGGCTGCCCGCGCGAGCCACCCCGAGCTGCGTCCTTCGCGTGCGTCGCGCTGCCGGGCGCGGCGCTCGCGGACGGGGCGGGCGACGGGCTCGGGCTCGACGAAGGAAGAGGCGCGACGCTCGATGCCGCAGGCGCGGCGGGTGACGCGCCGACGTCGTGCTGGTGGACCCTGTCGTCCCCCGCGACGAGCGCCCACGCGGTGGTCGACAGCGACGCGACCGCCAGCCCGACCGTCGCGAGCGCGATGAGGCGCTGCTTCCACCACGGACGAGCGGGGGCGCGCGTGACCCTCTCGAAGACGTCCATCATCGTGTGGATGCCCGAGGACGTCAGCCAGAGGAACGTCACGGCCCCGAGCGGCGCGATGGGCGTCGCGCTCGCTCCGGCGAGGCGCTCGAGCTCGTGGCGAGCCAGGTCTGCGGCCGCGTCGGGGATGGTCTCGAGGAGCGGCCCGACCATCGCCTCCACCCCGCGTCGGCGGACCACACGCCCGAGGATGAAGCCGAGGAGCACGAGCAGCGGCACCAGGCTGAGGAAGAAGTCGAACGCCATCAGCCGCGCTGCGTCGAGTGACCCGTGACGCACCATGCGACGGAAGAGCTCGAGCGCCACGTCGGCGGGCCCGCGGCTCGGCGGGCGGGGAGACATGGATGACGACGCCACGAGGCGTCAGTCCTTGAATATCTCGCTCGCCGCGACGACCTTCACGTGCGCGGGGGCCACGGGGAGCGGATATCGGACGATCTCCAGGTCGGCAGCCGTCACGGAGGCGGGCTTCGGTGCGGCGTACTTCGGTGCCTTGGTCGGTGCCCCCGCGGCCAGGGACGCGGCGAGCGCGGCCCCGTCGTGAGCGACGATGACGATGGCGAGGTCCTTGGCGGTGAGGTGGCGCTTCAGCGCAGCGCCGAGCTTCTGGTCGTCCAGCGCCTGGAAGCCTGCGTGCATCGTCTGAAGGTACGGAGCGGAGAGGCCGTAGCTGAGGTCGTCGAGCGCGTA
>Ga0181534_10002273_pt1 | contig 11996 bp, 10 predicted proteins | sample PEATcosm2014_Bin_37_FD_119758 | JGI IMG/M metagenome (GOLD analysis project Ga0181534, IMG submission 119758) | Peatland microbial communities from MTU Mesocosm Facility, Houghton, MI, USA - PEATcosm2014_Bin17_10_metaG | ecosystem: Environmental > Terrestrial > Soil > Wetlands > Peat | place...
AGCTTGCGATTGACGGTCTCCACTGAATGCCATCCTTATGAAGAGAATCTGATTGACAGCCGCTTCCCGGCACAACAAGAGCGGCTTTGTCGTTGGGTTCGATTTTCAGCTTGACTCATAAATAGCATAATGAGACCCGCGAAGCAACGGCTCGGGAAGGATCCACGTCGGCGGCGAGAAGCGGGCCGAGGAGTGTCCAAGCTGTCACCCGAATTGCGCAGAAAGCACGCGCATTTGCTCTATTGTCAGGACGAGGGACTGACGATTACTGTGTAGATGCGATCCAGATCTTCGGGAGAGTAGTAGTCGATTTCGATGCGACCTTTCTGCTTGGCTTTCTCGACGATACGGACCTTGGTGCCGAGCACGCGCTCCAGTTCCTGAATGGCAGCCTTAACGTTCGGGTCAGTCTCGAGCTCATCGAGGTGTTTCGGCTTTCGTCCCTCGAGCATACGCTGGGTGGTGCGCTCAGTTTGGCGCACGCTCCATCCCTGCGCGACGGCCTTTTCCGCCACTTCGCGTTGGAGATCGACGTTAGGAAGCGAACAGAGACAGCGTGCATGGCCGGCGGACAGGCGGCGCTCGGCAACGAGTTGCTGGATGTCGGCGGGAAGTTGAAGGAGGCGGAGGAAGTTCGCGATAGTTGTGCGGTCCTTGCCAGTGCGCTGTCCGATCTGATCGGGGTTGAGGAGGAGTTCGCGGCCCAGCCGGTCAAAGGCAACGGCGGTTTCGATGGGGTTCAGGTCTTCGCGCTGGATGTTCTCGATCAGCGTGATTTCCAGCAGGCGGTCGTCGGGGATCTCGCGGATAACAACCGGCACAGACTGGTGGCCGGCGAGTTTGGCCGCACGCCATCGGCGCTCACCGGCAACCAACTGGTAGCGTTCACCGGACCGGCGGACCACAAGTGGCTGAATGATGCCATTGGCGCGGATGGATTGCGACAGTTCGGATAGGCGCTCGCTTTGGAACGTGCGTCGCGGTTGCAGGGGGTTAGGATCGATACTGTCGATCGGGATGCCAATCGCCCCTTCCTCATTTGTTGCGGGTGGAGGCGCAGGTTGGTTCGTCGGGCGGGTAGGCAGCAAAGCGCTGAGACCCTTACCGAGCGCCTTGCGAGGATTCTCTGTTTTGTTCATGGTCGAGGATCTCTTTAGCCAGCCTGATGTAGCTTTCGGCGCCCTTGGAGCGGGGGTCGTAAGCAAGAATGGGTTTGCCGAAGCTGGGCGCCTCGGCTAAGCGAACGCTGCGGGGGACGATAGTGTCGAAGACCTCATCTTGGAAGAACTCTCTGAGATCGGCTGCGACCTGGCGGGTGAGGTTCGTGCGATCGTCATACATGGTGAGGAGTATGCCCTCGACCTGCAGTGGATGCTGGAAGGCATCGCGAATTCGATCAATTGTATCCATGAGCTCTGAGACACCTTCCAGCGCGAAGAACTCGCACTGAATAGGGACGAGGACGGAGTCTGCGGCAATGAGTGCGTTCAGGGTAAGGAGGTCGAGGGCGGGAGGGCAATCGATCAGGATGAAGTTGTACTGATCGCGAATACTCTGAATGCGTTCTCGGAGACGGAACTCACGGTTAGGGATGTCCACCAACTCTAAGTTGGCACCGACCAGGTTCTTGTCGGCGGAAATGAGGTAGAGGCCATCAAAGGCGGTAGCTATCGTGGCGTCCTTAGGAGAGGCATCGCCCAGGATGACGTGGTAAAGGCTGGGGCGATTGGGATCCTTGGAGATGCCGAGACCGCTTGTGGCGTTGCCTTGAGGGTCGGAGTCAATGACCAGGATTCTGAGATCGTTCGCCGCTAGCGCGGCGGCGAGGTTGATGGCGGTTGTCGTTTTGCCAACGCCGCCTTTTTGGTTTGCGATTGCAAATACCCGGCTCAAGCGGCCATACTAACACGAAGCTCGATACGGCTGGAGCTTGAGTTTCACGTGAAACACTCGCCGATCCGTTTCACGTGAAACAGTTCATTCTCGCAACCGTGGCGTGACCACGGGCGCTCCCGATTCACGCGACGGCGCGCTCTGATCGGGTGAGCGCAGCCGATTCCGAAGCCATAGAGTGCTGAAGGCTGACCAGCGATTGCTGCATGGAAAGCAAGCTGGACTCGGTGCCACCGGGACCTCCCACTTTCGGAATAAGGAAGTGGTGCAAACGCGTAAACAGAAGGAAGATGCGAGGATCGCGCCAGCCATTCTCGGTCTCCCGCCGCATGATGCCAATCGCTTCGGCCGCCGTACAAGCAGCTTTGTAGGGCCGCTCGCTGGTGAGCGCGTCATAAATGTCGGCGACCTGCAAAACACGCGCGAGAAGGGGAATTTGATCGCCCCGCAGTCCGTCCGGGTACCCAGAGCCATCCCACTTCTCGTGATGGTGCCTAATGATCGGCAGCACGGTACACAGAGATTTCAGATGGCGGCAGATCTCTTCTCCACGGACAGTGTGACAGCGCATAATGTCCCACTCTTCGGCAGTCAGCTTGCCAGGCTTGAAGAGGATGCGATCCGGAATCCCGACTTTGCCCACGTCGTGCAGATACCCGCCGCGATACAAAGCCAGCAGACTGGCCCGATCCAGCCCTAACGCGATACCCAACGACACGCCCATGAACGCCAGACGCTCGCAATGGCCGGCGGTATTGGCGTCGCGTTGCTCGACGGCTCGAGCGAGGGCGAAAACAACCTCCTCGGTTTCATCCAGGCCGACCCACCCCCGTTCATCCGCGTGCATCTCCTCCGTTCGTTCCGCGCAGGTCTTCAGCAGATCGCTCCAGTCGTACCTCTCGTCCGCACCTGCGCTATTGGGACTCCACTCTGTCGGCAAGCCCTCCCTAACTTGTACGCGCTCCATGGCTACTGGAATTATCGGCGGCGTTGGAGAAATCCTTAGCCGCCGCCGACCCGAAAACCGCGGCGCGTCCCACCCCATTCTCCCTGCCGCTCATGCGGATCTCCTAGAGGCGGTTCACGGGGCCGACTAGGCCAGCACCCCTCGATAAACTCGCGGTCTACGTTATTGACCATTAATTTCAGTATCTTAATAATTTCCCTAGAATAGCTGCCATCCATGTGCTCAATAGCTTCTAGTCGATTCACGTCCGACATAGACGAACTATTACATACGGTCGACGAAGGAGCTCTGAAACGGCCATGGGATGCAAACACCGAGGAGCGCCGCCACATTGCGCGCCAGGGCTGCTACAGTTGCATGTAAGGTGCAGGCTACACTGCTCAAAGCTGTGATCGTGGACGACGAGGCATTGGCGCGCGGGTACCTGCGCGAGATGCTGCGGGCCCATCCGGAAATCGAAATCGCCGCCGAATGCGCCAACGGTTTCGAAGCCGTCAAGGCAATTGCAGAAACCGCTCCGGACCTGGTCTTTCTGGATATTCAGATGCCCAAGCTGGACGGGTTCGAAGTGCTGGAATTGATCGACCCAGGTCCGGCGGTGGTATTCGTCACCGCCTACGACGAGTACGCTATGCGCGCGTTTGACGCGCATGCGGTGGACTACCTGCTGAAGCCGTTCGGCGCGGAGCGATTCGAGCGCGCTCTGGACCGGGCCCGCGCTCGCCTGGGCGAACACACGCCACCGGTCGCGCGGCCGGCCGAGCAACGGGTGGACCGCATCGTGGTGCGCGACGGCGCTCGGGTGCATGTGATCCCGCTGGACAAGCTCGATTACGTGGAAGCGCAGGACGATTACATCGCCCTGCACAGCGGCGGTAAAAGCTATCTGAAGCAGCAGCCGATCGCGGAAATCGAGCAGCAACTCGACGCCAAGCGCTTTGTGCGCATCCACCGTTCGGTGATCGTGAGCTTGGAGCGGGTGGCGCGCATCGAACCATACGGCAAAGAGAGCCGGCTGGCGATTTTGACCGACGGCACCCGCCTGCCGGTGAGCCGCGCCGGCTATGCGCGGCTGGTGGAGGCAATGGAGGGGTCGGAGGGCGGGTAGCGGGCCGACCGAATCGGCCGGGCAAAGAAAAGCCGAGACGACTCTCATCTCTGCAGCCTAACAGGCCGCGCCACGGGCTTGGTGCCGGTGGCGGGCATCGAGCCACACGGGGGACTAACAGGCCGCGGCAGCGCTGCTTACTCCCTCTCGCAGGGCAGCCGCAAGACTACGCGGTAAAGGCCGTCCGCGGTGCCTGTGTCCAGACGCCCCTCCGCTCCGTAACGGACCTCGACGCGGCGGCGGACCTGGGCCAGGCCTACACCCAGGCGTTCGGGGGGTGGGGCCTCGGGATCGAACGGGTTGGTCACGCTGATGACGACTCCGGGGGCGTCGCGACGGGCTTCCAGGCGAATGGTGCCGCCTTCGACTAAGCCGGCGATGCCGTGCTTGACGGCGTTCTCCACCAGCGGCTGCAACAGCAGCGCGGGGACGGCGCAGGCTTCGCAGCCGGGTTCGATTTCGATTTCGACGCGCAACCGGTCGCTGAAACGCACGCGCTCGAGCTCGAGGTAGTTGCGGGCTAAGTCCAATTCCTCGCCGAGCGGGATGGTCGGGCGGCTGCCGAGACCCAGGCTGATGCGCAGAAAATCGGACAGACGGATGCACATTTCTCGCGCGCGCGCGCCATCGACGGAGGCCAGCGCGGCAATCGAATGCAAGCTGTTAAAGAGGAAGTGGGGATGGATCTGGAGGCGCAGGGCCTGCAACTCGGCCTCACGCGCGAGGGTGCGGGCTTCGGCGGCGCGGGCCTCCGACCGCCGCGATTGTTCGGCAGCCAGGCCGGCGTAGTGCAATCCGGTGGAGAGCAGATAGAGCAGCACGCCGACGCCAAACCAGAGCGGTAAGTGCCCGGTGGCGTCGAGCTTCAACTCCGCAGCCATGGCCCACGCGATGCCGGCCAGCAGCAAGCCGCCCGCAGCGGCGGCGGCCGTGAAGGTCAGGGCGAGCTCCGCCAGAACGGACAGGCTGAACGGGCGGCTGCGGCACAAATACCAGGGCGAAAGGCAGACAAACGCGTAAACGAAACAGGCCGGAGCCATCACCGCCGCGGCTTGCGGCAGGCGGAAGCCGCCTCCGGCCCAGGTAAGGTAGGTGAGCAGCGCACCGGCCGGAAGCCAGGCCAGCAGATAAAACAGCAGGCGACGCAGCGCGAGAATGGGGTGCATGGGCGGCTAGTTCTTGATGCCCACGCCGCCGAATACCGCTCCGCCCTTGACAATCAGCCGCTTCGGATTGGGGTTCAGCCTGCGGTCCGGGTGCTTGGTCTCGTCCACGAAGCCGCCAAAGACGCCCGAGCCCTTCATCACCACTTCCCAATCGGTGGGGACCTTGATCTCCGCGCCGCCAAACACCGCGTCCACCTTGAGCACGGCGGAATCGCCCAACATGGTGGCTCCGCGCAGGTCGATGTCGAAACCGCCGAAGACGCACTCTATTTTTCCGCCCTGGAAGTCGGAGTCGGTGATTACGCGCTTACCGCCCCAGAAGACGGCGGATTCGTTCAGCTTGTTGGCGCGGCGGTTGAACATGGCGCCCCAGTCCGTGCCCGTGCCTGCCAGCCGGTCGGTCAGCATCAACACGCCCACCGCAATCAGGATCAGGGGCCACAGGTCGCCCCACCCCATATGGAGGATGCCCAGGTTGATGGAAAGCAGCACACCGCCGATACCGATCAGAATTCCGCCCACCACCTTGTCCTTCGCGTCCGGCTGATCGACCGTCTTGAAAATGCCCCAGGCGATCAGCGCCACCGGCCAGTACTCAAAAATGTCGTGAAAGCGGATGATGTTCAAATTATTGAGAAAGAAGATCGCTCCGACGGCGATCAGAATCAAGGCGGGAATCCACTGGGCAGGCACGCCTTCCTGCGGGGTTGGTTGGTTGTCTTGGGTTGTCATGGCCTCAGCGTACGGCGTGGCGCGGCGCGGCGCACTTGCCAATCGGCCAACGCCGGCGGGCCACCGGTGAACGCGCGGGATGTGGCGGCGGATGCGCCGCCGAATGAAACGATCGGCGGTGCGTCCCCACTATGTTGATGGAAGGATTTATCGACCAGCCGGCTAAGGCAACTGAATTGCTCAGCCGATATGCAGAGCGAGGTGGAAATGATGATGGTGGCTGCCGGACTTGGGGTCTTAGTGGTGATTTGCCTCCTGCTTGCCATGATGGAGACCCCTCCGCACATAGGCAGATAGTACACACCCGGAGTCAACTTGACACAGCGGGTGGGGCAGGGCGCGACCAACCGGTCGCGCGAGGACGGTCGAGTCCACCCCAACGGCGCGCGGTGAGGAGAGCGAACCCGGGCGCCAGTTATCCCACCACTGCCAGATCGGCATGAGCTAACAAATACTCCGCCACCCAAAGCAATGGGGACTGTGTCGTCGCCGGGCGCCATACAGACCCGTTATCACTTGCACTTGGACGGGAAAGTGGAAACGGGTAGCCTGGTCACCGGTTTTCTTTTTCGTCTTGACGATCCGTTCAGCCGCCGTGGGATTTAGCGATCGCTGACCGTTCGATTCCAGATCGGTACGAGGTATTCCAGGTATTCGGGGAGGCCACGAAACTCCGAAGTGAGACGGCCGCGGTTCTGGCCTATTCGCATTAACCTCCTTGCCCCCAACGAACCCACCACGGTTAGGCGGAGCGCGTCCCGATGATCAGGCCGGCGGGGCCGGGCATGCGGACGCGGCGGATGGCGGTGAAGCCGGCGGATTGCATCCAGGCGGTGTATTCGGGCTCGCTGTAGCTTGCGCCGGCGCGGGTTCCCACCAGCATGTTGAGCGAAAACAGGGCGGCGGATGGCGGGCCGCACTTATCGGGTTCGAGGATGAACTCCTGAATCGCCAAGCGGCCGCCGGCGGCGAGCGCGTCGTAGCAGCGCGCGATCAGGCGCGCATTTTCCTTTTCGTCCAGCATGTGGCAGATGGCGGAGACCAGCACCAGGTCATAGCCTTCGCCGAGGTGGTCGGTGCGCAGATCGCCGGTGCGGGTGTGGACGCGGGCAGTGAGGCCAGCCTGCTCGATATGGCGCTGGGCCAGCGGGACCACCGCGGCCAAGTCGAGAATGTAGGCCTGCAATTCCGGATTGGCGGCGGCGAAGGCGATGGAATAAGCGCCGGAGCCGCCGCCCACATCCAAGAGGCGCCGCACGCCCTCGACGCCCACCGCGGCCACCAGTGACGCGGCCCGCTCAGTGGCGTTCCGGTGCATAGCGGCGATGAAGGCTTGCGTCCAGTCGCCCGAGCGCTCGGCCATCTCCTGGTGGATCACGCTGGTGCCGGCGCGCACGGCCTCTGTGAGAGTGGACCAGTTCTTCCACAGCGCCGCGGTGTGCATGAGGGCCGGGCGCGCGTTGTGCGGCGAGGCGGCGGAAAAGTGGCGGGCGGCGGCGGGCAAGTTGTGAAACACGCCGCCGTGTTTCGAGACCAGTTGGAGCGATGCCAGCGCGTGCAGCAGCATTTCGGTGGCGCGAGGATCGGCTTGAATGCGCGCCGCGATATCGGCCGCCGTGGCACCGTCGCCGATGGCGGTAAACAGATCGAGCTCGAGCGCGGTCAAAATGACGCGGCTCTGCTGGAAGGCGCGCAGGCGGTCGTTCAGATCGTCCGGCAAGGCGCCGGCGGTCTCGCGCGCGCGCATGACGGCCAGACGCTTCTCGCGGTTGACGGCCATTTCGGCGCGGACCTGGTCGACGTCGCCGCGTTCCAGGCGCGCCAACGGCCGGCCGAAGCCAAAGTGCTCTTCCACCAGCTCCGGCACATCCGCCGGCGTCAGGCCGCAATACCAGGTTCCCTCCGGATACACCACCGCGTTGGGACCGCTTTCGCACAGCCCCAGCGAACCGCACGCGGTCACCTGCACCTGGCTTTCCAGGCCCTGCGCGACGACCTCGCGCCTCAAGGCTTCGATTACGGCCAAGCCGCCGCGGGCGCTACAACTCGGCGCGCCTTCCGGCTTCTGCTGGTCGCAGACAAATATGTGATAACGAAAAGGCTGCATGAGAAGCCTCCGCAGATGAGCTTAACAGAGCGCAGGGTCCGAAACGGGGGTGCGATGGCGGGTGGGCGGCTCCGCAAAAACACATGCGCCCGCTAGCGGGCGTTGGCAGGCGGAAGCGCCTGCCCCACTTTCGAGGAGCGGCATCCGTTCTGCTGTTACGTTCGTGTTACGAGGAAAAAACAAACCGGCAAGCTAAAGCGTGCCCCACCAAAGGCCGCTGTCGATTAGATTGAAGAGGAGTGCCCCGCTACGCAGCCATCGACATCGGCAGCAATTCGATCCGCATGGAAGCGGCCGAGATTACCGGCGGGCAGCCGACCCGCGTGTTGGCCTCCGACCGCGAAGTGACCCGGCTGGGCGAAAGCGTGTTTCGCAACGGCGCGGTGAGCGAGGAAGCCATCAAGGCGACCTGCGCGGTGCTGGCGCGGATGGCCGCGCTCTACCGCAAGCTGGCGGTGGTGGGAGTGCGGGCGGTCGCCACCAGCGCTATTCGCGACACGCGCAACCAGCGCGAGTTTCTGGAGCGGGCTTCGGAAGCGGCGGGGACGCACGTGGAAATCATCTCCGGCCGCGAGGAAGCGCGCCTGATTCACCTGGGCGTGGAGAGCGTGTGGCCGCAGAACGGGCGGCGGGTGCTGATCTGCGACATCGGCGGCGGCAGCGCGGAAATCGTGGCCAGCCGGGAGGGCGGCCTGCACACGGGGTTTTCGAAACCGCTGGGCGCGGTGCGGCTGCGCGAGATCTTCCTCAAGGACGATCCGCCGTCGCCGCGGCAACTGCACCAGATGCAGGAGTTCATCGAGGACAAGCTCTCGAGCGTGGTGCGGCGGCTGGGACCGGCGAAGTGGGAGCGAGCGATCGGCACTTCGGCCACGGCATCGGCAGTGGCGGCGGCGGTGGCGAGGCTGCCGCGTTCGCGGCGCGACGAAATCGACCGTCTGCGCATTTCCACGGCGCAGGTCCGAAAGCTGTATTGGAAGCTGGCCGGGTTGAGCCTGGCGGGGCGCCGCAAGGTGACCGGGATCGGCCCGCGGCGCGCCGAAATCATCGTGCCCGGCATGGCGGTGCTGCTGACCTTCCTGGAGCGGTTCCACCTGCCGGCCATTTACTATTCGCGTGCGGGCGTGCGCGATGGCGTGATTGCGGACCTGGCGGCGCGCAACGTGGGCTCGGAGCTTTCCCGCCTCACCCGCGAGCAACGCCGCGAGGTGGAGGACATGGGCCGGCGCTATGGCGTATCTGTGGAACACGCGCGCAGCGTGGCCCACATCGCCGGTCTGCTGTTCACCGCGCTGCACCCACTGCATCGGTTGCCGCCGGCGGCGGGAAAGCTGCTCGAAGCCGCCGCGAATCTGCTCGACGTGGGCCACTACATTTCCAGTTCCAGCCATCACAAGCATTCCTATTATGTGGTGGCGAACTCGGACATGCCGGGCTTCACCGAGCGCGAGCGCCTGCTGGTGGCGGCGCTTTGCCGGTATCACCGCAAAGCGCTGCCGAACCCGATGCATGCCGCGTTTCAATCGCTGACGCCGGAGGAAAAGCGCGCGCTGACGACGATGATCCCGCTGCTGCGGCTGGCGGACAACATGGTCCGCGGGCCGGAGCGGCGGATCGAGAGCCTGACCTGCCGGATGCAGAACGGCGAGGTGACGCTGCTGGTTCACGCGAATGGCGATATCGACCTGGAACAGTGGGGCGCCGAGCGGGCCGCCAGCACGTTTCAGTTGGTTTTCAACCGCACACTTTCGGTGGTGCGGGCGCGGTGATTGTGGCAACGAATTGATGGGCTGCGCGGCGGGCGACCTCACAAGCGTAAACAGCCAGTTGGCAGATCGGGGACCCGCCTCACATGATTCACAAATGTGGTCAAGATTGGCCTATCCTGCGGGCTCGGTTCATGACATAATACCGGCAGCTATCTAGGGAGGGAACTGCCGGGTGACCCGCTTCGAAAGAACGCGGACGCTGGTGTTGCTCCTCGCGGCGCTGTCGCCGCTCGGGCCGGCGTGGTGCCAGCCACCGGGGGGCGGCAATGCGACTACTGGCGCGATGATCGCCACCGCCGCCGGCAACGCTGCGCTCGCGCCGACCGCTTTAACCCATGCGCCAGTCCTTCTCACCGGCCGCGTCCTGCTGGAGAATGGATCGCCGCCGCCGCACCCGGTCAAGATTGAGCGCGTGTGCAATTCCGTTCCCCATTCGGAGGGGTTCACCGACGCGCAGGGCAACTTCGGAATCCAGTTCGGTTCGACCGCCTCGGTTTCGCAGGAGGCCGACGAGCAGGACAAGCTTGGGTCCTCCGTCGCCGCGCCCGTACAGGTGGTGCAAACTCTCGCCAGCAGCGAAGCTGGCGCATCTCTGACCTCCGACGCGAGGCTGCTTGACTGCGAATTGCGCGCCGTGCTGGCCGGCTATCATTCGCAAAGCGTTCCGATCAAGCCGCTGCACTTGATGGACAACCCGGATATCGGCGTGATCGTGATCCGGCCCAACGGAGCGCATGGCGGCGGCGACACAGTTACCGCCCAATCGCTGGCGGTTCCCAAGCAGGCTCGAAAACTCTTCGAGCGCGCGCAGCAGGAAGCTGCGGCCGGAAAGACGGATCGGGCCAAGCAGTATCTGGAGAAGGCGGTCGTGGTCTATCCGGAATTTGCCGCCGCGTGGTGCGCACTCGGCAAACTCCAGGTCGCCGGAGGCGGATTGGACACCGCTCGCGCATCCTTCGAGCGCGCGCTTCGCGCCGACCCCAATATGGTGGATCCGTATTTGCAGTTGGCGACCGTGGCGCTGTGGGATCGAAAGTGGCAGGAGGTGGCGGAGCTCACCGCCAAGGCGACCGATCTGGACTCGCTCGATTATCCGCAACTGTTCCTGTACGCCGCCGTGGCCAATTACAACCTGCACAGACCGGAGATAGCGATGCGGAATATCGAGCGGGCGCAAGTGCTCGATACGGGGCACGCTTATCCGGAGATCGAACATATGGCGGGCGTGATCCTGGCCAGCCGGCAAGAGTACGCGGCCGCCGCTGGGCACTTCCGGACGTATCTGCAACTGGCGCCCAACGCGGGCGACGCCGCCACTGCGAGGACGCGCCTGGCGGAAGCCGAAAAAATGACCGCGCAGACCGCCGCCAAGTAGTCCTCCCTGGCCGTTTCGCCCACACGTCCCCAGGGCCATATCCAGCGGCCGCCGTTCGTGACATAATATCGACAGCGAGTTGATTGAAGGAGGGACGTGCCGGGTGACCCGCGTCGCAAGAATGCGGATGCTCGTGTTGCTCCTCGCGGCGCTGTCGCCGTACGGACCGGCGTGGAGCCAGGCTCCTTCGCCCGCTGCCGGTCAAGCCCCCAACGAGGCACTAGCTCCTCTAGCCACCACCCAAGCGCCCATCCTGCTCACGGGCCGCGTGTTGTTGGAGAATGGATCGCCGCCGCCCAGCCCAGCCAAGATCGAACTCGTCTGCAATTCCATCGCCCACTCCGAGGGCTTCACCGACACGCAGGGTAATTTCGGAATCCAGTTCGGCGGCTCGGCCGCCGCGGTGTCGCAGGACGCCGATGAGCATGATCGGCTTTCGCCTTCCGTCGCCGAGCCAACGCAGCTCGCGCCTTCCGCCAGCAGCGTGGAGGCGGGCGCATCCACCGCATCCGACAAGAAGTTCCTCGATTGCGAATTGCGCGCCGTGCTGACCGGCTACCGTTCGCAAAGCGTACCGCTCAAGCCACTGCATTTGATGGAGAACCCGGATATCGGCGCGATCGTTATCCGGCCCAACGGGGCGCAAAGCGACGGCGCCGTGGTCACCGTTCAATCGCTGGCCGTCCCCAATCAGGCTCGCAGGCTCTTCGAACGCGCGCAGGCGGAGCTCAGGACCGGAAAAACCGATTTGGCCAGGCTGAACCTGGAAAAGGCCGTCGCGATGTACGCGGAATTTGCCGAGGCGTGGTGCGAACTCGGCAAGCTCCAGGCAGCCAGCGGCGGTCTGGATGCCGCACGCGACTCCTTCGAGCGTGCGCG
>Ga0181534_10002275_pt1 | contig 11993 bp, 13 predicted proteins | sample PEATcosm2014_Bin_37_FD_119758 | JGI IMG/M metagenome (GOLD analysis project Ga0181534, IMG submission 119758) | Peatland microbial communities from MTU Mesocosm Facility, Houghton, MI, USA - PEATcosm2014_Bin17_10_metaG | ecosystem: Environmental > Terrestrial > Soil > Wetlands > Peat | place...
CATCAAGCAGAGCCACAAGCGCTAAGCTAAGCGGCTGCACAGGCGAGAGCGAGAAGCCGGTGCGGGCGGGAGAGAGTCAAGACTCTTCCCGCCCGCCGGATTCAATCACGCCTTGCTACCGGTGGTTCTAAAGCATTGCCGGACGCCATCCGGTGAAAAATTTACAGGCAACGGAGCCCAACTATGGGAATCGCGGTACGGGACGTTAGCAAACAAGTCAGTTCCAATATCAATGTCACCCCGATGGTGGACGTGATGCTGGTGCTGCTGATCATCTTCATGGTCATCACCCCCATGCTTCAGAACAAGGTCTCCGTCGAGATGGCCAAAGTGGAAAACGCCACCGCCATGCCGGACGCCGACAAGGAAGACGCCATTGTCGTGGCCATCACGCGCGACGGCGGAGTGTTTCTGGGACAGAACAAGACGTCGATCGACGAGCTTGGCGTACAGGTTCGCGAGAAACTCGCCGACAAGCCTGGCAAGACGATCTTCGTTCGCGCCGATGCCCGCGCGCAGTTTCGGGCCGTCGAAGACGCAATCGACGCCGTGCGCACCGCGGGCGTGGAAGACGTTGGCTTGCTGACCCAGAAGAAAGAAAGCGGTCTTGCAGGCGGCGAGTAAGTATTTTTTGCGTTTTCGCATTCACGATTTCGAGTCAATGAGGAGTTTAAAGCCATGGGAATGTCTATGGGAGGCGGGGGAGGCTACTCGTCCGACATCAATGTTACGCCGATGATTGACGTTCTACTGGTGCTGTTGATCATCTTCATGGTCATCGTGCCGGTCACGCCCAAGGGCCTGGACGCGCTGGTGCCCCAGCCGCCAAAGGATCCAGCAAAGCAGCAGCCGCAGAGCGACCGTACGATCGTCGTCCAGGTTCTGCATGTCGGCGGCGGTGCGCCGCAGTACAAGATCAACGAGACGCCGTACGAAAAGCGCGATTTGCTGCCCCGGTTGACAGAGATTTATGCCAATCGCGCCGAGCGGATCATGTTTGTCAAGGGCGACGACAACGTGGACTTCCGGTATATCGCCGAAGTCATCGATATCGGCCGAGCTGCGAACGTGGACCACGTCGGCTTGATGACGCCGAAGATCATGGCCGGACAGTAGTTATTTATCGCCGCCTCCTTGAAGAGGGAGGCGGCGCAGTCCAGCAAGGCCGCGTCTAGCCCGCAAACCCAATCCAAGGGGTTCTATTGGGCGGAGCGGGAGTAGAATTTTTTCATTCTGGTTGCGGCGCCTCGGCCCGTGGCCAGATGCACCAGATGTTTTAGAGATTCCAGGCGCGCGGTATCAGGCAAACCCCTGAGGCTGCCACCTGAAGGAGAAGGATAAGAACATGAATGGACCCGCACGTTTTACGGTGCTCGCGGTTGCTCTGGCCGGCATGGCGCTTTCCATCGGCGGGTGCAACCGCCTCAAGGCCCGTGACCAGTTGAACAAGGGAGTCGAGGCGTACAAGGGTACGCATTACGAAGAGGCGATCGATCACTTCCAGAAGGCCACCGAGCTTGATCCGAGTTTGCCGATGGCCAAGAGCTATCTGGCGACCGCGCTGGCTCAGAACGTGGTGCCCGGACTGGATACTCCGGAAAATCTGAAGACCGCCCAGCAGGCGATCGACATTTTTTCGGAGGTTCTAGACAAGGATCCACATGACATAAACAGCATGAAGCAGATCGCCGGCATTGACTTCCAGATCAAGAAGCTGGACGATGCCAAGACTTGGCAGAAGCGCGTGCTGGCCGAAGATCCCAAGGATCCCGAGGCTGCATATACAGTCGGCGTGATTGACTGGATGCAAGCGCACCAGAACACTTTGACGGCCCTGGTCTCCAAGGGCGTCAACGACGATGGCGCGGGCAACGTCAAGGCTCCCAAAGAGATTATGGAGCCGCTCAAGGCGCAGAATGGCCCGCTGGTTGAGGAAGCACTTCAGTATCTCAACCAGGCAGTTGCCAACCGGCCCAACTACGACGAAGCGATGGCTTACCTGAATCTGGTCTATCGGCGCAAGGCCGATGTCGATTACGGCAATGCCGACGCGGTCAAGGCCGATGTGGCCGCTGCAGAAGATTGGCGCTCCAAGGCGATGGGAACTCGCAAGGAAAACGAAGCCAAGAAGAACGCTGGACCTGGCGGGATCACAATGGGCGACAACGGCGAGTTGAAGTAAGCTCGGCGCTTTCAGGCGATCAATAGAACGGCCTCCGCACTGCGCGGAGGCCGTTTTACTTGGGTAAAAATGCAGCGTTATGAGCCCAATCCCTTTTGCTTCTTTGGCTTGCTGCCACTTGTGGAGGAGTTGATTTCACTTGTCGCGCGACTGGCGGAATGGCGGCGCTGGCGGAAGGCCTCATAGAGGACGACAGCTCCGGCGGCACTGACATTCAAAGAGCTGACGCCGCCGGCCATGGGAATGCGCAGCAGGTGGTCGCAGGATTTGCGGACCAACTCGTGCAACCCGGCCCCTTCGCGGCCCAGCACCAGGACGCAATCGCCGGTAAAGTCGAAGGCGTCGTAGTCGCTTGCGCCGCGCTCGTCAAGACCGATAATCCAAAGATTTCTGCGCTTCAGCTCTTCCAGAGCGCGGACCAGGTTCACGACGCGCGCGATGCGCAGGTGCTCGGATGCGCCGGCACTGGCTTTGACCGCGACCGGGCTCAATGGAGCGGAGCGCCGCTCGGTGAGCAGGATGCCATCGACCCCGGCTCCGTCAGCCACTCGCAATAAAGCGCCCAGATTCTGCGGATCCTCGACGCCATCGAGAGCCAGCAGCAGGCGAGCCTGACCGGGTAGGATTGGTTCAAAGAGATCCTCAATGGACAAAAACTCCTGCGGCCGGACCAACGCCACCGCGCCTTGATGTGCCGGCGTCTGCGCCAGTTGCGTCAGCTGCTCGCGGGATTCCTGGCGAACGCGCAGGCCGGCCTCGCGGCAGAGGGCAACCAGCTTCTCCAAGCGAAGATCGTCGCGTTCCCGGGCCACCAAAACCTGATCGAAGCGGCGTCGGCCAGCCTTCACAGCCTCTTCAATCGCATGCAAACCGTACAAGACTTCCATAAGGAATAGTGTAGAAGATCGACGAAGACAATATTTTCGGGAACCTGGAAACGGGCGCGCTCGTAAGAATTCACTATGAGCGCAATCACCATGGATCGGCCCCGACTGCCCGCACTGACTTCCATACGCTTCCTTGCTGCTTTGTGGGTGGCTCTCTTCCACATGCAGGCAATGAATGCTTTCACTTTCAGCGCCGCGGCGGTTCGGCGGTTTGCGTCCATCGGCTACAGCGGCGTAAGCTTTTTCTTTGTGCTTTCGGGCTTCATTCTGGTCTACACCTATGCCGGGCGCGCCGCCACGCTGCGGCAGTTCTGGCAAGCCCGCTTTGCGCGCATCTATCCCGCGCTGGCCTTCTGCCTGCTGATTACCGCCCCCGGATTTTTTTATTGTTGCGTACACATGCGGGCGCACGATCCGCATCTCTACGTCGCGGAGTGGGCATGGATTGCGCCACATATGTGGTTCTCGGCAGCAATGGCCGTGTTGCTGATGCAGAGTTGGCTTCCGCAGACGGCGCTGGCGTGGAATATGCCCAACTGGAGCCTTTCGGTGGAGGCGTTCTTCTACCTGTTCTTTCCCTTTATTCTGGCGCGGATGATGCGCCTGACGCGGAAGCAATTGGCGGTTTTTCTTCCGGCCGGATGGCTATTTGCGCTTGTCTGCACACTGACTTACATGCATTTTCATCCAGATGGTCCAGGAGCGGTGGATGTCAAAACCGTTGGACCGTGGATCAATGCGCTGAAATTCCATCCGCTGGCGCGCATGCCGGAGTTTCTGATGGGCATGGCTGGCGGGCTTATCTTTCTGCGCGGTGAGCGCAATCGGAAATTTGCCTGGCCGCTGATTCTCACCGGGCTGGCGGCGGTGGCATTGGTTGCTGTTCTCTCGCCGTGGATTCCTTACATGGTGATTCATACCGCGCTTTTGGGGCCGGCCTTTGCGCTGATCGTCTACGGAGTAGCGCTGCGTCCGCTGGGCGTTGAGGTGCTGGAAAACGGCGTGATGGAGGCTTTGGGTGAGGCCAGCTATCCCTTCTACCTGTTGCATTCGACGGTGATTAGCAGCGTCTTTCAGGATTGGCGAACGGGCGGCGTCAGGAACCAATCGCTGCTTGGATTTTGCATGTGGCTACTGATCGCGGTAGCCGTCGCTGTATTGGTGGACCGCTTGATTGAGCGCCCGCTGCGCCGGCTGCTGCGGCCCAAGAGGAAGCCGGTGGAAGCTGTGCCGTCGGCGGTTCCGGCCTGAGCTTCTTGACGTTGCTGTGCGGCCAGGTGAGTCCGTTGACGCCAACGAAGGTTGCGCCGCCAGTCATGGCTGCGCCGGGACAGACGGCTACCGGCATCGACCTATATACTGGAATCGCGCATGAGCGAAAAGATTATTGCCTTTCTTGTACATTTTGTAACCCACGTGATCGATATGGGCGGCTACGCCGGCATTATGGCGCTGATGGGAATTGAATCGGCGTGCATACCGCTGCCTTCGGAAATTATTATGCCGTTTGCCGGCTACCTGGTTTATCTGGGGCATTTCAGCCTTTTCTGGGCCGCGACGGCGGGGGCCATCGGCTGCAATCTTGGGTCGGTCGTGGCGTATTGGATTGGCGCCAAGGGCGGACGGCCGCTGGTGGAACGTTATGGGCGCTGGGTGCTGATGAATCGCCACGATCTGGACCGGATGACGGAGTTCTTTCTCAAATATGGTTCAATTGCGGTTCTGCTGGCGCGGCTGCTGCCGGTGGTGCGGACGTTCATCGCGTTTCCGGCGGGGATTGCCCGGATGCCGCAATCGCGCTTTCATGTCTACACATTTTTGGGTTCATGGCCGTGGTGCTTTGCGCTGGCCTACGCGGGCATGAGGCTGGGCGAGGCGTGGCATACTGACCCGCGTTTTTACGCGGCCTTCCATCGCTTTCATCTAGCGGTGGAGATCGCGCTGTTGGCGGGGATTGTGTGGTTTGTGTGGTCGCACGTAAGGCGCGGCAGGCAAGTAGAGGCGGCGTAAGACGGCGAATTGGAGCTGCGAATGGGACAGGAGCGGGACGAAGGCGCGCACCAAGGCGTACACTGTTCCGGTTGCTTGAAGAAGGCTTGAACCTCCGGGAGGACCGGAGAAACCAATGCGATGTTAGGAGAAACAATGGGAACTGAAGAGAAAAGCGGCCAGCAGACAACAGGCAAGGTCGCGCCCGCAACGGGCAAGCTGGGAGTCATGGTGGTGGGACTTGGCGCCGTGGCCACGACGATGATCGCCGGAGTCGAGGCTGTGCGCAAGGGATTGGCAAAGCCGATCGGTTCACTGACGCAGATGGGGACGATTCGACTGGGCAAGCGCACCGACAACACATCGCCGCTGATCAAGGACTTTGTGCCGCTGGCCAAACTGGATGATGTGGTTTTTACCGGCTGGGATATCTTCGAAGACAACGTCTACGAGTCTGCCGCGCATGCCAAGGTGCTGGACGAGAAGACGCTGCTCGAACTGAAGCCGTATCTGGAGACGATCAAGCCGCTGCCGGCGGTCTTCGACCAGTATTACGTCAAGCGCCTCCACGGCACGCACGTAAAGACAGGCAAGAATAAGCGCGATCTGGCCGAGCAGGTGCGGGCCGACATTCAGGCCTTCAAGAAGACCGTGGACCGCGTGGTAATGATCTGGGCCGCGTCGACGGAGATTTTTATCGAGCCGCAGGCGGTTCACCAGAGCATCGAGGCATTTGAAAAGGGGCTGGAAAATAACGACATCGCCATATCGCCGTCGCAGATTTACGCCTACGCGGCACTGACCGAGGGTGTGCCCTTTGCCAACGGCGCGCCGAATCTGACGGTGGACTTTCCGGCGATGGTCGAACTCTCGAAGAAGAATGCCGCGCCAATTTGCGGCAAGGACTTCAAGACCGGCCAAACGATGATGAAGACGGTTCTGGCGCCGGCCTTCAAGGCGCGTATGCTGGGCGTCAGCGGCTGGTTCTCGACCAACATTCTGGGAAACCGCGACGGCGAGGTCCTGGACGATCCGCAATCGTTCAAAACCAAGGAAGAGTCGAAGCTAGGCTCGCTCGACTACATCTTCCAGCCGGAGCTTTACCCAGACCTGTACAAGGATCTCTACCACAAGATTCGGATCAACTACTATCCTCCGCGCGGCGACGAGAAGGAAGCCTGGGACAACATCGACATATTTGGCTGGCTGGGCTACCCGATGCAGATCAAGGTAAACTTCCTCTGCCGCGATTCGATTCTGGCCGCGCCGATTGCGCTGGACCTGGTGCTGTTTTTGGACTTGGCCAAGCGGACGCCGTCGCTGCGCTCCTTAGGCATTCAGGAGTGGTTGAGCTTCTATCTGAAGTCGCCGCAAGCGGCTCCGGGGCTGTATCCCGAGCACGATTTGTTTATCCAGTCGATGAAGCTGAAGAACACATTGCGCCACATCATGGGCGCTGACCTGATCACGCACCTCGGCCTGGAATACTACGACTGAGCACCTGTCACCTTAGTATGTTGTGTTCAGAGGCGTGAGGATGGCTTCACGTTTCGGCGGTAAGGCCGTCCGCCGCTTATAGATCCGGCAACAAAATAGTGACGCTATTCCCATCCATTTCCGCAAATAACGCGGAAATGGATGGACGCCCTGACAGTATTTTCTTGCCGAAGCAATAGGCCGCCCCTGGTTGAGCTTATACCGCGGATCGGCTACCGCCCCTCTGCTTGCACGCCGCGGAGGATCGAAGGCCTTTGGAGCCTGCTTGTTCAAGGTGGGCGCAAGCAGACGAACCCGTCAGCGCGGCCAGGGGCGGCATCCGAGACCCTCCTAACCCTGAAGGAGGTCTATGAACAAGCTCATTTCTACCCAGCAGGCAACGGTATTGTGCGGCATCGATGTCAGCGCCGGCTCTCTGGCGGGGGCTCTGAGTGCTCCGGACGGCAGTTTGACTCAGCGCCAGTTTCCGAACTCAGCCGGCGGGCACAAGGCGCTTCTCGGCTGGCTGGGCAAGCACAACACCTCAGTGCGCGTCTCGCTGGAGGCCACCGGCATTCATTGAACTACTGACAATCTCCATCTGCGGGCCAGGCGTTCACCGGATCTAGAAAGCGCTTGGCTATTGGCGCGTAGGCGTCGATGCGGCGATCGCGCAGAAAGGGCCAGTTACGGCGCGTCGCTTCAATGAGGCTAAGATCGACTTCTGCGATGAGAATCTCTTCTGCTTCGTGCGCGGCCTGAGCAAGGATGCGGCCGAAGGGATCGGCGAGGAAGCTGCCGCCCCAGAACTCGATGCCTGGGCTTGAGGCGCAATTGCCAACGATCTCGCCTTGCGGCAATTTGACTTCGCCATGCTCAAGCCCGACGCGATTGACGCTGGCGACATAGACTCCGTTGGCGATGGCGTGAGAGCGCTGGATAGTCTGCCAGGCTTCATATTGCGCTTTGCCAAACTCGGCCTTTTCGGCGGGATGCCAGCCAATTGCCGTGGGATAAAAAAGTGTCTCGGCGCCTTTAAGGGCGGTAAGTCGAGCGGCCTCGGGGTACCACTGATCCCAGCAGACGAGCGTTCCTACGCGTCCGTGCGCGGTATCGGCGGCTTGAAAGCCCAGATCACCGGGGGCGAAGTAATACTTTTCGTAGTAGAGCGGATCGTCGGGAATGTGCATCTTGCGATAGACACTGGCGAGAGAGCCATCGGCATTCAGCGTGACCGCGGTGTTGTGGTAGAGGCCCGGCGCGCGGCGCTCAAAGAGCGAGGCAATGATTACTACGCGCAGTTCGCGGGCTAGCTCGGAGAGGCGCGTTGTCGATGGTCCTGGGATGGGCTCGGCGAGATCGAAGAGGCGCAGATCCTCTCGCTGGCAGAAGTATTGCGCGCGGAAGAGCTCCGGCAGGCAGACAATATTGGCGCCCAGGCGAGCCGCTTCGCGGGTGTGCCGGACTGCGGAGTCGAAGTTGGAATCTGGCTCCGCCGCCATGCTCATCTGCACTAGACCGATGTTGTATTTGCGTGGATTTGTCATAGGCCAATTGCAGGGTTAAACAGTAACTCAGGTCTCAGATTCAAGACCTGAGTTATCCAACGTTTGTGTAGACCATCGGTGAAGACGCCGCGGCTTGACGGTTACTCTTCCAGGATCAGGACAGCAGCGGCAATCGTTGTGGTCCACAGGCCGCGTTTGTCGCCCATTGCCGATTGCGTCACGTTGCTGGTGCGAACGATCTTGTTGGAGATGCGATAAATCTCCTTCTTTTCATCCCAGCTTTTGTCCGGATCGAAGTCTACGTCGAGCGTGGTGGCGAGCATCTCGGCGGCCAGTTCTTCTGCGTACTCGCCTGCCTGTTCCTCGGTTTCGCCAAAGCTGTGGTGCTCGCTGAGGTATCCGTAGGTGTTCTTGTCGGCAGGAATGGCAACGCCGATGCTGGAAACAAGCAGACGATGCGGCTCGCGAGTTGAGTTCTCCGCAATCACGGCGAAAACGACCTCGCCGGGGCTCAGATAGGTGAGGCCTTCCTTGCGCGTGATCATCTTGCAGCGCGGGGGGAAGATGGATGAGACGCGCACCAAGTTCTGCGAGGCGATGCCCGCATCCCGAAGCGCCAGCTCAAAGGAGGTCAAACGCTCCTTGTGTTTGCCTACGCCCTTGGTGAAAAACAGCTTCTTCGGGACCATGCTTTTTCCCAATTTCTATGTGTCCTCCCTGGTTTTGAAGATGGGCGACTAAATACAGCGCACCCGCCTGAGTTTATCTTATCTGGGCGGGTTGGAACAGAGAACGCGCGGATTATTTGCCAATCGTTCATACGGCTGGGCGATCGGATGAGTTCAATGCATGTTACAGTGGAGTGACTTTGCCGGCAATCGCCATTTTTAGAAACCGGCTTTTCTACTTGCTTTCTGATATTCTACGAGGTGCTTACCTATACTGAAAGTCCAAATTCATCTGTGAATTACGAGGCAAACTCATGAAGCAAGGCACGGCCATCATCATTGGAGCAGGCCCCGCCGGGCTGACCGCTGCCATCGAACTGGAGCGGCGCTCCGGCGTGAAGCCGATTGTGATTGAGGCGAGCCAGGAGATCGGCGGAATTTCACGCACCATCCGCTACAAGGGCAACCGGATGGACATAGGCGGGCATCGCTTTTTCTCGAAGTCGGACCGGGTGATGCGCTGGTGGCTGGAGTTGATGCCGGTAGAGGCGACGAGCGGCGCCGAGGGAGAGTTGCGGTACCAGGGACAGCAGCGCGATCTTCCCGCTGCGGAGACGGTGCACGACCCGCGTAAGGAAGACCTGGTGATGCTGGTGCGGCAGCGCAAAAGCCGCATCTATTTTCTGCGCAAGTTTTTCGATTATCCGATCAGCTTGACGGCTGCAACCTTCAGGAATATGGGGCTGACTCGTACGGTTCGCTGCGGCGTGAGTTATATGCGCTCAGCGCTGCTGCCGCAACGCGAGGAGAAATCGCTTGAGGATTTCATTATCAACCGCTTCGGCAAGCAACTATATCTGACTTTTTTCAAGTCGTATACGGAGAAGGTGTGGGGTGTGCCCTGCCATCAGATCAGCGCGGAGTGGGGTGCGCAGCGCATAAAGGGACTCTCGCTGAGGGGCGTGGTGACGCATTTCCTTAAAAAGACATTCGGCCGGAAAAAGTCGGGAGATATTGCTCAGAAGGAGACGGAGACCTCGCTGATCGAGAAGTTTCTCTATCCTAAATTTGGTCCGGGGCAGCTTTGGGAACATGCGGCTGAGTTAGTAAAAGAAGGCGGCGGTGAGATACATTTTGGTATTCATATCGACCGCATCAACTCAGATGGCAATAAGATAGTTTCCGTGGAAGGTGTCGATGACACAGGTAAGCGCGTGAGTTATGCGGGCGAGTACTTCTTCTCTACAATGCCGGTGCGGGATTTGATTCGCGCCATCTCTGCGCCGGTTCCAGCCGATGTGATTGAAGTGAGCGAAGGGCTAATGTATCGCGACTTTATTACGGTGGGGCTGCTGGCCAGCAAGCTTTCAGTAAAGGAAAAGGACGGCTCGCCGCTCAAGGATAACTGGATTTATATTCAGGAGCCCGATGTGGTGGTGGGGCGGCTGCAAATCTTCAATAACTGGAGCCCGTGGCTGGTGGGAAGCGCGGATAAGGTCTGGATTGGGTTGGAGTATTTCTGTAACGAGACTGACACCTTGTGGAAGCTCAGTGACGAGGAGATGGCGAAGTTTGCGATTGCCGAGATTGCGAAGATTGGGATTCTGAAGGCCGAGGATGTGGTGGATTCGCACGTGGTGCATGTTCCCAAGACTTATCCGGCGTATTTCGGCAGTTATGATCGCTTCGATGTTGTCCGCAATTATACCGACAAGCTTGAGAATTTATTTCTGGTGGGCCGGAATGGAATGCATAAGTACAACAATCAGGATCACTCGATGCTGACGGCGATGACGGCTGTCGAAAACATCGTCAACGGAATAACGACCAAAGACAATATCTGGGCGATCAATACCGAGATGGAGTACCACGAGGAGAAGGCGGAGAAGTAGATTTCGTAACACGTTCGGATGGGATGAACTGCAAATCTATAAACAGCCGCAGGTTCATCGACTCCGCTGCGCTTCGCTCAGGATGACAAATTTGTTTAGATCAGGATTCCAAAAGCGGGTTGACCCAGCGCAGCCCAGGGAACCGTGCAAAGTCGCGATCATTCGTATACAAGACACCGCCGTACTCTATCGTCGTTGCCGCCAAGGCCGCGTCAGTTGTGAGCTTTCCCCGCACATCGCCCACCACTAGCATCTCCCGGAAGAGCCTCCAGTACGCTTCGCCGGGGGGCATAATTCGCACATGGGGCATTTCCAGCCACTGGTCTACGATGGCCAGTGCATCTTCCATGGAGAAGCGCTCCCCAAATACACCGGGATAAGTCAGGATGCGAAGGAATGCGGAAATAGTCTGCCAAGGCAAACCGATAATCTCATCGCCGGAGAAGACCTCATTGACCCACGCCATAGCCTTCTTGTGCTCTTTGCAGGTCGTGTCGTAGGCGTAGATGAGTAGGTTGACATCAAGAACGATCATCGGTGCATCGGGCCTTCCAGCGCTTCAATCAGGTCTTCCACTTTTTGATAGCGTGTTCCCAAGCCCGTGTTCATGGCGATGGGGGTAACGACAAATGTCTTCTTCGGTCCCGCATTGCCGTGTGAATTTAGACCACGGCGCAGCAGGGTATTGACCGTCCGCTTGAGCGAATCGCCCGAGCGCCGCCGCTCCTGTTCCACGAGCACGGCAATGTCGTCGTCGATGGTGAGAGTGGTCCGCACATCATGATGCTAATCTAGAAGGCATCATGATGTCAAAAGGAGCTAATCGGACCGCCATTGCCACGCGCGATTTGCAGGTGGTAGCCTCTAACTGACTGCATGTGAGGAGGATCACGAAAAACTGATGCAAGCTTCCTATAACGGACTGAATTTGCCGCAAGACGGGCAGGCTATCGGCTATACAAACGGGCAGATTGAGACGCCCAATCATCCCATCATTCCATTTATTGAGGGCGACGGCACGGGGCGGGACATCTGGAAGGCCTCGCAGCGGGTCTTTGACGCGGCCGTCGAGAAGGCTTACGGGGGCAAGCGGGCGATTCGCTGGTTTGAGATATTCGCCGGCGAAAAGGCCTTTCGCCAGTTCGGCGAGTGGCTGCCGGAGGACTCGGTGGCTGCGGCGCGGGATCTGCGCGTCTCGATCAAAGGGCCGCTGACGACGCCGGTGGGCGGCGGAATCCGTTCGCTGAATGTGGCTCTGCGGCAGCTTTTGGACCTCTATGCCTGCGTACGGCCGGTGAAGTATTACCAGGGCGTGCCAAGCCCGGTGAAGCACCCGGAACGCGTGGATATTGTGATCTTCCGCGAGAATACCGAGGATGTGTATGCGGGAA
>Ga0181534_10002276_pt1 | contig 11992 bp, 8 predicted proteins | sample PEATcosm2014_Bin_37_FD_119758 | JGI IMG/M metagenome (GOLD analysis project Ga0181534, IMG submission 119758) | Peatland microbial communities from MTU Mesocosm Facility, Houghton, MI, USA - PEATcosm2014_Bin17_10_metaG | ecosystem: Environmental > Terrestrial > Soil > Wetlands > Peat | place...
GCATCCGCGGATCATCGGGAATGACGTAGAGCGAGTTGCGCCCGTGCGCCAGCGTGCCGACGAATTGCGAGCGGCGCCGTTCCAAAATGCGCACCACCGTCCCGGTTTCCGCCGCCTCGTCGCCGGGACGGAAACTTTTCCGCCGCACATCGCGACGCACCAGCACGCGGTCCTCGTGCAGGGCCGTGCCGGTCGCGTTCGCCGGGACGGCGATTTCCTTGAGACCGGTGTCATCCGGCTGGAGAAATCCGTTGCCCGCGCGGTTCATCCGGATGCGGCCCGGAATCAAGTCCGCCTCGCGGGGCTGGACGTAGCAATTGCCCTTGATGCGCGCGACTTCGCCGGACTGCTCCAGTTTTTTAAGCACGGCCTGCAACTCCTGCTGGCGGTGCGGCGGCAGCCGGAGACGCCGGAGCAATTCCGGCACATTCAGCGGGACATAATCTTTCTGGCCCAACAGACGGATGACCTGGTCTTTCATTGAAATTCAGTTTCGCCTCAACGCGCGGGGCAATTGATGCGGCGACGGTTCAAGGCTTTGTCCAAAACGGCGGAAAGTAAAGCGCCGAGTTTGGCCCGAACAGAATTTCAAGACCGCTCCCTGCTTTCAGGGCCGGGCCGAACGCAGCGCAGCTTCGAGTTGGCGGAGGTAGATCCTTGCAAAAGACGCTGCTGGTAGATTGCTGCCAATGTTCTGAAGGAAGGACGGGGTCACTTCAAATCTGATTTCCGGTTGCGCAACCGGGACAAGGTTGAGCGCGTGGCCATGTCTCTGCGGCGCCGGTCGGCGAATTGATCGGCGGCGACTTGATTGAAACCCGGCTCCTCCGGTCGGGCTTCGGGTTTTTTGGATCTCTTCGGCCGATAGGGCATGGGCGCAGAGTGGCACCACCGGCGGGCGCAGGCGAGCGGGAATTTTTTGGTCGCGCGTTTTGGGTCAATCATCTCGCAAGCCAATTGTCTGCGGATCATCAGCCACGAGCTTTCAGCCGGTTGATTTTGAATTCCGGCCGCGGCAGATTGGGTTTGGTGTTTCCGGCGGGAAACTTTAAACTGCGCGTTTCATGATTGAGCCATTGAGCAATCCGCAGTTACGCCGGTTCAAGGCCGCCGCCCAGCTTTTGGAGCCGATGCTGAAGGTCGGCAAGGCGGGGTTGAGCGACGGGTTTGTCCTTTCGGTGGACGAGGCGCTGTCGCAGCATGAACTGGTGAAGATCAAGTTCGCGGAGTTCAAGGAGCAGAAGAAGCAACTCGCGCCGCAACTGGCGGAAAAAACCGCCAGCCACCTCATCATGCGCGTGGGCAACGTAATGGTGCTGCACAGACCAAAAGCTGAAAACCGCTGAAAATGAATCGGAGCCTGGAAAGGGGAACAGCGAACCAGACGGACCTTGCAAACAGAAGAAATTCAAATTTCCTTTACCGTGGTTCGCGGTCTTAATGTCCGTCCAGGCCATTGGAAATGCAGCATTATCTATTTTTCTCTTTCCTTTCAGTCCGGCTTTTCTAGATTCTTGTCCCTATGAATCCCAAGATGCTTTATTCCGTGACTGCGGTCGCGCTGGGATTGTCGCCGGTCCTGGCGCAAGCTGCCATTGGTTTTATCGCGGAGTCGGATCGGAATTTGATTTTGCCTGCGATTATGAAATTTCGTCTCCAAAACTAACTTGCAACACAAATCAACCACAACTGTCATAATAACATGAAAAAAATCATATCCACCCTCGTAATCACCACCGCCGCCATGATTGGCGCACTGCCGGTCATGGCCCAGGAAAGGCACGTCAGCCCGCACGAAACCCTGAGCTCGGTCGTTGATGGCAACCGGGTCACCATCACTTACGGGCGACCCTTCGCGATCAAGCCCGGAACGACCGAGGTCCGCAAAATCTGGGGCGGGCTGGTGCCCTACGACAAGCCCTGGCGCATGGGCGCGGATGAAGCCACGACCCTCATCACCCAAAAGCCGATCGTGCTGGGCGCGACGACCGTTCCCGCAGGCGTCTACACCCTTTACATGGTTCCGAGCGAAGCTGGCGTTTCCAAACTGGCCATCAGCACGGGCCTCGGCGGGTGGGGAATCCCCGTGGACACGACGCACGATCTGGCACAGGTGGATTTGACGAAGGACGCGCTGGACAAGCCGGTGGACCAGTTCACGATGGGCATTGCGAAAAATCCGGCGGGCGGCGGCGTGCTGAAGCTGTCGTGGGAAAGCACGCAATTTTCCGTGCCGTTCACCGTTGCGAAATAAATAACGCGAACCCGCTCCGGCCATTCATCGCATCGTTGTCCTGCGGCGAACTTTCAGAGCGCACGCACGCATGAAAACAAACATTTCAGCCCGAAAATCCGGACGCCGCACGCGTGGGTTCCTTCGCCTCATGGTCACGGGCGTTTGCCTGCTGGCTGGTTTCACGGGCGTCGGTCAGGTTGCTGAACCGCCGCCGGCCTCGGCCATTTTGCAGGATCTGAACAGTTTCCGCGAAATGGGCAGCGTGCTTTACGTCGCGGCGCATCCTGATGATGAAAATAACCAGTTGCTCGCCTACCTCGCGCGGGGTCGCAATTACCGCACGGCCTATCTCTCGCTCACGCGCGGCGACGGCGGCCAGAACGTGCTCGGCCCGGAGTTCGGCGATGAACTGGGCATCATCCGCACCGAGGAATTGCTCGCGGCGCGGCGCGTGGACGGCGGCCGGCAGTATTTTTCGCGCGCGGTGGATTTCGGTTTTTCCAAGGACTACCTCGAGACGTTGAGAATTTGGGACCGGCAGCAGGTGGTGGCCGACATCGTGCGCATCATCCGCGAATTCCGTCCCGACGTGGTCATCGCGCGTTTCTCAACTGTGCCCGGCGGCACACACGGACATCACACGGCCTCGACCGTGCTGGCTTTGGAAGCCTTCAAACTCGCCGGTGATCCCAATTCGTTTCCCGAACAACTCCGAGATGGGCTGAAGCCGTGGCAGCCAAAACGCATCTTCTGGAATGCGGGCGGATTCCAGCGCGGCGGCGGCGAGACCAACATGATCCGGATGGATGACGGCGGTAAAGACCCGGTGACCGGCGAGGCTTTCACGGATATTGCCGGGCGCAGCCGGTCCATGCATAAAACTCAGGGATTCGGAAATTACACCGGCTCCGGCGGTGGCGGGCCGAGAAACGAGCTCTTCGCGCTGCTCACGGGCGCGCCGGCGACCAATGACATTCTCGACGGCGTGGACGACACATGGAACCGCGTGACTGGCGGAGCGGAAATCGAGAAGCTGATTGATGGCGTCATTGCGCAATTCAATCCACAGGACCCCGCCGCCGGTGTGCCGGCGTTGCTCCAAATTAAAAAACTTTTGGCCGCGCTTCCCACCGACGACCCGGTGTTGAATGAAAAGCGCCATCAACTGGACCGCATCATTCAGGGATGCCTCGGCCTGACCATTGAGACGACGATTGCGAACGCGGAAGTCGTGCCCGGCGAGCCGCTCAAGATGCATCTTGCCGCGACCGTCCGGTCGGACATTGTTCCGGTGCGTTGGGTCGCGGCGCGGTTTCCATCCATCAAGGCGAAATTATCCATCGGCACCGACATGGCCGCCTTGCAATCCGTAAGTCAGGATACTGTGGACAAGCTTCCCGCCGATGCGCAAGTCAGCCAGCCGTATTGGTTGCGCGAGGAGCGCGAGGCGGGAATGTTCCGCGTGGCCGATCCAAATCCCATTGGCCGGCCCGAAAATCCGCCGGTCTTCCCGGTCGAGCAGGTTTTTGAAGTGGGCGGCCAGACCGTGATTGTTCCGGACCAGCCGGTGCAACTCACAGCCGACCGGTCAAAAGACGAACCCCGTGACCTGACGGTGATTTCGCCGGTCTCGCTCAAACTTGGGTCGGAAGTCAGCCTGTTCGCTCCGGGCGCGACGCGATCGGTGGAGGTGAATATCACCGCCGCCCGGCCCAACACCGCCGGAACTCTCCACCTGAACGCACCGTCGGGCTGGAAGGTCGCACCTTCGACACAATCGTTCAGCTTGGCGAATGCCGGTGACCAGACGAAATTGACTTTCACCGTCACCGCGCCGGGACAACCAACGACCGCCGGCATTACCGCCGAGGTGAAAATTGGCGGCAGGATTTACGACAACGAACGCGTGGTCATCAATTATCCGCACATCCCGCTGCTGTTCCTCCAGCCGTCGGCGCGGCTTAAGGCCGTCTGTCTCAACCTCGCCATTCGAGGCCAAAACATCGGCTACCTTCCCGGCGCCGGTGACAGCGTGGCCGAGTGTCTGGCAGACATGGGTTACAAAGTCACTCTTCTCACCGGCGCGGATCTGACAGCCGACAATCTGGAAAAATTTGACGCCGTGGTCATCGGCGTCCGCGCGTTCAACGTCCGCACGGATCTCGTTTCACAATTGCCGGCGCTGTTCGCCTACGTCGAGGCCGGTGGCAATGTCATCGAGCAATACAACCGTCCGGGCCGTGACCTGAAAACCGACCAGCTCGCGCCTTACAGCCTGCACATTTCGAGCGACCGCGTGACCGACGAAACCGCGGCGATGACGTTCCTCGCGCCGGACCATCCGGCATTGAACACGCCGAATAAAATCACCAGCGCCGATTTCGAGGGCTGGATTCAGGAACGCGGCATTTATTATCCCGACCAGTGGGACGACCATTTCACGCCGATTCTCGCGTGCAGCGATCCGGGTGAATCGCCGCTCAAGGGCGGATTGCTCGTTGCGCAATACGGCAAAGGTTATTTCGTCTATACCGGGCTGGTGTTTTTCCGGCAGCTTCCCGCCGGCGTGCCCGGCGCTTACCGGCTGTTTGCCAATCTGGTTTCACTCGGAAAATGAAACCTCCCGCCGCTACGGAACCATCCGCGCGTGAATCTGAAGAAACCGGCCTGCCGTTTTTCCGGTCCTGGAAAAGCGTCTATCTTTTCGTCCTGGGCAGTTTTGTTTTTTGGGTCGCGCTGCTCATCGCGTTGACAGAATTCTTTTCATGAGCGCGCTCGACTTCGTTATCCTGATCGGCTCGATGCTCGGCATTGCCATTTATGGCATCTGGCGCACGCAGGGTCGCCGCAGCTTGAATGCCTACTTGCACGGCGACGGCCAAACGCCGTGGTTTGCCATCGGCCTGTCCGTGATGGCCACGCAGGCCAGCGCCATCACGTTTCTTTCGACGCCCGGCCAGGGCTACCTCGGAGGGCTTGGCTTCGTGCAGATTTATTTTGGCGTGCCGGTCGCGTTGATCATCATCGCTATTTTTTTCCTGCCCATTTTCCGCAAGCTGAATGTCTATACCGCCTACGAATTTCTGAGCCGGCGCTTCGACGGCAAAACCCGGCTGCTGGGCGCGGCGTTGTTTTTGGTGCAACGTGGCCTCGGCGCGGGCCTGACCATTTATGCGCCCGCGATTGTGCTCACCACCGTCTTCGGCTGGCCGCTCAATCTGACCATCATTTGCAGCGGCCTGCTGGTCATCATCTACACCGTGGCCGGCGGCAGCGACGCCGTGACCGTCACGCAAAAATACCAGATCGGCATCATCTTCGCGGGCATGCTCACTGCGTTTTGTCTGCTGGTGGCGAAACTGCCCGCCGGGCTCACCTTCACGGACACTCTGGCGCTGGCCGGCGGATTTCAGAAACTCAATGCGGTGAATTTTTCCACCGACGTTCATGTGCGCTACACGTTTTGGTCGGGATTGCTCGGCGGAACTTTTCTGATGCTGTCTTATTTCGGCACCGACCAGTCGCAGGTGCAGCGTTACATTTCCGGCGCGTCGTTGCGCGAAGGCCGGCTCGGCCTCATGTTCAACGCCGTCTGCAAAATCCCGATGCAGTTTTCCATTCTGCTGCTTGGCGTCCTGATTTTTGTCTTCTATCAATTCGAGCAGCCACCGCTGTTGTTCAATCCGGCATCGCATCAATATCTCGAGCAACACAACGACAGCGGACAACTGCAGGCGCTCGAAAGCGACTTTCAAAAGACCCACAACCAGGCACGCCAGCAAATCGAAAACTGGCTGGATGCCCGCCACAACGGGGATGCGTCCGGCGCCCGGACGGCCTTTGCCGCGGCTGCCGCGGCGCAACAACAAGGCGAAGCGATTCGCGCGAAGGCCGAAAAAACATTGTCGGCGGCCAATTCCGGCACCACGGCCAACGACGCCGACTACGTTTTCATTACGTTCATCCTGCACCAACTGCCGCACGGCGTCATCGGCCTGCTCGTGGCGGCGTTTTTCGCCGCCGCGCTGTCTTCAAAATCCGCCGAACTCAACGCGCTGGGCTCCAGCACCACCATTGACTTTTACCGACATCTCGTCAAACGCGACGCGACCGACGCCGCCTGCGTGGCCGCGTCGAAATGGTTCACCGCGTTTTGGGGGCTGGTCGCCATCGGCTTTGCTCTTTGCGCGCACCTGGCGGAAAACCTGATCCAGGCCGTGAACATTCTCGGCTCCATTTTTTACGGCGTGATGCTCGGCCTGTTTGTCGTGGCGTTTTTCATCCGGCGCGTTGGCGGCACGGCGGTTTTTTGGGCGGCGGTGGTGGCGCAATCACTCGTGTTTGTTCTCTATTTCAATCTCACCATTTCCTATCTTTGGTATCCGCTCATCGGCTGCGCTGCTTGCGTGCTGTTGAGCCTGGTCATCCAGGCCGCAATGGGTTCCAACGGAAAGCCCGCGGCGGCTCTGCCTGCGTCATGAGCGCTGCACCGGTCATTTGTTTCGGTCAACAACCGTGCGGGTTTTTCCCGCGACGCTTCCTGTTTGCCAAAATCCAGACAGCCCGCCGGCTGCAATCGGAAATCGGCGGCGAGATTGTCTTCTTCTGCCACGACAGCGACCATGACCCGCGCGAAACGCAGACGGTTCTGCGCCATCGCAAAACGGGCGAGCCGGCAACATTGAACTTCGCCTTCGTGAACAGAATCCAGCGGAAATTTTCACCGCTCCACCTCAAGCAGATCGCCGCTGGCTGGCAGGACAGGACGGCGCTTCAATTGCCGAATTACGTCGGGCATCCGCTGATCGGCATTTTCAAGAAAATTTCCGCCGCCACCGTGGCCGATTTCTGCCTGGAAATGTATCGCGGCATGGGTTTGCTGGATGGCATCCGGATGGTGCGTTCGAGCGACCCGGCCATCCGGCGTGCAGCCTGTGACGTGCCGGAATTTTTCGTGGATGTTCCGTTTGAGGGTGAAATCGTCCGCGCCCGTTTCAACGTTGGAGCGCCGAGCACCGACTCGGCTCGATGGGAAAAACCATCGGCACGCGCCGAGTCGGTGCTCGGCGCTCCAACGCTCACGTTGCACGAAGGTGGTGATTCCCACATCACGTTGCCGATGACGGCCTTCGGCAAGGAGCAAATCAGTCCGACGCGCGATACCCGGCTGGCTTGGATGCAATCGGCCGTGCATTGCACGCATTACGTTGCCGGTCCCGGCGAAAAAGCCTATCTTCGTCAGGAAGAAGCGCCGGAAATCACTTTTATAAATCGCGATGCCATTGACCGCCATGACGAAGCCTTCACCGAAATCCCGTCCTGAACCCGCGCCGCTGCTCGCTTTCGGCGCGCATCCCGACGACATCGAGTTCGGGTGCGGCGGCGTCATCGCGAAAGAAACCCGCGCCGGCCGCCCGGCGCATTTTGTCATTTGCTCGCGCGGTGAAGCCGGGACTCATGGCACGCCAAAACAACGTGTTGCCGAGGCGAAAAAATCCGCCGCGCTTCTCGGTTCAACGATTGAGTTTGTCGAACTGGACGGTGACGCGCATCTTGAAGTTCGCGCCGCCCATGCCATCAAGCTGGCGGGCATCATCCGCCGTGCAAAGCCGGGCATCGTGCTTGCGCCGAGCCTGGTCGAAAACCAGCATCCTGATCATCCGAAGTTGGGACAACTCGTGCGCGATGCCTGCCGGCTCGCCCGTTATGGCGGCATCAAGGAATTGCGCCGCGCGCCGGCTCACGCGATTGAGCAATTGTTTTATTACGCGGTAACGCCAGAAGCCGAACCTGCGAACATCACTCCGGCGCTCATTGACATTTCCGCGCCGGATGTTCTCCAGGCTTGGACCTCGGCGATGGAAGCACACGCCACGCAAACTTCTGTCCGCAATTACGTTGGGCTGCAACTCGCGCGGGCGCGTTTGCGCGGGCTGCGGGCTGGCATCGGCCACGCCATCGCCTTGTTTCCAAACGATCCGCTGGTGTTGGATTCGCTCGCGCAGACAAGCCGGCAAACGCGGCGTTTTTAGTTTGAACCACGGATGAATGCCCCAAAACTTCTCCTCCTCGTCGTCGTCCTCGACCTCGAAAAAACAAAATCGAGAACGAGGACGAGGGACGAGAACGAGGACGAGGAAATATGAAAATCGGCATCGCTTGTTATCCGACCGTCGGCGGCAGCGGCGTTCTCGCGACCGCCTTGGGCGAGGATTTGGCGCGACGTGGACACGAAGTTCATTTTTTCAGCTACGAACGCCCGTTCCGGTTGCCGGAAAACACGCCGCGATTGCATTTCCATCCGGTGGTGATCAACGAGTATCAACTGTTCAAATATCCCGATTACACCCTGCCGCTTTCAGTGCGGATGGCGGAGATCAGCCGGGAACACCGGCTGGATGTCCTTCATGTGCATTACGCCGTGCCGCACGCAACGGCGGCAATCCTCGCCAAATCCATGCTCCCCCCGGAATTGCAGCCGCGCGTTGTCACGACATTGCACGGCACGGACACCACGCTCCTTGGCGACGATCCGGGCTACGGACCGGCCATCCATCATGCGCTCACCTGTTCCGACGCTGTCACGGCGGTTTCGGCTTACCTGAAAGCGGAGACGCAACGGGTGCTCGGGTTCAAAGGGCCGCTGGAGGTCATCCACAATTTCTTTGCGCCGCGCCCGCCGCGCCGTTCGCGCGAGGAAGTGCGCCGGGAACTTGGCGTGGCGGACAACGAGGTGATGATTATCCATTCCTCGAATCTTCGCCCGGTGAAACGCATTGATCTCCTGCTCGAAACCCTGTCTCGCGTCCGCCCACGCGAGGCTTTCAAGCTCGTTGTCTTGGCCGGCGGAAGTTTTGAGCCGTTCATCAAAGACGTGCAACGGCAGGGTCTGAACGGCCGCGTCATCGTGCGCGAGAACGTGAATGAAATCGAAGATTACTTGCAAGCCGCCGACCTTGGACTGTTCACGTCTGAAACGGAGAGTTTTTGCTTGAGCATCCTTGAGGCAATGTTCTTCGGCTGTCCGAGCGTCGCGCGTCGCGCGGGCGGAATTCCGGAAGTGGTGGAGGACAACGTGAGCGGGATTCTGTTGCCGACCGATAATCCAGACGCCCTCGCGCAGGCGATTGAGGGTTTGATTCAGGACCCGAAGCGCCGGATGGCGATGGGGCAGGCAGCGCAGCGCCGGGCACGCGAACGGTTTTCAGCCAGGGTCATCGTGCCGCGCTACGAAGCGCTCTACCGGCGGGTGTGCAGCGCGTGAGCAGAAAATATTATTGAATGGCCGGAATGCCGAGTTGCGAGGCCGCTGCGGGCGTGCCGGTTTCGGAAGCCCTGGCCATGCGGTCGGTCGGCGGAATTTTTCCCGAATGAACATCGAGCAGCCGTGCGTGCGTGAGCCTGGCGGCCTCGACAAGTTCGTCATAGGGGCGGTCGGTGACATCCACCCAGCCGATGTTGTAATTTTCGCCGTCGGGACGCCCGGTGACAGGCTCATCAATCCATTGGAACCAGTGCGTGCCGATGACTTCGGGATGCGCGGCGGCGTGCTCGACATAATATTGATACGCGATGCCGCGTTCCTCCTGGTTCATCGCCTGCACCAATCCGGGTGCCATGCCGCGGCCCGGCACGCCGATGTGAAATTCCCCGATGAGCATCGGTTTGCCGACCAGTGAATATATTTTCTCCAGGTATCCGGGCGGCGGTTCCCCGGAATACTTGTTGAGGCTGTAAACATCGAAATCCTTCGCCAGCTTGATGACATAGTCCGGCGGCGTGCCGCCGAAGCGGATGCCGAGGTTGAGGTGGTTAGGATCGGCTTTTTTGACGGCGGTGTTGATGACCGCGAGGTAGCGCGCAAATGCGTCGAGCACGAGCTGGCGGCGGCGGTCAGGCGTGTCACCCTTTGCCAGCGCAGCTTTGAAATGTTCCTGCATTTCCGAAGGTTCGCCTTGAAGAACCAGATCAACGAACTGGCTTTCACGACCCGGCCATGGCGGTTCGTTGCCGATGAAATAACCAAGCAGATGGGGATCGTCCTTGTGCGGCGCGAGCTGGCGCACCGCCACGTCTTCGACCTGCTGCTGAAAATTGGTCGCATAAACATCCGGCAAACCCATGATCAAATTGCCGGTTTGAAATCCGCGCAGGGTCATGACATAAGGTTTGTTCAGCGGGGTCTTGTCGAGCACCTCACTCAAGCCGGTGCCGTAGGACGTGTTGAGTCCCCAGGCGTCCATTCGTTGCGCGGTGAGCTGGGCCCAGTTGGTGCGCCAGTCGTCGCCGTAGCGGCGCTGAATGTTCGCGCCGTAAAAATTCGCCTGCCTGCCACCGCCGCGTCCGCCGCCGAAAAAGTTCGTGTAGCCGGGCAACGGCTTCGGAATGGCGGCGAAATAATCCTCGCGCCCCGTGACCCGCGTGCCGGAGCCAACGCCGATGCCGTTGACGCCGGTCGAATAAAACAAATGGCCGTCCGGATCAACAAACCACCAGCGCCCGTCAATCCGCTCGACGCGGAAAAATCCCGTGGCCTTTGCCTTTGTGGAGGCGAAACCGCCGTAGGCATCGCGATCGGGAAACAAGGCGTCCTGCTTGAGTGCGTCGGCTTCGGCGGCCCAGGCCGATTTCAGGTCGGCTTCGGTGTGCGCCTTGCCGGGCCACTCGGCGTGGACATATTGGCCGAACTCATCAATCAGCGGCTTGCCTTCCAGCACATCGTCGCCGGGATCGTTCGTGGCGAGCGTGACCGAGCGGATTTCAAGCGTTGGCGAGCCGGCGGGATAACGCATGGTCACGCTCATGCCTTCGACGTTGGTCGTGGGTCCGAATCCGCCGGCCTCGATGTTGATCCAATACGAATTGCGCGGCTGGTTCACCGTCGCGGCCAGGTCGGAGCCGTTGCCAAGCCCCTGCCGGTAAAAGCGCAAAGGAATGGTAGCGCGCACCCAGACGCCGGGAAAAGGATGAACGCGCTTGGACACAGACCTGGGCGACATCTTCAAGCCGAGTTCGAACCGTTGACTGGAAGACGCGCGAAATTCGATCACGAGGAAATTATATCCCGTCCAGTCGGAAGGCAGGTCGGGATTGAGTTCCTTCAGCGTCCATTCGTGGGTGGAAACGGGTTTGTCGAACGTGACGGAGTTGGTCTCGGCGCTGCTCGTTGGAGGTGCGGCCAGACACCATGCCAAAAAAATGGCAAAGGCAGCCAGCGCGCGGGAAATCCAGCAGGGCGCGGTCATACCGACGGCGGCGGGCGTGGATTTTTTTCGAGAATTATAGCCGGAGATGGAAGTTTTCATATGGGCGATTTGCGGTGATTGTTTGCCGAAATTTCGAATAACGCAAAGAATTTTTCAACACGACGAGACATCAAGAGCGCAAGGGAAGCAACTGACCCGGATGGTGCCGACGGAGGGGGTCGAAACCTAGAAACCGGTTTCGCTTATTTTCGGGTGGATGCGGAAATCCATTGTAAATAAACGCTAATTTGCGTGTTTCGCATCACAATCATTTCCTCCAAAAACGCAACTTTCCGCATCCATCCACACGATTTTTGTCCCCAATTGTCCCCAAGAATCGCCCGGCTTTTATTTCATTTTTGTTCATAATATTAAAGTGCCGTTCTAGCTCATTTGCACGGTTTCTACTTTCGGAAATTTTGAGGCGGGATGCAACTGCCAATATCAATTGTCGGAAAGGAACTTCCTTTTCGCCGTGACCAACGCGCTTTCCTGCTCCACTTCGCCGGCC
>Ga0181534_10002278_pt1 | contig 11982 bp, 9 predicted proteins | sample PEATcosm2014_Bin_37_FD_119758 | JGI IMG/M metagenome (GOLD analysis project Ga0181534, IMG submission 119758) | Peatland microbial communities from MTU Mesocosm Facility, Houghton, MI, USA - PEATcosm2014_Bin17_10_metaG | ecosystem: Environmental > Terrestrial > Soil > Wetlands > Peat | place...
GAGTTCGATCCCAACGCCCACGAGGCGGTCGGCCATCTGCCGGCCGCGGACCCCGGACCGGGGGCGGCGGCCGGTGCCACGGCGGGCGACGAGCCCGCGGTGCCCGGCGCCACCGGCGAGCCGGTGGTGGGTCAGGTGATGAGGGCCGGCTACCGGTGGCGGGGCACCGTCGTCCGCCCGGCCATGGTGATGGTGCGGGGCTAGCAGCGATACGAAGGCCGCAACGGCAGGAAAGGACCGGGTAGACACCGAGTGGCGCCGCAACGCGAATGGTTCGAGAAGGATTACTACAAGACCCTGGGCGTGTCGTCGACGGCGACGGCCAAGGAAGTCACCAGCGCGTACCGGAAGCTGGCCAAGAAGCACCATCCCGACACCAACCCGGGACAGGAGGAGACCTTCAAGGAGATCTCCGCGGCCTACGACGTCCTCGGTGACGCCGATCGGCGCAAGGAGTACGACGAGGTCCGCACCATGGGCCCGGTGGCCGGCGGCTTCGGCGGCGGCGGCTTCCCCGGTGGGTTCGGGGGACCGGGGGCGGGAGGCGGTTACCGGGTCGAGGACATGGGCGACCTAGGGGACATCTTCGGCGGCCTGTTCGGGCGGGGGCGCCAACGCGGCGGCGCCACCGGGCCCCAGCGCGGCGCCGACGTGGAGACCGAGCTGCACCTCTCCTTCGAGGACGCCGTGGCCGGGGTCACCACCTCGGTCAACGTGACCACCGATGCCCGCTGCCACACCTGCCACGGGTCGGGGGCCGCCCCGGGCACCCAGCCCACGACCTGCCCGCGCTGCGGGGGCTCGGGCTCCCTGCAGGACAACCAGGGCCTGTTCTCCCTGAGCCAGATCTGCCCCCGGTGCGGAGGCCGGGGCACCATCGTGACCACCCCCTGCCCCACGTGCTCGGGCACCGGCATGGAGCACCGCAACCGCTCGGTGAAGGTGCGCGTGCCCGCCGGCGTTGAGGACGGCCAGCGCATCCGGGTCAAGGGGCGGGGTGCGGCCGGACGGGGCAACGGCCCGAGCGGCGACCTCTACGTCGTGGTGCGGGTGGACCGGCACGGCCTGTTCGGCCGGCGCGGCCGCAACCTCACCCTCTCGGTACCTGTCTCCTATGCCGAAGCCACCCTGGGCACCACGCTGACCGTGCCCACCCTGACCGACCCGGTCACCCTGCGGGTCCCGGCCGGCACGCCCTCGGGCCGCACCTTCCGGGTCAAGGGGAGGGGAGTCCCGGCCGGCAAGAAGAGCGCCACCGGCGACCTGCTGGTCACGGTGGACGTGGAGGTGCCCGAGCAGCTCACCGATGAGCAGCGCGCCGCGGTGGAGGCGTTGGCCGCGGTGTTCGAACCGCCAACCCGCGACAGCCTGGGAGTGTGAGATGAGCGACGATCCCCGTACCCGAGCCGTGTACGTGATCTCGGTGGCCGCCGAGATCACCGGCGTGCACCCCCAGACCCTGCGGGTCTACGAGCGCAAGGGCCTGCTCGACCCCAGCCGGACCGAGGGCGGGAGCCGCCGTTTCAGCGAGCAGGACCTCGACCGCCTGCGCCACATCCAGAGCCTGACCAACGCCGGCCTCAACCTGGAGGGGGTCCGCCGGGTGATGGAGCTCGAGGCCGAGGTGGCCAGGCTCCACGGCGAGCTGGAGGCCACCCGCGCCGAGGCGCGTGAGGCGGTGGCCCTCACCCACCGACAGTACCGGCGGGAGCTGGTGCCCTTGAGCCAGAAGCTCGTGCCCACCCGGCCGAGCCGTCGTTCGACCCAGAAGGTGGTGGGGACCCGATGAGCATCAACCCGGACCGATGGACCGTGAAGACCCAGGAGGCCTTCTCCTCGGCCGCCGATCGGGCTCGGGCGGCCAACAACCCCGAGATCACCCCCGACCATCTGCTGGCCGCCGTGCTCGATCAGGCCGACGGCATCGCCGGGCCCATCCTGACCCGGGTGGGCGTGGAGCCGGCGGTGGTGGCGGAGCGCATCGCCGCCACGCTGGCCCGGCTGCCCCACAGCGTGGGCGGGGCCGAGCCCGGCATCGACCGCGCCCTGCGCGACGTGCTGACGGCGGCCGACGGCCTGCGCACCGACATGGGCGACGAGTACCTCTCCGTCGAGCACCTGGTGCTGGCCATGGCCGACCGCATCGGGGTGGACCGCGAGCAGCTGCTCGCCGCCCTGCGTGACGTTCGGGGCAGCCACCGGGTCACGTCGCAGAACCCCGAGGAGACGTTCCAGTCCCTCGAGCGGTACGGCCGGGACCTCACCGCCCTGGCCCGTCAGGGGAAGATGGACCCGGTCATCGGGAGGGACGAGGAGGTGCGCCGGGTCATCCAGGTGCTGTCCCGCCGTACCAAGAACAACCCGGTCCTGATCGGCGAGCCCGGGGTGGGGAAGACGGCCATCGTCGAGGGCCTGGCCCAGCGCATCGTCGAGGGCGACGTCCCCGAGGGGCTGAAGGGCAAGCGGGTCATCGGCCTGGACATGGGCTCGATGGTGGCCGGGGCCAAGTACCGGGGCGAGTTCGAGGAGCGGCTGAAGGCCGTGCTGAAGGAGATCACCGACGCCGAGGGCGAGATCATCACCTTCATCGACGAGCTCCACACCATCGTGGGGGCGGGCGGCGGCGCCGAGGGGGCCATGGACGCCGGCAACATGATCAAGCCGATGCTGGCCCGCGGCGAGCTGCGCCTCATCGGGGCCACCACCCTCGACGAGTACCGCAAGTACATCGAGAAGGACGCCGCCTTGGAGCGCCGGTTCCAACAGGTCTTCGTGCCGCCGCCCTCGGTGGAGGACACCATCGCCATCCTGCGCGGCCTGAAGGAGCGGTACGAGGTCCACCACGGCGTCCGCATCCAAGATGCCGCCCTGGTCGCTGCGGCGGTGCTCTCCGACCGCTACGTGACCGGACGGTTCCTCCCCGACAAGGCCATCGACCTCATGGACGAGGCGGCCAGCCGGCTGCGCATCGAGATCGACTCCATGCCCACCGAGCTCGACGTGGTCACCCGGCGCATGCGCCAGCTGGAGATCGAGCGCATGGCCCTGGCCAAGGAGACCGACAGCGCCTCGGCCGAGCGCCTGGCCCGCCTCGACGAGGAGCTGGCCAACCTGTCCGAGGAGTCGGTGGCCATGACGGCCCACTGGCACTCCGAGAAGGAGGCCATCACCACCATCCAGAACCTGAAGGGCCAGCTGGAGCAGTTGCGGGGCGACGCCGAGCGGCTGAGCCGCGAGGGGAGCCTGGCCGAGGCCTCGGAGATCACCTACGGGCGGATCCCCACGCTCGAGCACGAGGTGGAGGTGGCCACCCACGCCCTCGACGAGCTGCAGAAGAGCCAGCGCTTCCTGAAGGAGGAGGTCGACGCCGAGGACGTGGCCGAGGTGGTCAGCCGGGCCACCGGGGTGCCGGTGAGCCGGCTGCTGGAGGGCGAGGTGGAGAAGCTCATCCGCATGGAGGACGCCCTCCACGCCCGGGTGGTGGGGCAGGACGAGGCCGTCTCGGCCGTGTCCAACGCCATTCGGCGCAGCCGCGCCGGCCTGTCCGACCCCAACCGTCCCATCGGCTCGTTCCTCTTCATGGGGCCGACCGGGGTGGGCAAGACGGAGCTGGCCCGGGCCCTGGCCGAGTTCCTCTTCGACGACGCCAAGGCCATGGTGCGGATCGACATGGGGGAGTACGGCGAGCGCCACTCGGTGGCCCGGCTGGTCGGTGCGCCCCCCGGGTACGTGGGCTACGAGGAGGGCGGCCAGCTCACCGAGGCCATCCGCCGCCGGCCCTACGCCGTTGTCCTGCTCGACGAGCTGGAGAAGGCCCACCCCGACGTGTTCAACATCCTGCTCCAGGTGCTGGAGGACGGACGGCTCACCGACGGCCAGGGCCGCACGGTGGACTTCACCAACACGGTCCTGATCATGACGTCCAATATCCCCGGTGAGCCCATCGAGCACTTCAAGCCGGAGTTCGTCAACCGCATCGACGAGATCGTGCGCTTCTCGTCGCTGACCCCGGCCGACCTGGCCCGCATCGTGTCGATCCAGCTGGGTGGACTGCGCCGGCGGCTGGCCGAGCGCCGGCTGGCCCTGTCGGTGACCCCGGCGGCCGAGGCCCTGCTGGCCGAGGAGGGCTTCGATCCCGACTTCGGGGCTCGGCCTCTCCGGCGGGTCATCCAGCGCCAGGTGGAGGACCCGTTGGCCCTGGCCCTCCTCGAGGGACGCTACGCCGAGGGGACCACGGTCACCGTGGACGCCGAGGACGGGGCCATCGCTCTCGTCTGACCACCTGAGCTGACGTCGCCCACCGTCGCCCACCGGATCTCCCGGTGGACGCCGGCAGCCCGAGGGGGCGATCATGTGGCCCTGTCGTCGGCGAAAGGGGTTGCGGTTCGATGCTCGGGGGCCCAGCGGTGAACGCGCTGTCGGCGACGGTGGCCGCACTGACCCTGCGACTCACCTTCGCCAACGTCTTCTCCCTCCTCCTCGCCGTGGTCTTCGTCGTGGTGCTGGCGCTGGTGAGCGCGCGTCTGGTCGGGATCGCCGTGGGCGGGTGGCGCTCCCTGTCCACGGCGGTGGTCGGCACGCTGATCGGCGCCATCGGCGCCGAGGCGGTGATGCGGGGCAGGCACGACACCACGGTGGTCTATGCCCTCACCGCCCTGTTCGGCGTGCTGGCCACCATGGTGCTGATGATCATCCCCGAGGCGGTGGGCCGCCGCCGGGAGGTCGGCCGCCGCCGCCGGTCCCGGCGCATGTGGCTCCACCCGGTGCGGTGGGTCCGCCGGGGCCTGGCCCCCCTCGGCCGGTCGTGGGAGGTGGTGTCGGTGGCCCGGCGCAACGGGCTGGCCCGGCCCCAATTCCTCTCCACCTCGGGGATCGCCAGCGCTGAGTTCGGCCGCCGCCTCCGGCTGACCCTCGAGGAGGTGGGCGGGATGTTCGTGAAGTTCGGCCAGATCGCCTCCACCCGCAGCGACCTGCTGTCGGAGCCGGTCATCGAGGAGCTCTCCCGCCTCCGCTCGTCGGTGCGGCCCATTCCGGCCGACCAGGTGCGTCCGCTCATCGAGGACGAGCTGGGCCGCAAGGTCGAGGAGGTGTTCGCCTCCTTCGACTTCGAGCCGCTGGCCGCGGCCTCCATCGGCCAGGCCCACCGGGCCACCCTGACCACCGGGGAGTCGGTGGTGGTCAAGATCCAGCGTCCCGGTCTCGACGACCTGCTCCGCCGGGACGCCACCGTATTGCGGTTGGCGGCCCGGATGGCCGAGCGGCGCATCCCCGGGGCCGCCGAGCTCGGCGTGCGCGGCCTGGCCGACGAGCTGATCACCAGCATGGACCACGAGCTGGACTACGTGCGCGAGGCCACCATGTGCGACCGGCTGCGGGACGCCGTGTCCCACGACGACCCGGCCGACGACGTGATCCGGGTGCCGGCGATCTTCAACGGGCTGTCCACCGACCGGCTGCTGGTCATGGAGGAGGCCCCCGGCCAACCCATCGACGCCCCCGGGGCCATCGACGCCAGCGGGGCCCCGCCCCATCTGCTGGCCTCGTCCCTGCTGACCAGCTTCCTCGACCAGGTCCTCTACGGAATGATCTTCCACGCCGACCCCCATCCGGGCAACCTCATGGTCGACCAGTGGGGACGGCTGTGGCTGCTCGACTTCGGCGCCGTGGGCCTCCTCGACCCGGTGACCCGCCGGGCCCTCCAGGACATCGCCATCGGCATGAGTGCCAACGAGCCGGTGGTGGTGGCCCGGGCCGTCCGTCACCTGGCCGGTGCCGACGCCACCGCCGACCTGCAGAGCCTCGAGTCCGACATCGCCACGCTGATGGTGGAGAGTGCCGGAGGCTTCGACCCGGCCATGATCCCCGAGGTCCTGGCCGTCATGACCCGGCACGGCCTCCACGTGCCGGCCTCGATGACGTCGCTGTCCAAGGCGCTGCTGACCCTGGACGGCACCTTGCGGCTCATCGACCCGACCTTCGATCTGGCCCGGGAGGCCACGGCGGCGGCCGACGCCCTCTCCACCCGGGACCCCGACATGGCCGGCGACCTCCTCCAACAGGAGCTACGCCGGGCCCTTCCCGCCCTGCGCACGCTGCCCGAGCACCTCGACGAACTGGCCACCCAGCTGCGGGCCGGACGCCTGAGCGTGCGCGTGGAGCGGTTCGCCGACCGTGACGAGCAGGTCGTGAGCCGGTGGATCGACCGGATCCTGGTGGCCGTGTTCGGATCGATGGGCCTCGTGGCCTCGGGGGTCATCCTGGTGGCGGCGGAGCTGGCCCCGTCCCACGACATCCGGATCTCGCTCCAGGCCATCGGCTTCATCGGCCTGGTGTTCTCGTCGGTCCTCTTCATGAGGGCCGTGGCCCAGGCCCTGCGGCGCGAGCGGACGTCGCTCGAGCCGTAGGGCCGGTCTGTCGGTCCACCGACGCGTCCGGCCCTCCCTCAGTCGGCACCCAGTTCGGCCAGCGCGCCCAGGGTTCTCCGCGTGGCGGCCACGTTGGCGGCACCCACCCGCTGGGTGAGGGCGGCGTCGACGTCCTCCACGGCGCCGTGCGCGGCCTCGGCGGCCAGCCGGCCCCGTTCGGTGAGGGTCACGGTCATCCGACGACGGTCCTCGGTGTCGGGCGTGCGGATGAGATAGCCCCGGAGCACCAGGGTGTCCACCAGCTGCCCGGCCGCCTGCTTGGACATCCCCAGCTCCCGGATGATCCCGCCGAGGGGGGAGCCGGTGCGGGCGATGGCCCCGACGACGTAGGCCCCGTTGCGGGGCAGGTCGTCGCATCCCACCCGGGCCAGCGCCTCCCGGGTCGCCGCTCCGTAGCTGCGGAGGGCCCCCCGCAGCAGGGTCGAGACGACCACCACCTCGTACCAGGGGCTCGCGGTGGCTTCGTGTTCCTCGCTGCTCATGCCGGTCACCATATAGTCAACTTTTCAGATAGTCAATATTTATGACTATACTGCCGACCATGACCCAGGCCCACGCCGCTCCGTCCGGGACCAGCCAGGCGGTGGCGGCATGGCGGGCCGGTCTGTCCCGGCCGTCGAGCGCCGACGGCGATCCCGGCGCCCAGGCCGTGCTGTGCGCCGGCATGGTCCCGGTCCGTGACCCGGCCATGCGCGCCCACCTGCGCGCCCGCACCCGGTTCTTCGACGCCCGGGTGCTGGGGGCCTTGGAGCAGGGGACGGTCCAGGTGGTCGTGCTCGGCGCCGGCTACGACGACCGGGCCCTCCGCTTCCGGTCACCCGGCGTCCACTTCTACGAGGTGGACCATCCGGGCACCCAGCAGGACAAGCGCCTCCGGCTCGAGCGCATGGGGGCCGACCTGACCGGTGTGACGCTGGTGCCGGCGGACTTCCGCCATGACGATGTGGCCGCGGTCCTGCAGGGTGCCGGCCATCGCGCCACGCTCCCCACCCTGGTGCTGGCCGAGGGCCTCTTCATCTACCTCGACGAAGAGGCCGTGGTCGACCTGCTGGCCGGCGTGCGGGCCCGCGCCGCCGCCGGCAGCGCCCTGGTGGCCAGCCTGGCCGTCCACCCCGAGGGGGTCGACTCGGCCCTGGCTACGACGCGGGCCAATGCCGGCCGGCCCCGTGCGCAGGCCGAGCCGTGGCGCACCATCATGTCCGCGTCGGCCCACCTCGAACTGATGGAGCGGTCGGGATGGAGGGTGGCCGAGGCGGTCGACGACGCCTCGCTCGACGATGAGGCCGTCCCCGGCCGATCGCTCCTCGTCGTCGCCCACCCCTGAGGATTCCGTGGCACCCGGGAGCCCGGGCCAACCCTCACGGTCCGGCGGCCCTGCGGGCTACACTGGTGCGTAATCCGCTTTTCGCAACGGAGGAGAGACGCGTGCCGGCAACCGTCGTCGTCGGGACCCAGTGGGGTGATGAAGGCAAGGGCAAGCTGACCGATCTCCTGGCCAAGGAGATGGAGCTGGTCGTCCGGTACCAGGGCGGCCACAACGCCGGCCACACCATCGTGGTGGACGGCGAGACCTTCGCCCTCCAGCTGGTCCCGAGCGGGATCCTCTACGACCACATCACCCCGGTCATCGGCAACGGCGTGGTGGTCGACCCCACCGTGCTCCTGGCCGAGGTGGACACCCTGGCCGGCAAGGGCATCGACACCAGCCGGCTGCTGGTCAGCGGCAACGCCCACCTGATCATGCCGTACCACCACGAGCTCGACCAGCTGGCCGAGCGGTACCTGGGCAAGAACAAGCTGGGCACCACCAAGCGGGGCATCGGCCCGGCCTACGCCGACAAGTCGTCACGGGTGGGACTGCGGGTGCAGGACCTCCTCGACCCCAAGATCTTCCGCCAGAAGCTCGACGTGGTCCTGAAGGAGAAGAACGCCGTCCTGGCCAAGGTGTACAACACCCTGCCGCTGTCGGCCGACGAGATCTGCGCCCACTACCTCGACGAGCTGGCCCCGCGGGTCATCCCCATGGTGGCCGACACGGTGGGGCTGCTCCACGACGCCCTCGAGCGGGGGGCCCATGTGCTGTTGGAGGGGGCCCAGGCCACGTTCCTCGACCTCGACCACGGCACCTATCCCTTCGTCACCTCGTCCAACCCGGTGGCCGGCGGGGCCTGCACCGGTGCGGGGATCGGCCCCCGTTACGTCGACGAGGTCATCGGCATCGCCAAGGCCTACGTCACGAGGGTGGGGAGCGGCCCGTTCCCCACCGAGCTGGTCGACGACATCGGCGACACCCTGGTGGACCGGGGCCACGAGTACGGGGTCAACACCAAGCGCCGGCGCCGGCCCGGGTGGTTCGACGCCGTCATGATGCGCCAGGCCGTGCGCCTCAACTCACTGTCCGAGGTGGCCCTGACCAAGCTCGACGTGCTGGACACCTTCGACACCGTCAAGGTCTGCGTGGCCTACGAGGCCAACGGCGAGCGCTTCACCCACCCCCCCTACCACCAGTCCGTCTTCCACCAGGTCACCCCCATCTACGAGGAGCTCCCGGGCTGGAAGACCGATATCACCGGCGCCACCGAGCTGAGCGACCTGCCCCAGGCGGCCCGGGACTACGTGGGATTCCTGGCCGAGCAGATCGGCACGCCGGTCCGCCTGGTCGGCGTGGGACCGGGCCGCGACCAGTTCGTCCGCTTCGCCGCATGAGCGGATCGGTGCCACCCGGGCCAGCGGCGGCGACGAGGCCTGTCCGCACCGTGTGCGTGGTCGGCTCGGGGGGACGGGAGCACGCCCTGGCCGTCGTGCTCGGGCGCACGGCGGACGTGATCGTGACCCCGGGCAACCCGGGCATCGGCGGGGTGACCGCCGAGGGCCACACCATCACCAGCGTGGCCACCCCGGCCGAGGACATCGAGGCCGATCTGTACGTGATCGGACCCGAGGCGCCACTGGTCGACGGGCTGGCCGACCGCCTCCGGGCCGCCGGCCGCCTGGTGTTCGGCCCGGGCGCCGACGGCGCCCGGCTGGAAGGCTCGAAGGCGTTCATGAAGGAGATGCTGGCCGAGGCGGGCGTGCCCACGGCCCGCTTCGATGTCTTCACCGACCCGGCGGCGGCCAAGGCCCATCTGCGCTCCCTGCCCGGGCCCTGGGTGATCAAGACCGACGGACTGGCTGCCGGCAAGGGCGTGCTGGTCACCAGCTCCCTGGCCGAAGCCGACGCCGACATCGACGCCAAGCTGTCCGGTGACGCCTTCGGCGACGCCGGCCGGCGGGTGGTGGTCGAGGAGGGACTGGTCGGTCCGGAGTGCTCCCTGCTGGTCCTGTGCGACGGCCACCGGCTGGCCGCCCTGGCCCCGGCCCAGGACTTCAAGCGGCGGGACGATCTCGACGGTGGGCCCAACACCGGGGGCATGGGTGCCTACTCGCCCGTGCCTATGGTCGACGACGGCCTGGTCGAACGGCTGGTCGAAGAGGCGGTCGCCCCCCTGGTGGCGGCGCTGGTGGCCCGGGGCATCGACTACCGGGGCGTGCTCTATGCCGGGCTCATGCTGACCCCGGACGGCCCCAGGGTCCTCGAGTTCAATGTGCGGTTCGGCGACCCCGAGACCCAGGTGGTGCTGCCCCGTCTGGAGGGGGACCTGGCCGCGCTGTTGGCCGAGGTGGCGTCGGGCTCCCTGTCGACCCGGCCCCGCTTCACCGACACCGCCGCGGTGTGTGTGGTCATGGCCTCCGAGGGCTACCCCGAGTCCCCCCGGACCGGGGACGCCATCGCCGGACTCGACGCTGCCGCCCGGGTGGAGGGGGTGACGGTCTTCCATGCCGGCACCGCGCCCGCCGTTCCGGATGCCGGCGAGGGGGCCGTGGTCACCGCCGGGGGCAGGGTGCTCGGCGTCACCGCCCTGGGCCCGACGATCGCCGAGGCCCGAACACGTGCCTACCGCGGTGTCGGGGCCATCTCGTGGCCCGGGGCTCACGCCCGCACGGACATCGCCCAGGTGGCTGCGTCGTCCGACGCCGGCCGTGCGCCGCCGTCCGCCACCGGCCGGACCGCCGCGGTCGATCTGGTGGCCGCGGCCACAGAACCGGTGTCCCGATGATCCCCCGCTACGCCCCCCCGGCCATGGCGGCGCTCTTCTCCGACGAGGCCCGGTTCGCCATGTGGCTGCAGGTCGAGCTGTTGGCCACCGAGGGCTGGGCCGAGGTCGGGGACGTGCCGGCCGAGGCGGCGGAGGTGTGCCGGGCCAAGGCCCCGACGGTGGACGCGGCCTTCGTGGAGGCGGTGGACGAGCGGGAACGGATCACCGACCACGACGTGGCCGCCTTCGTCGACGTGGTGCAGGAGGCCGTCGGCCAGCCCGAGGGCTCGTGGATCCACTACGGGCTGACCTCCTCGGACGTGGTCGACACCGCATTGTGCGCCACCCTGACCCGGGCCTCCGACCTGCTCATCGAGGCCGCCTCGGCGCTGGTCGGGGCGCTCAAGGCCCGTGCCCTCGAGTGCATCGACATCCCGGTCACCGGGCGCACCCACGGCATGCACGCCGAGCCCACCACCTTCGGGGCCAAGTTCTCGTTGTGGGCGCTGCAGGCCGACCGGGACGTGCAGCGCCTCCGGGCGGCGCGCCAGCGGGTGGCCGTGGGCAAGCTGTCCGGCGCGGTGGGGACCTATTCCAACATCGACCCCCGGGTCGAGGACCACGTCTGCCGGGCCCTGGGCCTCACCCCGACCCCGGCCACCCAGGTGGTGGCCCGCGACCGCCATGCCGAGTACCTGTGGGCCTGCGCCTCGGTGGGGGCCACCATCGAGCTCATCGCCACCGAGGTGCGCCACATGGCCCGCAGCGAACTGGGCGAGGCCGAGGAGCCGTTCAAGCCGGGCCAGAAGGGCAGCTCGGCCATGCCCCACAAGCGCAACCCCATCCTGTCCGAGCGGCTCTGCGGCCTGGCCCGGGTCCTCCGGGGCTACCTCTCGGCCGGGCTGGAGGACGTGGCCCTCTGGCACGAGCGGGACATCTCCCACAGCTCGGTGGAGCGGGTGGTGCTCCCCGATGCCAGCATGCTCACCCTCTACATGCTGGAGAAGGCGCGGGGCCTCGTGGAGGGCCTCGTCATCCACCCCGAGCGGGCCCTGGCCACGCTGACCGAGGGGAGCCACGGCCTGGTGTTCAGCCAGTCGGTCCTGCTGGCCCTGGTCAGCGGAGGACTGAGCCGCGACGCCGCCTACCGGATCGTGCAGCGCGACGCCCGGGCGGCCTGGTCCGAGGGTCGGCCGTTCCGCCAGGTCCTCGACGAGGATCCCGAGGTCACCCTGTCGCCCGCGGCCCTCGACGACGCCTTCGACCTGACCCGCACGCTGCGCCATGTCCACCGGTTCACCGATGCCCTGGACGCGCTCGCCCCGTGACTGCCTCATCGATCAGTGAGCCGCTCGCCCTCCTCCAGTCGGGCAAGGTGCGGGAGGTCTACGACGCCGGCGCCGGCCGGCTGCTCATGGTGGCCTCCGACCGCATCTCCGCGTTCGACGTGATCATGGACGAGCCCATCCCCGACAAGGGCC
>Ga0181534_10002280_pt1 | contig 11975 bp, 9 predicted proteins | sample PEATcosm2014_Bin_37_FD_119758 | JGI IMG/M metagenome (GOLD analysis project Ga0181534, IMG submission 119758) | Peatland microbial communities from MTU Mesocosm Facility, Houghton, MI, USA - PEATcosm2014_Bin17_10_metaG | ecosystem: Environmental > Terrestrial > Soil > Wetlands > Peat | place...
CCTTTCATGCGCTCACCCCCGGAAGACAGAAAGGCTATTTGCTGCATTTCGCCGGGGCGAAGCAATCGGCGACTCGAACCGCGCGCGTGGAGAAACATGCGCCCAGGATTTTGAAAGGGTTGGGGCTGGATGATTGAATGCTCATATCGTCGTCCGGAAGTGATAGGACTTGGGGCGCGTGAGCTGTTCGAAGCCCACGCGCGACAGGGTGCAGCCGCGCCCCGAATTCTTGACGCCGGTCCAGGCGAGAGCCGGATCGAGATAGTCGCAGCGGTTCAGGAACACCGTGCCGGTGTCCAGCGCATCGCCGAGCCTCTCGGCGCGCGCCGCGTCCGAGGAGAAAATCGCGGCGGTGAGGCCGAACTCGCTGTCGTTCATGAGGCGCAGCGCCTCTTCGTCCGAACCGACTTTCATGATGCCCACCGCGGGACCGAAGGTTTCCTCACGCATGATGGCCATCGAGTGGTCGACCCCCACCAACACCTGCGGCGCAAGATACGGGGTTCCAGGCTCGGAGGCCGCGAACAATGCCTGGTCGATGACCTGACTGGCGCCTCGGGCAAGCGCGTCGCGCACCTGGGCGCGGACCGCGTCGGCGGCCGCGGTGCGCACCACCGGCCCGAGCGTCGTTTCCGGATCGAGCGGGGATCCCAGGCGATAGCTCTGCGTGAGGTCGACCACGCCTGAGAGAAATTCCTCGTAGCGCGATGCCGCCACATAGATCCGCTTGATGCCACAGCAGGACTGGCCGGCGTTGAAGAAGGCGCCGTCGGTCAAGGTTTCGATGGCGTGGGCGAGGTTGGCGTCATCGCGCACATAGGCCGGATCCTTGCCGCCGAGTTCCAGGCCCGAGGTGGCGAACCCCGAAGCCGTCGCCGCGACCACCGCCCGGCCGCCCGACACCGAGCCCGTGAAGCACACGCTCGCGATGCGCGCATCGCCCATCAGGCGGGCGGTGTCGGCGTGCGAGAGGTGCAGGTACTGGAACACGCCGGCCGGGACGCCGGCGCTTGCGAAGGCTTCCAGAAAGCGCTCGGCGCACAGCGGCGTCTGATGCGAATGTTTGAGCACCACTGCGTTGCCGGCGATCAGCGCCGGCAGTACGGCGTTGACCGCCGTCAAGTAGGGGTAGTTCCACGGTGCCACCACGGCGATCACACCCAAGGGTACACGCTTGATCTGGCGCCGGAAGCCGGGCTTCTCGGCCGGGCGCACGGGAGCCAGCGCCTCCGGCGCCACGCTCAACATGGAGCGCGCTCGCTCTTCGAAGCCGCGGATCTCGCCCGGCGAGTGGCGCAGCGGCCGTCCCATCTGCCACGTGATCTCGGCGGAAATGTCGATGGATTTGGCGACGAAGGCCTCTACGGCCCGCGTGAGTACCTCGCAGCGTGCCGCCAGCGGTGTGGATGCCCAGCCGCGCTGGGCGCTCTGGGCGGTCTCGAGCGCGCGGTCGATGCCGGCGGCCGTCTCGAGGGTTCGCACGGCGTAGACCCGGCCGTCGATGGGACTGATGGTCTTGAGTGTCTCGGTCATAGGGCTCAAATGATCTCGAAATATCGGGCGAGTTCCCAGTCCGTGATGGCCTTGCGGAATTCTCGCTCTTCCCACTGGCGGGTGGCGGCGTAGTGCTCGACGAACGCATCGCCGAACAGCGCCCGCGCGGCCTTGGACGCGGCCAGGCGTTCGGCGGCCTCGTACAGCGTCGCCGGGAGACGCCGATGGGGCGGGTGGTCGCGGTCGTAGGCATTGCCCTCGATCGGCGCATCGGGCTCGATGCGATGCTCGATGCCCCACAGCCCGGAACCGATCGCCGCGGCGAGCGCGATGTAGGGATTGATGTCCGCCGCGGCAATCCGGTACTCGATGCGCTGGCTCGACGCGCCGCCGCGGATCACGCGCAGCGCGGTGGTGCGGTTCTCCACCCCCCAGGTAGCCGAGGTCGGCGCCCAATATCCCGGCACCAGGCGCGAGTAGCTGTTCACCGTGCCGGCGACCATGGCGAGCAGCTCCGGCATCAGCGCCTGCTGGCCGCCCAGGAACCAGCGCATGGCATCCGACATGTCGTGCGCCTTGGAGGGATCGTGGAATACGCCGTCGCCGTTGGCGGCGCGCAGCGAAATGTGCAGATGGCCGCTCTGGCCCGGAACGGCATTGGACCACTTGGCCATGAACGTCGCCATCAGGCCGCGGCGCTGCGCGAGCACCTTGGCGTAGGTCTTGAAGAGTGCCGCGCGGTCGGCGGCTTCGAGCGCCTCGCAGTAGCTGAGGGCAGCCTCGAGAACCCCGGGCCCCGTCTCGGTGTGCAAACCCTCGATCGGAAATCGCATGGTCTGGCCGAGGTCGAGGAGCTCGTGATACAGCTCCGATTGCACGGAACTGCGCAGCACGGAATAGCCGAACGCGCCGGGCGTCATGGTCTTCAAGCCCCGATAGCCCTTGTCGCGAACCGATTGCGGCGTCTCCTCGAAGAGAAAGAATTCGAATTCCGCCGCGGCGCTCACCGTAAACCCTGAGCCCGCGGCCCGCTCGAGCACCCGCCGCAGCGTGCCGCGCGGGCACACCGATTCGGCACGGCCGGCGAATTCGCCGAGAAAGAGCGCGGTCTTCGGCTCGAAGGGGATCTCGCGCCGGGTCTGCGGCAGGACGCGCACCGTGGCGTCGGGGTAGGCGGTATGCCAGCCGGTGAACGTGGTGTTGTCGTAGAGCGCATCGTTCGAGTCCCAGCCCAGGATCACGTCGCAGAACCCGAGATTCTTGTCGAGCGCGGACAGGAACTTGTCGCGGCTCAGGTATTTTCCGCGCAGCACTCCGTCCGTATCGAAGACGCCGATCTTCACGTGCTCGATGCCGCGCTCGGTGAGAAAGTCGCGCAGGTCCGCGGGCCGACTCATGGCCGGGTCTCTCGCGAGGATTTTTCGATCACACCTCCCTTCATGACGAAGGAGACCCGCTCGACGGCTCTGATGTCATCGAGCGGCGATCCGGGGACGGCGATAATGTCGGCGTAGAAGCCCGGCTTCAGCTGGCCTATCTGGCCGCTCCATCCGAGCAGCTTCGCGCCATTCAGTAAGTCGGCCTGCAGAACAGCGAGCGGCGTCATCCCATACTGCACCATCAATTCGAGCTCGCGCGCCTGCGTCCCGTGAGGGAAGGGACCGACATCGGAACCGACGGCGAAGGGAATGCCTGCGGCAATCTGTTTCTTGAATTCCTTGATCTTGTAGTCGAGCAGACGGCTCTCGCGCTGCGCGCCCGGGCCCGGTTGGCGGGAGAAATACTCGAACACCGTAAAGGTCGGCACGGCCGGAATTTTCTTCTCCTTCATGAGGCGCATGGTCTCATCGCTCAGCTGCGTGGCGTGGTCGATGGAGGCCACTCCGGCTTGCGCCGCGTACAAGGTTCCCGGTTCGCCCATGGCATGCACGGCGACGCTGCCGCCCAGACGGGACGCTTCGTCAACCGCCGCCTTGAGCTGGGCGGCCGTGTATTGGTAGGGCGTGGAAAGCTCGCCGCCGGCCACCGTGTCCTTCCCCGTTTCGTAGATCTTGGCGAAGTCCGAGCCTTCCTTGTGCTGCTGGCGCATGACGGCGACGATCTCGTCGGCGCTGTTGGCATAGTCGGCGTTCGACAGCACGTGCTGTGCCGGATTGAAGTGATTGGCATCCTCGTGGCCGCCGAGAATGTCGATGGCGTTGCCCGAGATCTTGAGCCGCGGTCCCGGAGACAGGCCCGCGTCGATGGCGTCGCGAACCGCGGTGTCGGCGGATCCCGCGCCCTCCGTTCCCATGTCCCGCTCGGCGGTGAATCCCCCCATGAGGTCGTCGCGCGCCGCGAGCAGCGCCAGAATGGTGCGCTTGGGCACCGATTCTTCGACCGTTTGCAGGTCTTCGTCGCCGGGGTGCAGGAACAGATGCACGTGCACGTCGATGAGGCCGGGCAGCAGCGTGCTGTCGCCCAAGTCGATGACGGTGGCGCCGGGCGGATGCGCCACCGCGGTGCCTACGGCCACAATGCGTTCGCCATCGATGAGGATCTCCCCCGGAGAAATCAGGCGGCCGGTATCGACTTCCAGCAGGTGCGCGGCATGGAGCAGGACGGGAGGGCCGGCCGCGTACCCCGTCTGGGCCGCCATCGCCAGCAGCAGCGCGCCGCCAAAAGTCTTTTTAGTCCAACTCAAAATTGCAGTCCTTCAGGGGTATCAGATGGGTCTTGTTCCAGAGCTTATGGCCCAGATAAAACACCACGAAGGCCGGAATCATCAGGTAGCCGGTGATGAAATCGAACCAGGAGAACACCGGCGTCTGGAACACGCCGATGTTGGCGCCGAACAATACCACCAGGAACAGCACCAGGGCGAGCCAGGGACCGAAGGGGTAGAACTTGGACTTGAATTTCAGGTCATCGAGGCTCCGGCCCTGCGCGACCCAGGCCTTGCGGAAGCGCAGGTGACAAACGGCGATGCCCAGCCAGATGATGAAGCCGCTCAAGCCCGAGGCATTATAGAAGAGTTGGTAGATCTTCTGGTCACCGACCAGGCTCGCGAAGAAGGCCAGCGCGCTCACGAGGCCGGTGGCGCATAGCGCCACCACGGGCACTCCGCGCCGGTTGAGCTTGGCGAACACCCTGGGCGCCTTGCGGCTGTGGGACATGGCGTACAGCATTCGCGAGGCCACGTACATGGAGGAGTTCCCGCAAGACAACACCGAGGAGAGGATCACCGCGTTCATGAGGTTGGCGGCGAAGTAGCCGAACCGCGGCAGCTGCTGGAACACCATCGTGAAGGGGGAGAAGGCGATGTGGCTCTCGTCGCCGTGCATGAGGTTCGGATCGGTGTAGCTGACCAGCGTGCCCACCACGAAGATGGAACCGATGTAGAACAACAGGATGCGCCAGAACACCGTGCGGATCGCCTTGGGCACGTTCTTGCTCGGGTTGGCGGTTTCCGCGGCGGCCAGGCCCACCCCCTCGGTGCCTTGAAAGGAAAAGCCGGCGACCAGAAACACCGTCAGCACCGCCGTGATCCCGCCGACAAAGGGGGCGCGCGTGCCGGTCTTGGGGTCGCTCAAGGTCCAGTTATGGAAGCCCACGTGCTCCCCGCCGAGCATGCCGGTGATCATCAAGGCGCCCACCGCGAGGAAGATGATCACGGTGACGACCTTGATACCGGCGAACCAGTATTCAGCCTCGGCATAGGCCTTCACCGACAGGAGGTTCAGCGCCAGCAGCGCGCTGAAGAAGCCGACGGCCCACAGGGTGGAGTTCGAATGCGGAAACCAGAACTGCACGATGAGGGCACCGGCCACCAGCTCCGCCGCCAGGGTGATGGACCAGCTGAACCAGTAATTCCAGCCGACCGCGAAGGCGAGCGAGGGATCGATGAAGCGTTCCGCGTACGCTTCGAAGGAGCCGGGAATCGGCAATTGCGTCGCCATCTCGCCCAAGGACTGCATCATGCAGTAGACCGCCAGGCCCATGACCGCGTACGCCATCATCGCCCCGCCCGGGCCGGCCTGGGCGATCGCTCCGCCGCTCGCGAAGAACAATCCCGTGCCGATCGCGCCGCCGATCGCAATCATGCTGAGTTGCCGGGTACCGATGCCGCGCATGAGCTCGCGCGTTTCGCCTGACTCGCGCGTTTCACTTAGAAGCATGCGGATTGTTCCTTGGCCTTGAGGTTGAGAGCGGTCATCGAGCATGCGCGTAGTATGGATTACAACCCGCCCGCTTGCGCGGCGTAGATCTTGCGTACCGCCTGCAGCGTGTCGGCGTCGGCGGCGCTCTTGTCGTCCCGGTAGCGCTTCACTCGGGCGAGGCGCAGCGCAAGGCCCGCCGGATAGCGAGCGCTTGCCTGCAAATCGCTGAACGCGATCTCCACCACGAGTTCCGGCCGCACGTACACCGTGCCTGGGGCCCGATGCGTTTCCCGCGCCAGCAATTCCTTCGTCTGCCAGTCGAGCATGGCGTCGGTGAGGCCCTTGAACGTCTTGCCGAGCATGACGTAGTCGCCCGTGGCGGGGTCGAAGGCGCCCAGGTGCAGATTGGAGAGCTTGCCGGTGCGCCGGCCGTGGCCCCACTCCGCGGCCAGCACGAGGAGATCTAGGGTGTGTGCGCGCTTGATCTTGCGCCAGCTCGCGCCTCGATTGCCGGCTTCGTAGGGGGCGTCCAACGACTTCGCCATGAGGCCTTCGTGGCCGGCCGCGATCGCGGCATCGTAGAAGGCGCTCGCCTGGTGTTCGTCGGCGGTGACCAGCCTCGGTACGCGCAACGGCTCGGGGACCGCCTCGCAGAGCGCCCGGAAGCGCTCGCGGGCGGATTGGTCGGCCACGCTGCGGCCGGCGACATACAGGCAATCGAAAAAGAAGGCGCTGATCGGCAGTTCGGCGCGCAGCGATTCGACCTTGAGTTTGCGGCCGAAGCGGCGCATGGTGATCTGGAAGGGGCGCGGGCGCCCGGAGGGATCGAACGCGATCGCCTCGCCATCGAGCACCAGGGTGTGCGCGGCCAGAGTGCGCACCGCCTCGACGATTTCCGGCACGGCGGCGGTGACCTCGTTCAACGCGCGCGTATAGATGCGCACCTCCTCCGGCGACTTGTGCACCTGAATGCGCGCGCCGTCCATCTTCCACTCGAAGGCCGCTTCACCTCCGAGCTCTCGCAGCGCCTCGCCCACGTCGGCGGCGGTTTGCGCCAGCATCGGCGAGGCCGGCTTGAACAGCTCGAGCTGGAATCCCGCCAGCGCCTGCACCCCGCCCTGCAGGGCCGCGTGCGCCACCGCGCCCAAGCTGTGCGAATACATCGCCGCCCGTCGCACCTCGCTCGCCGGCAATCTGGCGGCAGCCGCAACGGCCTCGAGCATGACCCCGGCCAGTGCGCCCTGCCGCAGCTCTCCGGCGATGAGACGGATCAGGAATTGCGCCTCGGCTTGTGTCGCCCGCGAGAACAAGTCGCGCAGCGCATCCTCGCGCCGGACCGCGGAACCGGCGCCGCGAATCTCGGCGATGGCGCCGAGACATCGATCCACGTCGGCGATGGACAGCCGGTCCCCGCTGGCCGCGGATGCCGTGGAGTTCGCGGAGGTCACGGAGTTCGCGGAAGTCACGGAGTTCGAGGAGGCCGCGGAGTTCGAGGAGGCCGCGGAGTTCGCCGTGCGGCTCGCCGCCTCGGCCGCCAGCTCCTGCGCCGCGGCTGCGCGCAGCGCCTTGTAGGTGATGCCGATCCGGCCCTGGGATATCTCCCCCGACAGATAGTGGACGGCGGTTTCGATCTCCTCGGGGGGCAGCGCCGCCAGAAAGGAGGCGAGCTCGCGCACCTTGACGAGTCGGCTCGATGCCGCGCCGACCCGCTGCGAGGTGTCTACGAGCCGGGCGAGAGGGGTAGGCACTGCCGGTTCGCTGCGCTCAGCCGGTCACCGTCACTTTTCGCTGTCCAGCTCGGCCATCGCGGCGCTCGGGTAGCGCGTGCCGGCGGCCGCGTCTTTCGGTACGGCGAGCTCGATGGCGGCGACGTCCTGCGGCGTGAGCACCACGTCCATCGATCCCAGCGCCTCCTCGAGGCGGTCGCGACGCCGCGCCCCGATCAGCGGAATGATGTCCTCGCCCTGCCTGGCGACCCAGGCGATCGCCAGCTGCGCGACACTGATGCCCTTCACCGCCGCCACCCGGCGCAGCGCCTCGACGAGAGCGAGGTTGGTGTCGGCGTTCGCTCCCTGGAAACGCGGACTGTGCGCACGGAAATCGCCCGCCGTGATGGCGTCCTTGCGCCAGTGGCCGCTGATCAGTCCGCGCGACAGCACGCCGTATGCGGTGATGCCAATGCCGAGTTCCCGCGCGGTGGGCAGGATTCGCGCTTCGATGCCGCGCGAAATCAAGGAATACTCGATCTGTAGATCGCAGATGGCGTGGACCGCCGCCGCGCGCCGCAGCGTGTCGGCGCCGACTTCAGACAGGCCAATGTGCCGCACGAAACCCGCTTTGACCATGTCGGCGATCGCGCCGACCGTGTCCTCGATGGGCACCTGCGAATCCAGGCGTGCGGGACGGTAGATATCGATGTGGTCGACGCCCAAGCGCTGAAGGGAATAGGCCAGGAAAGTCTTCACCGCCTTCGGCCGCATATCGGTGCCGAGAAAGCCGCCGGCCGGGTCACGCAAGGCGCCGAATTTTACGCTGAGCAGCACCCGGTCGCGACCGATGGTCTTGAGCGCCTCGCCGATCAGCAACTCGTTGTGGCCCATGCCGTAAAAATCGCCCGTATCCAGCAGGGTGATCCCCGCATCGACCGCCGCCTCCAGGGTGGCGAGGCTTTCTTTGCGATCCGCAGGTCCGTACGTTCCGGACATGCCCATGCAGCCGAGGCCCAACGCGGAGACGCTGGGGCCGGTCTTTCCAAGTGGTACACGCTTCATCGATTCTCCTTGCCCGGCGGAACCGCCCGATCCCAAGTATATTCGAGGCTGCCTCAATGATACGGCAGGAGCGGGTATGAGGGCGTCAAGCTCGGGTTCGGGCGTGCTGCGGCACTGGCACCAGCGTCGCCACCGACGCGCGCTAGGTAAGCGTTCGGTAGAAGACGGTAGTGTCGCACAGGCCGCCGTGCGGCAGCAGCGCGTAGCCCGGGATCACGCCGCTGCGCTGCCAGCCGAGCTTCGCGTACAGCCGCTCGGCATCGCCGCTGGCGGTGTCGAGCACCAGCAGCGATTTTCCGCAGTCGCGGGCGGCGTTCTCGGCCGCCTCGAGCAGCGCGGCCCCCAAACCGCGGCGCCGGGCGCGCCGGTGCACCAGCATCTTGGAGAGATCGGCGCGATGCGGCTGATTCTCGGGCTGCTCGAGTATCAGCTGCACGCTGCCGGTGATCCCGCCGGCATCCTCTGTCACGAGCAGCGCGCGGCGGCCGCCGGCGACTTCACCGGCCACGCGGCGCCAGAAATCCAGCGCTTTGGGCATGGCCAGGGGATGCATGAAGCTCACCGATGCGCCGCCCTCGACGCAATCGATCAGAAGCTCCGCAAGTCCCAGAACCTGCGCGTCGCTGACGGAGGTCAGGCGCTCGACGGCATGTCCGGTCGAGGCAGTGTTTGGCACGGGGTCTCCGGAGGCGAATTGTCATAACGACGATAGCCTGGGAGCGCCCACCCTGAAAAGGCCCCAAAGCGCCATATGCCCTGCCGCAGTACTGTACAGTTGTCCGCGCCCGGTGCTACCGCCGGCAGTTTCAACCCCCCGGCCACGGATGTGAGCAGCGATGAAGATTCCCAAAGGACTGCAGCCGCTGGTCGATGACGGCATGATCGACAGCGTCGTGCGCAGCCTGAAAAGCGGCAAGGAAGCGTCCGTATACATCGTCGCCTGCGGCGGTCAGATCCGCTGCGCCAAGGTTTACAAGGAGGCGCAGCAGCGGGGCTTTCACAAGATGGCGCAGTACCAGGAGGGCCGCAAGACGCGCAGCAGCCGCGATGCGCGCGCCATGGGAAAGCGCGGCCGCCACGGCCGCAAGGTGCAGGAAGCCGAGTGGAAGAATGCCGAGGTGGATGCGCTGTACCGGCTGGTCGGGGCGGGGGTGCGCGTGCCCGCACCGCACCTGGTGCATGAAGGTGTGCTGCTGATGGAACTGGTGCAGGATGCGCACGGCGAGCCCGCGCCGCGGCTCAACGATGTGGAGATCAGCGCGCAGCAGGCGCGAGATTGGCACGCGTTCATGATGGTGCAGATCACGCGCATGCTTTGTGCCGGACTGATTCACGGCGATCTGTCCGAGTTCAATGTGCTGCTGGATGCGCGCGGGCCGGTCATCATCGACCTGCCCCAGGCGGTGCACGCCGCCGGCAACAACAACGCCTTCGCCATGCTGGCGCGCGACGTGAACAATATGCGGGCGGCCTTCGGCCGCGCCGCGCCCGAGTTGCTTGAGACCGAGTACGCCCGCGAAATCTGGAATCTGTACCAGGCCGGCGAGTTGACGCCGGACTCGGTGCTGACGGGACGTTTCGCGCGCGATTCCTCCGCGCCGGACGTCGATGCCGTGCTCCTGCAGATCGAAGACGAGCGGCGTGAAGCCGAGATGCGGCTGCGCCGCCGGCAGGAGGCGGACGCGGCGTAGTTGGGTATGGCATGATGCCGTAAAAATGGGGAGTCACATGCGGGCGGCCAATCGCCCCACGAACTTAAGCTTCGTGTCGGGCGCCAGCGATCAACCATTGCTCTATCGCACCGTCGACGGCGTGTTGAAGGCCGCCGCCGAGGAGTGGCCGGACCGTACGGCGCTGGTGGCGCCCTTTCAGTCGCTGCGCTTCACGTTCGCCGAACTCGACCGCGCGGTCGAGCGGTTGGCGCGCGGAATGGCCGCCTGCGGACTCCTTCCGGGCGAGCGCATCGGCATCTGGGCGCCTAATTGCGCCGAATGGGTATTGACCCTCTTCGCGGCCGCGAGGGCCGGCCTGGTACTGGTCAACATCAATCCCGCCTATCGCGGCACCGAGCTCGAATTTGCGCTGCGTCTGGTCGGCTGCCGCGCGCTGGTGTTCGCTCCGCGCTTCAAGAGCAGCGACTACGCGGCCATGCTTGCCTCGCTGATCCCTGAACTGTCCGCCGCTGCGCCCGGCCGGCTGGCGTGCGCGGCGTTGCCGGAACTTCGCCTGCTGGTCCATCTGGGCAGGGAGCCCGTGAGCGGCGCCCTGTCATTCGACGATCTTCTGGCCTCTGGCCATGACCTGGATGAGACGGTGCTGGCCTCGATTGGGGAGCGGCTGGACGCGGACCAGGTAATCAACATTCAGTTCACGAGCGGAACGACGGGCACGCCGAAGGGCGCGGCGCTCACGCACTTCAACATCGTGAACAACGGGTTCTTTGTCGGCGAGGGGCTGCGGCTCACCGAGGATGACCGCGTGTGCATCCCGGTGCCCCTGTATCACTGCTTCGGCATGGTGCTTGGCGTGCTGGCGGCCATGACTCATGGCGCGGCGAGCGTGCTGCCCTGCGAGGGGTTCGATCCCTTGGCGGTGCTCGAGACCGTGGCGAGCGAGCGCTGCACGGCACTGCATGGCGTGCCGACCATGTTCATCGCCGAATTGGAGCACCCGCGGTTCGGCGAGTTCGACCTGTCGTCGCTGCGCACCGGCATCATGGCCGGATCGCCCTGTCCGGTCGCGGTGATGCGCCGGGTCGTCGCCGAGATGCACATGCCGGAAGTGACGATCTGCTACGGCATGACCGAGACCAGCCCCGTCAGCTTCCAGAGCGGACCGCACGATCCTCTCGAGCGCCGCGTGAGCACCGTCGGCCGGGTGCACCCGCACGTGCAGGTGAAAATCATCGAGGCGAACGGGCGGGTCGCGCCGCGCGGCGCGGCCGGCGAGCTCTTGACCCGCGGCTACAGCGTAATGCGCGGCTACTGGGAGGATGCCGAACGCACGCGCGGGGCCATCGACGCGGGCGGCTGGATGCACACGGGCGATCTCGCGACCATCGACGAAGAGGGCTACTGCAACATCGTCGGCCGCGTGAAGGACATGATCATCCGCGGCGGCGAGAATATCTCGCCGCGGGAAATCGAGGAATATCTGTATCGCCATCCGGCCGTGCTCGACGTCGCGGTCGTCGGCGTTCCCGACGCCAAGTATGGCGAAACGATCTGCGCCTGCATCCGGCTGCGCGACGGCATGATGGTCACCGAGGAGGCGATCCGGGAGTTTTGCCGCGGGAACATTGCGCACTACAAGGTGCCCCGCTACGTGCGCTTCATGGAGAGCTTCCCGCTCACGATCAGCGGCAAGGTGCAGAAGTACTTGATCCGCGAACACCTGTGCGGCGAGCTCGGGCTCGAGGAGGACGAGCACGCGTGACGCGGTGTGCGGCCGGTGCGGTGTGCGGCCGTGCGGTGTGCGGGGGGGGGCCGGGGTGTATCGCCGCATTGAGCGCTAAGGGCCGCCTTGTTTCATCGCAGCTTCGAAGCGCGCCCGCATTTCGGCCAAGGAAACG
>Ga0181534_10002282_pt1 | contig 11966 bp, 10 predicted proteins | sample PEATcosm2014_Bin_37_FD_119758 | JGI IMG/M metagenome (GOLD analysis project Ga0181534, IMG submission 119758) | Peatland microbial communities from MTU Mesocosm Facility, Houghton, MI, USA - PEATcosm2014_Bin17_10_metaG | ecosystem: Environmental > Terrestrial > Soil > Wetlands > Peat | place...
CGGATGTCCGCCTCGCTGGCGCGCGCCGCCGCGGGAATGAAGAGGGCCGCGGCGGAAGCCAGGGCGCGAAGGATGCGATGTGTCGTCATGGTGGATTCCTCAAAAAGTGCCCGGGCCGCTCAGCCGGCCGCCGCCTCTGCCTCCGCCTCCAACGCCGCCTGGGCCGCGGCCAGGCGCGCGACCGGCACCCGCCACGGCGAGCAGCTCACATAGGTGAGCCCCAGGCGGTGGCAGAACCGGACCGAATCCGGATCGCCGCCATGCTCCCCGCAGATGCCGATCTTCAGGTCCGGGCGGGTCTTCCGCCCCTTGGCAACCGCGATTTCCATCAGCTGGCCCACGCCGGTTTGGTCGATCGACGCAAACGGGTTGCGGGCCAGGATCTCCGCGTCGAAATAAGGGGCCAGGATGAGGCCGGAGTCATCGCGGCTCAGGCCTAGGCAGGTCTGGGTGAGGTCGTTCGTCCCGAAGCTGAAAAACTCGGCGGTCCGCGCGAGCTCGTCGGCGGTGAGCGCCGCGCGCGGGATCTCGATCATCGTTCCCACCAGGAACTCGATCGCCACCCGCCGGGCCGCGGTCACTTCCGCGGCCACCCGCCGCACCAGCTCGACCTGCAGATCCAGCTCCTGCTTGAAGCCGACCAGCGGAATCATGATCTCCGGCGCCACCCGGATCCGGTCGTGCTTGATCACGTCGGCCGCAGCCTCGAAGACCGCGCGCACCTGCATTTCCGACACCTCCCGGTTCGCGATGCCCAGCCGGCAGCCCCGGAACCCGAGCATCGGGTTGAACTCGTGCAGCTCCTCCACGCGCCGCGCGATCTTCTTCGGGGACACCCCGAGCTTCGCCGCCAGCGCCCGCTGCTGCTCCGCGCCGCGCGGCAGGAATTCGTCCAGCGGCGGGTCGAGCAGGCGGATTGTCGCCGGCCGGCCCTGCAGCGCCCGGAAGATGCCGGCGAAGTCCGCCTGCTGGTACGGGAGGAGCTTGCCGAGCGCCGCCTTCCGGGCGGCCGGGTCGTCGGCCAGGATCATCTCCCGCATCGCGTCGAGCCGATCACCCTCGAAGAACATGTGCTCGGTGCGCGCAAGCCCGATGCCGGTGGCGCCGAAGGCGATGGCCTGCGCGGCCTGCGCGGGCGTATCGGCGTTCGCCCGCACGAGCAGTTCGGAGGCCGACGAACACCAGTCCATCAGCCGCTGGAAGTTCTGGCAGGCGGGGCTCTCCCGCGCCGCCAGCGTCCGTTCCACCAGCACCCGCACGACCTCCGAGGCGGCCGTCGGAAGCTCCCCCGCGTAGACCTCGCCCGTGGTGCCGTCCACCGAGATGAAGGCGCCCTCCGGGTAGGCCGTGCCGGCGGCCGTCACCGTGCGCGCCGCATAGTCGATCGCCAGGCCCGCGGCCCCGCAAACGCAGACCTTGCCCATCTGGCGCGCCACGAGGGCGGCGTGGGAGCTCACCCCGCCCTTGGCGGTGAGGACGCCGCGGGCGGCGATCATGCCGCGCAGATCCTCGGGCGAGGTCTCGCTCCGGACCAGGATGACCGGTTCGCCGCGCGCCGCGGCGGCCGCGGCCCGCTCGGCGTTGAGGTAGAGCCGCCCCGAGGCGGCGCCCGGGCCGGCGGGCCGGCCGCGGGCGATGCTCCGGGCCGCTCTGACCGCCGCCGGATCGAACACCGGAGCCAGCAGCTGGTCCAGCTGCTCGGCCGGCACCCGGCAGACCGCCGTCTTCCAGTCGATCAAGCCTTCGTTCTCCATTTCCACGGCGCTGCGCACGGCGGCCAGGCCCGTGCGCTTGGCGCTGCGCGTCTGGAGCAGGAACACCTTCCCATCCTGGATCGTGAACTCAAAATCCTGCATGTCCCGAAAATGCCGCTCGAGGGTAAGGCGGATCTGCTCCAGCTCGGCGAATGCCTCCGGCATCCGGCGGGAAAGACCGGCGACCGGCTCGGGGGTGCGCACCCCGGCCACGACGTCCTCGCCCTGGGCGTTGGCCAGAAACTCCCCGTAGAAGCTCTTTGCGCCGGTCGCCGGGTCGCGCGTGAACGCGACGCCCGAGCCGGAGTGATCCCCGGTGTTCCCGTAGACCATCGCCTGGACGTTGACCGCGGTGCCCCACTCGGACGGAAGGTTGTGCTCGCGGCGGTAGACAATCGCCCGGTCGTTCATCCACGAGCCGAAGACCGCCCCGATCGCGCCCCAGAGCTGCTGGCCCGGATCCTGGGGAAAGCTGTCGCCAGCGCGTTCGCGGATCAGCCGCTGGAAGCGCCGGACCAGCTCCTGCAGATCCGCGGTCGCCAGCTTGGTGTCGTCCAGCTCCGGCCGGCCGTAGCGCTCCCGCTTGAGGGCGGTGATCACCTGCTCGAACGGTTTGTGATCCTCGCCCCCGCGCTTCCGCACCCCCATCACCACGTCGCCGTACATCTGGACGAAGCGCCGGTAGCAGTCCCAGGCGAAGCGCTCATTGTCGGTCTTGCGCGCGAGCGCCAGGACCGTGTGGTCGTTCAGGCCGAGGTTGAGGATCGTGTCCATCATGCCCGGCATGGAGGCGCGCGCCCCGGAGCGCACCGAGAACAGCAGCGGCAGGTTCCAGGTGTCGCCGAAGTGCAGGCTCATGAGCCGCTCGATGAAGGCGACCCCTTGGTTCACCTGGCCGGCGAGCTCGCGCGGGAATGTCCGCCCATGGGCGTAATAGTGCGCGCAGACTTCGGTCGTGATCGTGAATCCCGGCGGCACCGGCAGGCCGATCCGCGCCATCTCGGCTAGGTTGGCCCCCTTGCAGCCGAGCAGCGCCTGCATCGTGCCGTCGCCCTCAGTATCCTCGGGCCCGAACGTAAAGACGCAGAGATTCGGACTGGCTCCCCCCTGCGGCGCCGCGGCGCGGGTTCCGTGCGGCTCCAGGGTCGAGGGGTCTCCCACCGCGGACGTGGAGGTCGTGCTCATGAGCCGATCGTAGCCCGCCGCCGCCGGAGCCACTGCTCCGATCTTGCCACAGTCTCCGCTTATTTTGGCCCGGCCCAATCCAAACGCTAATACCTTCCCCAAGAAACGCTCACCCAAAACCAAAATGCGCGGAGATCGCGGCGGTTTCGGCGACTAGAGTGGTTCCACTGTGAATGCCAGTGCTGCCATGCGGGAAAAGGAGACTTCGGTGGCCCGGGTGCTGCGCCACGCCAGCGGAGACAAGCGCTTCAAGATCCTGGAGGCGCACATCAAGAAGTTCCAGGGCCGGCAGGACGCGCTGATCGAGGTCCTGCACAAGGCCCAGGAGCTGTTCGGCTTCCTTGAGGACGACCTGCTCCTTTTCGTGGCCTACCGGCTGAAGCTGCCGCCCAGCCGGGTCTACGGGGTCGCGACGTTCTACCACTTTTTCACCCTCAAGCCCCAGGGCGCCCACACCTGCGTCGTCTGCCTCGGCACCGCCTGCTATGTGAAGGGCTCGGACCGCGTGCTGGCGGCGATCGAGCAGGCGGCGAAGATCCGCGCCGGCGAAACGACCCCGGACCGGCAACTCTCCCTGCTGACCGCGCGGTGCATCGGCGCCTGCGGGATCGCGCCGGCCGTCGTCTACGACGGCACGGTGAGTCCGCGCCAAAGCCCGGAATTGGCGCTCGAACAGCTGAAAGGATGGCTGCCCCATGCTCATTGAAGATCTCCTGGCGATTGCCGAGAAGGAACGGACCTCCCGGAAAAAGACCGTCCTGCGCTGCTGTATGGCCGCCGGCTGCATGTCTTCCGGCTCGGAGGCGGTCAAGGCCGCGCTCGTCCGGGCCGTGCAGGATGCCGGCCTGGCCGACCAGGTCGAAGTCCAGGGCGTGGGCTGCATGCGCCTCTGCTGCCAAGGCCCGCTGGTGGCCGCCGATCCGGCCGGCGCCCTGTACCAGAAGGTCGCGCCGGCGGACGCCGGCGCCCTCGTGCAGGCGGGCCCGGACGGGGCGGTCGGGGTCCAGCGGGCCGACCCCGAGCAGCCATTCTTCCGCAAGCAGGTCTCGATCGTGCTGGCCAACAGCGGCCAGATCGACCCCGAGCGGATCGAGGCCTATATCGCCGCCGACGGCTATCGGGGGCTGCACACGGTCCTGCGGGAAATGACGCCGAAGGATACCGTCGAGGCCCTGATCAAGAGCGGGCTGCGGGGCCGCGGGGGTGCCGGCTATCCCACCGGTCTCAAGTGGGCCACCGTCGCCAAGACGCCCGGCGCGCAGAAGTACGTCGTCTGCAATGGCGACGAAGGCGATCCCGGCGCCTTCATGGACCGCAGCGTGCTCGAAAGCGATCCGCACAGCGTGCTGGAGGGAATGGCGATCGCCGGCTACGCGGTCGGCGCCAGCCAGGGCTTCGTCTACGTCCGCGCCGAATATCCGCTCGCGATCAAGCGCCTGCAGATCGCCATCCGCCAGGCCAAGCAGGTCGGCCTGCTCGGCAGCGGCATCTTCGAGTCGCCCTTCAATTTCAACATCGACATCCGGATTGGGGCCGGAGCGTACGTCTGCGGCGAGGAAACCGCCCTGATGGCTTCCATCGAGGGCAAGCGCGGAGCCCCGCGGCCCCGCCCTCCCTTCCCCGCCGAAAGCGGCCTGTGGAACTGCCCGACCTTGATCAACAACGTCGAGACCTTTGCGAACGTCGCGCCGATCGTCCGCCGCGGGCCCGAATGGTTCGCCTCGATCGGCACGGCCAAGAGCAAGGGCACGAAGGTGTTCGCCCTGGCGGGCAAGATCGCGAACACCGGCCTCATCGAGGTTGCGATGGGAACCCCGCTGCGCCAGATCGTCGAGGAAATGGGCGGCGGCGCCCCGGACGGCGGCCAGATCAAGGCGGTGCAGACCGGCGGCCCCTCGGGCGGCTGCATTCCGGCGCACGCCCTCGACACCCCGGTCGACTACGAATCGCTGCGCAGCCTGGGCTCGATCATGGGCTCGGGGGGCATGATCGTGATGGACGAAACCACGCGGATGCCGGAAGTGGCGCGGTTCTTCATTGAGTTCTGCATGGATGAATCGTGCGGCAAGTGCGTCCCCTGCCGGGCCGGAACCGCGCAGATGCACCGCCTCCTCGACAAGATCGTCAAGCGCGAGGCCAATGCCCGCGACCTGGCCAAGCTGGAGGAACTCTGCGATCTGGTGGCCCAGACCAGCCTGTGCGGGCTCGGCCAGAACGCGCCCAACCCGGTGCTGAGCACGCTCCGGTTCTTCCGGCCCGAATACCTGGAACTGCTGCAGCCCGAAGAGGGCGCGGCCCCTGAAATCGCGGCGGCGCCGCGCTGACACCATGGCTGCGAAAACTCTCACGATCAACGGGCAGCACGTCAGTGCCGACGAAGGGGCGACCATCCTGGACGCCGCCGTCGACGCGGGGATCCGGATTCCCACGCTCTGCCACCTCGACGGGGTGTATGACGCCGGCGCCTGCCGCCTCTGCCTGGTGGAGGTCGCCGGCGTCGCGAAGCTGCTGCCGGCCTGCACCACGCGCGTCGCCGAGGGAATGGAGGTGCGCACCGACTCCGAACGGCTCGGCAAGTACCGGCGGATGATCCTCGAGCTGCTCTTCGCCGAGCGCAATCACGTCTGCGCCGTCTGCGTGGCCAACGGGCACTGCGAACTCCAGGCCCTGGCCCAGCAACAGGGCATGGACCATGTCCACTACGACTATTGCTTCCCCACCTGGAGCGTCGACGCCACCCACCCGCTCTTCGGACTCGACCACAATCGGTGCGTCCTGTGCACGCGCTGCGTGCGGGTCTGCTGGCATATCGAGGGCGCGGGCACCAAGAACGTGGCCGGCCGCGGTCGCCAGTCCAAGATCATCGATGACCTGAACCGACCCTGGGGCGAATCCCAGACCTGCACCTCGTGCGGCAAATGCGTCCAGGCCTGCCCGACCGGCGCCCTGTTCAACCGCGGATCGACCGTGGGCGAGATGGAGCGCGACCGTTCCAAGCTCGAATTCATCGTCAACGCCCGGGAGAAAAAACAATGGATCGTCTCAGAATAGCCACAGCCTGGTTCGGCGGCTGCTCCGGCTGCCACATGTCCTTCCTGGACCTCGACGAGTTCCTGATCGAATTGGCCGGCCGGGTGGAGCTGGTGTACAGCCCGGTGATCGACGTGAAGGAATATCCGGAGGGCGTGGATGTCTGCCTCCTCGAGGGTGCCATCTGCAACCAGGACAACCTGGAGCTGCTCCGCCGGATCCGGCGGCGCACCAAGGTGCTCGTCGCCTTTGGCGATTGCGCGGTGACCGGCAACGTGCCGGCGATCCGCAACCAGCTCGGCATCGCCAACGTCGAGAACGTCCTGCAATGCGCCTATTTCGACAACGCCGACGGCAATCGCCGCCCGCCCGGGGCCGGGGACCTTGTGCCCGCGCTCCTGGACCGCGTGCGCCCCATCCATGAGGTCGTGCCGGTGGAGGTGTTTCTTCCTGGATGCCCGCCGCCGGCGGAGCGAATCCGGGCCCTGCTGGAGAGCGTGCTGGCCGGGGCGCCGCCGCAACTGACCGGCGAACAGATCAAATTTGGCTGAACTTAGGACTCCCATGGCCAAACGCATCGTCATCGACCCCGTCACCCGCATCGAAGGCCACGCCAAGATCAGCGTCTATCTGGACGACGACGGCAACGTGACCGACGCCGAATTTCACGTGGTCGAATTCCGCGGCTTCGAGAAGTTCTGCGAGGGCCGGCCGTACAGCGAGATGCCGGGCATCACCCCCCGGATCTGCGGCATCTGCCCGGTGAGCCACCTGCTGGCCTCGGCCAAGGCCGGCGACGCCATCATGGCGGTCGCGATTCCGCCCGCCGCCGACAAGCTGCGCCGGCTGATGAACCTCGGCCAGATCGTCCAGAGCCACGCCCTGAGCTTCTTCCACCTGAGCGCGCCCGATTTCCTCCTCGGCTGGGACAGCCCGCCGGCCAAGCGCAATATTTTCGGGCTGATTGCGGCCAACGCCGACCTGGCCCGGGCCGGGATCCGTCTGCGCCAGTTCGGCCAGGAAATCATCGAGACCCTGGGCGGAAGGAAGATCCATCCGGCCTGGGCGGTGCCCGGCGGCGTCCGCAGCGGCCTGACCGAGGAAGGGCGGGCGCGGATCCGTCACTGGCTGCCGGAGGCCTTCGCCACCACCGCGACCGCCTTCGACCTCTTCCGCCGCACGATGGCGTCCTGCCCCGAGGAGATCGAAAGCTTCGGCAATTTTCCCTCCCTCTTCATGGGCCTGGTGAGCTCGGACGGGAGCTGGGAGCACCACGGCGGCCGGCTGCGGTTCACCGACAGCAGCGGCGGCCTGGTCGCCGACCAGGTCGATCCCGCCCACTACCGCGATTACATCGGCGAATCAGCGCAGGAGGCCTCGTATCTCAAGTCGCCCTACTTCAAGGCCCTCGGACTGCGCGCCGGGATGTACCGGGTGGGGCCGCTCGCCCGGCTGAATGTCTGCGAGCGGATGAACGCCCCGCGCGCCGACCTGGAACTGCAGGCCTTCAAGCAGATGGGGCGGGGCGCCGTCACCTCCTCCTTCCTCTACCATTACGCCCGGCTGATCGAGATCCTGGCGGCGCTCGAGCACATCGAGCGGGACCTGGACGACCCCGACCTTTTCAGCGCCGACCTGCGGGCCGACGCCGGGGTCAACAACCTGCGCGGCGTGGGCGCGAGCGAGGCGCCGCGCGGCACGCTCTTCCACGACTACACGGTGGACCGCACGGGCCTGCTGCAAAAGGTCAATCTGATCGTCGCCACCGGCCAGAACAACCTCGCGATGAACCGCACGGTCGCGCAGATCGCGCGGCACTATGTCCGCGGCGAGACGATCCCCGAGCCGATGCTCAACCGGATCGAGCACGGCATCCGCTGCTTCGACCCCTGCCTCAGCTGCTCGACCCACGCCGCCGGCCGGATGGCGCTGCGCCTCCAGCTGATCGGCCCGGACGGGAGCGTGCGCCGGGAGGTGGTCCGTGACTAGCGGCCTCTTGGTGATCGGCTACGGCAACACGCTGCGCAGCGACGACGGCGTCGGCGCGCGCGTGGCCGAATCGATCGAGGACCTGGGCGTGCCCGGGATGCGCGGTTTCGCCTGCCCGCAGCTCACCCCCGAACTGGCCGATCCGGTCTCCCGGGCCGCCGCCGTGGTCTTCGTCGACGCCTCGGCCGAGGGGCCCCGGGCGCCGGTGCGGATGCGGCGGCTCGAGCCGGCCGAATCCTCGCGGCTGCTGACCCACGCGGCCGAGCCGTCCACCGTCCTGGCGCTCGCGCGCGACGCCTTTGGGCGGGCCCCGGAAGCCTGGTGGCTGACCGTGCCGGCCGAGGACCTCGGCTTCGGAGACCGGCTCTCGCCGGTCGGCCGCCGCGGCCTGAAACGGGCGGTCGAGACGCTCAAGGCTTTCCACCGGGGCCGGTCCGCGGAGTAATGGCCGGCGCCAGGCCCGGCCGAAGCACCGCCGCCCGCGCCCAGGCGCGCTCATAGACCTCCTGCGGCGAGCCGTGGGCGGGCACGACCACCAGCTGCCGGCGCTGCCGGTAAAAGGCCAGCAGCGGCTCGATGGTCGCCGTATAGGCCTCCATCCGGGTGTACACCGCCTCCAGGCGGTCGTCGTCGCGCTGGACGAGCGGGCCGCCGCACAAATCGCAGATGCCCTCGATGCGCGGCGGATGCCCGGTCAGGTGGTAGATCGCCTTGCAGACCGGGCAGACCCGGCGGCCGGCCAGCCGCTCGACGATTTCCTCCAGCGGCAGCTGATAGTCAAAGACGGCATCCAGCCCCACGCCCTGGTCCTCCAGCATGATTTCCAAGGCTTCGGCCTGCGCGACCGTGCGGGGAAAGCCGTCGAGGACAAACCCCCCGGCGCAATGCAGGCAGGCCTTGCGCTCGGCGACCAGGGAGACGACCGTCGCGTCCGGCACCAGCTCCCCGCGGTGCATGCACTCGAACGCCGTCTGCATCGCCGGGCTGCGTTCCCCGGTCGGCGCCCGCCGGGCCGCGCGAAAGACGTCGCCGGTCGACAGGTGGCAGGTGCCCAGGCGTTCGCAAAGCAGGTCCGCCTGCGAGCCCTTCCCCACTCCCGGGGCTCCGAGCAGCACCAGGCGCCAGGGCGCGCCCCGCGGCGGGGTGGGCGGATTGAGGCAAAGGGCGCCGCCGCCCTTGAGCCAGGCAGTTCGATCGGGAGGCGAATTCATGGTATTTTGACCGCCCGGGGTTAACTCGGCGGTTTGGATCGGCAAACTGAATTCCTGCGGATGCGGCACTATAGGCCCGGGCCCGCCCGGAGAAAAGGCATCGCTTGGCATTCCCTGGGCGTTTCTTGCGTTCCGGCCGTATCGGCTGGACGAGGCGCCCGGCGCCCCGTGTCCTGAACTCATCGCCATGCACGAAGTCGGAATCATGTCCTCCGCCATGACCGCGGTGCTCGCCGAGGCCCGCCGCCGCGGCGCCCAGCGGGTGCATCGGATCGTCCTGCGGGTGGGCACGCTGAGCGGCGCCGAGCCGGACGCGCTGCGCTTCGCCTTCGAGATCGTCGCCCAGGGGACGCTCGCGGCCGGCGCGGAGTTCGAGATCGATTCGGTGCCGGCGCGCGCCCGCTGCGCGGAATGCGCGACGGAGTTCGACGCCGGCGCCGGGCTGATCTGCGAGTGCCCGATCTGCCGGCGCCTGAGCGGCGACTTGAGCCAGGGCCGGGAGCTCGAACTGGCCCGCCTGGAAATGAGCTGACCTGGCAACGGCACGCAAATGGACCACCCCGCCTCTCTCCGCTAAAACCTCCTCTCATCCCTCCACCACCATGGGCCAGATCACCGAATACAAGGACCAGGACGGCGACATCTTCCGCGTCATCGTGCAGGGCGAGCCGCGGGCCGGGACGGCCGCGCCGGCGACCCGCACGATCGACCTGACGATCCCGCTCCTGGAGAAGAACGACCGACGGGCCGAGCGCAACCGCGCCTTCTTCCGCGAACGCGGCCTCCTGGCCCTCAATCTCGTCTCCTCGCCCGGCACGGGCAAGACCGCCCTGCTCGAGCGCACGCTCGACGACCTCGGCCGCGAGGTGAAATGCGCCGTGCTGGTCGGCGACCTGGAGACCGATCGCGACGCCCAGCGGCTCCACCGCCCGCATGTTTCGGTCGCCCAGATCACCACCGGCTCGGCCTGCCATCTCGATGCCGAGATGGTCGCGCGCGGCCTCGAGGCGCTGGAACTCGACCAGGTCCGCCTCCTCTTCATCGAGAACGTCGGCAACCTGGTCTGCCCCGCGTCGTTCGACCTGGGCGAAGCCCTCCGCGTGGTCCTGCTTTCGACGACCGAAGGCGAGGACAAGCCGCTCAAGTATCCTCCGATCTTCAAGTCGGCCCAGGTGGTGCTGCTGACGAAGATCGACCTGGAGGACCGCCTCGGTTTCGACCGCGCGGCCGCCTTGGAAAACATTCGGCGGATCGCGCCGCAAGCTCGCGTGCTGGCCCTGTCCTCGCGCAGCGGCGAAGGGATGGCCGAGTGGTACCGGCTGCTCCGCGGCGAGCTGCCCGCCACTTAGGAGACCGTCCCGCCCGATGAACGCCGCGACCGAAGGCCCCGTCAGCCAAGCACCCGCCGGCCCGCCGGCCGGGGGCGGGGAGGTCGACGTCCTGCTGCGGGTGCGCGGCACGGTGCAGGGCGTGGGCTTCCGTCCCTTTGTCCGGCGGGCCGCCGCCGGCCTGCGCCTGCGCGGCTGGGTGCGCAACGACACGCAGGGGGTGCTGATTCGGGCGGCCGGACCTCCTCCGGCGATCGCGGCGCTCGTCCGCGCGATCCGCGCCGATGCGCCGCCGGCAGCCCGCGTCGAGTCCGTCGAGCCGGCCGAGGCGGATCCGGCCGCCCCCCCCGCCGCCGACGACTTCTCGATCGCTCCCAGCGCCGCCAACGGCCTCGCCGCCACGACCGCGCTGCCGCCCGACCTGGCGCTGTGCGGGGATTGCCGCCGGGAGCTCGGCGATCCGCAGGACCGGCGCCATCGCTACCCTTTCATCAACTGCACCCAGTGCGGTCCCCGGTATTCGATCCTGGAGCGTCTGCCCTATGACCGGCCCCACACCACGATGCGCGCGTTCCGGATGTGCCCGCGCTGCCGGGCCGAATACGACAATCCTGACGACCGGCGCTTCCACGCCCAGCCGAACGCCTGTCCGGTCTGCGGGCCCGCCGCCGTCCTGACACTCGGCACGGGGGAACAGGTCCGCGGGGAGGCGGCGATCGGGCGCGCCGCCGCGCTGCTCGCCGCCGGCGGGGTCCTCGCGGTGAAGGGCATCGGCGGCTACCACCTGATGGTCGACGCCGGCGACGAGACGGCCGTGGCGGCCCTGCGCCGGCGCAAGCAGCGCGACGAAAAGCCCTTGGCGGTGATGTTCCCCGACTTGGCGGCGGTCCGCGCCGCCGCCGTCCTTTCGGCGCGAGCCGAGGCGCTGCTCACCTCCCCGGCGGCGCCGATCGTCCTGCTCCTCCGGCGCCCCGAGGCGGACCTGGCGCCGGCGATCGCGCCCGGCAACCCGTGGGTCGGCGCCCTGCTCCCCTACGCCCCCTTGCAGGTCCTGCTCCTGGGCGCCTTCGGCCGGCCGGCCGTGGCCACGAGCGCAAATCTGGCCGAGGAGCCGCTCTGTTTCACCGAACACGACGCGCACCGGCGCCTGACCGGCATTGCGGACGCCTTCCTCGAGCATAACCGCCCGATCGCCCATCCGGTCGACGACTCGGTGGTGCGCCTGGCGGCTTCCGGGCCGATCCGGCTGCGGCGGGCGCGCGGCCAGGCCCCCTCGCCGCTCAGGCTGCCGGGCAGGCTCGCCGGCTCCTGGCTGTGCACCGGCGCCCAGATGAAGAACACCGTGGCGGTCGCGGCCGGCGACCGCGTGGTGCTCAGCCCCCACCTCGGGGACCTCGGCGGAGCGGCGACGCGCACGGTGTTCCGGCGCACGGTCGACATGCTCGCCGAATTGCACGGCGCCGATTTCA
>Ga0181534_10002284_pt1 | contig 11959 bp, 8 predicted proteins | sample PEATcosm2014_Bin_37_FD_119758 | JGI IMG/M metagenome (GOLD analysis project Ga0181534, IMG submission 119758) | Peatland microbial communities from MTU Mesocosm Facility, Houghton, MI, USA - PEATcosm2014_Bin17_10_metaG | ecosystem: Environmental > Terrestrial > Soil > Wetlands > Peat | place...
CATTACGAGTGGGCCAGCAACAAATAGTTGAGATAGCGCGGGCACTGTCGACTGAAGCGCGAGTTCTGATCATGGACGAGCCGACCTCCGCGCTCGCCCAACGAGAGATCGACTCACTGTTGCGGCTGATCGGCGAGCTGAAACGCGTGGGGGTCGCGATTGTCTATATCACGCACAAATTCGAGGAGTTGACTGGGATCGCCGATGACGTCGTCATCATGAGGGACGGCGCGGTCGTCGCCGCGCGTCCGTTCGCTGAGCTCACACATGCCGAGATCGTACGTCTCATGGTCGGGCGCGAAATGCTTCCATTCGTGGTGCAGACGAATCAGGCAACCAGTGAAGAGGCATTACGAGTTGAGGGCGTTTCGCTGCCTCATCCTTCCCGTGCTAATGACTTTATCGTCAACAACGTCAGCTTACGGGTGGCGCGCGGCGAGGTCGTTGGGCTGTTTGGTTTGGTTGGCGCCGGCCGCACCGAGCTGCTGGAGACTGTCTTCGGCGCGCACCGCAAACGCGCGCGCGGGCAGGTTTGGGTGGCCGGCAAACGGATGGAAGGAAATACCGCAGCCGCTATCGCCGCGGGCCTGGCACTCGCACCGGAAGACCGTAAGCACGACGGACTGGTGCTGGGCCTGGGCGCCCGCGAGAATGCGGGACTCGCTTCGACCCGAACCTCGAGCCGCTTCGGTCTGTTGAGCCGGCAGCAGGAGCAACAGCGGCTGCGGCCGCTGTTCGAACAGTTGCGGTTGAAGGTGCAATCGCCGGACCCGGCGGTAATCAATCTGAGCGGGGGCAATCAACAGAAGGTGGTGCTGGCGAAATGGCTGGCGACACAGCCCGAGGTGCTGTTGCTCGATGAGCCGACCCGCGGCATCGATGTCATGGCCAGGAACGAGATCTATGCGTTGATCCATATGCTGGCCGGCCAGGGGCTCGGCATCCTGCTGGCCTCGTCCGAGCTGCCGGAAGTGTTGGCTGTTTGTCACCGGGTCATTGTCATGTGTGAAGGCTGCTGCACCGGTGAATTCACGCGTGGCGATGCCACTGCGGAGTCGCTCATGCAGGCTGCATTGCCTCGCTCTCTCGCGAGGCAGGCATGAAGGTCGTCTCGTTCGCCGCTATTGCACGCTTTCAGTCGCTGCTCGCGTTGGCAGTGCTGATGTTTGCTTTGAGCCTTGCCAGCGATCACTTCCTCACCGCCGAGAACGGCGTGAATATCTTGCGGCAGATCTCGGTCAATCTGTGTCTGTCGATCGGATTGACGCTGGTCATCCTCTCGGGAGGCATCGACCTGTCGGTGGGGGCCGTGTTGGCCTTGGCAGGTGCCGTGGCGGCCGGGCTCCTGAAAAGTGGTATCGACTTGCCGATGTGGGGTGTACATCTCGAGCTCACGGTCGCCGGCGCCGTGATGGCCGGGGTTGGAGTTGGGATAGTGCTGGGCCTGGTCAACGGCCTCATGGTGACGCGGCTGTTGATACCTCCGTTTGTCGCCACGCTCGCCATGATGAGCGTGGCGCGCGGGCTCACGCAGCTGTGGACGGGGGGCTATCCAATATCGCGTCTCGGCGGGCCGTTTGGATTCATCGGCACCGGTAGCTTTCTTGCGATTCCGATGCCGGTGTGGATTGTCGTTGCACTGTGCATCATCGCCCTGGTCATGTGTCATCGGACGCCCTTTGGCCGCCATCTTTACGCTGTCGGCGGCAGCGAGCGGGCGGCGCGGTTGACGGGCCTCAATGTCGACGCCATCCGGGTTGTCGTCTACGTGGTGGGTGGCGCTCTGAGTGGATTGGCAGGAATTCTGGTGACCGCGCGCCTGGATTCGGCGCAACCGAATGCCGGCTTGGGTTACGAGCTCGACGCGATTGCAGCGGTCGTCATCGGCGGGACTTCCTTGTCAGGTGGGCGCGGCTCCGTGGCCGGGACGGCGCTCGGTTGTCTGCTCATCGGTGTCCTGAGCAACGGCCTCACACTGTTGGATGTTTCGCCATTCTGGCAACAAATTGTCAAAGGTGCGGTGATCGCGGTCGCCGTGGCTCTGGATCGGCGCAACAGCCGACAGGAGCGACTGAGTTGAATCAAAAGGGGCAATCATGAATCTGAGGCGCGGCCTGGTCGGACTGGTCATCCTGGGTGTGTCGGGGTTGGGCGTGGCGTACAGCGCTACTTCCGTCGAGGTTCTCGAGCCGGTGCGGTTGTATCCGGGCGCGGCGCCGGGTGTCACAGAAGCCGGGTGTCCGGAGGTCATGATTGGACAGGTTCCCGATCGCGTCATCTATAACGTCACTGTGCCGACCTATCAACCGTTCCTGCCGCCCAAAGCCCGAGCCACCGGCACCGCCGTCATCATAGCTCCCGGGGGAGGATTCGAGTTACTGGCGATCGACAACGAAGGCATCGAATTGGCCAAATGGCTCGCCGCACGCGGCGTTGCCGCCTTTGTCCTGAAATATCGGGTGACCCAGACGGATCCCAACAATCCGCCGAAAGTGGGATTGGCCCGCCAGCCGCCGCAGGTTGCCCCGGCTGCTTGCGCCGCGCCCCTGCCTCCTGCCGGATCAATAGACATAGTCACGCGCGGTGCTCCCGGCATCGCCGATGGAATTGCGGCGATCCAGCAGATCCGAGAACACGCCAAGCAGTATCAAATCGATCCGCGGCGCATCGTCATGATGGGCTTTTCCGCGGGAGCGATGGTTACAACGGGGACCGTGCTGCAGCCGGATGCCGCCGCGCGTCCGGACTTTGCGGCGCCGATTTATGGAGGCCCCTTCGGGTCGCTGCCGGCCATTCCGTCCGGATTGCCGCCTCTGTTTCTCGCGGTGGCGCAAAATGACAGGCTCGTGGGCGCTCCGGTCAGAGCGTTCTACGAAGCTCTGTTGGCGGCCGGCTATCACCCGGAGTTGCATGTGTTCAATGGAGGCAGCCACGGCTTCGGCATGCACACGTTGGGAACGACTAGCGATCACTGGAAGGATTCTTTCTTCTGGTGGTTGGAGTCGCTCGGTCTAACTCAGAAGCCGGGTGATCCCCAGCGACCGCCCACACCTGCGTTTGCGCGACCGCTGACACCTTGAGTGGCGGCAATGCGATTCCCCGCTGCTGTAGTGCTGTTAATTACTGCGTTCAGCATGACCAACCTCGGTCGCGCTGCGCCCGCGCGCACGCAGCTGAGTTTCCTGCCGGGGCCCGTAAACCCGGAGGACCTGGTGGCCATCCCCCACAGCCGCTGGCTCATTGCGAGCAATTTCCTGATGGACCGGGGTAAGGAGAATCCGGGGGATCTGTATCTCATAGACCGGCGGCAGCGGACCTGGACCACGCTGCTGTCGAATGCGGATCTCTCGGGCCCCGCACGGGCGGAATACTCTGCATGTCCCGGACCCCCGGCACACAACAGTTTTGGATCCCACGGCCTGGCACTGCGCGAAGGTTCAAACGGACATCATCAGCTCTACGTTGTGAATCACGTGGCGCGGGAGTCTGTGGAGATTCTGGAGGTTGCCTCGGAGCGAGATACCGTCGGGCTGCGATGGGTGGGTTGTGTTTTGATGCCGGGCGGAACGCTGGCCAATGCAGTCGCCCCGCTGCCCGATGGGGGCTTCGTCGTCACGAGCATGTTTGATCGATCCGATCCGGACCGCTGGAAGAAGGTGGCTGAAGGCGCCGATACGGGCGTGGTCTATCGTTGGGAGCCGAAGGAAGGCTTGACGCGAGTCGCCGGCACGGAAGCCTCAGGCAACAACGGGATCGTGGTCGATGCCACGGGCACACTTTTCGTCGCCGCGTGGTCGGGAAGAACAGTATTCCGCATGAAGTTGAGTAACGGCGCCATTGTGCGGCAGGGGGTTCCGCTGGATTTTCTGCCGGACAACCTGAGGTGGGCGCCCGATGGATCCATCCTGATTGCCGGGCAGAAACGCGATCTCAGCAAGTTCTTCGAGCCGTGTCACCCGGCGCCGTGTCGCATTCCTTGGGTTGCTGCACGTCTGAACCCGAAGACGCTCCAGGTCAGCGTCATCACTGAAAGCGATGGCACCGACTTCAGCGATGCGACCACGGCGCTCGAAGTGGGCAATGAGATCTGGTTGGGCTCCGCGGAGAGTCCCGGAGTGGCGATCTACACGTTCAGACCCGAGTTTCAGGGTGGTTCGCAAACCGTCAAAGGTCACTTCACGCGGGTGCAAATCCCGCAGCTCGATTCCCGCTAACCTCCTCCCGAAATAGTCGTCGCTGTCGTTGCAACTGGCAGCCCGCGCCACCGTCGCGGTCTGGCATTCCAGTTTCGCGGGGGCGGAACAATAGGGGGGGCCGATGTTCAGACATTCCGCTTGTCGCGCAGGTCTCGTTGCGCTGACAATTGTACCGTTGCGAATTTATGCTCAGAGCTCATCTCCTGCGCCGCAGTCGGCCGACGAAGCCGTGCTGGAAGAGGTGACCATCACCTCGCAGCGGCGTGTCGAAAAGCTTCAGGATGTGCCGATCGCGGCCACCGCATTGGCGGGTGAACAGTTGGAAGGCAAAGGGGTGGTGCGCCTTGCAGACCTGCAGTTTGCCTCTCCGGCCCTCACAATCACCGATGCCGGCCTGACCCAGTCAGTCAACATCCGCGGTATCGGCCTTGCCAGCGGCTCCCCAGCCGTTGCCAACGGGGTAGCGACCTACGTGGATGGTCTGTTTCAGCCGCCGATCGTGACCACGAACCGATTCTATGACATTGCCAACGTGGAAGTGTTGCGGGGCCCGCAAGGCACCCTGGTCGGCTCCAATTCCACCGGCGGAGCGATCTTCATCAACTCCCAGAACCCGTTGCTGAATGAGTGGGGCGGATATGGAGAAGCCAGTGCGGGCAATTACCGTGACGCCACAGCCGAGGGAGCGGTCAACTTGCCGCTCGGCGAAACGTTCGCGGCCAGGGTGGCGGGCGATTATGCCTCGCGCGGCAGTTTTTACGATAGCGTTGGACCGGCCTACACCAATGCGGGCAGATTGCAGGAAGCGTCCGGACGCCTGAGCCTCCTGTGGAAGACGGGTAGTTTCCAGGCCCTCGGCAAACTCGAATATACGAATCGTAACACCGGGGGTTATGCCTATCGTCCGATTCCCGGAACTCAATACGCTCCGTACGCTGCGAACGGCGACTTCAACCTCGCCTACGACACTCCCGAGGAAAACCACGAGCGTGGACTGATCGCCGGCATTGAGCTGCGTTACGAGCTTCCCGATGCGATTACATTGCGCCTGCAGAGCGGCTATCAGGACAAAAACATCGACAACGTCTACGACCTGGATGCCACGGCCGAGTCGCTCGCCGCGCCGCAGCAGACCGAGGATCAACATGTGCGCGAGCGCGAATGGACGGAGGAGCTCAACATTATCTCCCCGACCGGCGGCCGCGTTGACTGGATTGCCGGCGCCTACCTGCAGAAGAACAAGATCGACGTTGATATCACGCAGACTTCCGCTGGATTCCCCACCGGCATTACCAACCCGCAAAACAAGACGACCACCGGCTGGTTCGGCCAGGTCAACTTCAAACTGACGGACGCGTTGGAGCTGCAGACGGGTCTGCGCTACTCCACGTTCGACGTGGATGGTGTCGGTGCAGTGATCATCGGCGCGGGGATTCCGGGCTTTCCGCCCACCGGCGTGCAGGTGGCCGACCTGTCGGGGTCCCACCGCGACGGTCGTCCCACGGGCAAGGTTGCTCTCAACTACAAACTGGACAGCAACAATCTGCTGTATGCCTTCGTCGCCCGCGGCTACAAGCCCGGCGGTTTCAACTCATCCACCTCCCAGTTCAATCCCGAGACGGTCTGGGACTACGAGGCGGGCTGGAAAGCGACCTGGTTGCAAGGTCACCTGCGCACCCAACTCGGTGGCTTTTTCAACCGCTATGACGAGTTCCAGTTCGACCTGACCGATCTGAGCACCGGCACGACCGGCGTACGCAATCTGCCCAGTGCCACCATCAAAGGCTTCGAGGGCCAGGTGCAGGCGCAACTCGGCCATTGGAGCGCGGATGCCGGCGTGGCTTTTGTCGACTCGGCCCTGGGGAGCCCGGGCAACTTCGTGAACACACGCACCCTGCCGCCAGGCACTCTCGGCCCGCAATGCCCGCCAGGGACGTCCTCCAATCCGCCAGTGTGCTTCGACTACGGCCCCTACTTGCAGACTGCCGCCAGTGGGCCCAACCTGTATTCGCCGCGATGGACATTTAACGCAGGTATGGAATACCGGATAGCACTGGGCGCCCACGTCGCGCTCATACCACGAATCAACTATGCCTATGTCGGCTCGCAGTGGACGAGCTTGTCATATTCGACAGTGACCGATTTCCTGCCGTCGCGCGGGCTGTTGTCGACTCTGGTCACTCTACAGCTTCCGCATGACTGGTATGTCGCGGCCTATGGCAACAATCTTGCGAACAAGACCTACGTCTCCGTACAGTTTGGTAATACGGAGTTCTTCGGTGCACCCCGCCAATATGGAGTACGAGTTGGAACCCGGTTTTAGGGCGCGGGCTGCGTTCGCTGCGGCGCTGGGGTCCCTGGTTCTGGCCGGTCCGACCCTGGCGGCACCGGCGACCACGGCCGGGAGCGGTTCAACCGCCACACTCACGGAGCGTTGCACGGAACTGCCGCAGCGCATGTCCGGTAAATTCCCGGATACCTCGACTCGGCTCACCGCGGCCGGTGTAGTGGGCCCAGCGGCTATCCAGACAGGTGGCGCTGGCGGTCCTCCGCGAACATTGCAGGTGCCGAGGCATTGTGAGCTCAGCGGTGTTGCGCGGGAGCGGACCGCTGCCGATGGTCAACACTATGCCATCCACTTTCACCTACGCCTGCCCCTGGAGTGGAATGGCCGGCTGTTCTTTCAAGGCGGCGGCGGTAGCAACGGGGTACTGGGCGATGCATTGGGCGCATACTCGCCCGTGACACCGGCGGCGTTGCAACAGGGCTTCGCGGTAGTCAGCCAGGATAGCGGGCACGACAACACCCTCAACAATGATCCGGCGCGCGGCGGTGTGCTGGTGTTCGGATTCGATGCGCAGGCACGCGCAAACTACGGTCACGCCTCACTTCCAATTGTCTCCGCGGCGGCCAAGGCAGTCGTCCGATCTTTCTACGCGGAACCGTTGCGGTATTCGTATTTCGTGGGGTGCTCCAAAGGAGGCGAGGAGGGCTTGGCACTTGCGCAGCGATATCCAACCGAATTCGACGGTATCGCTGCTGGTGCTCCGGGGATGTCCTTGCCGCGAGCTGCGGTCGAGGAGGCATGGGATACGCAGGCGTTGGCGAGTGCGGCCCGGCCAGCCGCGGGCGGTTCACTGACGATCGAGACACTTGCTAACTCGCTCAGTGATGCGGATCTGATGTTGGTGCGCGATTCGGTGCTGAAGGCGTGCGACGCCGATGACGGCCTGGAGGACGGCATCGTGGGTGATTTAGCCAAATGCACCACTGAGAAAGTGCTGCCCGTTTTGCGTCGAACGCAGTGTGCTGCCGGGCAATCCACCGGGTGTCTGCGGGACGCCCAGATCGAGGCCCTGACGAAATTGATGTCCGGAGCACACGATCACGCGGGCCATCCTCTCTATAGTCATTGGCCGTGGGATGCAGGTGTAGCCACACCTGGATGGCGAGTGTGGAAACTGGGTTTCGAACGCGGACCTCCCAGTCTCAACGTCATGCTGGGTGGACCATCGCTGGCGTCCGTATTTACCACTCCGCCGACGCCGTTGGGCGCGGACCCGCGGCAGGCGCTCGAGTTTGTCCTGAAATTCGATTTTGACCGGGACACGCCGCGCATCTACGCGACCGCTGCGCTATTTCCGCATTCCGCGTGGGAAGATGTGTCCGCGCGGTCGACGGACCTGTCCGGTTTCCGTGCCCGACACGGCAAGTTGCTACTGACCCACGGGGTGTCTGATCCGGTGTTCTCGATCAATGACACGCTCGAGTGGTGGCGCGAGGTCAACCTGCGCAACAACAATCGCGCCGCCTCGTTCGTGCGGGTATTTGCGATTCCGGGCATGAATCACTGCGCCGGCGGTCCTGCGACGGACCAATTCGACGTGCTCGCACCGCTAATGCAGTGGGTCGAGCACGGCAGACCGCCTGATCGCATACTTGCCCATGCGAACCCGGCTTCTCCTTGGCCCAGGCGCACGCGGCCCTTATGCGTCTATCCGGCTGTTGCCCGTTACAAGGGAGGCGCAGATATTGAGAGTGCCGACAGTTTTGCCTGTCGAGAGTGATGGGCTTGCGGGGCGCGGCAGCGGAGGGATCGAGTTGTTCATTCCAATAGATGGCGTGTCGTATCACGCTCGCCGCCAACCCGGGGCGCCGGCCTGCGTTGATCTGGAAACGGGCCGTCGGTGGACCTATGCCGAGCTCAATGCGGATGTGGATCGAGTCGCCGCCTGGGTGGCGACGCGCGTAGGCCTCGCGAGCGGCGCGCGAATCGCGTGCCTGGCCCGCAACAGCGTGGCAATGCTGATCCTGCATCTGGCAGTCGTACGCGCGGGCGCCGTGTTCGTGCCTTTGAACTGGCGCTTGACTGCAAGTGAGCTGGAGAAACTGCTCGCGGATGCAGGTGCGACACTTTTGTTTTACGACACGGAATTTGCGCGGCCTCCATTCGGCGGCGTGAGCCTGGAAATGGCCGAACTGGAGCGGATCGAACCCCGCTCCAGTGGTGTCACACACTCGGCACGCGGTGTCGACCAGCCCTCGACACTGCTCTATACCTCCGGCACGAGTGGCCACCCGAAGGGTGTCATTGTCACAGAATCCAACGCCTATTGGGGATGCACCAACTTCATTCTGGGCAACGGCTTCACCGGCGCCAGCGTGATGTTATGCGACATGCCGATGTTCCACGTTGCCGGCTTGTTCGCAGCCGTGCGCTCGGCGCTGCTGGCCGGCGGCTCAGTGCTCATATCGCGTGGCTTCGAGGCGCAACGCACTCTCGCGCGGATCGCGGACCCCCTGTTGCGTGTCAGCCATTACTTCTCGGTCCCCCAGATGGCGCAGATCCTGTGGGACCAGGACAACTTCCAGCCTGATATGCTGCGACACCTCGCCGTCTATGCCACCGGCGGTGCGCCGAACCCCCGTGCACAGGTTGAGCGATTCGTGCGCGCCGGTATCCGGATGTCGGATGGTTTCGGCATGTCCGAAACCAGCTCCAACTTCGGGATGCCCGTGTACGACCCCGAGTTGCTGCTGGCGAAGGCCGGCTCCTGTGGGCTTCCCTACATCGCCGTGCAGGCGCGCCTGGTCGATGCAACCGGCAGCGATGTCCCGGTCGATCAGGTCGGTGAGCTGTGGCTGCGCGGACCTAGCATTACGCCGGGTTACTGGAACCAACCTGAGCTGACCCGCGCGGCCTTCGACAACGGCTGGTTCAAGACCGGTGATGCCGCCGTACGGGACGCGGATGGCTTTTACTACATCGTGGATCGTCGCAAGGACATGTATATCTCGGGTGGCGAGAACGTTTATCCGGCCGAGATCGAAGCCGTCCTGTGTGAACTGCCGGGCATCCGCGAAGCTGCGGTGATTGGAGTGCCGGATGAGCGGTGGGGCGAAGTAGGGCGGGCCTATGTAGTGACGAGCCCCGGCTGCGCGCTGGATGAGGAAACGATATTGATCCATTGCCGCCAACGCCTGGCCGGTTACAAGCTTCCCCGGATGATTGTGTTCAGCACCGATATTCCGCGCACGGCCTCCGGAAAAATTCTCAAAACCGAGCTGCGCCGCCGCGCTGAGTAACCCTATTCCTCAATGTCCCAAAGTGCATGCAACGCACTCAGGAACGCGGCCTGGGTGTTGGCTGGGATCTTCCTCAACAACTGTTCTTCGTGAGACTGCATCACTTTTTTCGCCCGCAGGTTCAGTGCGCGACCCGCGGCCGTCAATTGCAACCCATGCGAGCGGCCGTCCACGGGCCGCCGCTCGACCAACTCGCGCTTTTCCAGCCGGCCCACCAGTGGCGCCATGTTGGCGCCTGCGATGTCGAGCATGCGGCCGATCTCACTCTGGCTGATGTTGGGATTGGACTCGATGACCATCAGCACGCTTGCCTCCGCTGGACGCAGATCGAGCGGCCGCAAGCCGCGCGCCAGGCTCTGCATCGCGGCGGCTGAAGCCCGGCGCAGGGCGTAGCCGGGAAGGTCTTTTAACGGATCGACTGCCAACCCCACCTCCGTACGCTCGCGCTACCGAGCGCTTGCACTGGCCGACTGAATAGCTATATTGTATAGCGGATCGTCGCAGTCCGGGAAGGGGGTGGTATGAGCTTCAATCGGATCAATCCCATCAGTGGCGAGATAGCCAGCACCTCTGTGGCGATGTCCCCCGATGACGCGCGCGCGGTGGCCGACCGGGCGACTGCGGCCTTCGCCGGCTGGTCTCAGACCGGCCCCAACACGCGGCGGCGACTGTTGATTGATGCCGCCGCGGCTCTGGAAGCGCGTCGGGATGAGTTCGTTCGTGCAATGATGGACGAGGTCGGCGCGACAGCCGGCTGGGCCATGTTCAATCTGATGCTGGCCGCGGGAATGCTGCGCGAAGCTGCGTCTGTGACGACTCAGATCACCGGCGAAGTCATACCCTCCGACAAACCGGGATGTCTCGCGATGGCACTGCGCGAACCGGCGGGTGTGGTGCTGGGCATCGCGCCTTGGAATGCTCCAATCATCCTCGGTGTGCGCGCCATCGCGGTGCCCCTGGCGTGCGGCAATTCGGTGATCCTGAAAGCATCGGAAATGTGCCCGCGCACGCACAGCCTGATTGTTGAATCGTTTGCCGCGGCCGGCTTTCCGCCCGGCGTGGTGAACATTGTGACCAACCGTCCGGCCGATGCGGGCGAGGTAGTGGGCGCGCTGATTGATCACCCGGCGGTTCGCCGAATCAACTTTACCGGCTCAACAGCAGTGGGAAAGATTGTGGCCCGACGCGCGGCGGAGAACCTGAAGCCCTGTTTGTTGGAGCTCGGCGGCAAGGCGCCCCTGATCGTGCTGGAGGATGCCGACCTGGATGAGGCGGTCGCCGCCGCGGCATTCGGCGCCTTCATGAACCAAGGGCAGATCTGCATGTCCACGGAGCGAATCATCGTGGTTGCGGCTGTCGCGGCGGAGTTCAGCCGCCGGTTTGTGAGCAAGGCGCAATCACTGCGGGCCGCGGATCCGCACGCGGCCAACACTGCTCTGGGTGCAGTCGCGGACCGCAGGACCGTCGTCCACGTGAACAGCCTGTTGGATGATGCCACCGCGCACGGGGCTTCAATTTTGTGTGGTGGCAAAGCTGACAGCGTCATCATGCCGGCCACCGTGGTGGCTGGCGTCACTGCAGCCATGAATATTTACCGGGACGAGAGTTTCGGCCCGGTGGTGGGCATCATCGTCGCCGCGGATGAAGAGGACGCCATTCGAATCGCCAACGATACCCAGTACGGGTTGTCAGCGGCTGTGTTCACCCGCGACGCGATCAGAGGACTGCGTGTTGCCCGCCGCATCCGCTCCGGCATGTGTCACATCAACGGGCCGACGGTGCACGATGAGCCGCAGATGCCGTTTGGCGGCGTCGGCGCCTCGGGCTATGGCCGCTTTGGTGGCAAGGCGGGCATCGAGGAATTCACCGAATTGCGCTGGATCACGCTCGAAACACAACGCGGCCATTTTCCAATCTGACCTGCTCGAGGAGCGCGGCGATGACGACCAAGCATTCGAATACAACTACACCTGGCGAGCGAGCCGAGTCGGACACCGTGCGATTCGAGGTCATCGATCGCGTTGCCTGGGTACGATTCAACCGGCCGGAAAAGCGCAACTGCATGAGCCCGAAACTCAATCGCCAGATGCTGCGCGTGCTCGATGAGCTGGAGTTTCGCACTGACGTCGGTGTGCTCGTGTTGACGGGCGAGGGCTCGGCCTGGTCGGCCGGGATGG
>Ga0181534_10002285_pt1 | contig 11959 bp, 5 predicted proteins | sample PEATcosm2014_Bin_37_FD_119758 | JGI IMG/M metagenome (GOLD analysis project Ga0181534, IMG submission 119758) | Peatland microbial communities from MTU Mesocosm Facility, Houghton, MI, USA - PEATcosm2014_Bin17_10_metaG | ecosystem: Environmental > Terrestrial > Soil > Wetlands > Peat | place...
CAAAATTCATTTCACGGTGATGAGTTCATCATCCTTCGGATCCGCTTCAATCGTGATGTCCTTATATTCGTCGAACAAACCCTTGTTGTGAATCTGAATCGCAAATGGACCGATTTTGCCGGCATCGGGAACATTGAAATCAACCACTTCAACCGCCTTGCTGCCGGGCGGCTGGGCAACGGCCATGCGCGCCGTTCCCTTTGAAGCATCAACGAGAATTTCCACGCGGCTCCATTGGTGCGGATCAAATTTGGGATGCGGGTGGGAGGTGAATTCCCCTTTGCCCGCATTGTTATGGCCGGGGCGATAGTCCCAAGTGTAACCGGGCGGCGGCTGGATTTGGACGGCGCCCAGGGCGTCCAGCGGTTTTTTTCCTGCTTCCGGGCGTGTGCCGAAAAAAAGAACGCAGGCTTGATGATCCGGTTTTGTTCCCGAAACATGGCGCACGGTGAACATGATCCGGTAATGACTGTAATCGTTCTTCGTGTAAAGGACGCCACGCGCCGTGCCCGTATCGGCCATCACGCCGTTCGTGACCGTCCATGAATCCGGCGGGACTTGAATCCAGCCATCGAACGATTTGCCGTCGAAGAGGCTGGTTACATTGTTGGTTTGACTTTTTCCAACGGTGGCAAAGCCGATGATTATCGTTAGGGCCAGAAAGCCAAGATAAAAAGGGAGGGATTTTTTCAAAGTGTTCTATTATTTAAGGTTGTTTTCATCAGTTCAATTTCAAAATTCGGGTCCACTATAATCATGGTAATTGCAATCGGTAAAAGCCTTGCGGCCAGTTCGGGTTGAGCGCGTTGGTGAAATTGAAATTACCATTATTATCGAACTGGTTGGTGAGCAGACATGTCCAGCTGATCAAGGGTGTGGCGATGTTGGTCGAGGCCAACAGATAATAATTTGCGCTGCTTACGCCGCCCGTGCCGGCGAAAATCAGGCCGTTGCTTATGACATTAAGCATGCTGAAATGCGGCGTTGCCGTGACTGTCAATGACAATGTGCCGCTGGTGTTCAGGGCATTCGTGTTCCACGCCAGTCCCGCTGCTGGAATCGCCGGAGAGATGCTGGTGAAGGCACCGCTGTAACTCGCCGCGCTAAATAATTTGAATGTGTTGCTCGCTGCAAACACCTGACCGATGTTGCTCACAATCAATGTGCCGCCGTAAGTGATGTTGGTGGCGACCAATTGCGAACTGCTTCCGGCATTGTTCAGCAGCATGATAGTGTTGCCGCCAAGCATGGCTGTATTGGTCACCGTCAAGGTTTCTGCTGTGGATGATCCTCCCGGAGCAATCGTCGAACTGGCCACGCTGGTGACGCTGCCATTGACCAGGCCGTTGCCGGAAAGCGTCTGTCCGCCGGCCAGAGTCAGCAGTCCCGACGGGCTGCGCGAAACATCCAAAGTTGTGCCAGCGGCGAGCACAATGTTCGTGCTGTTCGCAATCGAACCCGTCCCGCTCAATGCCAGCGTGCCATTCGTAATCATCGTATTACCGGTGTAGGTATTCATGCCCGACAGAAGCAACGTGCCGCCACCCTGCTTGGTCAGGCCGCCGCTGACGTTGGCTCCAATGCTCACTGTGCCGATGCTAGCGCCGCTGCCGCCACCGTTGGGCAAAAGCGTGACGGTCGGGATGGAGATGTAGCCAGTGCCCGGACAAGTAATTTGAATGTTTGTGACCATTCCGCTCGCGGAGTTGATCTGCGCCGAGGCCGTGGCGTTCGCACCACCGCCGCCGCTGACGATAATCATGGGCGGCGCGATATAGTTGGATCCACCATTGAAAACTGGGATAGACATCACCCCGTTGCCAGCCGGGGCGACCAGAGGCTGCGAAATGGTGATCGTCTGTCCGTTGTCGTCAATCGTCGCGCCATTGCCGTAAATGTTGACCGAGGCCAGCCCGGTGCCGGTGAAGTTGCCGATGAATATTCCGCTGGCGGTGCCGGCCTTCAGCGTTCCGCCGTTGAAACTGACCACGCCGTTTTGATTTTTGTTGTTCACGGTGGAGAAGCCCATGGTTTGCAAGACTCCGCCGTTCAAATTCAGAATGGCCGTGTTGGCCCCGGTTTTTTCGTTCATGCGCACCAGGCGGTTCGGAGCGAGAAATTGTCCTGTGCCGCTGAAGGTTGCCACGCTGTAATCATTGACCGCGTTCCAGTTCATGGAAAGACCGTCCTGGCCGCTGTCCCCCGACGTGGTCGGGATTGTGATTGTGCCGCCGCTGATATTGATCACATTGGTCTCGCCCGTGGTGCCGCGACCGGTTATGAAATACGCTCCGCCACCTTTCGAGTTGATCGTCATGGTTCCACCACTCATGTCAAACTGGGCAAGAGTTCCTGCGCCACCTAGGCTTCCGCCGATGTCAAATTCACCATTCTGGGTCGTGCCGTCGCCATTTGTGAAAACGCCGCCAGATAAACTATAGTAGCCGTAGGCACCCGCCGCGCCGCCAATCTGCATCGGACCGGCGCCGCCGGTATTGACATAAACTGCCGTATTGGATCCCGATTGATACACCGCCGCCTGACTGCCGGCGGTGTTGCCTACGAAAAATCCCTGCGTGACGTTAGTGTCTGTAATGGAACCATTGCCCGCCAGCGATAACACTCCCGAACTCACGATTGTCTGGCCGATATAACTATTTATGCCGGAAAGCATCAATGTGCCAGCACCAGTCTTGGTCAAACCACCAGCGCCAGAAATCACGCCGCCGACTGAAAGCGTGCCAGAGGGATTGGTGACGGCGAGATTTTGCGCGGCGTCAAATTGCAGATTGAGGTTAATGGTTTCAGGGTTGGGCGAGTTGTTGGTGATGCCGCCAGCCAATTCAATTGGATTGCCGCCGAGCGTGAACGCCATGGCAGTAGAATTGAATGTGATGCAGTTAAACGAGGTGAGCGCCGCAAAATTATTTGTGCTGTTCAATTGCGTCGAGCCGTCGAAAAACAACGCGTCGGCGGCGATGGGCGGATTGTTGGCGCCGGACCAATTGTTTGACGTCTGCCAGTTGGCGTCCGCGCCGTTGCCAATCCAAGTATCATTGCCATTGGTGGGAACCGGTGGTGGCGGCGCGAAAAATGTGGCGTAACCGGCGAGCGGCTTGATGAAAACGGTGAACACCGCGCCGGTTTTTACAATGGTCAAGAGATTGCTGGCACTACTGTAGCTCCAACTGTCCGCTCCGGTGACATTGGTCGGTGCCACGAAAGCATTGATCTTGAAAATCCATGGCCGCGATGTCGGCGAACTGGCCTGCACATAACCATTCGTTCCTTCAGCCACGGAAAGCGTATCGTCCTCATAAGCGATGCCGTCTCCGAGCGGGCGATGATAGACCATCTGGTTCGTCTGGTAGGGAAACATAAGCACGGTGTCCTTTCCAGAAGAATTGGTGTCGCCCAGGCCGGTGTAGCCGTTGTCCACGTTGACCGGAATGATGGCACCGGCGCGCACAAAAATCGGCGCGGTGTCAACATTGTAATTCAAGTTGGTCACAGAGCCGCCATTGTAAGTCTGCGATTGGTTCCACCAGTTGATCCAAAGACTGCCAGAGGGGAAATCCAGAGCGACCAAGTTGCTGCCGGTATTGACGGGACTAGCGTCTGAAGTGACAGCAAAGGTGAGGAGTGCGTTGCCAAGCAGATGCCGGTGCGTCGTCGTGTCAACTTGAGCCATCGCCGTCGTGCCGTTAAGGTTGGCATTGACGCCGGTATGAAATTGAAACGGCACGAGGTTGTGGTGCAGGGTGGCGTAGTAGCGGTAAGTGCTGACGGTATCCGTGAACACAGTGCTGCCGGTGGGTGGAGTGCTGCTATCCCATAGCCATGGCTCATGGTATTTTGCGTTTGAACCGCCGTTTTCCATGATCGGCATCAAGGCCGCATACTCGGCCTCACGGAGCAAAGAGTCATGGCTTGGGTGGTTGCCGTTGTAACCACCAACCTCGTAGCCGCACGCCGAATAACCATCCGTGACAGAGTTGTAAATGTCTGTGAGCTGGGTAGTAAAACCGGCGAAATCGCCGGCGAAATCGCCGCACCAGCCAGCCGTAAGGTGTGAAACCGGCGCGCCAGTGCCCCCATTGAGGCCGTTTTCTTGATACGACCAGGGGCGGGCAATCGTGATTCCCTCATTGGTTCGGTTATTGCCATTCCAAATGATAGTCTGCGTGCCAAGCCAATCCACGATCTTGGCGTAGTAGTATTCCGTAAATTGGGCGCGGGTAATGTTCGCCCCGCCAAATACCGAACCGGGCGTCGTTTGCACCGTGGCGGGAATATATGAATCGGATACATCTACTTTGAAACCGCTGACGCCCATCGCCAGCAAGTTCGAGGCTTGCCCTATGAACCAGTTGACGGCAGTAGGACTGCTAAAATCAATGGCCGCCGCAGTTCCCTTCCAATAGGTGAACAACTGATTCCCGCCATTGTTGGGGTCTGAAAGCGCATAGTTGTTGGATCCGCTTAATACAGAAGGATAGTCCGGATCCTCCACATTCGGCGGGTCTTTACCCCCATCATCCTGGCTTGTGGTTTTATCTACCATGCCCACCATCCAGCAAACCACTCGCACACCGTTCGACTGGGTGTTGTTATTGCCGGTGTTCGTGCTGAACCAATTAATCATGGTTTGCGGTGCCGGACCGGTCGAATCAGCGTATTGCTTTCCGGCCGCTGAATTAAAATGGAAATCGGTGTAGGACGTGCTCCAGGGGCTGTCCAATATGATTACTCCGACCGGGATATTGCGCGACAGATAGTTTGTGACCAATCCTTCGGAACTGGCGGTCGTGTGGGTGTCATCCTCCCATACCCACGGCTCGTAAGTCCAGCGCGGCGTGATCGGCGGATTGCCGGGAAAAGCCGTCTGCGCCTGCATACAAGTTGTCGAAACTAAACAAAGTATTGCCGCCGCCGCGAAATATAAAGACGTTTTCATTTTTGCCGTGCCGCCTCTAAAAATCCCACAATGCTCCACATGCCTCAAAACGTGGCAAACCATCCCATCTTGACCAAGATGAGCTTGTTTAATCTCTGCAGGTGGGTTCACGGCGAAACCAGCCTGAAGAAGCTTGCATTGTTCGTCAGCGGTGTGTTCGTGTAGTTGTAACCGCCGTTCGGCGACATGAACACGTTCGTGAACACAGGTATCCAGTTGACTACGTTAGTCGCCAGATTTATCGAGGTCAAAATTCGGTATTGCTGGCCTATCGGCCCGTTCGTCCCGCTCAAGATCAGGTTGCCGCTTGACAGCACCGGCGACCCGATCGCCAGCGGCGACTTCACGACGATGTAATTGTTGCTCGTGGCCATGTTCGAGCCGCCGGACCCGCTCACGATCAGGCTCACCATGTAGGTTCCCGCCACCGCATATGTATTGGTCACGTTGGCATTGGAAGTATTGGTCACGGAGCTGCCATTGCCAAAGTTCCATATCCAGTTAGTGATGCTGCCCGTCGAGAGATCAGTGAACACCACTGACTGCGTCACAAAGATATTCGTCGGCGTCCCGCTAAACCCCGCGATTGGTGCCGAGACCACGGCATTCGAAACGATGCTCAACACACCGTTGGTCGGGTTAAAGCTATAGCCCAAGCCCGCGCCCGGCGAACCCACGATGCTGGTAAAGTTTCCATTCGTTAAACCAGCAACGCTGAACAACTGGAAGGTGTCGCTCGTCGTCAGCGGCGTCGCGTCGGAAGTGATGTTCGTCACGGTCAAAATGCCGCCATAAATTATGTTGCCGCTGATGGTGACGTTGTCCTGCACCGGCGAACCGCTGGTCTTGTTGATGCGCAATGTGGCGTTGCCCGATAAGGTGAGGTTGCTGTTGATGGTGAGCGTGCCAACTGCCGCAGCGTCGCCTGCGCCAAGATTGCCCGTCGGTGCAACGACAATTGCTCCGTTGAGGCTGCCGATGCCGGCGAGTGTGCCGTTGGTGACGATGGTTGTGCCGGTGAACGTATTTACTGCGTCGAGATAAAGCGTGCCCGCGCCTTTTTTCACGAGACCGCCGCTGACGTTGGCCGACAACACCGGTGTGCCGATAGTCGCTCCGCTGCCGCCACCGCCTGTAATTGTGGCGCTCAAAACATCATTGATGGCGTCGTAGCCGCTGCCGGGACAGGTGACAATAATTCCAGTCACCGCACCTGCGGAAACAGTGGCGTAAGCCGTCACGCCGCTCCCGCTGCCGCCGCTGATCGTGACGATGGGCGGCGCGAGGTAGCCCGAACCACCCGCCGTCACGGGAATCGAAGCGACGCCACCGCCCGCCGGGGCGAGCAGCGGTTGCGAAATCGTGATGATCTGTCCGTTGTCATCAATCGTCGCGCCATTCGTGTAAATGTTGACGGAGGCCAGACCGGTTCCGGCGAAGCTGCCGATGAACGCGTCGGACGCATTCGTGATCGCAATGCCTGCCTTGAGCGTGCCGCCGTTGAAGTTGACCATGCCGCCGAGATTTTTATTCGCCGCAATGGAGAAGCCCCAAGTCTGCAACACGCCGCCGTTCAAGTTCAAGATGCTGACGTTGGCCGCGCCGGTGTTGTTGTTCATGCGGAGGTAACGGTTGGGCGCAAGGAACTGGCCGGTGCCGCTGAAAGTCACTACGCTCGTATCGCCATTGGCATTCCAGTTCAATGAAAGCCCGTCCTGTCCGTTGTCCACGGAAGCACCCGTGATTTGAACCGTGCCGCCGCTGATATTGGCGACACAAATTTCGCCCGCCGCGCCACGACCCGTCACGAAGTAGGAATTATTTCCGTTCGGGCTGTTGTAGGTGATCGTGCCGCCGGTCATGTCGAACTGCGCCAACATGCCGTTGCCGCCGAGGGAACCGCCGATGTTAAGTTCGCCGCTTTGCGCCGGTGTGATGGAACCTAAAATGATGTTGCCGCTGGCGAAATTATAGTAGCCGTAGGCACCCGCCGCGCTTCCAATTTGCGTCGGCCCGGCTCCGCCAGTGGCGCTCACCAGCAACGTGCTGGCTCCCGATTGATAGACCGCCGCCTGGCTCCCGCTGATAGTGCCAACCCGAAATCCTTGAGCGCCACTGACGACATTTGAAATGGTGCCGTTGCCGGTCAACGACAAGATGCCGGAACTGATAATGGTATTGCCGCTGTAGCTGTTCACGCCGGAAAGTGTCAGTGTGCCGGTGCCGGTCTTGGTGAGGCCGCCACTTCCAGAGATGGCACCGCCGATTGCCGTGTTAAATCCGCTGTCGGAGATCGTCAGCAGATTTCCGCTGTTGGTGATGTTTTGCGCCAGGGTCAAGTTGCCCGCCGCCGCGCTGACATTCAACGGCGCGCCGAGGACGAGCGGCACGTTCAGAGTCTGCGCGTTCACCGAGTTGTTGATGGCGTTGCCAGTGAGAGTCAGAATACTGCCACCCGAATTGTTGATGGTGAAGCTGGCCGCCGTGCTGTCAAAAGTCAGCGAGGTGAGGCTGTAGTTTGTATTGACGGTCGGCGTCAAGCGCGTTGTGCCGTCAAAAATCACGCTGTCACCAACAAAGCCGGGACCTTCCAATCCAACCCAATTTGTATTGTCGGTCCAATTGTTGCCGCTCGCGCTCGCGCCATTCCAAGTCACGGCCGCAGCTTGGACGCTCAACGAAATTGTGCCGCTGCCTTGGAATTCCCCGGCGTCGGTCGCAACAACTGGTAATGAAACGGAACTGGCGGCACTTGCGCCGATGAGAACCGTGTTGGTCCAACCGCCGTCGGTCGCATTAAAAACCAGCGCCTGATTGTTGATTCCACCGACAGAGCTTAAATCCACAACTACCGAGTTGATGGTGGGGTTGGCTCCCGGCGTGACGAAAACTTCCAAAGTCGTGGTTTGATTGTGGTTCACGGTTGACGGAGTGGCCGAGGTGCTGCTGATTGAGGGCGGCGTAGAGCCGGCATAATGGAGTAGAATTTGACTACCGCTCTCCACAATCGTGTAAAAGGCGGCACCGGTTGGCGTCGTTCCCAGCCAGACCGGAGTGGCGCTGAAATTTCCGGAAATAACAGGCGAACCACCGGTCAGATTGAATAGCACATAATCCGTCGTCGTATCCAGATTCAAACCGCAGTTGATGCCGACGCTGACACTGCCGCAGGTGAGGGTAACATTGTTGCCGTTCAAAATGACCTGGTCATTGGCACCATTGAAAGTAGGACTCAAGTTGAAATCGGCTTCGGATCCACTATTGTATGTAAGATTACCGCCAATGGTCAGCGCGGTATTCAAGCCGGGACGTGTATGCCCGGTGCTGTTCACGATCACGTTGCCTGTGATGGTGCCGCTGCCGCCTAAAGTGCCGGCATTGTTGGTAGTGTTGCCGGCATAGGTGTTGACACCGTTCAAGAATAGCGTGCCCAGACCTTGCTTGGTCAAACCGCCGCCAGCGGTCGCGCCCGGTGTCATGCCGTAGCTGATGGTGGCTTTGCGACCCGCCGTGTCAATGATCGCGCCGCCGGCATTGATGCTTACGGTAGTCAGAGCGTTGATATACGGCGCGGCAAGAGTCCCAGATCCAATATTCGCCGACTGAAACCAATTAGTCGCGTCGTTGCTGCCGTCCGTCCTGAGCGTGCCGCCATCGAAAAGAAAGTTTCCCTTCGAATTGGCTCCCAGTGCATTGATAGCGTTGCGACCGCTGGTCGTATCGAAATTCGCGCCGACCACGATCTGCCGGCTGGTTGCCAGCACCCCGTTGGTCAAAAGATTAATCGTGCCGGCAGTCGTGGCTGCGGCGTTGGCGAGGGTATTATCATTAAGACCAAGACGAATGTATTGTGCAGAGAAGGTTCCCATCGGAACGGTGACGGTGGCTGTGCCAGCACCGGTGCCGCCGATGTTCAGAATACCAGTGTTATTGTTGGCGTCACCGTGGCCAAAATTATAGCCGACGACCAAATTTGCCGAAGAGTCAAGGGTCAGGGTTGCGCCATTATTCACATTCATAGTCGCAGCCGCCAGAGTGGTGCTGTTGCCGTTTTGGCCGACACCAATAAAGCCGCCGGTCCAACTGAAGCTGCATCCCGAAAGTAAATTGACCGTGGTATTGTTGCGCATCGTGAACCCAGACGCACTGACATCAGGATTAGCGTTTCCCGACTGGGTCGGCGTGGTATAACTATTGGTGCCGCTGAATTGATAGATGCCCGGCGTGCCAAGCGTTGCGCCCGCGACAAAATTCAATCCGTTGGCCAGACTCGCTGTGGAGTTGGTCACGTTTCCAGCGAAGGTAAGTGTGGCGCCGCTGACAGCGGTGATGCTTATGGCAGCTGTTCCAGCCGTCCAGGTGGTGTTCATCCCAATCGTTTCATTCACGCCCACCGCACTGTCGAGGGCGGCAGCAGTGGCCGCCATCGTTAGAGGGTTGCCGGTAAGGTTGAATGCACCCGCGCCGCTGCTAAAGGTGATGCCTGTAACGCTGGTGGACTGATTGTTGGTGTTGTTCAAACCTGTCGTGCCGGCAAAAACCGGAGTGTTGCCAGTGGCGGGTATGGCTGTCCCACCCCAGTTCGCGCCCACCGACCAGATGAAATTCGGAGTGCCAGCGCCACTCCATGTGCTGTTGGCCGCCTGAAGATTCACTGCGCCTGCGGCAATGCCGAGACATATGGCGAAAAGAAGCCGCCGCAAGCTGTTCAAGGCAGATGATGGGTTTGAGGATGTCGGGCGGATGTTTGATGAGGGTTTCATTTGGATTATGGGGTATGAGACGGAAATTTTATCTGAAATCACAGGACAAAATAATTACGGGCGACGCGTCGGCGGTCTTGACATGGTGTTTCAAACATATTTGGGTCACTCATACACGCGTCGCCGACGAATAAAGTCCGCCAAAAAATGTTCAGCCGGCAAATGAATTGGGAACAGGGCACATTTGCGCATTCCCTTGTGGCGGCAGTCTTCTGGCCAGCCAAACCGGCGATGCTCATCTCCTTTCCATTACGAAAATAAAATGTTTATTAAATTCGTTTCATACGCCAACAAAGCATGAACAATCCTCCACAAACACCGAGTGCGGCCGCAGATGGTTCGGGCACTGTTTCCACCGAAATGACACCCAGACTGTTAAGTTGAGAGGTATCCCACGCCAATCCGCTGTCGAGCGTCGGTAAAATGGTGCTGGCAAATGAGCTGGAAATTGTGCCATCGAAGAGATTGAAGGTATCGCCTGATAGAAGCGTGCTGCCGATGTTGTTCACCGTAAGATTGCCGCCGAGCGTCAAGGTGCCGAGGTCATTGACCAAATCGGCATTTTGTCCCGCGCTACGGTCTATTTCCAGTGTTACCTGGCTGGCCAGCGTGAGCGATTGGTTGAAGGTCAACGTGCCGATGGCGGTGGATGTGCCCGGGTCGAGTGCGCCGTTGATTGTTGTATTTCCTTTGATTGTGCCGACGCCCATCAACGTGCCAGCGGCACCCACCGTCACTGTGCCTGCACCAGCCAAAGCTCCATCCACTTTCAAAGTTCCGGCACTGACGGTTGTGGTGCCGTTGTAGGTGTTGTTGCCGGAGAGTGTCAGCGTGCCAAGACCTTGCTTGGTTAAGCCGCCGCCGGTCGTCGCGCCTTCCGCCATGCCATAGCTGATGGTGGCGTTGCGCCCCGCCGTATCAATGAACGCGCCGCCGGCATTTATTTTCACCGAATTTAACTTTTGGATTATAAGCGTAGTAGCCCCGGAACCAGTGGTCGAATTCGCAGACGCAAACCAATCGGCCACGTCGTTGGCACCATCGGTCTTGAGCGTGCCGCCATCGAAAACAAAATTTCCAGATGAATTTGCCAGCGAATTTATCGCGTTGCGGCCGCTGGCCGTGTCGAAATTCGCGCCGACCACAATTTCCCGGCTGGTGGCCAGCACTCCGCCGGCCAATAGGTTGATCGTGCCGGCAGTCGTGCCGGTGGCGGCAGCGTTATCATCAAGACCCAGACGGATGTAGCTTGCAGAGGCCGTTCCCAACGCGGCGGAGACCGTGCCATTAACATTTACTATGCCGGTGTTGTTGTTGGCAGCAGTGCCGTTGAAATTATAGCCGACGACAACATTTGCCGTGGAGTCAAAAGCCAATGTCGCGCCACTATTCACATTCAACGTCGTGGCTGCCGCAGTAGTGCTGTTGCCATTTTGTCCAACACCCCAAAAGCCGCCGGTAAAACTCACATTCGCCCCTGAAAGCAAATTGACAGTGGTGTTGTTGCGCATCGTGAATCCTGCAGCACTGACATCAGCCGTTTGTGTCGGTTGAACAAAAGACACTGATGAGCCGGAGAACTGATAGACGGCTGGCGTCCCCAGCGTGGCACCTGCGACAAAATTCATACCATTGGCCAGAGTGGTCGCGTTGCGCGTGAAGTTTCCAGCGAACGTAAGAGTGCCGCCGCTGACACCCGTGACGGTTCTGGCGGCGGTTCCATCCCATGTGATGTTATTGTAGATAGTTTCATTAACTCCAACCGCGCTGTCGGTGAAATTACCCGCGACCGTGAGGGCATTGCCATAAAGGTTGAACGCACCCGAGCCGGCATTGAAGGTGATGCCGTTGACACTGGTGACGAAATCGTTAGTGTTGAGCAAACCAACTGAACCGGCAAAAATCGGGGAACTGCCGGTGGCGGCTATGGCCACTCCAGTCCAGTTCCCGGCGTTCGCCCCAGCCGACCAGTTAAAATTGGGATTGCTGCCGCCATTCCATGTGGGAGCCGCCTGAATAGTTACCGCACCCATGGCAATGCCGAGACACATGGCGAAAAGAAACCGCCCCAAGCGGGGCAATGCGGATGATGGGTTTGAGGATGTCGGGCGGATGTTTGATGAGGGTTTCATTTGGATTATGGGGTTTGAGACGGAAATTTTATCTGAAATCACAGGACAAAATAATTACGGGCGACGCGTCGGCGGTCTTGACATGGTGTTTCAAACATATTTGGGTC
>Ga0181534_10002289_pt1 | contig 11951 bp, 9 predicted proteins | sample PEATcosm2014_Bin_37_FD_119758 | JGI IMG/M metagenome (GOLD analysis project Ga0181534, IMG submission 119758) | Peatland microbial communities from MTU Mesocosm Facility, Houghton, MI, USA - PEATcosm2014_Bin17_10_metaG | ecosystem: Environmental > Terrestrial > Soil > Wetlands > Peat | place...
ACGCGGCCAACGCCGAACAGAGCGCCTCGGCCAGCGAGGAACTGTCGGGGCAAGCCGAGACTATGAGGAGCGTCGTCGGTGAACTGCAAGCCATGGTGGATGGCGGCCGGCAGGACGCCGGGCGCGGGACTCCTGGCGGGCGCCAGGCCCGGCCGCGGCAAGGCGGGTCTGCCGCTGCGGCAACCGGTGGCGGACACCTCCGGAGTCTCAAAGCGCTTCAGTCCGCGGCGTCCGGCCGGAATGCGGGCCGGTCGAGTGAAGCCGTGCCGGTAGGCGCGGGCAAGCCCGACCGCTCCGCGCTGCCCATGGACGACGACTTCAAGGAATTTTAGAACCGGACCTTATGGAGGGCCAAATGGAACTGCGCCAGGAGATCGAAGCCCTGGCCACGAAAGTAGTGGTGGAGGATCTCTCGGAGGAGTCCGGCTTCCACCAGTCGCTGCTGGCCTTGGCGGCCGCTGTGCGCAGGGTCCGCCAGTGCGCCGAAACGGACAACTGCCCGGAGGTCGCGCGCATCGCCGCGGATCTCTGCACCGCCCTGGACGCGCCGGACCCGGCCGCCCACGGCGCGATTTCGTGCGCGCTCGAAACTGGCCTGGCGGCCATGCGGCAAGCCTTGGAAAACGCCGCGGCCCCCGCCGCCGCGCCGGAACCGGAGGCCTACTCTCTGGCGCAGGATCCCGAGCTGCTGTCCGATTTTGTGATGGAAGCGCGCGAGCACCTGGCGGCCATCGAGAACCTTTCCCTGGCCCTCGAGCAGAACCCCGGCAATGCCGAAGCCGTCCATTCCATCTTCCGCGCTTTTCACACCATTAAAGGATTGGCTGGTTTCCTGGAGTTGAATGCCGTGCGGGAGGTTTCCCATAACGTGGAGACCGTGCTGGATATGGCGCGCAACGGCAAGTTGAGCATTACTTCGCATGTGATCGACGTGGTATTGGAGAGCGCGGATTTCCTCAAGATCTGCGTCACCTGCATCGATTCGATGTTGCATGGACACGAGTCGGATGCCGCACCGGACCATGCCGGTCTCTTGAACCGGGTCCAGGGGCTCATGCACGGGCCCGAAACCCCGGCGGCCGCCTCGGAAGCCGAACCCGCGCCCCAGGCCGAGGCGGAGCCTGCCGCCAGCGCCGTCCGGGCGCATGCGCCCAGCGAGGCCAAAGCCGTCAAGGTGGATACCGGGAAACTGGACTATCTGGTCGATATGGCGGGGGAGTTGGTGATCGCGCAGTCCATGGTGCGCCACGATCCCGATCTGGCCACGCTGAAGAGCCCCCGCTTACAGCGCAATCTGGCGCAACTGGCGCGCATCACCACCGAACTGCAGAAGACTTCCATGTCCATGCGCCTGGTGCCTATTGGCCAGTTGTTTCAGCGCGTGGCCCGGCAGGTCCGCGACCTGTCGCGCAAGATGGGCAAGCCCGCGGAATTGGAAATGGGCGGCGAGGAAACCGAAATCGACCGCACCATCGTGGAAGAGCTGGCCGATCCCCTGATGCACATGGTGCGCAACTCGCTGGACCATGGCATTGAAGCACCGGACGGGCGCGCGGCGGCGGGCAAGCACCCCATGGCCCGCATCGGCTTGCGCGCCTGCCACCAGGCCGGCCATATCGTCATCGAGATATCGGACGACGGGCGGGGCCTGAATGCGGATCGCATCCGCGCCAAAGCCATTGAAAAGGGGCTGCTCGGCGAGGCGCAGCATCCCTCGGAGAACGAAGTCTTTCATCTGATTTTCGAGCCCGGTTTCTCCACGGCGGCCCAGATCACCGATGTTTCCGGCCGCGGCGTGGGCATGGACGTCGTGCGCAAACAGATCCAGAAGCTGCGCGGCCACATCGAAATTCAATCCGCGGAGGGACAGGGCGCCACATTTACGCTCAAAGTGCCTTTGACGCTGGCCATTATCGACGGCTTGGTGGTGGGCGTCGGGGCCGAACGTTACATCGTGCCGTTGTTCGCGGTGCGCGAAATGTTCCGCCCGGCGGCCGAAGCCATTTTCACCGTCCAAAACCGCGCCGAAATGGTCATGATGCGGGGAACCCTGCTTCCGGTTGTCCGCCTCTACCGCAAGTTCGGGGTCGCGCCGCGTTCCGAAGACCCCTGCCAGGCCCTGCTGATCGTGGCCGAAGGCGAGGGGCAGCGCTTCTGCCTCATGGTGGACGAGCTCATCGGCAAGCAGGAGGCGGTCATCAAGAGCCTGGGCGAAACTTTCAAGAACATCGCGGGGATCGCCGGAGGCGCCATCCTGGGAGACGGCCGCGTGGCTTTGATTCTGGACCTGGCCGGGCTGATCAAGGAGCGCGAGCATGAGTAGAGCGCCGCATCAAGATGCCTCCGCGCCGCTCCAAAGCCACCTCCTGAAACCCCGCGAATTCGAAGCCATCCGGCGCCTGGCCTACGACAAATTCGGCCTGGATCTGCGGCAGGGCAAAGAGGAACTGGTCGCCGCGCGGCTGCGCAAGTGCATGCGCGAAGGCGGCTTCGGCTCCTTTGAAGAATATTACCAGCACGTGGTCGGCGACCCCAGCGGCGAGGCCATGGCCGGGATGATCGACGCCCTGGCCACCAACCACACCAGCTTTATGCGGGAAGCCGCGCACTTCGATTTCCTGCGGCGCGAAGTCTTGCCCGGTTTGCGGGATCGCCCGCGCATCGAACTGTGGAGCGCCGCGTGTTCCACCGGCGAGGAACCCTACACCCTGGCTTTCACGCTGTGCGATCAATTTGGCGCCGAGGTGTTCCGCAAAGTGCGCATTTTGGCCACCGACATTTCCACCAAGGCTCTGGCGGCGGCGAAAAGCGCCGTGTACCCCGCCGAGCGCTTTAGCGGCGTCCCGCCGGCCTGGCTGCGCCAATTTCTGTTGCGGGGCGAGGGGCGCTGGGAGGGCCACTACCGGGTCAAGCCCGAAGTGCGCGGCCAGATCGAGTTCGCCCGGCTGAACCTGGTCGAACCTTTCTCGCAGCCCAATCTGTTCCCGGTGATCTTCTGCCGCAACGTCATGATCTATTTCGACAAGGCCACGCAGGAGACCCTGGTGAATCGCCTGGCGGCCTGCCTGGAGCCCGGCGGACACCTCTTCATCGGCCATGCCGAAAGCCTCAACCGGGTGCGGCACGCTTTAACCTACGTGCGGCCGGCGATCTACCGGAAGCCTGGCACTGGGCCGGCGGGGAGGCTCAAATGGCCAATGTAGTGGTGGGGATAGCGGATTGCCAGCTCAGCAAATCGCCCGATCAGGTGCTGGTGACGTATGCGCTGGGCTCGTGCATCGCGGTTGCCATCCACGATCCGGTGGCGGGGGTGGGCGGGCTGCTGCACTATATGCTGCCGGAATCCGCGATTTCGCTCGCCAAAGCCGGCGAAAATCCCTATATGTTCGCCGATACCGGCATCCCGCTGCTGTTTCGCCGCGCCTACGAATACGGCGCCGAGAAACGCCGGTTGGTGGTGCGGGTGGCGGGAGGAGCGCAAGTCATGGACCGCGATGGGGTCTTTAATATCGGCAAACGGAATTATCTTGCCCTGCGCAAGATCCTTTGGAAAGCCGGCGTGCTGGTCCAGGGGGAGGAAGTCGGCGGCCACGACTCGCGTACCGTCCGCCTGGAAGTGGGTACCGGGCGGTTCTGGCTGCGCGGTCCCGGATCGCCGGAGCGGGAACTGGCGCCCTCGGGTTCCGCCAAGAAAGGAGCACAAGCGTGGCCTTCCGCGTCCTGATTGTCGACGATTCGCCCGTGATGCGGACCTTCATCCGCCGCATCATCGCCCTCTCGGGCATGGAGGCCGCCGAGCTGTTGGAAGCCTCCAACGGACTTGAAGCGCTGAACCTGTTGCAAACGCAGTGGGTGGATGTGGTGCTGACCGACATCAACATGCCGGTGATGGACGGCGCGGAGTTGATGCGGCGCCTGGCGGCGGACGAGACTCTGAAGACCCTGCCGGTCGTGGTGGTGTCGACCGATGGCACCGCGCACCGCGTCGAGCAGATGCTTGGGTTAGGCGCGCGCGGCTATGTCAAGAAGCCGTTCCAGCCGGAAACCCTGCGCGAGGAGCTCGAGCGCGTGCTAGGAGGAGCTTATGCAAGTTAGCGATTGGGACGATCTGCTGGGCACAGCCGCCGCGGAAGTCCTGGAGACCATGTTCTTCACCGCCGCCTATCCCCTGGCTGAGCCGGCCGAATCCACGGCCGGGCCGCGGGTAGCCGCGCACCTGGACTTTGCAGGCACGCCCGCCGGCGCCCTCACTCTCAGTGTGTCCGAGCCGGCTGTGCGCGTCCTGGCGGCCAACTTTCTGGCCCCCGACGAGGACGGTCCGGTTCCGGCCTCGCAGCTTGGGAGCGTGGTCTGCGAATTGGCCAACATGATCTGCGGCGCGCTGCTCAGCCACGTCAACTCCGACGCTCTCTTCTGCTTGTCCAGCCCCGAGTTGTTGCCGGATGGGGCCGCGCCCCCGCCGGGCCGGCCCACGCGATCGCTGACCTTGGGTGAGGAAATGGAAGGCGACGCGGAAGATGGGGCCATCGACCTATGGCTGGCCCTGGAGCCGCATGCCGGTTAACGGAAAAATCCGCGTCCTGATAGTCGACGACTCCGCTATCGTGCGCAAGATCCTGACCGAGGCCCTCTCCGGCCAATCCGATCTGGAGGTGGTGGGGACCGCTCCCGATCCATACGTGGCGCGCGACAAGATCCTCTCGCTCAACCCGGATGTGCTGACTCTGGATATCGAGATGCCGCGCATGGACGGCCTCACTTTCCTGAAGAAGTTGATGCGCTTCCATCCGATGCCGGTGATCGTGATCAGTTCGCTCGCGCAAGCTTCCTGTCAGACGGCCATGCAGGCCTTGGGCCTGGGGGCCGTCGAGGTCCTGGCCAAGCCGGGCGGCCCCTACTCGGTCGGCGAGCTGCGCCTGGAATTGGCCTCCAAAATCCGCGCCGCGGCATCCTCCCGCGTCCGCGCCGCGGTCCCGAATGCGCCCGCCGCGCCCGTCGCGCCGCCGCCGCGAATGGAGGCCGGCCCGTGGACCCAGTCGACCGTCATAGCCATCGGCGCTTCCACCGGGGGCACGGAAGCTATCGCCGAGATCCTGCCGCGGCTGCCCCAGGGTGCTCCCGGAATCGTGATTACGCAGCACATTCCGGCCGGATTTTCGCGCGCGTTCGCCGACCGGCTCAACCGCATGTGCGCCATCGAAGTGAAGGAGGCCCAGGACGGAGACACGCTCGCTCCGGGCCGCGCGCTGATCGCCCCCGGCGATCTGCACATGCTGTTGCGCAAGGGCCCCAGCGGCTATCGCGTCACGGTCAAGACCGGCCCCCGGGTTTGCTACCAGCGGCCCTCGGTGGATGTCATGTTTAGCTCGGTGGCCGAATCGGCGGGCGCACACGCGGTCGGGGTCCTGCTCACCGGCATGGGATCCGATGGCGCGCAGGGGCTGCTCAAAATGCGGCAGGCGGGCGCGCGAACCATTGCCCAGGATGAGGCTACCTGCGTGGTCTTCGGCATGCCAAGGGAAGCCATCCGCGCCGGCGCGGCCGGCCGCGTGGTCGCGCTGCCGGGAATCCCGCAGGCAATCCTCTCCGCCGTGGGTGGCGCAGCCTCTTAGGCTGCCGCGCCGGCACTCATGCCGGCGCTTGGCGGTCACGCCAAGGCAACGTGCCTAATGTCGCATACTTTTGTGGGGCGGTCCCCCTGGACCGCGGCCGACGCCTCGTCGGCCGCGCCCAAGCCGCCCTACTTCACCCGCCACTGTTGAATCCCCGCCGACCAGCCGGCCTGCATCGTAACCTCCAGGCGCAGGCCGCTGGCCGATACCGGCTCGAAGGCCACCCGGTTATAAGCATCCCTGTCCACGCCGTAAGGTTCCAGGGCGCGCACCGGCTTCCATTCGCTCCCATCGCGATACAGCAGCCGCCAGGAGGCGGGCACGCGCACCTCGCCGTGGCCCGTGTCGTCGAACCAATACAGCCGGCACTCCGAAACCGTCGCGGGTTTCTCGAAAGCGTATTCCACCCACTCGTTCGTGCCCTTCCGCGGCCACCAGTCGAAGTACGCCGTCGGGTCGTCCGACGAAGCCGGCTCTTCTTCGTCGTTGATGCTCCGGGGATCCCGCCGGCTCTCGCCGGATACCGTTACTTTCGCCGCACTGGCAACCGTCGGGTACGGCTGCGGCCGGGCATGCGCTTCGTCCGTCGGAAACCAAACCATCATCTGCCCGCGGCCGCGGTTCGCCCAAGCGTAATAAGGGATGGCCGTGAACTCCTGCGCGGTCCTCGAAACCTTGCCTTGCGCATCGTACTCGAGCGCGACAGCCTGCCCCCGGACCGCCACCACCCCCTTCAACAGCGCCGGTTTGAACTCCGCCCGCAACGGCGCCCCATCCGGCAGAAGCAAATTGCGCACCAGCCCCTTCGGATTGTCCGGCCATTCGGCGGCGTAAACTATCGGACCCCGCTCGAGCGCCACCCGCCCGCGATCCGCCGCTACCCGCTCGTTCGCCTCCACGCGCCGCACCGGCATCGGCAGATTCAGCTCGATGGTGTCGCCGGAGCGCCACGTGCGCGTCAGTCCCGCGTAGCCTTTGTCCAGCTTCACCGGAACCGGCCGGCCATTGATCTTCAATGTCACCGGGGCCGCGGACGCGTCCGCGAAGCGATACAGATCGCTGGCCACGAGTTCGTTGCGCGCCCACCCGGGAATCCGCACGTGAATCGTCAACCGCGCGGCTTCATCCGGATTTACGGTCATCTTCACCGCGCCATCCCACGGGTAGCGCGTCTCCTGCACGATCTTTAGCGTGCGCCCATTGTCCAGCCCGATATCCGCGCTGCTCGCGACGAACAGATTCACCCATACAGCGTCGCCGCGCTGCGCATAAATGTAGCCCGGCACCGAAGCCATGAAGCGCGTAATGTTCCCCGGACAGCATGCCACGCCGAACCACGGGCTGCGCTGGTCCTTGCCCGCGAAGCCGGTCGCCTCCAGCGGGTTTTGATAGAAGAAAGTCGTGCCGTCCAGCGATACGCCCGAAATCAAGCCGTTGTAGAGCGTGCGCTCCATCACGTCGATATATTTCGCGTCGGCGTGCAGCAGAAACATGCGATGGTTCCAGTAATCGTTGCCCACCGCCGCGCAGGTTTCGTTGTAGGCGCTCATGTTCGGCAACTCGTAGTCGCCGCCAAAAGCCTCGCCATCCGCCCGCGCGCCCACCCCGCCGGTGATGTGCAGCTTCTTCCCCGCCACGTTCTCCCAGATTCTGTCTAGCGCGCGCACGTACTGTTCATCGCCGGTCAGCGCGGCCGCGTCCGCCATGCCGGAATACATATACATGGCCCGCACCGCGTGTCCACCGGTCACCGCCTCTGTCTGGTCCACTACTTTCTGCTGGGCTTCCACGTAAGGATTCCCGGCGCCCTCCTCGGCGCTATCGGGACCGCGCGCATCCAGCATGAACTTGGCCAGGCGCAGATAGCGCTCGTCGCCCGTGACGCGGTAAAGCTTGGCCAGTCCCATTTCCACAATCTGGTGTCCGGGCCAGATGGCCCGCTTGCCCGGACCGAAAGTGCGGTCGAGCAGGTCTGCCGTGCGCAGCGCGATATCCAGCAGCGCGCGCTGGTGCGTGGCTTGGTAATGCGCCACCGCGGCTTCGTACAGATGGCCCAGGTCGTACAATTCGTGGCTGTTCACGCCCTCCAGAATCCAGCGCTGGTTCCCCGACCACGGGTGCGGGTGCGCCGGATCGATGGTGCGCGCCGTGTACAGGTATCCGTCCGGCTCCTGCGCCGCCGCGATCTTTTCGATCAGCCCGTCCACATAGGCTTCCAGTTGCGGGTCGGGAGCGACGCTCAGCGTGTACGATGCGCCCTCGATCACCTTGTAGACGTCGGTGTCGTCGAAGGGATAAGGCGGATACTTGTGGTTCTCGAAAGGCTCGCCGCGCAGCGCCTTGGCCGCGCGCACGAAGTTATCCACCCGGCCGGTGGTTTCGTCCTTGCGAAAAGCGAAAGGAATAGTGACGGTGCGGTTGATTTCGATGCGCGGCGCCCAGAATCCGTCATGCACGTGTACCGCCGTGAAGGGCACCGGCTTCACCGGATAGTCGTGCTGCGGCGTTGTGCCGGTCTGCGCCCACGACGCCATGCGGACCAGCACAAGTGCCAGCGCCGCTCGCGCCACAGCCGGCTTCATCGATCGTCACTCCCGGCAGCGCGGGCCAGCCGGTACTGGCGTCGAAAGCAGATCTCGCAACGGTGCGGGATACAGTTCCAGTTCGCCAGCAGCCGATCTGGCAAGCCGTTGGGCGAAGAGACGTGGAAGGCCGGGCTGCCGCAGTAATAACAATTAGGCTTCTTGGATACGCGCTTCGCCTCTGCCACTTTGGCTGCCAGGAGTGAGAATAGGAACGCTATGGCGCCCAGCAAAGCAACGCTGGCGTACAGGAAGATCACGCGCTGGCTCCCCTATCGCAAGTGTTCCGGATTCGCATTTAAAACCCACTCGAGGACCGGGTCCCGGCCCCGCCTTGTATTCGGCCCACGAGGGCACGATTTCCCGGTCCGGGCGGATCGCGTTGTCCACGGATTCGGAAAACCTATAGTAGCGGGTCGAGTAATGAACCTCAAGGTGCGAGTTGGGCAGCAGCATGGTACGCACCTCGGCGTAGCCGTTGGGTCTTTCGCCGATAGTCTGGCCTACCAGTAAGGCGGCGGTTTGCGAGCGGAATTGCGCGGCGTTGTTCATCGCGGCGGAAAACGTAACCGCGCCGATCAGGACAAATAGATGTCCCTTTCGATTGATGGACGGCAAGTCGCGAATCGGATGGACCAGCCACCGCTCCCCTACCGTGTAGTCGCCCCCGCCGTTCTGCCGCAGGTCGATCGCCAGCTTGTCCGGATTGTGCTGCGCCACCAGCGCCAGCATGTCCTTGGCGGCAACGTATAGGTTCTGTATGGCGCGCACATTGCAATACAGCGTGCGCGCATCGGGCAAATATCGGCACCAGAATTTCGATTCGGGATTCTCGCGGTAAAGAGGCGCCTGCTTAAATGGCCGTATAGGGGTAACCTTGGCATCCGGCGGGACGGCCCGCACCGCCACGCTGAATTCCCGCCCGGCGTCGTCGGCCAGCGTGTAGCGGGCGGCGTTCCGATCCCCAGTGACGCCGGCTCCGTGCAAAGTGGCTCCCGTGGTCAGCGCATCTTCAACAAAAGCCTGCGCCAGGGGCGGGTTTTCGTTCTGGGATGCCAACGGTCGAACGAGTTCCACCGCGCGCGCGATGGGCGTCTCGCCGATCTTGAGCACCCGCCCGCCCAGCGCGTTCTCTAAGCCTGAGCTCACGCTGGTGATCCGATAGTCTTCTCCGAACCGGGCGATTTCGATAGGGAAGTTCGCCGCATCGCGCGGGGTCCGAAGATATGTGTGGCCGTCGCCAACCAGGGCCACCACCCGCCCGATTCCGGTCCAGACGGCATCGCTGTTGAGATGCCCGATCTCACGATCCAGTGCGGCAACCGCCGCCTCGAACTGTTCCCGCGGGGTGAAATGGAATGCATTGGCGTGCCGCAGCGGCAGTTCCCGGGCCAGGAACGCGAGGTCTTCCCGCCACTCAGCCGCGGTCAGGCTCAGATTCTCGGTCTCGGCCCGGGCCGGCATCGCCAGTACAGAGATGGCCAACGCCGCAATGGCTCTCGAAATCATTGGAAGTTTCTGCGCGAATAGTGGGGCAGGCCCTCAATGTCGCTGGTCGTTCCTGGGAACACTGGTGGCTTCTCGACCCCGGCTAGTATTTCCAACTGGCGAGATCCGCGCCTTTCGGCGCCGTCGCCTCCATGTGCTTGACCATCTCCGGCAGATAATGCTGATTCAATCCCACCTGCGGATCGAAGTTACCCGTATAACAATGCGGTTTACCCTGCCCGAAGTCGAATGTCCCGCGATAGAACGGCTCCGTAGTCGTCTCCATGAAGTTTTGCAGTAAGTGAACCGCTCGGTCCAGATAGAAACTGTCCGCGTCGCCCACGCAAACATGCAGCTTACCGGCTAACTTAGGTCCCAGGCTCTTCCAGTCGCGTTCCATGATGTGCGTCAGGTCGTAGCGCTCCTTCCAGTACTCGGCCACCTTGTGGTCGATCTCTCCGGTCACCTTATTGAACACCGGCTGCGGATAGCCATCCTCGCCCACCGAGCTGAAGTAAGCCTGCCAGGCATCCAGCTGCTGGCCCGACCGGCTCCGGGTGCCCTGCACCAGCTCGAAGCGGTTCATCTGTTCCATGGTCGAAAGCACCATTCCATCGGCCTGCCGCATCGCCGGCCGCGGCACCCGCGCAAACGGACCCTCCACCCAGTAGGCGTTCTTGTCTTCGTAAAGATTCATGGTCATGTACGCGCGGAAATCCACCACGTCCGGGCAAAACACATACGCGCCATTGTAGAAATCCGGATAGAACACCTGCGAAGCCAGCGCCTCCCAGCCGCCCGTCGAACCGCCATACACCGCCCGCGCCCATCCCTGGCCGATGCCGCGGAACTGCCGCTCCACATAGGGAATCAGCTCTTGCGTGATGGCGTCGCCGTAAGGGCCCGCGTTGGCCGAGTTCACCGCATACGAGTCGTCGAAGTAAGGAGTGGCATGCTGAATGGTCATGATGATGACCCGCGGCATACGTCCCGCGATCCAGTCCTGATAGAATTTGTAACTCTGACCGGAACCCGGCTCGCCACGCATGGCCAGCAGTCGCGGCAGGTTCCGGCTAAAGTGGTCCTGCAGGACGATCAACGGATAATGCGCCTGGGGATGCTCTTCCCACCCATCCGGCAGCAACAGCACCGCGCCTAACTCCACCGGCCGTCCCCAAAAGCGGCTGAGTAACTCGCTGCGCATCTTCAGATGTTTCACCCATTTGGTATCGGGCTCCGCGGCGGGCACATCGGGCACTTTTTCGGTGAGCGACAGTCGAACGGTCTGGTCCGCCGCGCCGTCCAGACGCATCTTCTGCGTTTTGCTGAAGAGGTTGCCGGGCTTGGACGGCCAGTGCTGCCCTTCGCCTTTATCCGGCGGCAGCTTGACCATGTGTCCGTTGGAAAGCCGAAACGTCTCGTAGATATTCAGCACGGCCTGGACATAATAATCTCCGGCCGGGATGTCCTTCAGGCTTTCGCGCGGATAGCCCAGCGTGGCCGCATCCACTACCGCCGCGGCGCCGGGCGCGAGCCCGTCCACATCCACGCCAAACGCCTGCTGCGTGCTGGCCGTAAAACTGACCTGAAATCGCGGGTCGGGCTTCTCGCTGGTGGAGACGATCAGCATCACGCGCCCATCGAGCGGCGCCGCGCTCATTTCTTTCGGAAAAGAAATCTCGAAGCGTTGCGCGGCCAGCGCCGGCAAAGCTACTGCAACCACCGTCAAAATTCTCAAATAGAATCGCATGCCGCCTCACCGCGGGGTAATCAGCCCGCCCAGTTTGTCCTGCTCTCCCGATCCCGTCCGCGGAAACCGCGTTCCGTAAGCTTCCAGATACTTCAGCCCGGCCCCCGTGTTGTAGATCACGATGCGCTCCGCCGGCTTCAGAAAACCGGAAGCCAGCAGCTTCTCGAGCGCTACCACGCACGCGGCGCCTTCCGGCGCGGCGAAGATGCCTTCCTCCCGCGCCAACTGAATTCCCGCGTCCAGCAGTTCCTGATCGCTGACCGCCAGAGCCGTGCCGCCGCTCGCGCGCACCGCCTCCAGGATCAAAAAGTCGCCCAGCGGTTTGGGCACTCTCAGCCCCGCCGCCACGGTCGACGCGTTCTCCCAGAACTGGCTGCGCATCTCTCCGCGCTCGAATGCGCGCACCACCGGCTGGCAGCCATCCACCTGCACCGCGATCATCTTCGGCCGCTTCGCGCCGATCCAGCCCAGCGCCTCCAGCTCCCCGAACGCCTTCCACATCCCGATCAGGCCCACGCC
>Ga0181534_10002290_pt1 | contig 11949 bp, 10 predicted proteins | sample PEATcosm2014_Bin_37_FD_119758 | JGI IMG/M metagenome (GOLD analysis project Ga0181534, IMG submission 119758) | Peatland microbial communities from MTU Mesocosm Facility, Houghton, MI, USA - PEATcosm2014_Bin17_10_metaG | ecosystem: Environmental > Terrestrial > Soil > Wetlands > Peat | place...
GAGCATGGGCGCCAGTGCCATACGACCCGGTGCGGGCAGGCGTCCCGCCAGCACCCGATCGAGGAAGGGCCGCGCCCCCGGACCGCGGATCGCGTACTTGGCGAAGCCGGTGGTCTCGATCAGTCCCACGGCTGTGCGCACCGCGGCGACTTCGGCCGCGATGGTCATAAAGTCGGTGGAGCGGTGCCAGCTGAACCGGTCGCGTACACCCTCAGGCGCGTACCAGAGCGGTACCTCGAGCCCGGCCACGGCACCGAATTGCGCGCCGTGCGCGCGCAGGCGGTCGTAGAGCGGGGTGACTCTCAGCGGGCGGCCGGCCTCGAGTTCCTCGTTGGGAAAACGGATCGAGAATCGGCGCGCATAGTTCTCGCGCACCCGGGCATTCGTATAGGCCTTGCTGGCCCACTCGCCGAAGCGCGCCACGTCCATGGCCCAGACATCCATGCCCGGGTCCCCGTGCACCATCCAGTTCGAGAGCGCCAGTCCCACGCCGCCACCCTGGCTGAAGCCTGCCATCACACCGCAGGCACACCAGTAACCGCCAAGTCCGCGGACCGGCCCGATCAGCGGGTTGCCGTCCGGCGCGAAAGTGAACGGCCCGTTGACGATCTGCCTGATGCCGGCATTCTGGAAAGCCGGGAAATGCTGGAAGCCCACTTCGAGCGAGGGTGCTATGCGATCGATATCCGGAGGCAGCAGTTCATGCCCGAAATTCCATGGCGTCTCATGCTCGGACCAGGGCTTGCAGGCCTTCTCATAGGTGCCCATGAGCATGCCGCCGCGCTCCTGGCGCAGGTACAGCTCGCCGTCAAAATCGATGGCGTGCAATACCTCCTTGCCGGTGCGCGCATTGATCTCGGCGACTTCGGGCATGTCCTCGGTGATGAGGTACATATGCTCCATGGCCAGCACCGGATGCTCGCGACCGACCATGTGGCCGACCTCGCGCGCCCAGAGGCCGCCGGCATTGACTACATGCTCGGCCTGGATGTCGCCCTTGCTGGTGACCACGCGCCAGCTGCGATCGGGCCGCTGAATAAGTTCCTCGACCTTGGTGAAACGTTCCACCTGCGCGCCGAGCTTGCGCGCGGCGCGCGCGAAGGCATGGGTCGTGCCGGAGGGGTCCAGGTGCCCATCGACCGCGGTCTCGAGCGCGCCGACGAAGCAGCGCGGATCGAGCAGCGGCATCAGTTCGTGCGCGCGCTCGGGTGTGATGATCTTCGCCTCGATCCCCAGGTAGCGTCCCTTGGCAACCAGGCTCTTGAGCCAGTCGAAGCGCGCCTCCGTGACCGCGAGCATCACGCCGCCGGTGAGGTGCAGCCCGGTGGACTGGCCTGAGAGCGCCTCGATTTCCTGGTAAAGATCGATGGTGTACTGCTGCAGTTTGGCGACATTCGGATCGCCGTTGATGGTGTGCATGCCGCCGGCAGCATGCCAGGTGGAACCTGAGGTGAGTTCATCGCGCTCGAGCAGCACGCAGTCGGTCCAGCCGAGCTTGGCCAGGTGATAGAGCACCGAGCAGCCGATGATGCCGCCGCCGATGACCACCACGCGCGCCGTTGACTGCATGCGCGGGTGGCGCTCAGGGCTCGCCGGTGCCGATCTCGGCGCGCCGCTGATCGACATAGGCATCGAGCGCTTCGATCACCGCCGGATCCATCGGCGGCTGTTCGTATTCGCGCAGCGCCAGTTTCCACACCTCGGTGGCGCGCTGCGTGGCATCCCTGGCGCCGGCCAGCTGCCAGTTCTCGTAGTTCTGCCAGTTCGACAGCAGCGGTCGGTAGAAAGCGTGTTCGTAACGCTGCATGGTGTGCGGCTCGCCGAAAAAATGGCCGCCGGTGGGCACTCCCTTAATAGCCTCGAATCCGAGCTCGGACTCATTGACCGCGATGGGCCTGAGGAACTCTGCCATCATCTGCAGCATTTCCACATCCAGGATGAGCTTCTCATAGGAAGCGGTCAGGCCGCCCTCCTGCCAGCCGGCGGCGTGATAGATCAGATTGCCATGGCCGAGAATTGCGCCCCAGAGGGACATCTGCGTCTCGTACGCGCCCTGGGCGTCGGCGACATTGGAGGCACTGGCGTTGGAAGTGCGGTAGGGCAGGCGATAGCGGCGCGCCAGCTGGCCGCTGGCGACATTGGCCTTGGCGTTTTCAGGCGTGCCGAATGCCGGGGCGCCCGAGCGCATGTCGACGTTGGAGGTGAAGGCACCGTACATGACCGGGGTCCCGGCACGAACCAGCTGGGCCAGCACCACGCCGCAGAGCGCCTCGGCATTCTGCTGCGCCAGCGCGGCGGCGAGCGTGACCGGGGCCATGGCGCCCATGAGCGTGAAGGGCGTAATGACCACGGGCTGGCCGTGCTCGGCCATGGCCATGAGGCCCTCGGCCATGGCCTCATCGAACCGCCGTGGGCTGTTGACGGAGATAATGGTCACTACCCCTGGGGACTCCGCCATCTGTTGCAGCGTCAGCCCGCGCGCAATCGCCGTCATGCGCACGGCATCCAGGGCGCGGCCGGCGCCGATGGCTGAGCAGTGGAACACCCGGTCCGACAGGGTGAGATTGGCGCGATAGGTATCCAGGTGGCGGCTATTGGCCGGCAGGTCCACCGGCGCGCAGACCTGGTTGCCCAGCAGGTGAATGATATTGAAATACTGTGCCAGGCGAGTGAAGTCGCAGTAGTCCTGGAAATTCCCCGCGCGGCGCCCGCGCTCGCAATCGTGCACGTTGGGGGGGCCCGCTACCAGGCCGAAGTTGATGTGGTTGCCGCCCATGACGAGGCGGCGCTGGGCATTGCGTGGGGTCAGCACAAACGACTCGGGCGCGCTGCTGAGCGCCTGTTCGATCAGGCCGCGCTCGAGCCGCACCGTGCGCGTGGCGCCGTCGACCTGCGCACCGGCGCGTGCAAACACCGCCAGTGCCCGGCTCGACATGAATTCGATGCCCAGCTCTTCGAGAATTCGCAGCGAGGTGCGATGGATCGACTCGACCTGCTCGGCCGAGAGCAGCTCCATGGGCGGATACGGATTGCGCAAGGGCGCGCAGGGGAGCTGGGGCAGGCTGCCGCCGACTCGTCTGCCGCGACCCCCTTGCCGACGACGGGTGTTTTCCACAACTGCCATGATCCGCCTGTGGCCGGCGCCGCCGGTGCGCAAACACGAGGCGGCAACTATAAACGCGCGTTCGGATTGGCGCCCACCGACGAGCGGCGCACGGCGGTTCGACGCCTCGCCTGACCTTAGGGCATCATGCGGGCATGACCGCAAGCGCCGCTGCCGGACGCCACGGCCTCAAAGCCACCTGCCTGTCGTTCCCCGAGGTGCTCTCGCAGTCGGTGGCCAACATTTCCCCGACGCTGACCCCCGTCATCATCGTGCCGCTGGTGTTCGCCTCCGCGGGGCAGGGCACCTGGCTGGCCTATCTGTTTGCGACGGTCGGACTGGTACTGGTGGGCACCAACATCAACCAGTTTACGCGCCGTTCCACCTCGCCCGGCGCGCTGTATTCGTTCGTGACGCGCGGGCTGGGTGTACCGCTGGGATTTCTATGCGGCTGGTGCCTGATCCTCGCCTACATGCTGACCGGGATGGCGGTCATGGCAGGCTCGGTCAATTACGCGGGCCTGCTGCTGGACGCCGTGCATTGTCATGTGCCGCCGGTAGTGCTGTTCGCGGCCGGCAGCTTCGGGGTCTGGTTGATTGCGTTCAGGGACATTCAGCTCTCCACGCGCATCATGCTGCTGTTTGAAGGCCTCTCCATGCTGCTGATCCTGGTGCTCGGCGGCATCGTGCTGTCGCGGCACGGCTCCTTCATCGATCGCGCGCAATTCGATCTGAGTGCAATGGACCTGGCCGGTCTGAAGAGCGGTCTGATCCTGGCGATCTTCAGCTTCGTCGGCTACGAGAGCGCCAGCACGCTCGGCGAGGAGGCCCGCAATCCGCTGGTGAACATTCCGCGTTCGGTGCTGCTGAGTGCGCTGATCAGCGGACTCTTCTTTATGCTGACCGCCTACGTGGCCGTGTACGGCTTCAAGGGTTTGCCCATTTCGCTGAGCGCCAGCACAGCGCCCTTCAACGACCTCGCCAACGGCGCCGGTGTTCCCTATTTCGGCGTGCTGATCTCGATCTGCGCGGTCGTGAGTCTATTTGCCTGCACGCTCGCCAGCGTCAATGCCGCCGCGCGGGTGCTGTTCCAGATGGGCCGGCATGGAATCCTGCACCCCCTGATGGGAAGCGCGCACCAGACCAACCTGACACCGCATCATGCGGTGTCGGTTTCCTGCCTGATCGTGCTGCTGCTGCCGGCGCTGCTGCTGTTACGGGGACGCGGCCTGCTCGATATCCTGAATGACCTCAGCACCATATCGACCTTCGGTTTCCTGCTGGCGTATGTGCTGATTTCGATGGCGGCGCCAATGTACCTGCGCCGCATCGGAGAGCTATCGGTGAGAAGCATGCTGTTTGCCGTGGCCTCGGTGCTGTTCATGTTGCCGCCCATCGTGGCGACCGTGTATCCGGCGCCGGCCGCGCCGGCGGATAAATTTCCCTGGTACTTCCTGGCTTATCTGGCCGTCGGGGGACTGTGGTTTCTCGCGCTCCGCGGCCGCGGCTCGGGACAACTGCTGCAGCAGATCCAGCGCGATCTGGAGATGGGGTGACGCGCATGGAGGGCACCCGCCCGCGTTTCGTGCTGGCGCTGGATCAGGGCACGACCAGCAGCCGTTCCATCCTCTTCGACCACAGCGGCTACCCCGTGGCTGCGGCGCAGAAGGAATTCACGCAGTATTTTCCGCACCCCGGCTGGGTCGAACACGATGCGCGGGAGATCTGGTCAACCCAGCTTGCCACCATGGGTCAGGTGCTGGATGAAGTCGGCGCCACCGCGGCGGATCTGGCGGCCATTGGCGTCACCAATCAGCGCGAGACCTGCCTGCTGTGGGATCGCACCACCGGCATGCCGATTGCGCCGGCCATCGTCTGGCAGGACCGGCGCACGGCGGGGGAGTGCGAGCGGCTGCGCGCGCTCGGGCACGAACCGGAGGTCGAGCGCCGCACGGGCCTGCGGCTGGATCCTTACTTCTCGGCCACCAAGCTTGGCTGGCTGCTCGAACATGTGCCCCGCGCGCGCGCGCGGGCCGAGCAGGGCGAGCTGGCTTTCGGCACCATCGACAGCTGGCTGATCTACAACCTCACGGGCCGACGCGCACACGTCACCGATGTGACCAATGCCAGCCGCACATTGCTGCTGGATCTGGACAGCGCGAGCTGGTCCGAGTCCATGTTGAGCCTGTTCGATATTCCGCGAGCCTGCCTGCCGGAGCTGTTGGCCTCGCAGTTGAAGCCGCGCGAGGCGCCGCTGGCGGAAATCGGCGGGCGGCAGGTGCCGATCACCGGCATTCTCGGGGATCAACAGGCAGCCCTCTTCGGCCAGGCATGCTTCGCGCGCGGCACCGCCAAGAACACCTATGGCACGGGCTGCTTCGTGCTCATGAACACCGGCGGCGCACCGACCTACTCGAAACACCGGCTGGTCTCGACGATTGCCTGGGAGCGCGGGCGGCGTACCTACGCGCTCGAGGGCAGCGTGTTCGTCGCCGGCGCCGTGGTGCAGTGGCTGCGCGACGGGCTCGGTGTCATCGCCTCGGCGCAGGAGGTCGAGGCGCTGGCAGCCGGCGTGCCCGACACGGCCGGAGTGCACTTTGTGCCCGCCTTCACCGGGTTGGGCGCGCCGTACTGGGATCCGGAGGCGCGCGGCGCCATCGTTGGGCTCACGCGCGGCGCGACCCGCGCGCACATTGCGCGTGCCGCGCTGGAGGCGATCGCGTTTCAGAGCTGCGATGTGCTCTCGGCCATGGAACGCGACGCGGGCGCACCGCTCATCGAACTGCGCGTGGATGGCGGTGCCAGCGCCAACAATCTGCTGATGCAGTTTCAGGCCGACCTGCTGGGTGTACCGGTGGTGCGGCCGATCGTTACCGAAACCACTGCGCTGGGCGCGGCCTATCTTGCTGGACTGGGCGCGGGCTTCTGGGGTTCCGAGGAGGAGGTGGCCGCCAATTGGCGCGCCGAACGGCGCTTCACGCCTATGCGCAGCCGCGACTGGGCACAGCAGCGCATCGACGGCTGGGCGCGCGCCGTTCAGCGCACCAGCCGGCAATGACGGCCGCGGCGCTGCGTGTCGTCACGGGCAGGGCCGCCGATCTCCCGCAGGGCTACATCGAACGGCTCGGACGCTATCGTCACCGGGTATTCATCGAACAGCTCGGCTGGGCAGTGCAATCCGAACAGGGATGCGAGCGCGATCGATTCGACCGCGCCGATACGGTTTACGCGGCGGTAGAAGATTCCCAGGCACAGATCGCCGGCTGTGCGCGACTCCTGCCCACCACACAGCCCTACCTGCTCAACGAGGTATTCGCCGAACTGCTGCACGGCGCGCCGCCGCCGTGCGATGCGCGCGTCTGGGAACTGTCGCGCTTTGCGTCCATGGACTTCAGCCAGCCGGCGACCACGCCGCTGGCACAGTTTTCCAGTTCCGCCACCGCGATGCTGCTGCGGGGTGCCATGGAATGTGCCGCACGGTGCGGCGCCGAACGGCTGATTACGGTGTCACCGGTGGGGATCGAGCGGCTGATCCGGCGATTAGGTATCCGGGCATCGCCGGCCGGACGTCCCGTGGCAATCTATGGGCAGCGTATGTTTGCCTGCTGGATTGAATTGGACCCATGACAGAACCCTCTCGACTGCTGGGCTCGCTCCGATCGGTGCAGGTGGGCCGGGTGGCGCCGCTCGGCCCGGATGGTGTGCCGAGCGGCTTCGTCAAGGCACCGATCCAGGGCCGCGTTGAAGTGGGCCTGCTGGGCCTGACCGGCGACGAGCAGGCGGATCTCTCGGTTCACGGTGGCCCGGACAAAGCGGTCTACGCCTGCTCCCTGGGCAACTACGCCGCCTGGAAAGCCGCCTTTCCGCAATACCAGGCACTGCTGGTGCCCGGTGGGCTGGGCGAGAATCTCACCATCGATGGCATCGCCGAAGTCGATGTGTGCATGGGCGATCAGGTGCGGATCGGAACCGCCGTGCTGCAGGTGAGTCAGCCGCGGCAGCCGTGTTTCAAGTTCGCGCTGCGGTTCAATGATGTGGCCATGCCGCGTGCCATGGTCAGGAATGGCATGACTGGCTGGTACTACCGGGTGCTTCAACCTGGAGTGCTCGGCGCCGGGGATGAAGTCCGGTTGATGGCGCGCCCACGTCCGGAATGGACGATCGAGCGCACCAATCGCCAAATCATTCAGCGCAAAGGCACCGTGGCCGAGAAGGCGGAATTCTCACGCCTGTTTTCTGAGTCCAACTGAACTCGCTACTTGAGGATTTCCACGCATGGCTCGAGTTGCATTCAGGCTTCGCGTCCGACCCGAACGCATCGCCGAGTACGAAGCAGCCCATCGCAAGGTCTGGCCGGAATTGCTGCAACTGCTCAAAGACGTCGGCATCAGCCAGTATTCGATCTTCCGCAGCGGCAGCGACCTGTTCTTCTACCTGCACGTTGATGATTTCGAGCGCGCGTGGAGCCAGATCGATGCCAGCCTCGTGAACCGTCGCTGGCAGGCGCAGATGGCACCGCTGTTCGAGCCGATGCCCGATCCGGCGCCCGGCGAGCGGTTTCCGATGATGCGCGAGGTCTTCTACCTCGAATAGGTCCGGGGACGGCGGCGAGCGCCCGCAATCGCTTTTGCTACAGCCTTGTGTCACGCTTTGCAAGCAGGCAGCTGCTGCCTGGGCTCGCCCGACGCTGGATCCCGCGCCTGACAAGTAATACACCAATAACTAATTGAGGGCTTCTTATGAAACCAGTCGCACTCACCCTGAGCCTTCTCGCAGGCTGCGCGGGTTCCGCGCTGGCAGCCGACAGTCCCTTCGCGGGTAGCTGGAAGCTCAACGTCGAGAAGAGCAAATTGACGGGCAGCACGTTCACCTATAGCGCAACGGCTACTGGCTACCACTACTCCAATGGCGCCACGCTTGACTATGACTTTGCCGTTGACGGAAAGGACTATCCCACGGTTGCCGACCGGACGGTCGCCTGGACCAAGAGCGGAGAAAATGCCTGGGACTCGGTGGCCAAGGACGGAAAGGGCACCGTCCTGGGCAAGAGCCACCGGGTATTGTCCGCGGACGGCAAGAGGCTGACCGTTTCCTACATCACCTACAGACCCGACGGAACCACCGGCGAGGGCTCCGATGAGTACGTGCGAGCCTCGAAGGGCAACGGACTCGTGGGTAAATGGAAGGACATCAAAGCCAAGGAGGCCAGTACTTCCATGACAATTACCGTGCCCGCCCCGGGACAGGTGGCGATTGAGTATCCCAGTTACAAAGAGACGATCAGCGGGCCTACCGATGGGACACCGCTCGCGGTCAAGGGCCAGACGATCCCGGCAAATCTTTTCAGGAGCTACCAGGTGGCGGGACCATCCAAGTGGAATTACACCACGACGCTTGATGGCAAGGAGTGGCGCAAAGGCGCTCTCAGCGTGTCCGCCGACGGCAAAACGCTCACCGATGTTTCCTTCATACCGGGCAAGGCAGCGGAAAAAGAGGTGGATGTCTACGAGAGGCAGTAGTTCCTGGCAATTTGCAGCAAGCCGCGCATTTCTTCGGCCGAGTTGCGCACCGAGCTGGCTTGTGCGGCAAGGCTGCTCGCCAGACCCTCGTCGATGGGGATTGTCAGTGTTCGTTGATCGGAGACAGGATCGCCTTTACATCACCGGCTTTGAGCTGTGCAGCCCATGACTTCCATCCCGGACTTAGATTCTCAAGTTTATTCAGCAATTGCGCGCTGTCGAGCGCCGGGGCCCCTGGCGGGAATTCCTTCCGGACAAGCCGGAGGTAATCGACGCCGCGTTGCGCGTAGATTTCAATGACCCGCTGATCCAGAGCGAGCTGGTACCACCCATAATTGGCCGGGTAGTTCTGCTGCAGCTCATCGTATTTGATCTCGAAGTCATCGAGGCTGGTAAACCGGTGCGGCGCGTGATCGAGTCCGGCGGTCCAGAAGATTTCATTCGACAATGCCTGCGCGGAGGCCTTCGCTTTGAGATACGCATAGCCCGTGTAGCTGGCGAGAAACTCGTTGAACCATCTGGTTGGGGGAGTGATCCCAAGCTGCCGAATGATGAAATGGCCGACTTCGTGCGTACCGATGCCATCGCAACCCTCAAATTTGACCTGATCCCATTTTCTGCCGTTCGCCAGGGCCTTGCGGAGCATTGCAGGCGGCACATCCTCGCGCCTTGGAACGGCCATCCAGGTAACTTCATTCCAGCTGACTGGCATGACGACTACCGCGGGGCGCGTGCCATCTACCGAGGGCATGCCGTAGGGCTCCTCCCCGGCGACCATCGGCCACTGCCTGGCGTTTAGGACCGCCATCGCCACGGGGCCGAAGGAGACCTGGAACAGCTCCTCGTAATACGCGATCTCGCCGCCAAGAAGACCTTGGAGATATCGCGCACGTTGCTCAGCGTGCGGGCTATAAAACGCAGGTATGTTGCCGGGGATCGATTCGAGTCGGAGGGATTCGATTCCGCTCATACGCGTCGATGCCTCAGAACCTGGTTCGGTCTCGGCTGCCGCCGCATAAAGGTCTGGTGCCAGCAGCACGGAGAAGGCCAAAATCGAATGCAAGCAGCACTTCAAGTAATAACCCCTTCCATAGAGTAAATTGACCAACTCAGTTAGCCGGCTAACAGCATCGATACCTTATAGCCGATTACCGGTCCCGCGTAGACGCCCCTGGCAGTCGTCCGGCGCAGGCATCCCTATACCGCTTACCGACGGCTTGCAGGAAAGTCGTCGCGTCGACCGTGCCGCCGCGATAGATTTGGACGGTCGGCATCTGCGTCGTGCATGCACTAAACACGATCGCAGCGTATTTGATGAAGCCTGGCATCGGCTTAATTTAGCGTCAGTGGCGACAGTCCGTTAAGTGGGGCCGCCAGCTCCTCATTGCGCGGTGAACTTCCCCGGCGATTGGTCTTATGGTCGTCCGCCCCCAATCTTGAGCGCTGCTGACTGGTAGGGAGGCGCCGTTTTCAACGTCATAAATGCCGGCTACGTCACGTAATCTGCGAGATGCGCAAAGCAACGCGCTTCGCAATCCTTGACGGCTTTCTTCGGCGCCGCAGCGTCAATTATGTCGCGCCCGAACAGGCGAGGGTGTGGCGCGGTGCGCGGTTGCCGGTCGCTCTGGCGTCAACCAAAGGTGCCTGGGCACGCTTTTATCGGGTAACTGGGGCTTGCTTAAGGCGCTGTCCTCAGCTCCGGCACGGCGGCAAGTACTTCTCAACCACATTGGAGATACCATGAACAAGTCGCACCCCACACTGACGGCCATCGCGCTGGCCGTAATGATCGCGTCAGGCGGCGCCGCCTTCGCTCAGAGCGCCCCAGCTGTATCGGATCCCGGCCATCCGCGCGTCAACGAAGTGCAGCAGCGCATCGACAATCAGGAAAGCCGCGTCGATCGGGGTATTTCAGACGGCCAAATTAATGCAAAGCAGGCCGCCCACGATGACTCCAAGCTCGCTCGGGAACAGCACAGCCTCAATCAGGATGAGGCCAAGGATGGTGGCCACATTACGAAGGGCGAGCAGCGGAACTTGAACGCGCGCCTGAATAGGGGCAGCCGACAGATTCATCGCCAACGCACCAATGGATAAAACCGAGGCTGCCTGGCTATGCGGCGATTGGGGGTGAGCTTGCGCTCACCTCCCCCTAACGCCAAATTCATCGTCGAGTAGTCACACCCAGTCAACGCTCTGGGCAGTCGCGGGAGGCGGCCAAGACCTGCCGGTGGCTTCAATCGATTGTCTGCCACGCGGCTGCCGTTGCCGATATCGGTCGCCATACGAACCGTCAAGTTGACAAGCCCGCGGGCCCATGTACACTTTCTGTGTACACTGCGGAGCATATATGAAACACGTGGGCATCAGGCAGGCAAGACAAGATCTACCGGATCTGATTGACCGGGCAGAGGCAGGGGAAGAGGTGATAATCACCCGTCAAGGGCGGCCCGTGGCAAAACTTGTAGCAGCTCCCAGAGAGCCGATGCCTCTGCCATCGCTTTTAGATTTCAGGACGAGGATCGGTCGATCTGGCACTCCCGCCGCGCAGTTGATTCGTGATGAACGCGACACTCAGTGAAGGGATCTTTGTGGATACCAGCGTTCTCGGTGCGTACTACTGTCCCGAGGCGCTGAGTGAGAAGGCAGAGGCGGCTCTGCGCAAAATTCCAGGCCCAGTCATAAGCAGTTTGAGTGACGTTGAGTTCTGTTCGCTGATTTCACGGAAGCGCCTGCTAAAAGAACTCAGCGAACGTCAGGCGAGTGAAATTGTCACGCTATTTGATTCCCACGTGGCGCAGGGATTTTACAGGCGTATCGCGCTGTCGGCCGGCCATTTCCTCAAGGCGCGTCAACTCGTATCGGATAGCGACAATAACCTGCGGACGTTAGATGCTCTGCATTTGGCGACTGCGGTCACGGAATCACTGACGATGCTGACCGCCGACCGTAACCTCGCCAAGATCGCCAAGAGACTCAAGACGGGCGTCATTTTCATAAGGTGAGAAGGCACCGGCTCATACGGCTGTTCACAGCCAAAAACGGTCATTGATCACATAAGAATGCACGGCGGACAGCAGCCGTTCGCGACCGACGGTAAAGTAATCAAAATGACGAGCCAACTGCTTGCGTCGCCTTGCTGCACTATGGTTACTACCTCTGGTATCGCCAGAGTTTTTGCGATGCTTGCCGTCTTAACAATCTGGCCGGCCAGCGCGGCCGATGCGCCGGAAGCAGCTGAACGCTTCACGCACGTATCTGGAATCAATCTAGCCGACTTGCCAAGTTTCGACGAGTTGGCGTCGCGATTTGGAATCTCGCCCGTAA
>Ga0181534_10002291_pt1 | contig 11945 bp, 3 predicted proteins | sample PEATcosm2014_Bin_37_FD_119758 | JGI IMG/M metagenome (GOLD analysis project Ga0181534, IMG submission 119758) | Peatland microbial communities from MTU Mesocosm Facility, Houghton, MI, USA - PEATcosm2014_Bin17_10_metaG | ecosystem: Environmental > Terrestrial > Soil > Wetlands > Peat | place...
AATACGATCCGCGATGATCACGGAATGCCGCTGTCGGCGCAGGCACTGGGCAGGCCCAAACTTAAGGAGGAGTCGCGATGAACCGTCAAGCTTATGCCGGCGTCATTTTATTTCTTGGTCTTGTGGTTCTCTTGACGAGCTGCAATAGCGCAAACTTCAATGCCCCGAAGGAAACCATCGCGGCCACCAGCGGTACACCGCAGAGTGGGGTGGTCACGACGGCGTTCGCGGCTCCGCTGGTGGCGACCGTAAAGTTGGGAGGATCGCCGGTGAGCGGCGCACTCGTCACCTTCACGGCGCCGGCGACGGGCGCGAGCGGCGGATTCGGGTCGAACAAAACGACCACGGAAACAGATACGACCAACGCCAGTGGCGTAGCCACTTCTTCCGTTTTCACGGCCAATGGGACGCTAGGAGCCTATATGGTCAGTGCCAGCGTCGCCGGAGTGATCGCCGCCACCAATTACAGCCTGACGAACACCACCGGGCCGCCGGCTTCAGTCACGGCTACCAATGGAACTCCACAAACCGCAACCATCAGCACGGCGTTTGCCGCGCCTCTGGTGGTGACGGTCTTGGACAGCTACTCGAACCCGTTGAGCGGCGTGAACGTGACCTTCACGGCTCCGGCGACGGGAGCCAGCGGAACCTTTGCCTCGAACTCAACGGCGACAGAAACCGATACGACCAATGCCAGCGGGATGGCGACGTCTTCGGCGTTCCATGCCAATGCCATGGCCGGCTCCTACACGGTAACCGCTGCAGTTTCCGGAGTGGCGACTGCCGCCGACTTCAATCTGACGAATATCACCGGCACGCTCGCGTTCATCACGGCGACGAGCGGAACGCCGCAGAGCGCGACCGTGAACAGCGCATTTGCCGCCCCATTGGTGGCGAGTGTGGTCGACGGCAACTCGAATCCCGTGGTGGGAACGGCGGTAACCTTCACGGCTCCGGCTACGGGCGCGAGCGGCACCTTCGCTTCGAACTCGATGGCTACCGAAACCGACATGACCGACGCCAACGGCGTGGCTACCTCTTCGGTATTTACGGCACATGGATCGGTGGGAAGTTATACGGTGACGGCGGTGGTGACAGATGGGGAAGAGCCCGCAGACTTCAGCCTGACAAATAATCCCATTCATTATTCGTTTTACTTGAGTGGGACCGACGTGTTCGGGGGCGGACCTCCAAATTTTTCCCCCAATTATTACGCTCTCGCAGGGGCAATAACTGCCGATGGCAATGGCAACATCCTGGGCGGCGAACAAGATTACAACGATGCGTTTTCCGTCGTGTCACCGGAGCCTTCGGGCGACACCATTACCGGAGGAACACTGTCGGTGAGTGGCACAACCGGGCAGGGGACGCTCAGTTTGGTCACAAACAACCCGAGTCTCGGCATGAGTGGGACCGAAACCCTCGGGGTTCAGTTTGTGAACAGCAAGCACGCGCTCGTCATTCAGCTTGACGGGTCGGCAACCTCCAGTGGAAGCCTGGACATGCAGACTCTGCCGAGCACGCTGAGCGGCGGTTATGCCTTTACTCTGGCGGGCGTGGATAGCAGCTACAGCGCAACCGCATTTGGAGGGGTGTTTGCGATCAGCGGCACCACCATCTCGAACGGCGTTATCGACGTTAACGATAGCGGGAGCGGAGGTTTGACGACGGGAACGGATTTCACCGCAACCATCAATTCGGCGGATTCGTTCGGACGCGGCACCATCAGTGGATTCAGCGTTCAAAGCACAGCCATGGCGCTCAATTATTACATCGTTGGGGCGGAGGCGATGAGGATCATCGATGTAGATCCAATTCCGGTGAACAGCAATGGCGATTCGGCGGTCGGCTCGGCGTTCGGCCAGGGCGCAAACGCAACCGGCGCCAACAACGCTTCCCTCGGCAGGTCCGTGCTGGCGCTGGCAAACGGCACCAACAGCTACGGCGATGAGTACGGCGCGCTGGGCCAGTTCTCCACCAGCAACACCTCTTCCAATCCCGCCGACTTCGCAGGCGTGGGGGACGACAACGAAATCGATAATGGCGTCCTCTCGGGGCTGGCTGAATCCATTTCCGGCACCTATTCCATCGCCAGCAACGGATACGGGAGCCTTGCGTTCCATGCCCCACACCTGGGCAGCATCAAGTCATTGGGAATTTATATGACTGACCCAACTCTCAACCTGAGCGACCCGAATAATGCAGCGGGTGGAGGAGGCGGGCTGGTTCTCGACTTGAATACTGCGAATTCGGGCGGCCTGGGTCTTCTGGTTGCGCAAACCGATACCGCAAGCTCTGACTTCGCCGGCCCCTACGCCGCCGGATGGCAGGATTTTAACTACGAAAGCGGCAGCTGTGTAACGCTGGGACAATCCTGCGAGTTTGACATGGTGGCGCAGGGCTCGATGACCGCAGGCGGCGCGTTGAGCTTGACGGGACGGGTCAGCGATCCGTTCCTAACATTGGGCACGCCCCACACGACGAGTTCCGGAGATACGTTCTCAGGAACCCCGCTTGCGGACGGGGCGCACCCGGGGCGCTATTCCATGTTATCGACGAACGGCACACCCAATCCGCTGGCGACGGTAATTGACGGCTCATCCTTCAATTTCAACGTGATTCTCTATCAGGCCAATGGCGGACAGTTGTTTTGGCTGAACTACGACACTACCCAAAACTCTGTGTTTAGCGGCCCCTTGCAACAGCAGGGATCGCTGACCGAACTGCCGGCGTCGCGAAAGCCCCTGGCAGCGACTGGAGCGAGAAGCAATGGCATCGGCGGGCAAGGGCAAGTGCAAGAGGAAGAGAAGCATGTTCGAAAACGGCCGGCTCGGCGCAGCCCTTTCTAGCACATTTCCACTCGCAGATGTAAACTGCCCAATCATCCGCAGCGGAACCTTCGACCTCGCGCGGAGAGGCAAAGCTCGAAAATGGTCGAAGACGATTTGGTCAAACAATAAAGATTGCGGAGACCCCGTGAAACTTCCAAGGATTGTGCTGCTTTCGCTAATGGTGATGCTGGCGCCAGTCGCCGCCTGGGCGCAGGATGCGACTGGACGAATTTTTGGAACGGTTTACGATCAGCAGGGACTGGTGCTTCCCGGAGTGAAGGTTACGGTGACCAGCACCGCCACCCAGGTGGCGCGGGTTGCAACCACCAGCAGCGAGGGCACGTTCCAACTGCTGGCGTTGCCGATCGGTAGTTACAAGGTCACCGCGGAGCGGGCGGGATTTCGCACGGTGGCGAGCGCGGAACAGAAACTGCTGATCAACCAGGCGTTGCGCCTTGATTTCAAAATGGAGGTGGGGGCGGCCAGCCAGACCGTGGACGTAGGCGCGGAAGCGGCGCCGGTGGAAACTGTGAACCCAACCGTGGGCCAGTCGATCACGGGCCGCGTGCTCACCAACATGCCGCTCAACGGACGCGACATGTTGGACCTGGCATTGCTTCAGCCGGGAGTTACGGAGAGCAACGACGACAATGGTGGCGCGGGCAGTTACAGCATCGCCGGAGGCCGAACCGATTCCGTGACCTTCCTGCTGGATGGCGGAAACAATAACGACTTGCTGGACAACAGCAACCTGCTTGATCCGAACCCAGATGCGATTGCGGAATTCCGGCTGCTGCAAAGCGATTACACGGCGGAGTATGGCCGCAACGGCGGCGGCATCATCAGCATCGTGACCAAGTCCGGCACCAATAATATCCACGGCACGCTGTTCGACTACGTTCGCAACCGGGATTTTGACGCCAACGATTACTTCAACATTCCGCTGGGCCTGCCGCGGCTGGATCTTAAACGCAATCAGTTCGGAGGTACGGTGGGCGGCCCCATCCGCAAAGACAAGCTCTTTTTCTTCGTTGCCTACCAGGGACAGCGGCAGGTGCAGGCCGAGCCTGACGTCGATGTTCCCGTCTTCACCCCGCAGGAATTGCAGGGAGATTTTTCCAATGGTGGCACGCCGGATCCCGGAGTGGTGGCGTTTCTAACCGCCAATCCGTATTTTGCCGCCTCCACCAACGGGGGCGCGGCGAATGCCCAGATTAACCCCGCGAGATTCGATCCAGTCGCCCAGAATTACATTCACTATTGGAAAACGAATAATCTGCTGAATTCGGTGAGTTCTCCGGATGGCCTTTATTCCGCGTCGCTTCGCGCATTGGATAATCGCAATGAGGTGACTACGAAAATCGATTGGGATCTCAACCCGAAAGACAAGCTTTCGCTTACGTTCGGCTTTAACCGGCTCAACGGTCTAAATCCGCTTGATGCCTCCAGCGTCGGCGGATATCCGAGCAGCAACACTGCGAATTACTATTTCACCAATTTTTCCTATACCCGGATCTTCGCGCCCACTCTGATCAATGAAGCTCATTTCGTCACGCACCGCAGCAATAATGTTTCAAGCGTCACCACCACCCATGGACCCACGGGCCAGCAACTTGGCGTGGTCGGCGTGACTCCTGACCTGGCTACAGGGCCCACGAACATTTACATGGATAACGGCTTTTTCATTGGCCCCAGCGAAAATGGCCCGACACGATACATCGAGAACACCTTTTCCTGGACCGAGGCGCTAACCTGGACGCAGGGAAAAAACAACTGGAAGTTCGGCGCGGGGTACTCGCCATATCAGGAGAATCTGAGCTATGGCTATTACCTGAATGGCGAGTTCGATTTTTATACGGACACGACCACGGCCTCAGGCAACGACTTTGCGGATTTTTTGCTCGGCGTTCCCGACGCTTTCTTCCAAAACGCTCTGGCGCCTTCCAACATTCGCAGCAAGAGCACCTATGTGTTTGGCCAGGACGAATGGCACGTTCGCAAGAATCTGGTGCTTACGATCGGGCTGCGCTACGAATACAACTCGCCCAAGCTCGATACCCAGGGTCGCTCGTTCTCGGTGATTCCAGGACTCCAGTCCAAGCGATTTCCTGATGCGCCCCCCGGATTGGTGTTTCCCGGCGATCACGGCGCCCCGCTGGGAGTGAACTTCCCCGACAAGAAGAATTTTGCGCCGCGCTTCGGTTTCGCCTGGGACCCAACCGGAAGCGGCAAGACCAGCTTGCGCGGTGGGGGCGGCATCTTCTATGACATCTTAAAAGGCGAAGATAATCTTCAGTTTAACGGCCAGCCCCCGTTCGTTGGCGCCGCCGGCCTCTACTACAATTCCCCGAATTCCCTCCCCGGTTGCACCGGTTGTGCCGTGACCGCTCCGCTGAGCTACCTGAGCCAGCCTTACCAGAATGCCTGCAACTATAACCTGGCTGGCGACTGCACCAGTTTGGGCGTGCCCAATAGCTTCCCCTCGAAGCCGCCCGCCTCTAACATTGATTTCACGCCGTTTCTCCCGGTGAACACCACGGGAGCTATCTATTTGGTGAACCCACACTTGCGCACGCCCTACGTGTACCAGTACAACCTGAGTCTGCAACGCAATCTCATCGCCGATACGGTGCTGGAAGCCAACTATGTGGGGAGCACAGGGCGCGGGCTCACATCGCTCGCCGACATCAACCCGATGGTACTCGGAAGCACCAACCGACTACTCAACGGCAGCAGCGGCAATTGCGGAATCTACAAGGGCGTCATCTGCTACGGCGCCCTGCCGGAATTCCAGAACGTGTCGCAGGCGAACTACAACTCGCTGGCAGCGAGCCTGACGCGGCAACCCAAAGCTTCGAAGCTGGGTACGGTCTATTACACCTTGGCCTACACTTACGGCCATAACATCGACAACGCCTCGGGCTTCGCACAACGCAACTCCGCTGTGCCCACCTACACCCCGCGTCTTTTCTATGCTTCCGGAGACAGCGACGTGCGCCACCGAATCAGCTTCAGCGGAGGCTGGGATTTGCCCTTCGATCGCGCGTGGAGCGCGGGGCCGAAGCGTCTGACCAAAGGCTGGAGCCTTTATCCCATTGTTACCTATCGAACCGGATTCCCGTTCGATATTTTTGCCCAGTTGCCCGATTACACCGACCCACTGAACCCCGGTTCTTCCGGCGCAGGCGATCCTTCCCTTTCGCGCGTGGCGCAAGTCGCACCTATCAAGATGCTCGATTACCGCAAGGCACGGACGATCACCCCAGTGATCTACGGCATTGACGCAAAGGGTAAATGCAAAATCACAGCCGGGATCCCTGTTACCGGCAACTTCATCTTCGACCCTAATAGTTTTTCCGTGTTGCCGCTGGAGAACAGTCCCTACTACGGGGGAACCAATCCTTGTTTCCCGCAGCTTGATCCGGTAAATAACCCGTCGGATCGAACTTATGGCATCCCGCGCAATCTGCTGCGTGGACCGGGTTTGACGAATGTGGATATCGCGCTGGCTAAGACCACAAACATAACGGAGCGCTTCAAGCTGGAGTTGCGCGCCGAGTTTTTCAATGCTCTGAATCATCCCGAGTTCGCGCAACCGACGCTGGGCAACAACGCCACGAACATTGATAGTCCGGTTTTTGGCCAGGAGACCACAACCGGCAGCTTCCGTGGCGCGGCTCCTCGTATTGGGCAGTTGGCGGCCCGGCTATCTTTCTAGAGCCTTGCGATTCTTCGTTATTTCACGTTTTCATTTCGCATCTTCATTCCACCTCCCCGGAGAGATACATTTCGGCCACATGATCTGCGAATTCCTCCGGCTTGGCCTCGTCGAGATTCGTGAGAACGACCACGGTCAGTTGATCGTCGAGGTAGCGCGAAATCTCGGTCTCGAAACCCTGCCATTGGCCCTCGTGTTCCACCACCCGGTGTCCATTCTTAGTTTCAACAAACCAGCCAAAGCCGTAAGGCCCTGAGTTCGGCTTGCCATCGCGAAGTTTTGTGACCGTCCACATCTGTTCCAGGCTGGATGGTTTCAGGAGTTGATCGGTGTAAAGCGCGGCATCCCACTTGGCAAGATCCAGGATCGAAAAGTACAGGCTGCCATCGGCTGTGGTATTCACGGTCGGCGAAACCCACTCCTGATTTTTTAGTTCGCCATGCACCAGGCGGTATCCGGACGAACGGTTGGGCACGATATCGGCTTCGCTAATGATGCGAGTGGTGTTCATGCCCAAAGGCTGGAAGATGCGTTCCCGGAGAAAGTCTCCGTAGAATTCGCCGGTTACCTTGTGAATCAAAATTCCAAGAGTTAGATAACCGAGGTTGCTGTAGCTCCAACTCGTTCCTGCCGGAAAGGCTGGCGGGATGCTTTCCACAATCCTGAGCATCTCCGCTTCGGTGTAATCCTTGCGCATGTCGAAGTTCTTCGGATAATCGGTGAATCCCGCCGTGTGACTGAGCAGCTCGCGAATGGTGACTCGCTTCCATGAGGCAGGCCCATCGGGAAAGTACTTGATCAGCGGGTCGTCCAGGGCGATCTTGCCTTCATCGACCAGCATCATCACGGCGGTGGCGGTGAACTGTTTGCCCACGGAACCGGATTGAAAAATTGTTTCCGCTTTTACCGGAACCTGAAGTTCCACGTTCGCCCAGCCGTATCCTTGAGCTCGCACGACCTGGCCTCCGCGCGAGACCAGCAAAGCCAGCCCAGGTATGTGCTGCCTCGCCATTTCCGCCTGAACGTAAGAGTCGACCGCATCGCCTGGGTTTGCAGTCGCCTGCCCCCAAGACGGCAATCCAGTGAGCACTATCAAAATGCCTATCCTTCTAAATCGCATCGCGCTTCACTTCCGTTCGGATTTTTAAGTTTTCCAGTCCCGAGACGCGCCAGTATACCTAAACAGCGCCCTTCAGGACACCAACCGCGCTGGTGTACGTTTTCGGATGGCGATGACCCTTTCTGGTTGCAGCGCGCCTGGCGCGTGCAGTGTCCGGCGGAAGCAACCGGGTGCACGGTGCGGGTGGCCTGCTCGGCGACAGGACGCAAAAAGCCGAAAGACCCCACCCAAGATATTTGTTAATTTCGTTGACACAACTACAGGAAAGTCTGTAGTCTTTCCCGGCCAAGGAAAACCTTCCTTACGCACTCCTTTGTGCTTTTCCTGGCGCAGAAGACTTCTCGACCTGACAAGGTTGCCGTACCAGTTTCATTTGCTTTCCTTGTGAACAGTAAGTGGTCGCTCTGGAATCGGCGACCGATGCGGTTTTGCGTGCCTGATGCTGTCTCTTCAGCTGCAGCCTGGCTTGTAAGGCAAATTTAAATCTTGAGTTAATTGGGAGAATACGATGCCGGATCGTCGGCTTACCTGGGTTTCACGCTACCTATTGCCGTTGTTTGCTGCATTCTTCTTCGTTGCGCTGTGGCCGCTTCCGGCTGCGGCCGCAAATTCGGCTTATGTGCGTGTAAACCAAGTCGGCTACGAGGCCGCTAATGCGCCATTTCGAGCCTACCTCATGTCAACCGCCTCGGAATCGGGGGCGACATTCACGGTCACGAATTCTGAGAGTGCCACTGTCTACTCAGGCTCCGTTGGCACTTTGCTTGGCACCTGGAGCAATAGCGCCACATTATCTTATGACGTGTATCCCTTGGATTTTACCGTCCCCGGAGGCGACATCTACACGATCACGGTGACCGGCCCCGTCGGGACGACTTCACCGCCGTTCCCGGTGAATACTCCATCCGTGCTCTATCCGGGTCTGCTGCTGAATACATTGTGGTTTTACGAGACTCAACGCGACGGCCCAAACTATATCCAGAATGCTTTGCGCAGCGCGGCCGGACATTTGAATGACGAGAACGCGACCGTCTACGACACGCCTCCGCTCAACAGTAGCGATCTCGTCAGCACTACCGGAACACCGCTCACATCCACCGGGGCTGCGATTGACGCGGCGGGAGGGTGGTGGGACGCCGGCGACTATATGAAATATGTGGAAACGACCAGCTACGCGTTGGCCCTTATGGAAGTCGGCATTCGCGATTTCCCCAATCAGATGGGTCCGGAAGCTCCCGCCCATCCATCCGCTCCCCCGGCCTCGGTGTCTTATGCGGGCAACGCTTCGGGCGCGCCGGCGTCGTCCGACTTTTCCGCCGAGGCGCAGTTCGGAATCAACTGGATGGAGGAAATGTGGAACAACAGCTCTCAGACGCTCTACTACCAGGTTGACAACAGCCAGGACTGGGCCAACTTTACGGCCCTGAGAACTGAGTACGACATCTGGACGCTTCCGCAGGCGGCCGATGACTACGATAGCTGCACCGCCGATTACGTGTACATCTGCTATCGGCCAGTCTTCATCTCGGCGCCCGCCGCTTCCCAGATCAGTCCCAATCTTGCGGGCCGCATGGCCGCCGATTTTGCGCTGTATTACCAGCTCTACCACAACTCCAATCCCGCTGCGGCGAACCAGGCCCTGCTTTACGCTGAGCAGATCTTTGCGCTGGCCAACACCTCTCTTGCCGATCCTGCCGCATCGGTCGGCGATGGCACTTGCACGTCCGGGTGCCTGCTCACGGTAACTCCGTTTGACGGGTATGGGGAAACCGTCTGGGAGGACGACATGGAACTGGGAGCAACCGAGTTGTACATCGCTCTGGAAGCCGGAGTCGGCAATCTGCCCGGGGGACTGCCGGTAACCAACTCCATGACCTACCTTACCCAGGCCGCCCAGTATGCCGCGAGCTACACCACCAACATTTATAGCAAGGGCAACGAAGACATGCTCAATCTGTACGATGTGAGCGGCCTGGCGCACTTCGAGCTCTATCGCGCGCTGGGCCTTGCTGGCAATCCAAGTGGATTGGCCGTGAACGAATCTACCTTGCTCACTGACCTCCAGAATTTATTGAGCGTTGCCACCACGCAGGCCGGTACGGATGTGTGGGGCTATGGCCAGGCCTGGAACAACGGCGACACGACTTCACACGGGGGCGGCATGTCGGTGATGGCCAGCGAACTCTATTACCTGACAGGCACAAGTTCCTACAACACGTATTCACAGAGGTGGCTCGCCAACATCCTGGGAGCAAACTCCTGGGGGTCGTCTTTCATTATCGGAGATGGAAGCACATTCCCCAACTGCCCGCAGCATCAGGTAGCGAACCTTGCGGGATCGCTTTCTGGAACTTCAGGTGGCACACCGATCCTTTGGGGTGCAGCCTCCGAGGGGCCGGCCAATGCAGCGACCTCGGGGAAGATCACCGGAATGAACACGTGCCCGGCGAATGGAGTCGATGCCTTTAGTAGCTTCAACGGCAATGACGGGACTTACAAGAAAGCGAAAAATGCTGTTTATAAGGACAATGTGCAGTCCTATAGCACCACCGAGCCCGGTATCGATCTAACGGCCACATCGTTCCTGATGTGGTCATGGCGGATAGCCGGCAGTCCGAACTCATTGCCCGTCGGGCCGCTCTCGCAGAGTATTTCGTTCACCACGGCTCCTCCGGCCAGCGCGGCGTACAACAGTCAATTCACGGTGGCGGCGACGGCCACTTCGGGCTTGGCGGTGACCTACTCGTCCTCGGGATCGTGCTCGAATTCGGGCGCGACCTATACGATGACGAGCGGCACCGGCACCTGCTCGGTGACGGCCAGCCAGGCGGGCAACTCAAACTTTGCGGCGGCGACTCCGGTTACCGATACTGTGAGTGCTACCACGGCCTCGCAGACCGTCAGCTTCACCACGCCGCCTCCGGCCAGCGCGGCCTTCAATAGCACGTTTACGGTGGCGGCTACCGCGACCTCCGGCTTGGCGGTGACCTACGGCTCGTCGGGATCGTGCTCGAACTCGGGCGCGACCTATACGATGACGAGCGGCACCGGGTCCTGCTCAGTGACGGCCAGCCAGGCGGGCAACAGCAACTACACGGCGGCCACCCCGGTGACGGATTCGGTGAGCGCCACCAAGGCGAGTCCGACGATTGCGGTGACCAGCGTCAGTCCGGCATCCGAGGATTACGGCAACACCACACAGGTCACGATCACGGCAGTGCTGTCGTGGTCGGGTAGCGGCACTGCGCCGACTTCCAGCGCCGTCAGCATTGGCGGCAACGGCAACGGCACTTACAGCGCCACCACCTGCGGCACGCCCAGCGGCGACACGCTGACGTGCAGCGCCAGCTACACGCCTTCAACCCTGGACACGCCGGGCTCCTACACGGAGACGGCCAGCTTCTCCGGCGACACAAACTACAGCTCGGCGAGTGGCACGGGAACCTTTACCGTCAACCCGGCGACCGCCGGCACGGTGGTGACCTCCAGCGGTAGTCCGTCGATCTTCGGGCAGTCGGTGACCTTCACGGCGACCATCAACGGGGAGTTCAACAACATCAAGGGCGGCAAGAACGGCAAAGCCGTCCGAGGCGTGAAGCAGCAGGTCGTGACCGGGTCGGTGAACTGGAGCACGAATACGGGCTGCGGCACGACTACGGTGACCTCGGGGAATCCGGGAACTGCGACTTGCACCACCAGCAGCCTGCCTGCGGGAACCGATACGGTCGTGGCAACCTACGGCGGCGACGGCAACCACAGCGGCAGTTCGGGCTCGTTCAGCCAGACGGTCAATGCGACGACTTTGTCGGTCTCGGTCAGCAGCGTGAGTCCGGCGTCGGAGGATTACGGCTCGACTGTGCCGGTCACGATCACGGCCGTGTTGTCGTGGTCGGGCAGCGGGGCTGCGCCGACGGCGAGCGACGTAACCATCGGGGGCAACAGCAGCGGAACGTATGGAGCGACGACCTGCGGCGCGGCCAGCGGCAACACGCTGACCTGCACCGCCACGCTGACTCCTTCGGGCACGGATACTCCGGGCTCTTACACGGAGACGGCAACGTTCTCGGGGGACAGCAACTACGGTTCTTCGAGCGGCACGGGAACGTTCACCGTCAACAAGGCCAGTTCAAACGTGACGGTTACGTCCAATCCGAATCCGTCGGTCTATGCGACTTCGGTGACCTTCACCGCCAGCATCGCGGGCGAGTTCGGCGCCATCAAGGGCGGCGGCAGGAACAGCCGCAGGGGCGTGAAGCAGCAGATCGTGACCGGGACG